>Ga0079305_1000116_pt1 | contig 184836 bp, 166 predicted proteins | sample LMS_cellobiose_e_FD_79183 | JGI IMG/M metagenome (GOLD analysis project Ga0079305, IMG submission 79183) | Rumen-fistulated moose microbial communities from Alaska, USA - LMS_cellobiose_enrichment | ecosystem: Host-associated > Mammals > Digestive system > Stomach > Rumen fluid ... | reverse complement strand
CCGCGCTGTTGAACCTCGTCAACTTCCAAACGCTCGCGGCCACCAAGGCCGCGCGCGTGGTCCGCGCCGCCGAGGGCCGTCCGGTGTCCGACTTCGGCCTGCGTCGCGCCCAGGGTCCCGACGGCGGCCTCGCCGTGGCACGCGCCTCCTACATCGCCGGCTGCTCGTCCACCTCCAATATTCTCGCGGGCAAGCTGTACGGCATCCCCGTGTTCGGCACGCACGCCCACTCCTGGGTCATGGCGTTTCCCACCGAGCTCGAGGCCTTCCGCGCCTTCGCCGCGTCGAGTCCCAAGAACTGCAGCCTGCTGCTCGACACCTACGATGTGTATCAGGGCATCGAGAACGCCATCACGGTCGCCAAGGAGATGGAGGCCGCAGGGGAGCGCCTCGCCGCGATCCGCCTCGACTCCGGCGACCTCGCCAAGCTGTCCAAGGCCACGCGCAAGGCCTTCGATGATGCGGGCCTGCCCTACATCAAGATCGCCGTCTCCAACGATCTCGACGAGTATCTCGTCCAGTCCCTGCTCGCCCAGGGCGCGCCCATCGATTCCTTCGGCGTGGGCACCAAGCTCGCCACGTGCGATCCCCAGCCCTCGCTCGGCGGCGTCTACAAGCTCTCCGCCATCCGCACGTCTCCCGATGAGCGCTGGAATCCCGTCATGAAGCTCTCCGAGCAGGGCTATAAGCGCACCATCCCGGGCATCCAGCGCATCCAGCGCTTCTACGATGCCAACGACTGCCCCATGGGCGATATGATCATCGACGATTCCGTGAGCCTGGGCGAGAGCAACGTCGTGCAGGACATCATCGACGCCTACGCCACCTACACCCTCAAGGGCACGCCGCGCGAGCTCATGGAGCAGATCGTGCATGACGGCGAGCGCGCCGCCGAGCCGTCCACCATCGAGGAATCGCGCGACAGGTGCCGCTACGCGCTCATGCACCTCGATCCCGCCATCACGCGCTTCCTCAACCCGCAGGTCTATCCTGTGGGCCTCGAGCTCGGCCTCGCGCGATTCCGCGGCCGTCTCGCCCAGGAAGAGCGCTCCGGATCGGGGAGGGACTAGCCCATGAAGGATGCAATCGACGCAGGTATCCGCGCGGCGCTCGACGCCGCCCAGCAATCAGGCGCGCTCGACGCCTTCGACATAGCCGATACCGGCATCGAGCGGCCCGCAGACCCCGCCAACGGAGAGTACACCTCGACGGTGGCCATGCGCTCGGCCAAGCTCGCCCGCAAAGCCCCGCGCGCCATCGCCGAGGCCATCGTGGCGCACCTGCCCGAGATGGGCGGCGTCGACCGCGTCGAGGTTGCCGGCCCCGGGTTCATCAACTTCCACCTGTCAAAGGCATCGGCGAACGACGTCTTTAACCAGGTGCGCGCCCAAGGCGCCGACTTCGGCCGCTCGACCTTCGGCGGCGGCACGAAGGTGCAGGTGGAGTTCATCTCCGCTAACCCGGTGGGGCCCATGCACATCGGCCACGGCCGCTGGGCCGCGCTCGGCGACTCGCTGTGCAACGTCATGGAGCACGCGGGATACGACGTCCAGCGCGAGTACTACATCAACGACCATGGCTCGCAGATGGACGTGTTCGGATCGTCCATCGCCGTTCGCTATCTGCAGCTCGTCGAGCTGATGGGGGAGGGCGCCACGCTCGATGAGGCCAAGGAGGCGCTCGTCGCCGATCGCGAGGCATCCCTCGATGAGGCCGCGCTCGCCGAGGAGGAGGGCCGCGAGGCGGATGCCGCGCGCTTCCCCTTCACGGCAGCCTTCAACGACGCCCTCGGCGGCAACGCCTACGGCGGCGACTACGTCGTGGACCTCGCAGCCCGCTTCATCGAGCTCGACGGCGACTCCTTGGCGGAGCTTCCCGACGACGAGCGCATCGCGAGCTTCCGCGAGCGCGGGTACCGCATGATGCTCGACTCCATCCGGGAGACCTGCCATGAAGCGCGCTGCGACTTCGACGTGTGGTTCTCCGAGCGGTCGCTCTACGTGCCCGACGAGGACGGCAAGGATGCCGTGCACCGCGCGTTCGACCAGCTCGCCGCCATGGGCCACACCTACACCACCGACGATGGGGCCCTGTGGTTCCGCTCCACCTCCTTCGGCGACGACAAGGACCGCGTGCTCGTGAAGAGCAACGGCGAATACACCTATTTCGCCTCCGACGTCGCCTATCACTGGAACAAGTTCCAGCGCGTGGATCACGTCATCGATATCTGGGGCGCCGATCACCACGGCTACATCAAGCGCGTCGATTCCGCGTGCGAGGCGCTGGGATATCCCGGCCGGTTCGAGGTTCTGCTCGGCCAGCTCGTCAATCTGCTGCGCGGCGGCGAGGCCGTGCGCATGTCGAAGCGCAAGGGCACCATGGTCACCTTCGACGAGCTGCTCGCTGAGGTGGGCTGCGATGCCACGCGCTACACCCTCGTCTCCAAATCATCCAACCAGATGATCGATTTCGATATCGAGCTCGTGAAGCGCCAAGATAACACCAATCCCGTGTACTACGTGCAGTACGCGCATGCGCGCATCTGCTCCATACTGCGTCGAGCCGCCGGCGTCACCTTCGAGCAGGCCCAGGAGCTCGGCATGGACGAGGTCGCGCAGATGGCCGTGGGCTCCCGGGCGGACGTTTCGCTGCTCGTCGACGAGACCGAGGCCGCGCTCGCGCGTAAGCTCTCCGAGTTCTCGAGCCTCATCGAGGCCTCTGCGCGGGATCGCGCACCGTTCCGCCTCACGCACTATGCGGAGGAGCTTGCGGCCCAGTTCCACTCCTTCTACACGGTGTGCCACGTGCTGCCCCGCGAAGGGTATCCGATCGACGAGGATCTCTCCCGGGCGCGCCTCGCCGCATGCGATGCCACGCGCCGCGTTCTCGCGCTCACGCTCTCTTTGATCGGGGTCTCCGCGCCGGAGCGTATGTAGAGAAAGTATGTATAGTTATTTAACAATGGCCGTTGACCTGTAGGTCAGCGTCTCATTTCCTATAGCCTTTTATTATCCGATTTCCGGGAGACCGAGCTTATCCGCTCGAGCATCGTGCGAAGGGAGCAGCGTGGACGTTCGCGAATACATCACAATCCGCAGGGCATACAACCTCGTGCGCCAGAACAGCGCCCTCTCCGTACGGTTGACGTTCGAGGAGGCAGCCGTCCTCGCCCTGCTCGATTCGTCCGACAAGCCCCTTCCGACCTCCGCCATCGCCACATGGCAGCATGCCCTGAGGCCCACGATGACGCACCGCGCCAACCACCTCGCCTCGCTCGGACTCATCGACCGCGCACCCGGCGTGGACGATCGCCGCAACGTCGTCTGCACCATCACCGACGAGGGCCGTGCGATGCTCGACGACCTCTGCAGCGGCATCCGCCAGGTGCTCGTGCGCGGAAAGGCGCTCACTCGCATCGACGAGGGCCGCATCAAGCGCTATCTGCTCGCCATGGGCCAACGGTATGTGCAGGCGTCCGATCTCGTGCTGCTCGGGCTCGCCGTCAACGACGGCGACGGCGTTCCCATCGCCTTGCTCGTGGGCGCGCTCGGGCTTCTGCAGCCCACGGTTTCCATGTCGGTTCAAGCGCTCGAGGAGCGCGGCCTCGTCAAGCGCGATGTCCCCGGATCGAAGGCCGTCAAAGCGATTCTCACCAAACAGGGCCGTATCGAGGTGGAGGACCTCATCGTCAGCATCGAGAAGATGATCGTCCGCCGCCGCCCGCGCGGCTATGCCCGGCATGAGGTTGAATCCTCGGGAGCCGAATAGGAACTTCTTGCAAATCAACCTTCCATATGCGCGCTTGCAATTCGGCGTGCTTGTGGTATCCTCTTCATGGTCGAAGGCGCATGCCGAAGACGTTTCCTGCATAGATAATCACTTCAGGATCTTATGCACCCACATCCATGATGCGCAGCGGGATTCAATCTGAGATATGCGTTTTTCGCCTGATCCCCAAGTAGCTACAGAAAGGCTTCCCAATGGCCGAAGAAACACCTGAAACCACTGCAATCGAAGCTGCCGTGCCTGCCGCTCCCGCCGCGCTCCCCGGAGAGGAGCCGAAGCGCAGGCGCGGCCGTCCCCGCAAGGTCAGGCCCGAGGAGGCCGCTCCCGAGGCTGCCCATGCTCCCGTCTCCGGGGCATCGCCCCAGCCTCCGTTGGATATGGACGTTGCTCCTCGAGGAGAGGAGGTCAAGCGCAAGCGCGGCCGTCCCCGCAAGGTCAGGCCCGAGGAGGCCGCCTCATCCATCGAGGAGATGACGCGCATGACGCAGGCGGCGACCCTCGCCTCTGCGGAGGCGACGCCGATGCCCTCCACCACGCTTTCCTCCTCGGATGCCGGTGCGACCGAGACGGCGGCCTTCGAGGAATCCGCGCAGCAGGAACGGCCGTCCGCATCCCGTCGCAGGCGCCATATGCAGGGCGGCCAGAACCAGAACGGCCAGCGCCAGGGCAACGGAGGTCAGAATCAGGGCCGTCGAGGCCGGCGCACCGCCGAACCCACGCTCACCCGCGACGAGCTCTCCAGCCTTAAGGTGGGCGAGCTGCGCACCAAGGCGGGCGAGCTGGGAATCGACTACGTGGGCATGAAGAAGGCCGAACTCATCGAGGCCATCTTCGAGACCTCCGCGCGGGCGGAGGGCTTCAAGACCGTCAAAGGCCTGCTCGAGATCACGGGGGAGGGATACGGCATCCTCCGCACGGGCAACTACATGGAGGGCGATGATGACGCCTTCGTGCACCAGTCCATCGTCAGGCAGGCGGGGCTCCGCGCGGGCGACACCATCGTCGGAACCGTCGCCCCTGCGCGTTCGGGCAACAAGTATCCGCCGCTCACCGCCATCACCGCCATCAACGGGCGCGACCCCGAGGAGATCCGCAACCGCCCGCGTTTCCGCGACCTCACGCCCATCTTCCCCAACGAGCGCCTCACCATGGAGCATGGCAAGGATTCCATCACGGGCCGCGCCATCGACCTCGTGGCACCCATCGGCAAAGGCCAGCGCGGCCTGATCGTCTCGCCGCCCAAGGCGGGCAAGACCACGGTGCTCAAGCGTATCTGCCAATCCATCGCCGTCAACAACCCCGAGGTGCATCTCATCTGCCTGCTCGTCGACGAACGTCCCGAAGAGGTTACCGACATGGAGCGCTCGATCAAGGGCGATGTCGTGGCCTCCACGTTCGATATGCCCGCCGAGAACCACACCAAGGTGGCCGAGATGGTCATCGAGCATGCCAAGCGTCTCGTCGAGCTCGGCGATGACGTCGTGGTGGTGCTCGACTCCATCACCCGCCTTGCCCGTGCCTATAACCTCGCACAGCCCGCGTCGGGCCGCATCCTGTCGGGCGGCGTCGACTCGGCGGCGCTCTATCCACCCAAGAAGTTCCTCGGCGCGGCGCGCAACATCGAGCACGGCGGCTCGCTCACCATCATCGCCTCCGCCCTCGTCGATACCGGATCCAAGATGGATGAGGTCATCTTCGAGGAGTTCAAGGGCACGGGCAACATGGAGCTCAAGCTCGACCGCGATCTCGCCGATCGCCGCATCTTCCCGGCCATCGACCCGGTTTCGTCGGGCACGCGCAACGAGGATCTGCTCATCAATCCCGAGCTGCAGCCCTTCATCTGGGGCGTGCGCCGCATACTCGCGAACATGAACAGCACCGAGCGTGCGGCAACCTCGCTGGTGCGCAGCCTCGAGGCCACCAAATCCAACGAGGAGTTCCTCATCAGGTCGGCCAAGAAGGCTCAGTCGAGCGAGTTCGCCGTGTAGCTCCGCACGTCTGCACGGGTTTTTCCTACCGCATATCTGCGCCTGCCGTTGCATGGAGCGCGTTTTCCTGTACTATGTGATGGATGCTCTGCGAAAGCCGGGCATCCATCGCGGTAAACGGACTTAAGACATAGCATGCCGCATGGTACGCTCCATCCAACCAAGAGAGTCCCATGCATCTATGTCGTCGCCAGCTCGGCGCCTCGGCGCTGCGGAAGAGGAGCGGACGATGAATCGAACGAGCGCCCATCAGGCTCTATGCGCAGGCATCGGAGGAGCGTCTGTGGCTTTCATGCCGCAGACCGCGCTGGGAATGACCCTCGACGGGATTCCCGTGCAGCTGCTCGGCATGCCCTTCGCTCCTGTGCTCGCAGGCATCCTCGGCGGAGCCGCCGTCGGGGGCATCGTCTATAGGGTCGCGGCGAAGATCGCCGAGATGATCGGTGCGCGGAAGCTCCGCGCAGACGCGGACGAACCGCATGTTGCGCTCGATGCCGCGCCGCGCCGCGGCGCGCAGGCTCCCCGCGCCGCCTCGCGCTACAAGCCCCGCCACATGAGCCTGCAGGATTTCGAGAAGTCCGGCGTCATCCGCGTGGTTGCCGCCGATGCCTATGCCGCGTCCGTCTCCGAACCTGCCGAACCGCTTGCCGAACAGCCCACCGGGCAGCTTGCCGAGCAACCTGCCGAACAAGCCGTCGAGCAGCCTGCCGACCAGCGCCCCTCTGCGCCGAAGCACCTCAAGTCCGTCATCCTCGAGCGCTTCGGCGCCAGCATGATGGAAGGCGTTCCCGTGATCCAGCGCGCCGACGGCAGCGTCGGCGACGTGGGAACCGCATGGTGGACGCTCGGCGTGGGCGATAAACCCATCATCTCCGACTCGGGCTTCGCCGACGAGCGCCCCATCGATGCGTTTCTCCACGATAAGAACCGCCTTACTCCGCAGGCCATCACGCACCGCGTCGCACAGATCGACGAGGGCCTGTATCCCGAGATGCGCACCTCCGACGATCTGGACAGATCGGATACGTGGACGAGCGCGCTCGAAGCGCTCGACGAACAGCTCGGTGAGGCCCCGAGTCCCGCATATGCGCTCGGCACGCTGTCAGATAGGGAGGGCGTTCCGGCGGCGATCGATGCGTCCGGCAGCCTTGACGAGGACACCGGGTTCATCCCGTTTCGAGTCCCTGCGGGCCACCCCGAAGTGGTCGATACGGCGAGCTACATCAACCATCTCATCGCCGATGAGTTCTCGCGCAGCTCGTCGCCCTCCATCCGCATGAGCACGAGCAGCCGTCTGCGCGTGATCGAGGGCGGCACGCATAACCTCAAGGTTCGGGAGAGCGCGTCTGCATCCAAGACGGGCACCAACGCATATGTGGGCAAGCACTTCGCATCCGTAGCCGCCCAGGCATAACGGCTCTTCCACGCGGTTCCATGCCCTGCCCGCGCCCCGCTCGGGGAGTATCCCCAATGGTGCCCGAATGGTGCGCTTCTCGCCCATGGCACGGAATCGCCCTATTCCTGCGTTCTGATCCCCCAAACCGCCTTATTCCTGAGGAATAGGGCCTTCTGGTGCCAAAATCAGCAGGAATAAGCCGTTTTGGTGCCATGCCCTGCCAGCGCACCGCTCGGGGAGTATCCCCCATTGGGGGAGTATCCCCGAATGGGGCGGCGGGGCTTTGCTTTGTTACAGGCAGGATAATGTTGTCCTGTACGGGCCTTCTCCTCTCGCACAGCTAGGTAAAGTGCTCTACAGCTGCCCGCAAGGGGCTGCCTGTTCAAACGCTACGAGACCAGATGAGAGGAGCTAGCATGAACAAGACCAACAGTTTGTCCCGACGCAATTTCCTGAGGATGAGCGGCATTATCGGTGCTTCGACGCTGCTTGCTGCGTGCAACGGCTCCTCCGGCGACGACTCCGCCCCCGAGGCTGCTGCCGACGCCTTCAAGATCGGCGGCATCGGCCCTGTTACCGGCGGCGCGGCTCTGTACGGGCTGGCGACCAAGTACGGAGCGCAGGTGGCCGTGAACGAGGTGAACGCCGCCGGGTCGATCAAGATGGTCCTCAACTGGCAGGACGACGAGCACGATCCGGAGAAGGCCGTCAACGCCTACAACGCGCTGCGGGACTGGGGCCTGCAGATCCTCGTGGGAACCACCACGACGAATCCCTGCGTGGCCGTCTCCGCGCTCACCAACACCGATCGCGTCTTCGAGCTCACACCCTCCGCGTCTTCGGTCAACGTGATCGGCGGCGAGGCCGTCGGTGCCGACGGCCCGCGCAAGGACAACGTCTTCCAGATGTGCTTCACCGACCCCAACCAGGGTACCCGCTCCGCCCAGTACATCGATGAGAAGGGCCTCGGCACCAAGATCGCCATCATCTACAACAACGCCGACGCCTACTCGACCGGCATCTACCAGAAGTTCGAGGCCGAGGCTGCGGCGCGCAACCTTCAGATCGTCTCGGTGACCACCTTCACCGAAGACTCCCAGACCGACTTCTCGGCACAGCTCAACAAGGCCAAAGATGCCGAGGCCGATCTCGTGTTCCTGCCGATCTACTACACGCCCGCCTCGATCATCCTCAAGCAGGCGTCCGACATGGGCTTCGCGCCCAAGTTCTTCGGCGTGGACGGCATGGACGGCATTCTCGATGTCGAGGGATTCGACACCAGCCTCGCCGAGGGCGTCATGCTCCTCACCCCCTTCGTCGCCACCGCCACCGACGAGGCCACCCAGGCCTTCAACGCGGCCTACAAGGAGGTTGCCGGCGTCGACACCAATCCGATCCAGTTCGCGGCCGATGCCTACGACTGCGTGCATGCCGTCGCCAAGGCCATCGAGCAGGCCGGCATCACCCCCGACATGGCGACGTCCGACATCTGCGATCAGCTCATCGCCACCTTCACCGGCGATTTCGAGTTCTCCGGTCTCACCTGCCCGGTGGGCGAGGTCATGACCTGGTCCGACACCGGCGAGGTCTCGAAGGATCCCAAAGGCATGGTCATCGTCGATGGCGTCTACCAGCCGCTCGACTAGCACGGCGTTCGAGCCCTGCGCTCTTCACAGCGGAGGCTGTTGCATGGCAGCCTCCGCTGCCCTGTTCGTATATGCACCGGATCCTCTTCGAGAGGAGGACGCGTGAGTTTTTTCACGGCACTGATCAACGGCATCAGCCTGGGCAGCGTGTATGCCATCATCGCGCTCGGCTACACGATGGTCTACGGTATTGCCAAGATGCTCAACTTCGCTCACGGCGACGTCATCATGGTGGGCGGATACCTCTGCTTCTGCACCGTGCAGTACCTCGGTCTCCCGCCCATCGCGGGCGTGGCCCTCGCCGCTGCGGGCTGCACCGCACTCGGCATCGTGGTGGAGGGGCTCGCCTATAAGCCGCTGCGTCAGGCGCCGTCGCTCGCCGTGCTCATCACCGCCATCGGCGTGAGCTACTTCCTGCAGAACTCCGCGCTGCTCATCTGGGGAGCCGACCCCAAGGCGTTTCCCTCGGTTGTGAGCTTCCCCTCGCTCAAGCTCTTCAACGGCCAGCTCTCCATCAACGCGATCACCATCGTCACGGTGCTCGCGGCCGTGCTCGTCATGGTGGCGCTCACGCTGTTCACCTCCCGAACCAAGATGGGCAAGGCCATGCGCGCCTGCTCGGAGGATAAGGGCGCGGCACAGCTCATGGGCATCAACGTCGACCGCACGATCTCGATGGTCTTCGCCATCGGCAGCGGTCTTGCTGCCATCGCGGGCGTGCTGCTGTGCTCGGCGTATCCCACCCTCACGCCCACGACGGGCGCGATGCCGGGCATCAAGGCCTTCACCGCCGCCGTCTTCGGCGGCATCGGCTCCATCCCGGGCGCCGCGCTCGGCGGCGTGCTGCTCGGCATCATCGAGATCATGGCCAAGACCTACATCTCCACGCAGCTCTCCGACGCCATCGTCTTCGGCGTGCTCATCGTCGTCCTGCTCATCAGGCCAGCCGGTTTGCTCGGCAAGCTCGTTCCGGAGAAGGTGTAGCACCGTGGAGAAGATCCGATCGCTTTCATCGAACACCCGGAAGAACATCGTCACCTATGCGATCGTCGTCGGGGCGTTCATCGTCATGCAGGCGTTGCTCTCCGCAGGCGCCGTCTCCAACGCCACACAGGGCATGCTCGTTCCCATCTGCGCGTACGTGTGCATGGCCATCTCGCTCAACCTCGTGGTGGGCTTTTCGGGCGAGCTGTCGCTCGGCCATGCGGGATTCATGAGCGTGGGCGCGTTCTCGGGCGCGATCGTCTCCTCCGCCCTTGCGGGATCGCTCCCGTCCGGCCCGCTCAGGATGCTCGCCGCCATCGCGGTGGCGGGCGTGTGCGCCGGCGTTGCGGGCGTCCTCATCGGCATCCCGGTCATGCGCCTGCGCGGCGACTATCTCGCCATCGTGACCTTGGCCTTCGGCGAGATCATCAAGAATCTGTTCAACAACCTCTACGTGGGCATCGACGCCCGCGGCCTGCACGTCTCGATGACCGATGCCGCCTCGCTCGGCATGGATGGCGGCAAGGTGGTGATCAACGGCCCGCAAGGCGCCGTGGGCATCGATATGATCTCATCGTTCACCGCCGGGTTCCTCCTCATCCTGTTCACCCTCACCGTCGTCCTCAACCTGGTGAACAGCCGCAGCGGCCGCGCCGTCATGGCTGTGCGCGACAACCGCATCGCAGCCGAATCGGTGGGCATCAACACCACCAAGTACCGCCTCATGGCCTTCGTGGTGTCGGCGGCGCTCGCCGGCATGGCCGGCGCCCTCTACGCCATGAACTACAACGCCATCGTGCCCAAGAAGTTCGACTTCAACACCTCGATCCTCGTGCTCGTGTTCGTGGTGCTGGGCGGCATGGGCAACATCCGAGGCGGCATCGTCTCCGCGACGGTGCTCACGGTGCTGCCCGAGAAGCTGCGCTTCATCGGCGACTACCGCATGCTCATCTACGCCGTCGTCCTCATCGGCGTCATGCTCATCTCCAACAACCGCGTCCTGATGGAGCAGCTGCGCGGCCTCACGCGGCGCTTCCGGAAGAAGAGGCGGGGGAGAGCCGACACGACGCCCGTCGGAATATCGGAGGGAGGCGATGGACATGGCTAAGAACGTTCGCAACGAGGGAACCTACAAGGCCCAGAGCGCGGCCGCCGGAAAGCGGGACAAGGCTCCCAAGCGGGAGCGCACCAAGATGGTGCCGCTGGTCACCGACTACATCATCCCGGAACGCGACGCGGGTCAGACCATGCTCGAGTGCCGTCATCTCGGCATCGACTTCGGCGGTTTGCATGCGGTCGAGGATTTCAACCTGACGGTGGGCAAGACCGAGATCGCGGGCTTGATCGGCCCCAACGGCGCGGGTAAGACCACCGTGTTCAACCTGCTCACCAAGGTGTACGCCCCCACGCGCGGCACCATTCTGCTCGACGGCGTGGACACCGCCAACATGACCACCGATCAAGCTGCTCAGGCGGGCATCGCGCGCACGTTCCAGAACATCCGCCTCTTCGATACCCTCACCGTGGAGGACAACGTGCGCATCGGCCTGCATAACCAGGTCAAATACGGCATGTGGAGCGCCATCTTCCGCCTTCCGCGCTACTGGCTCTCCGAGAAGGAGCTCCACGACCGCGCGCTCGAGCTGCTCGACGTGTTCAATATGGCCGACAGCGCGGGCGACATCGCCGGATCGCTGCCATACGGCGCCCAGCGCAGGCTCGAGATCGTGCGCGCGCTCGCAACCAACCCCAAGCTGCTGCTGCTCGACGAGCCTGCCGCGGGTATGAACCCGTCCGAGACCGCCGAGCTCATGGAGAACATCCGCAAGATCCGCGACGACTTCAAGATCGCCATCATGCTTATCGAGCACGACATGGATCTCGTCATGGGCGTGTGCGAGGGCATCGCGGTGCTCAATTTCGGCAGGATCATCGCCAAGGGCACTCCCGACCAGATTCAGGAGAACCCGCAGGTCATCGAGGCATACCTCGGCAAGCAGGAATAGGAGCGGCCCATGGCAATGCTGAAGGTCTCCGATTTGAGCGTCTATTACGGCAGCATCCACGCCGTGAAGGGCGTCTCCTTCGAGGTCGAGAAGGGCGAGATCGTCACCCTCATCGGCGCGAACGGCGCGGGCAAATCCACCACGCTCAACACCGTGGCGGGCATCCTCCCCGCACGCACGGGTTCGATCGACTTTTTGGACGAGAGCATCCTCGGCGTTCCCGCGCACCAGATGGTTCGGCGCGGCATCGCGCTCTGCCCCGAGGGCAGGCGCATCTTCACCCAGATGACGGTGGAGGAGAACCTCGAGATGGGCGGCTACTCCCGCACCGATGCCGAGAACGACGAGACCATCGATGAGGTGTACGGGCACTTCCCGCGCCTGCGCGAGCGCGCCGACCAGGTGGCGGGTACCCTCTCGGGAGGCGAGCAGCAGATGCTCGCCATGGGGCGCGCCCTCATGGGCAGGCCCGACCTCATCATGCTCGACGAGCCGTCCATGGGCTTGGCGCCCATCCTCGTGGAGGAGATCTTCTCGATCATCAAGGACCTCAACGATAACGGCACCACGGTGCTGCTGGTCGAGCAGAACGCGAGCATGGCCCTCTCCATCGCGGACCGCGCATATGTGCTCGAAACGGGCAAGATCGTCAAAACGGGAACCGGCGCGGAGCTGTTGAAGGACGATGCCGTCCGCAAGGCCTACCTCGGCGGCTGAGCGCCGCGCGGTTGCCGCCGGGTCTTCCGGCCCGCCCTGCGCTCAAACCGATCAGAGCGCCGCCTCGATGGCGGCGAGCAGCTCGTCGTACGTCTCGTATGCTGCAAGATCGGGGTTGTCCTGTTTGATGGCATCGGTGGTGCGGAAGAGGAATCCCGCCTTGCTCGCCCGGATCATACCGAGGTCGTTGTACGAGTCGCCGGCGGCGATGGTCTCGAACCCGATGGCATGCAGGCCGCGCACGGTGGTCTGCTTCGAGTTCGAGCAGCGCATATGCACGCCCGCGATCATGCCGTCCTCATCGATCTCGAGCGCGTTGCAGAAGATCGTGGGCCAGCCGAGCTTGGCCATGAGCGGCCGCGCGAACTCCTCGAAGGTGTCGGAGATGATGATGACCTGTGTTTGGGCGCGCAGGCGGTCGAGAAACTCCTTGGCGCCGGGAAGTACCTCGATGGTTGCGATGACGCGCTGGATGTCGGCGATTCCCAGGCCGTGCTCGCGCAGGATGCCCATGCGCCATGCCATGAGCTTGCCGTAGTCGGGTTCGTCGCGCGTGGTGCGCCTGAGCCCCTCGATCCCGCTCTCTTCGGCGAGCGCGATCCAGATCTCGGGTACCAGCACGCCTTCCAGGTCCAAACAGCAGATATTCATGATCGGGCTCCATCTTCTCGTGTCGGTTGGCGGTTCAGGTGGCGAACGAGACGCGCGTTCCCTGCTCGTTGGCGCGCAGGACGCTGATCCACAGGCTCGGCATGGCGGCTTCCGCTGCATGCGCAACCGAGGCGGCGACCTCGTCGCCGTCGCATATCGCAAGCATGGCGGCGCCCGACCCCGAGATGAGGAAGGTCGCCGCGCCGGCTTCGAGCGCGCACGCTTGGAGGTGCTCGTAGTCGGGGATGAGCGGGGCGCGATAGGGCTCGTGGATGCGGTCGTGGCAGCATGCGGCGATCTGGCGCGCCTCTCCCGAGGCGAGGGCGCTCACCATGGCGAGGCAGCGCCCGACCTGCCAGGAGACCGAGCTCATGGGCACCATGGCGGGCAGCGCTCGGCGCGCATCCGAGGTGAGGATGCGATACGGCGGCGCCATGCAGACGAAGCGCAGGTTGGGCGCGATGACCCAGCGCGTGGTGAAGGTCGCGCCGTCCTGCACGTACGAGCTCACGAGGCCGCCCATCACCGCAGGGGCGACGTTGTCGGGATGGCCCTCGATGCGCGTGGCGAGCGAGAGCGAAAACGGGCGGTCGAAGGTTCGCCCGGCAAGGGCCTGAGCGGCGGCGATGCCCGCCACGACGCAGGTTGAGCTCGAGCCGAGGCCGCCCGACGCGGGGATGGGGCACTCCTCGCGGATGTGCAGGGGCCGCGCGTCGATGCCCATCTCGGCGCAGGCGGCGAGATAGCTCGTCCAGACGAGGTTGTCGGGACCGGCAAGCCGCTCATCGCAGCCGGTGATCGCGAGCTCGTCGGCTTCCTCGAACGTGTAGACCGCATCGAGATTGAGCGCCAGGCCCAGCACGTCGAAGCCGACGCCCAGGTTGGCGGTGGTTGCGGGAACGATGACGCGCACGGCCCGCGTCATGCGAAGATCCTCGCGGCAACGCTCTCGACGAAGGCGCCCATGCGCTCGATAGCGCACACGTCGTCGTGCAGGCGCTCCATGCTGCGCAGCGATGAGAGCTGCAGGGGCGCTGCGGTGCCTGTGAGCTGCTCGAGCGCATCCATGGCCTCGAAACCGCTCAGATCTTCCGCATCGTGGCCGAGCGCCTTCAGGCAATCGGCGGAGAACTTGTAGGGGCTCGCCGTGGCGACCAGCACGCGTGCACGTCCGCTCGTCTCGAGGCCGTCGAGCACGTGCTTGCCGACGGCCGTGTGGGGGTCGATCAGCACGCCCGTGTTCCCGTAGGTGCTCCGAATGGCGGCCGAGGTCTCGGCATCGGTTGCATAGCCGCAGCCGAAGATGCTCCCGATGCGCTCCTTCAGCTCGTCGCTCACCGTGTACGCGCCCTTCTCGGCAAGATCCGCCATGAGCGACGCCACGTAGTCGCAATCGCCGCCCGAGAGGTGGTAGAGCAGACGCTCGAGGTTGGAGGACACGAGGATGTCCATGGAGGGGGAGATGGTCGCGTTGAACGCGCGCCTGCGATCGTAGGTGCCGGTGGTGATGAAGTCGGTGAGCACGTTGTTCGTGTTGGATGCCACGATGAGCGTGCCGACGGGCAGGCCCATGAGCTCGGCATAGAAACCGGCGAGCACGTTGCCGAAATTGCCGGTGGGAACGCAGAAATCCACCTTCTCGCCGAGCGTCACGGCGCCTGCGCGCACGAGCTGCGCATAGGCGTCGATGTAGTAGGCGATCTGCGGCACGAGACGGCCGATGTTGATGGAATTGGCGCTTGAGAGCGCAACGTTGCGCTGCGCGAGCGCGTCGATGAGCGCGGCGTCGCCGAAGATGCGCTTCACGCCCGTCTGGGAGTCGTCGAAGGTGCCGCGCACGGCGCACACGCCCACGTTGGAACCTGTCTGGCAGACCATCTGGAGCTCCTGGACATCGGAGACCTTCCGATAAGGGTAGAAGACGCAGATGCCCACGCCGTCGATGCCGGCGAATCCCTCGAGCGCCGCCTTGCCCGTGTCGCCCGAGGTCGCCGTGAGCACGAGGATCTTGTCATCTTCGTGCGCACGGGAGCGGAGCATGAGGTGGGGGAGCATCTGCAGCGCAACGTCCTTGAAGGCGCTCGTGGGCCCGTGGAAGAGCTCGAGCATATAATCGGAGCCGAGCGGACGCACGGGCGCGATGCGCTCATCGTCGAAAGTGGCGCCATAGGCGGCCGAGACGCATGCGGCGAGCTCGTCGTGCGAGAAGTCCGTGAGAAACCGCGCGAGCACGTCGAGGCTCGTTTCCTGGAAGGTACTGTTGCAGATGCGCGTGAGATCGAGGTGCTCGCCTTCGAGGCCGTCGCGCACATAGAGGCCGCCGTCGGGCGCGATGCCCGTCCTGATTGCGAACTTTCCTGTTACGGAATGCGCGTCTGAGCGCGTGCTGTGATACAAAAAACCCAAGGTTTCCTCACATCCTCGTGAGACGCGTGCGGCTGATGTAAGTATCATAGCTTCTTAGCGATACGAACCTGGACGATGATACAGAGATGAAAGATTGGATCGGCATGGACATCGCCATCTTGGGATACGGGACCGTCGGCAGGGGCGTTGCCGACATCGTCGAGCATAAGACCGAGGGGATCCGCGTCACGCGCATCCTCGAGCTGCCCGATCGCCTGACGGACCCGCGCATGACATCCAACTTCGACGATATCGTGGACGATCCCTCGATCGAGCTGGTCGTGGAGTGCATGGGCGGCATCGAGCCCGCCCGCACCTTCATCAGCCGCGCGCTTTCCGCAGGCAAGCACGTAGCGACCTCCAACAAGGCGGTCGTCGCGGCGAGCTTTCCCGAGCTTGCCGCGCTTTCATCCGCCCATGGCGCCTCGCTTTACATAGAGGCTTCCGTGGGCGGCGGCGTACCTTGGATCGCGGGCATAGCCAAGGCGCGCCGCATCGATCGCATCGCGTCGTTCATGGGCATCATGAACGGCACCACCAACTACATCATCGATGCCATGAGCACGCGCGGCATCGAGTTCGCCGAGGCGCTGCGCGATGCGCAGGAAAAGGGCTATGCCGAGCGCGACTCCTCCGCCGACATCGACGGCATCGACGTGGCCAACAAGACCGTCATCACCGCGTCGGTGAGCTTCGGCTGCGCTTGCACGCGCAGCCTTCCCGTGACGGGCATCCGCAACCTCACCAAGGGCGACCTGGAGTTCTTCGCCGAGCGCGAACGCACGGTCAAGCTCATCGGACGCGGCACGGCGCTCGATGGCGCGTATGCGGTGGCCGTGGAGCCCGTGGCGCTCGCGTCGTCGTCGCTCGAGGCGCACGTGCCCGCGAACAACAACCTGGTCACGCTCGTCGGCGACACGGTGGGCGAGCTCAAGTTCTATGGGCAGGGCGCCGGCATGATGCCCACGGGCAACGCCGTCGTGCAGGACATCCTCGATTGCGCCTCCGGGCTGCGCCGCACGTACGACTTCTCGAGCGAGCGCACCTTCGAGCCCGCCCTGCTCGCCTCCGACTACGTGCTGCGCACAACGTCGGCGCCGATGCAGGGGGAGGCGCTGGGGGAGCACAGGCGGCTTCTGCACGGGATGACGGCCGTCGAGGCGCGCGCGCTCTACGAACGCGTGTTGGAAAGCGATCCGAGCGCCTTTATCGTGGCGTTGGCATAGAAGAGAGAGAAACCCGATGATCAAGATCAGCAAATTCGGCGGTTCGAGCGTTGCGACTGCAGAGCAGTTCCGCCGCGTCAAGGAGATCGTGGAGGCCGATCCGGACCGCCGCTTCATCGTGGTCTCGGCCGTCGGCAAGCGCGGCTCGGCCGACAACAAGATCACCGACCTTCTCCTGCTCGTCAACGCGCATGTGAAGTACCACGTGGATTGCTCGCCGCTGCTGGCCGACATCAAGGCCCGCTTCGTCGAGATCGCCGAGGAGCTGGAGCTTACCTGGCCCGTGGCCGAGCGGTTCGATATCTTCGCGGCGAACATCGCCAAGCACTCGCCCGAGTACATCGTCAGCCGAGGCGAGTGGTTCACCGCGCACCTCATGGCCGATTACCTGGGGCTTCCCTTCGTCGATGCAGCCGATGTGATGATGTTCCATCACAACGGCACCGTCGATCTCGAGCGAACCTCCGTGCGCCTGAAAGACGTCGTGCATCGCAAGGGCACCTTCGTCTTCCCCGGGTTCTACGGAGCCACGGTGGACGGTGCCATCAAGCTCTTCCAACGCGGCGGCGGCGACATCACGGGCGCCATCCTCGCGCGGTGCCTCGATGCGGGCCTCTACGAGAACTGGACCGACGTCTCGGGGTTCCTCTCGGCCGATCCGCACATCATCGACAAGCCGCGCTCCATCCGCCGCATCACCTTCGATGAGATGCGCGAGCTTTCCTACATGGGCGCCTCGGTGCTGCAGGAGGAGGCGATCTTTCCCGTGCGCGAGGCCAATATCCCCATCCAGATCAAGAACACCAACCGTCCCGAGGACGTGGGCACCATCATCCGCGAGACGGCCGATTCCGACGTGGACGAGCACCTCATCACGGGCATCGCGGGCAAGCGCGATTTTCTCGCCGTGCATATCCAGAAGGCGCACATGTCCAACGAGGTAGGCATCGTGCGCAGGGTGCTCAGCATCTTCGAGCGCTACGGGATCTCGATCGAGCATGTTCCCACGGGCGTCGATTCGTTCGGCGTGGTGGTGAACGGCGCGGACGTCAAGGACATCATCTACCAGATCATCTCCGATGTCCGCAAGGAGATCAGGCCCGACAACGTCACCGTGTTCGACAACCTCGCCCTGGTGGCGGTGGTCGGACGCAACATGTCCAAGCGATCCGGCACTTCGGGCAAGGTCTTCGGCGTGCTCGGCGAGGCGGGCATCAACATCCGCCTCATCACGCAGAGCTCGCAGGAGATCTCCATCATCGTCGGCGTCGACAACGACGATTTCGAGAAGGCCATCAGGATGATCTACGACCGTTTCGTGGCCGACGAGATGGTTCCGCGCACCTAGAGGGCAGGGGAGGACGCATATGGCAGGCAAGGTTGTCGCAATTCTGGGAGCCACCGGCGTGGTTGGCCGGCAGATGCTCGAATGTCTCGAGGAACGCGCCTTTCCCGTCGAGCAGCTCGTGTTGCTCGCGAGCAGGCGCTCTGCAGGCGCAGCCGCAACCTTCCGCGGAGAGGAGATCGCCATCCGCGAGGCGACTCCCGATGCGTTCGCGGGCATCGACATCGTGCTCTCCGCCGTGGGGGACGAGCAGGCCGCGGAGCTGCTGCCCGAGGCCGTCAAGCGCGGGGCCGTTTGCGTGGATAACAGCCATGCATTCCGGCTCGACGAAAACGTTCCGCTCGTGATTCCCGAGATCAACGCCGATGATATCGCACGTCATCGCGGCATCATCTCCAATCCCAACTGCGCCACCATCATCGGTCTCGTGCCCCTGTGGCCGCTCCATCAGGCCGCAGGACTCAAGCGCGTTATCGCGAGCACCTATCAGGCCGCTTCGGGTGCCGGCAAGCCCGGCCTCGACGAGCTCATGCGCGAGATTTCGTGCGTTGCAGCAGGTGAGAAGGTGGGGGAGACTGCGCCCTTCGCGTATCAGCTGGCCGGCAACCTTATCCCGCAGATCGGAGGGTTCGGCGCCGACGCGTACACCTCCGAGGAGATGAAGTTCCAGAACGAGGGGCGCAAGATCTGCCATCTGAGCGGCCTGCTCGTCAACTGCACCTGCGTGCGCGTGCCGATCATGCGCTCGCATTCCGAGTCCATCACGGCCGAGCTCGAGCGGTCCATCACGCCCGACGAGGCGCGCGCGATCCTTGCGTCCGCACCCGGCGTGAAGGTCGTGGACGATCCTTCCGCGCTTGCGTACCCGATGCCGCTCGATACGAGCGACCAGGACCTCATCTACGTGGGCCGTATCCGGAAGGACATCTCAGCGCCCGAGGGCGTGAACGCGTTGAGCTTCTGGTGCTGCGGGGATCAGATCCGCAAGGGTGCAGCCACCAACGCCGTCCAAATCGCGGAATACCTGGTCTAGCTGCGCCGGCTTTCTCACCGCAGCCGGTCGACGGGATGCTGCGTTCCATGGACGCCGGGGCGTCGCACGCCGTGGCACGGAATCGCCTTATTCCTGCACCTTGAACCCCCAGAACGGCTTATTCCTTAGGAACAAGGCCTTCCGGTGCCAGAAACAGCAGGAATAAGCCCGCCTGGTGCCATGGCCTTCTCGCGCCCTCAGGCGGGTTCGAATCCCGCGGCGGCGCCCGATGACAGGAACGGGCCCCGTTGCCGGGGCCCGTCTCGTAGCCTGGTGCTCCCAGAGGGATTCCGCGTCTCCGCGTGCGCGGATCCGCATGGCCTTGCTCCGCTCGGCCCGCGAGGCTCGCGCGCTCGCCTCGCGCCCTCAGGCGGGTTCGAATCCCGCGGCGGCGCCCGATGACAGGAACGGGCCCCGTTGCCGGGGCCCGTCTCGTAGCCTGGTGCTCCCAGAGGGATTCGAACCCCCGACCCTCGGATTAGAAGTCCGACGCTCTATCCAGCTGAGCTATAGGAGCGAGCACCTTGCCATTCTATAGCAATTCGCGCGCGAGAAGTAGCCCGAGCGCGGTCTTCGCATCGCATATCCTGCCCGCGCGCACGGCGTCGAGCACCTCGTCGCAGTCGACCCACACGGTGTTGACGAACTCGCCTTCGTCGGGATGCTCCTCGCGCTGGGAGAGCCCTTGGGCGAGAAAGATCTCGGTGCGCTCGTTCGTGAATCCGGGCGATCCCTCGCTGATGCCCAGAAGGATGAACCGTTCGGCCGCAAGGCCCGTCTCCTCTGAAAGCTCCCGTGCGGCGCACTCCTCTCCCAGCTCGCCCTGCTCAAGCCTGCCGGCGGGTATCTCAAGCGTCATGCGTCCGAGCGCCACGCGATACTGTCGAACAAGGCACGCCTTGCCGTCGCGCACCGCCACCACGCCGGCTCCGCCATGGTGGTTCACGATCTCCCGATAGCCGTGCGTGCCGTCGGGCAGCTCGACATCGAGTGTATCCACCGAGAAGATCCTTCCTCGCCATCGCTCCCTGCGCTCGCGCACGCGTTCGCGTAGGCGCGCGTCGCCTTCGAGCAGGCCATCGATGGTCTGAGAGATGTGCGGCATAGTCCACGTCCTTTTCGGGAATACTTTTCAAAGATAGTATGCCCGAGAGGAGCAACCATGGCAAAACTGGAGCGTACGATCACGAGCGTCGATATCAACACCCTGGCACAGCGCATCGTCGAGGGCATCACATCGGGCAGCATCTCCGCGTCCTTCGAGGAGCAGAGCCATCTTACGTACGGCGACGTTTCGTGCATCGTGCTGGTCTTCGAGCGCTATAGTGTGATTGGTTCGAATCGCGTGAGCTTGAACGTGACCCTCTTCGGCCCTCCGGAGCACGTTCAGGTCTCCGGGATAGCTTCCGGCGGGAGCCAAGCGCTGTTTTGGAAGATCAACACGCTGGGCGAGGAGGCGTTTCTCGACGAGCTCGACGCGATTCTGTCTGGATTCTGATCGGGGATCGCATGAGAACGCTTGTATACCGCGTAGGCCAAGAGCCCATCGACTACGATGCCGAGATCGAGGAGTTTGCCCACGTCATCGGCGCTCCCGAAATCGAATGGATGACCGTGCGGCTCCTCAAGCTCTGCATCGTGCGCGACGCGCGCGACAAAGACAGCGGCAAACCCGTGTGCCAGGTGCTGGGCAAAACGCCCATCTACGGCGATTTCCTCGTGACGTGCGTCGATTGGGACGATGAGGGCAACACGTGGGCGATTCCCGTCACCGACGGTTTCGCCTCCATGGTGCGGCATATGCTTTTCAATCACGAGTACGGCAAGCAGGCGAAAGGAAGCGAGGACAGCCATGGCGACGATCGATGACGTGAAGCGGTTCCTTGACGAATGCGGATACTATTTCTTGGCCACGTCTCTCGACGATAAGCCCTACGTGCGCCCGTTCGGCGCGCATGTCATCTTCGAGGGCAGGCTCTATTTCCAGACCGGAAAGGTCAAGGAGGTCGCCGCCCAGCTCGCAGGCAACAGCAAGGTCGAGATCTGCGCATCGAAGCCCACCGAGTGGCTGAGGCTGCGCGGCAACCTTGTGGAGGATCCGCGCATCGAAGCGCAGGAGGCGCTGCTCGACGCGAACCCGGGACTCAAGGCCATGTATGCTCCGGGAGATGGCAATACCTGCGTCTTCTATCTCGACAATGCCTCGGCGGGCTTCTTCTCGTTTGCTTCCGAGCCGAGAATCGAAACCTTCTGAGATTTCTCGCTTGACCGTGCCGCAGGATGGGCTATTATATACAGGCTGTTCAATGCGGTGGTGCACATGGTGGGTGTAGCTCAGTTGGCAGAGCGACGGACTGTGGCTCCGTAGGTCCAGGGTTCGAGCCCCTGTACCCACCCCAGCAAACTGCATATGGACCGGTAGCTCAGCTGGTAGAGCAGGGGACTCTTAATCCCAAGGTCCAGGGTTCGAACCCCTGCCGGTCCACCATGTATTCCGTGCCAGGCCTCCCGGCCTGGTTTTTGTTTTGAGCCAGCTTTTCCGTGCGCGAGAAGGCCATGGCACCAGACGGGCTTATTCCTGCAATTTCTGGCACCGGGAGGCCCTGTTCCTAAGGAATAAGGTCTTCCGGGGGTTCAAGGTGCAGGAATAAGGCGATTCCGTGCCATGGCGTGCGCGTCACCGTCCAAGCCGTCTCGTTGCCTTTCGGTTACACCATGCTCCCATGAATATTTCCACCGCGAATCATCTCTAAACTTGGACAAGTGCCTTTGTACTGCCCCTTTCTCTGCATAAGGAGATAGCAATGAACATGTTCGATCGCCGTGGCTTCCTCAAATCCTGCGCCGTCCTCGCCTCGCTCGGCCTCGCCGGCTGCAGCACCTCGTCCGATCAAACCGAGACCGATGATCCGCCCGCATTCGACGGCAACTTCGTCGTCGGCTTCGATCAGGAGTTCCCGCCGTACGGCTATATCGGCGACGACGGGTCGTATACCGGCTTCGACCTTGACCTCGCCTCTGCGGTGTGCGACGAGAAGGGCTGGACGTTCACGCCCACGCCCATCGACTGGGACGCGAAGGATGGCCTGCTCAACAGCGGTGCCATCACCTGCATCTGGAACGGTTTCACCATGGAGCGCCGCGAGAACGACTACGCCTTCACCAGCGCGTATATGAACAACTCCAACGTCGTGGTCGTGGCGGCCGATTCCGACATCCAGTCGCTTGCCGACCTCGCGGGCAAGAACGTCGTCGTGCAGACCGATTCGGGGGCGCAGAGCGTGCTCGAGGACGATCAGGCCGCCCTCGCCGCCACGTTCGGCTCGCTCCAGACCATCGGCGAGTACAACACCGCGTTCATGATGCTCGAGCAGGGCACCTTCGATGCCATCGCCGTCGACGAGCCCGTGGCGGCGTTCAACACCGCAGGCAAGTCCGACACGTTCCGCACCCTCGATGAGCACCTCAACTCCGAGCACTACGGCGTGGGATTCGCCTTGGGCAACGAGGCGCTCGCAGCCGAGGTCGAGGCCGTGCTCCAGAAGCTCGACGCCGACGGGTATGTGCAAACGCTCTGCGAGAAATACGCCGACCAGGGCATCTCCTACGACAACTGGTGCCTTCCCCAAGCGTAGGCGCCGCGCGCCATCGCTCGCTCATAAGGATGGAAAGCTGTGGAGATCCCCACCATGATCGGCATGCTGCTGGAGGGATACGCCGTATCCCTCCAGATCTTCGTGCTCACGCTCATCGGATCCGTCCCGCTCGGCATCGTCGCCGCGCTGGGACGGCTCTCCAAGAACAGGGTCATCTCGACCGTGGCGACAGCCTACATCTCGCTCATGCGCGGCACCCCGCTCATGCTGCAGATGTTCGCCGTATTCTTCGCGCCGTACTACGTCTTCGGCGTAAAAACGGGCCAGAGCTACATGTTCACCGCCGTCATCATCGCGTTCATCATCAACTACGCTGCCTATTTCGGTGAGATCTACCGCTCGGGCATCCAGAGCATGCCCCAGGGACAGTATGAGGCCGCCCAGGTGCTGGGCTACTCGCGCGCCCAGGCGTTCTTCCGCATCATCCTGCCCCAGGTCTTCAAGCGCATTCTGCCGGCTATGGGCAACGAGGTCGTCACGCTCGTCAAAGACACCTCGCTCGCCTTCTCCATCGGGGTGGCCGAGATGTTCACCACGGGCCGTGCGCTCGTGGCGTCCCAGCGCTCCATGCTGCCTTTCGCCATCGCCGCGCTCATCTACTGGGCGAGCTGCCTGGTGATCGAATGGGTGCTGCGGCGCCTCGAGGGGAGGCTGTCCTACTACCATGATTAAGTCCGTCTCCGCAGTTCCCGCCGTGCGCGTGCGCGGTGCGCGCAAGTCGTTCGGATCCAAAGAGGTGCTGCACGACGTTTCGCTCGACATCATGCCGGGGGAGGTCGTCTCCCTCATCGGACCGTCCGGAGCGGGCAAGTCGACCATGCTGCGCTGTCTCACGCTGCTCGACACCTACGATTCCGGCGAGCTTTCCTACGGCGACCTCGCCGTCGCCACCGTGGACTCCGAAGGCCGCTCTCGCTACGACAAGGACGCCATGCGCGCCGCGCGCATGCGCTTCGGCATCGTGTTCCAGAACTACAACCTCTTCCCGCACTATACGGTGATGCAGAACATCTGCGATGCCCCGCAGGTGGTGCAGCGCCGCCCAAGCGAGGAGGTGGAGGCGCAGGCGCGCGAGCTTCTCGAGCGCCTCGACCTGGCGGAGCATGCCGACAAGGTTCCCTGCCAGCTCTCCGGCGGCCAACAGCAACGTGTTGCCATCGCCCGTGCGCTTGCCATGAACCCGCGCGTCATCTATTTCGACGAGGCGACCTCCGCCCTCGACCCCAAGCTCACCGCCGACATGCACCGGCTTATACGCGTGCTGGCCGCCGACGGCATGGCCGTGGGCATCGTGACCCACGAGATGGGGTTCGCACGCGAGGCATCCGACCGTGTGGTGATTCTGCTCGACGGCAGAATCGTCGAAGAAGGCACTCCGCAGCAGGTCATCGACAACCCAACCGACGAGCGCGCGCTCATGTTCCTCTCGCGCGCAGTTGACTGAAACGCTTGCTCTCCCAGCGGAGGCGCGGGCTTCATCGCACTGGCTGCCTTTTTCAATCCTTTGAACGTTTTTATGCAACATGGGGTGGTGAGATGCGGCATACTGAAATCTGGATTGCTCAAGAAAGGAGCGCGTTTTGATTTATACCGTCACACTCAACCCTGCGCTCGACTATGTCATGACTCCGCTTTCCCTCGACATGGGCTTCACCAACAGGTCCTCAACCGAAGAGCTGTACTGCGGCGGAAACGGCATCAACGTCTCGACGCTTTTGAACGAGCTCGACATCGTCAACGTCGCCATGGGTATCGTCGGCGGCTTCACCGGCGATTACCTTATCCAAAACCTGCAGGATAAGGGCATCGCCTGCAACTTCGTCCGCCTTGAGAAGGGCTTCACGCGCATCAACGTGAAGTTCTCCGGCGCCATCATGGCCATGGTCAACGGCAACGGCCCCAAGATTCCCGAGAAAAAGGTCGAGGAACTGCTCGATCGCATGGACGTGGTGCTCGAGGGCGACACGCTCGTGCTCACGGGCTCCATTCCCAACTCGCTGCCCGAGAACATGTACACGCAGATCATGGAGCGTCTCCGCGGTCGCGGCATCGAGTACGTGGTCGATGCGCCCGGCCAGCTGCTCATGGAGGCGCTCAAGGCCCATCCCTTCCTCATCAAACCCAACAACCATGAGGTGGGCCGCATCTACCATGCCACGCCCGAGACGCCCGAGGAGTGCATGCCCTACGCGCATATGCTCCAGGAGGCGGGCGCCCGCAACGTCATCATCTCCTGCGGCGGCTACGGCTCGCTGCTGCTCGACGAGGCGGGCGGCGAGCATATCGTGCCGTCGGTCAAGGTGCGCCTGGTCAACACCACCGGGTCGGGCGATTCCATGGTCGCCGGATTCATCGGCAAGGTGCGCCAGGGCGCCACGTACGGCGACGCGCTCCGATTCGCCTCCGCATGCGGAACGGCCACGGCGGCCACGAAGGGCATCGCCAAGCGCGCAACCATCGATCGCGTGTACGAGGCGCTCTGCGAGATGATGAACAAGAAGCCCAAGGTACCGAAGAAGAAGAGCAGGGCCCGACAGGAGAAAAAAGACTAGCGTTTGAGGAGGAGCTCCAATGTTCAACGGCATCAATGCATCTGATGGCATCGGTATCGGCGTTGCGTGCGTTGCCATCGAGCCGGACCTTTCGTTCGTTCCGCATGTTCCCGAAAACGCCGAAGTCGAGAAGGAGCGCTATCGGGCATCCGTTGCCAAGTTCATCGAGTTCACCAACGCCCAGATCGAGCGCATGTCCGCCTCCGAGAGCCTCCAGGACGCGGCGGGCATCATGGCAGCCCACATCGAGTTCGCCGAAGACGAGGGCATCGTCGAGATGGTCAACACCTCCATCGAGAGCGGCATGTGCGCCGAGCAGGCCGTCTCCGAGGCGTACGACATGTACTACAACATGTTCGCCAACATGGACGATGCCCTGTTCCGCGAGCGCGCAGCCGACGTGGCCGACGTCAAAACGGCCCTTCTCGCCGACCTGCTGGGCAAGCAGGTCGTCGATCTCTCCGTGCTGCCCGAAAATTCCATCGTCATCGTAAGCGACCTCACACCCTCCATGACCGCCGACATCGACAAGGAGCACGTCGCGGGCATCATCACCGAGACCGGCGGCCGCACCTCGCACTCCGCCATCATCGCGCGCGCCCTCGAGATCCCCGCGGTGCTTTCCGTGCCCGATTCCACCGTCAACATCAAATCGGGCGATATGGTCATCGTAGACGGCTCCAAGGGCCGCGTCATCGTCAGTCCCACGCCCAAAGAGCTTGAGAAGTATCGCATCGCCGCAAAGACCTTCGCCGAGGAGAAGGCCGCTCTCGAGGCATACCGCGGCCAGCCCACCGTCACGGCAGACGGCATCAAGAAGCTGCTCGTAGCCAATATCGGCAATCCCGAGGACGCTAATAGCGCGCTCGAGCACGACGCCGAGGGCGTCGGGCTGTTCCGCTCCGAGTTCCTTTTCATGGATGCCAAGGTGCTGCCGTCCGAAGACGATCAGTTCACCGCATACCAGAAGGTCGCTCTGCGCATGAAGGACAAGCCGGTCATCATCCGCACGCTCGATGTGGGAGGCGACAAGGAGATCCCCTACATGAAGCTGCGCAAGGAGGAGAACCCCTTCTTGGGCTACCGTGCCGTGCGTTACTGCCTCGACAATCCCGATGAGTACAAGGTCCAGCTTACGGCCCTGTTGCGCGCCTCCGCATTCGGCGACGTCAAGATCATGGTTCCGCTCGTGACCGACCTTACCGAGATTCGCAAGGTCAAAGCCCTTGTCGAGGAGTGCAAGGCCGATCTCGACGCACGCGGTGTCGCCTACGACAAGAACATCGAGGTGGGCACCATGATCGAGACCCCCGCCGCATCGCTCATCGCCGACGATCTTGCGGCCGAGTGCGATTTCTTCTCAATCGGCACCAACGACCTTACCGGCTACACTATGTGCGCCGACCGGGGCAACGATAAGATCGCCTATCTCTACGACGTGTATCAGCCTGCCGTTCTGCGCTCGCTCAGACGCATCATCGATGAGGGCAACAAGGCCGGCATCATGGTGGGCATGTGCGGCGAGGCGGCCGCCGATCCGCTGATGATTCCCGTATTGATCTCCTTCGGCCTGACTGAGTTCTCCGTGTCGTCTCCTTCCATCCTGCGCACGCGTCACATCATGTCGTTGTGGACCAAGGAAGAAGCCGACGCGCTCACCGCGAAGATCATGGCTCTCAAGACCGCCGCCGAGGTCAAGGCCGCGTTGCAGGCTGCCGTGAAGTAACCCTCGTTCTTCGATCGAACGATCTGCAGGGCGCTGTTCGGCGCCCTGCTTCTTTATGCGGCGGCATGCTATGCAAAGATATCGAGCTCGCCCGGCAGCAGGTCGATCACGAACGTGGTTCCGTGCACGGCCTCGCCATCGGCTTGGCAGGGCACGTCGGGATCCTCGTATTCGATCTCGATATGGCTCGCGCGTGAGATCTTGACCGCAGATGATCCTGCATGCTTGCCGAAGCGCGCGAGTCCGAAGAGCAGGAGGAGGTGGGGGATGGCGGGGTTCTTCACGTTATAGCAGATATCGAACCGGCCATCCGAAGGATCCGCGTGCGGGCAGATCTTGAATCCACCGCCGTACGTGGGACCGTTCTGGATTGCGAAGATAAGGGAGCGGATGGTCTGCGTGGGACCGCCATCCAGCGAGAATGTGCAGGCATAGCCCTTCGAGCCCGAAACAATGAACTTGATACCCGAGGTCACATAGAGTTTGGCGCCCTTCTCCCGCGTGCCCTTGGCGCGCTTGTCCACGGTGTCGAGCGCGATGGCGGCATCTATGCCGAAGGAGAGCGTCTCGAGAAAGAACTCGCCGTTGACACGTCCCACGTCGATGGTGCGGCGCCTGCCTTCGGCTAAGCGCTCGAGCGATGCGCGCGTGTTGTTGAACGGGATACCCCAGGCGCGGGCGATATCGTTTCCGGAGCCGAAGGGGATGATGGCCAGCGTGGGCCGCTCAGGGCGATTGATCTGCATGAGACCGTTGGCTATTTCGTGCGCGATGCCGTCGCCTCCTATGGAGATGACGGTATCGTAGCCGCGGGCGGATGCGGCCCGTGCGGTGGCATCGTGGGGTCCGGCGGTCATGTAGAAGTCGCATGCTTCGACGAGGTTTGCATGGGAGGCGAAGAAGCCCTTGCATTGGTCGATAGCTGCTGCGGAGAGGCCGCTCCTGGCTTTGGGGTTTGCAATGACGAGCGTATGTCCCAGCAGTGTGGCGCCCATGTAGGTCCTTTCGCTTTTGCCTAGGCTCATTGTAGGAGCACGACGGCGCTTTGGCACGCTGCGCGACGCAAAATGTCTTTAATGCTGCACGGTTCTGGACCGAACGCGTCTGCGGAAGCAGAATATGAATATATATTCAGTAATATCCATTATTCTTACAAGTTGATTCATGCTAGCGCCGCTGAAGGGCAAACCCTGCAGCATTTAAGACATTTTGCGTCGCGGGATGTGTCGAAGCGTTGCATGACATGCGCAGCACAGCGTTCAGTTCTGCTTATAATCGAGCAATGGGGCCGTGCGATTGGGTACGACAGCCCTCATGAGGAAAACCGACAAGAGGGTGATCGCAATGCAAAGTTTCCTCGATAACCTGCGCGCAAGGATGTCGCGCTTCATGTACGGCCGTCATGGAGGAGACCAGCTCGGGTTGGCGCTCGTGATCGTGGCTCTTGCGTGTTCGCTCGCCTTTACGTTCACGGGTTTTCGATGGCTTTCGGTCCTCTCCACTGCACTGCTTCTTATGGAGGTATGGAGGCTCTTCTCGCGCAACCTCACCGCTCGCACCAAGGAAAACGAAGCGTACCTCGCCATGGCTGCGAAGCCGCGTTCGTGGGTGCGCCGGCAGCGGAGCAAGTGGGCTGGGCGAAAGACCAAGGCATATGTGCGATGCCCGCACTGCCATGCGGAGTTCGCGCTTCCCAAGGGAAAGGGCAAGCTGCGCGCGACGTGTCCTTCCTGTGGGCGGAAATCCGAACACACGGTGTGACCGACCCATGTGCAGGCTTATCAGTTAGCCGTTCTGTAGAGACATGCTCCTAGATATATGCCAGGGTTTCAACCAGTAGTTAGAGCAGTTTAATTCTGCTCGATGAGCCGACGACCTACCTCGACGTCTCCTATCAGATCGAGATCCTGGAGCTGATGGTCGAGCTCAATCGCACGCACGGTTCGACCACCGTCATGGTCTTGCGCGACATCAACATGGCGGCCCGCTACGCAGATCATCTGTTTGCCATGAAAAAAGCGTCCTGGTTGCGCAGGAAAGCCCTCGCGAGGTTATCACCGAGGGGTTGATCGAAGAGGTTTTCGGCATTCGCAGCATGGTGGTCGATGATCCGCTGTATCATACGCCCGCCATTGTGCCCACGGGCAAGCTGCTAGAGAAGTGATGGCGGATGCGGATTCGTCAGGCCAAGATGCTCTGTCTGCGCGTGGTCTTGTCCGTCTCAGTCTATTGTTCGAGACAGCACATCGTCCAAATCGGTCCCGAATAATAGACCGAGACGGACACGCAGGCTCTGTTTGGTATCATAACGCTTCCTGTAAGTTCGAAAGAGGCCGCGGCTCTGCCAAGCATCGACTGAAGGGACATCCGGCTCGCGGTATCGAAGTGCAGGTTCTTATCGGCGCGAAACGCCTTGATCGTGGGCGTCAGCGAAGCGATGTCCCGTTTCAAGAATAGGGTCGAGGCGACCGTCGAGTCGCAGCCTGATCAGGGCGAGAGCGCTACATCAAGCCTAAGCTTGAGAAGTATTCTTGGAGCCTGTCACCACATTTTTCAGCGAGTTTTTCTGCTCGCAACTCCATTCTTTTAGTCGCTTGGCTAACTAGTTTTTTGGCGTTAGAAGCCGTATAGACTAAAGGGTCGTCTGGCGTATATCCAGGAAGAGAATGGCTCTCAAAAAATGATTCATAATCTCTGAATACGTTGCAATATGTGCTTCCGAGTTTGTCTTGATAGATGGCTTCTTGTTTAATGTTTGCAAGGAACATATCCATCGAATCCCAGTAGTTAGTCTTTTTGCCTTGTCTTCCAAGACTCATGGGTAATACCCAAAAAATTGCTAGACAGTGGTATTGCTCATAATACTTTTGGAGGTAATCCGGCCAGTTTTCTCGCGGATTTTTTTGTCTAGCTTTAGCTGACGAGCCTGCATCCGGTGTTTAATTGGCGATAGAATTAAAGCTGTTCATTGTATCGCCAGCAAAAGATTCGTTGCTCAATTCTCCATCATCATCGAGCAGAGGTGTAGGTATGTTTGGGTAAATGCATTCATAGAAGCCGATTGCCACATCAGACATATCAGGGTCTAGTCCGCGACGGTATCGCTGCCCAGAGCAGATGATATCATTGATGATCTTAATCTTCGAATTTCTATCTTCTACTTCTACTCGCATTAGTAGCAGCTTTTTTATTTCGGCAGTTCGGTTTGCTTTCATACAAAGCTCCCCTCGACAGCATGCTCTGCAAAGTATATCAAACGGGGTATCCTCCCGTTCCAAAGCAGATTCCGCGCACGTCGGACCTGCATGCTGCACCTGCAAACGGCTCTGCGGCCAGCGCGACGCAACACTAGCGTCGGACCGCCAGAGGCCTGCTTCCAAGGCAAACGTGTCGTTTCATCTAACCCAAGGAAAAAATGGAGCGGGTGACGGGAATCGAACCCGCGTGGTCAGCTTGGAAGGCTGAAGTTCTACCATTGAACTACACCCGCATGGTCGGGGTGACTGGATTCGAACCAGCGACCCTCTGCTCCCAAAGCAGATGCGCTACCAAACTGCGCCACACCCCGGTCGCTCGATTAGTATAGGCGAGAACACGCGCCGCATGCAAGCGCCCGAACTTGTCATGTGTCGAAAAAATTTCGCTCGAAAAAAGATACCGTTACACGTAGGGGGACGCGCGCCCGCCTTCCGTATGCTATATAACCAGATACGTGGAACTAATGCGTGCGTTTCAATGTGCACAGTTTGGAGGAGCCCATGACGTACTCTGAGCGCGTTATCGCCGACATCCTGGCCCGGTATCCCGAGCAGAAGGAATTCATCCAGGCAATCGAGGAGATCCTGCCCACCCTGCAGCCTGCGCTCGACGCCCATCCCGAGTACGAGGCGGCCTCCCTGCTCGAGCGCCTCGTCGAGCCCGAGCGCGTCGTCATCTTCCGCGTGCCCTGGGTTGACGATGCGGGCAAGGTGCACGTCAACCGGGGTTATCGCGTGCAGTTCAACTCCGCCATCGGCCCCTACAAGGGCGGCCTGCGCTTCAACCCCACCGTCACGCTCGGCATGCTCAAGTTCCTCGCCTTCGAGCAGATCTTCAAAAACTCCCTCACCACGCTCCCCATGGGCGGAGGCAAGGGCGGTTCGGACTTCGATCCCAAGGGCAAGTCCAACAACGAGATCATGCGCTTCTGCCAGAGCTTCATGACCGAGCTGCACCGTCACATCGGCGAGGACACCGACGTTCCCGCAGGCGACCTGGGCGTGGGCGCACGCGAGGTTGCCTATCTGTTCGGCCAGTACAAGCGGCTCTCCAACACCTTCACCGGCGTGCTCACCGGCAAGGGGCTCTCCTTCGGCGGCTCGCTCGCCCGCACCGAGGCCACCGGCTACGGCCTGGTGTACTTCGTGCAGAACCTGCTCGAGGATCACGCCGACTCCCTCGCGGGCAAAACCGTCGTCGTGCACGGCTCCGGCAACGTGGCCATCTACGCAATCCAGAAGGCCGAGCAGCTCGGTGCCAAGGTCGTGGCCTGCTCCGATACCAAGGGGTGGATCTACGATGCCGAGGGTCTGGACACCGCCGCGCTCGAGGGCATCTACGCCGCCAAGCGCTCCGGCGACGACCGGGGCATCTCGCTTGCCCGGTACACCGAGCATCGCCCGAACGCCGCATACCACGCCGAGGACGGTCGCGGCGTCTGGAGCATTCCCTGCGACATCGCGCTTCCGTGCGCTCGCGAGAACACCCTGCTGCTCGAGGATGCCGAGAAGCTCGTGGCGGGCGGCTGCAAGGTCGTGGGCGAGGGCGCCAACATGCCCACCAGCAACGAGGCCATCGCGTACCTGATCGAGAACGGCGTCGCGTTCTGCCCCGGCAAAGCCGCTAACGCAGGCGGCGTCGCCACCTCCGGCCTCGAGATGAGCCAGAACGCCGGCCACATCTCCTGGACGTTCGACGAGGTGGATGAGCGCCTCAAGGGCATCATGGCCTCCATCTACCGCGCCGCCGCAGATGCGGCCAAGGCGTACGGACATGAGGACAACCTCGTCTTCGGCGCCAACATCGCAGGCTTCCTCAAGGTCGCCGACGCCATGATGGCCCAGGGCGTCGTGTAGACCCCGCTTCATCGCCGGTAAAAACGGGCTCGAGCGCGCTGCTCGAGCCCGTTTCGCATTTCATGCAAACCGTATGCGTTAGCGGATCTCGGAGATGCTGTTGCGGATGATCTCGCATGAGTTGTGCAGCGCCTCGAGTTCGTGCTCGTGGAGCTCCATCTCGAAGATCTGCTCGATGCCCTCGCTGCCCACAAGGCACGGAACGCCCACCGACACGTCGTGCTCGCCGTACTCGCCGTCGAGATGGGCGGAGAGGGGGATGATGCGCTTCTCGTTGTGCAGAATCGCGCCGATGATGCTCGCCACGGTTCCGCCGATGCCGAACTCCGTGGCGCCCTTGCCCTCGATGATGGCGGCGCCCGCTTTGCGGACGATGGTGCCGATGGCATCGAAGTCGAGCTTCGCCGCCTGATGGGGGAACATGCGGCTGTACTCCTCCAGAGGGATGCCGCCGAAGTAGACGTGGCTCGTGGGCACGAACGACGAATCGCCGTGCTCGCCCATGACCACGGCCTGCACCTGGTTGCGCTCGACCCCGATGAGGTTGCCGATGGCGCGTCGCAGGCGGAAGGTGTCGAGCGCGGTGCCCGTGCCGAAGCAGTGGTTGCGCGGGAGGTTGAGCTCATGGTAGAGGTACTCGGCAACCACGTCCGCGGGGTTGGAAACCGAGATGAGGATGCCGTGGAAGCCGCTGTCGCGCAGAGGCCCCACGATGCCGCTCAAGATCTCGAACGTGCCGTGCAGCATGTCGAGGCGGCTCTCGCCGGGCTTGCGATGGCGCCCGGCGGTCATGACGACGAACTGGGCGTTCGCGCAATCGGAATAGTCGCCCGTGCGCACCTTGACGTGCACGCTGAGCGCGCTCGACCAATCCTTCATGTCCATCATCTCGGCGTAGGCGATCTTCTCATCGATATCGATAAGGACGATCTCGTCGACGAGCTGGTTGAACATGAGCGAAAGCGCGGCATGGCTGCCCACACGGCCGCAGCCGATGATAACCGCCTTGCGCGATCCGAAAACCCTCATACGCTGCCTCCTCAAAGGCGTCGGTTGCATGCATCTTCGATATCGTAGCATGCCGTCGCGCCCGTGCGGTGCTGCGCCACGCTGCGGCAGCACAGCGTCCGCCAGCGGCACTGCCAAAGGTGTTTTTCGCGTAATCGTACAAATTCGCATGCTCAGAATGTAATCGACCTGCATTTTTGCTATGATTCATAAGCTGTGCGCTTTATCTGCGGGCGTGGCGGAATTGGTAGACGCGCTGGATTTAGGTTCCAGTGGGCTAGCCCGTGAAGGTTCGAGTCCTTTCGCCCGCACCAGAGAAGCGCTGCGCTTTTGTTAGGATGGCGAGCCATCGCCTGGATTGCGAGACATATGGAGGATGCGTTGAACATCACCGTCAAACCCGAGGAGCCCAAAGACGGCGTCCTCTCCGCGCAGGTCACCGTCTCTGCAGCGGATGTAGATGCGGCCATTGCCAAGACGTATAAGGATATCGCCCATAAGTACCAGTTCCAGGGCTTCCGTCGCGGCCACGTCCCCCGTCCCGTCATCGACGGCATCCTCGGCAAGGAGGCCGTGCTCGGGCAGGCCACAAACGACGTCCTCAACGACATCGAGCCCTCGATCCTCAACGAGCTCGACATCGTTCCCGTCGGCCGTCTCGAGTACCCTTCCGAGCCCGCGCTGCTCGCTGCCGGCACCGACTACGTGGTCGAGTGCCACATGGACGTGCGTCCTGACGCCGGCCTCACCACCTACGACGCCCCCTCCATCCAGATGCCTCCCGAGGAGGCCACCGAGGCGGAGATCGACCTGCAGATCGACCAGCTGCTCTCCTATCAGACCAGCTATGAGGATGCCAAGCTCAAGCGCGGCGTCAAGGAGGGCGACATCGTCTCCGTCAACATCGAGAACATCGAGGGCGGCGAGCGCTTCGCAGGTCAGAACCGCATGATCTCCCTCGACGGCGCCAACCTGCCCGATGCGCTCAACGATGCCATCAAGGGCATGAAGTCCGGCGAGAGCAAGGACGTCGAGTGGGCTGAGGGCGAGAGCGCCGTCAAGCTCAATCTCGCCCTCAACTCCATCATGAAGGCCGTCACGCCCGAGCTCGATGACGAGCTCGCCAAGAAGAACTTCGGCTTCGACACCGTCCAGGCTCTCCGTGACGCCGTGAAGGAGGAGATCGAGGCCGACAAGCTGCGCTCGCTGCCCGGCCTCAAGGAGGATCGTCTGGTCGAGGCCGTCGGCAAAACCCTCGACCTCGAAGAGGTCCCCGAGAACTACAAGAACCAGATCTTTCAGGAGCTTGCCAGCGAGTTCCTCAACACCCTGCAGCGTCAGGGCATGTCGCTCGACATGTACCTCGGCGCGCGCGGCATCGAGATGAACGCCTTCCTCGATGACCTGCGCGCTCAGGCCGACGACCGCGCCCGCCAGTCGCTCGCGCTCGACGCCCTCGCCAAGCACCTCGGCCTCACCGTCTCCGCCGACGAGGTGCGCGAGGAGTTCGAGAAGGCCCAGGTCGAGGATGTGGACGCCGCGATCGCCGAATGGACGGGCGACGGCCGCCTGCCCGCCCTGCGCGAGTCCATCAAGCGCACCAAGGCTCTGAGCTGGCTCGTCGAGAACGCGCACGTCGATATCGTCGACGAGATCGCCGAGCGCGCCGCCGAGAAGCCCGCCAAGAAGAAGGCCGCCGCCAAGAAGAAGGCCTCCAAGAAGAAGGAAGAGGATACTCCCGCCGAAGGCGCCCCTGCTTCCGACGAGTGATCCATCGGTTTCAAACGTTTTTTCGTACCCCGGGTAAGTTCTTCCGTGCCCGGGGTATCAATTAGGGGACAAGAAGGAGGATCATCATGCATAACCCGACCAACATCCCGCTCATCCCGTACGTTATCGAGCAGACTCCGCGCGGAGAGCGCAGCTACGATATCTATTCCCGTCTCCTGAACGACCGCATCGTCTTTCTGGGCGAGCCCATCACCCGCGAGAGCGCCAATCTCGTGATCGCCCAGCTCCTGCACCTCGAGAGCCAAGATCCCGACAAGGACATCTCGCTCTACATCGACTCGCCCGGCGGCGAGGTCTACGCGGGCCTGGGCATCCTCGACACGATGAACTTCATCAAGCCCGAGGTCTCGACCATCTGCGTGGGCATGGCAGCCTCCATGGCCGCCGTGCTTTTGGCCTGCGGCGCCAAGGGCAAGCGCCTCGCGCTTCCCAACTCCATGGTGCTCATCCACCAGCCGAGCTCCGGCGTGGAGGGCCAGCAGACCGACATCCAGATCGTCGCCGACGAGACCAAGTGGATTCGCCAGCACCTCAACGAGATTCTGGCGGATGCCACCGGCCAGCCCATCGAGAAGGTCAACGTCGATACCGAGCGCGACAACTACCTGCGCGCGCAGGCGGCGCTCGAGTACGGCCTCGTCGACAGGGTCATCAGGTCCCGCGCCGAGCAGGCAGACGCCTAGTCAGGAGCTTGTGATCCATGGCATACGACGACAACGAGGATTTCGAGGGCGGCCAGCACGAGATGCACTGCGCGTTCTGCGGCAAGAGCCGCACGCAGGTCGACAAGCTCATCCAAGGCCCCAACGGGGTCTGCATCTGCGATGAGTGCATCACCACGGCTGCGGAGATGCTTGGAACGACGCCGTACCCGTTCCCGGCCTACGACGAGCTCGAGCTCGCCGAGCGCGAGATCGAGCTCAAGCATCTTCCCACACCCCATGAGATCTACGATGAGCTGTCGCAGTACGTCATGGGCCAGGAAGAGGCCAAGCGCGCCATGAGCGTGGCCGTGTACAACCACTATCGCCGCATCATCTCGGAGCCCGCTGCGGGCTCCGAGGGCGATGAGGACGTGGAGATCGCAAAGAGCAACATCCTGCTGCTCGGACCCACGGGCACGGGCAAGACGCTGCTCGCGCAGACGCTTGCGCGCTTCCTCGAGGTCCCCTTCGCCATCGCCGATGCAACCACGCTCACCGAGGCCGGCTATGTGGGCGAGGACGTCGAGAACATCCTGCTCAAGCTCATCACCGCAGCCGACGGCGACGTCGCCCGCGCCGAGCTGGGCATCGTCTACATCGACGAGATCGACAAGATCGCCCGCAAGGCCGAGAACCTCTCCATCACCCGCGATGTGTCGGGCGAGGGCGTGCAGCAGGCGCTGCTCAAGATCCTCGAAGGCACCGAGGCGAGCGTGCCCCCGCAGGGCGGCCGCAAGCATCCGCAGCAGGAGCTTATCCGCATCGATACCACCAACATACTCTTCATCTGCGGCGGCGCCTTCGTGGGCCTCGACAAGATCGTGGCCGACCGCATCGGCAAGAAGGGCATCGGCTTTTTCGCCGAGGTGGGGAAGAGCGCGGAGGATCGCGAGAGCGAGCTCATGGCTCAGGTCATGCCCCAGGACCTGCATAAGTTCGGCATGATTCCCGAGCTCTTGGGCCGTATCCCGGTGATCACCTCCACGCGCGAGCTTGCCGAGGACGACCTGGTGGACATCCTCGTCACCCCGCGCAACGCGCTCGTGAAGCAGTACCGCAAGATGCTCTCTCTCGAAGGCGTGGAGCTCGAGTTCGCCGACGGCTCTCTGCGCGAGATCGCGAAGCTCGCCTTGGAACGCGGCACGGGAGCGCGCGGCCTGCGCGCCATCATGGAGCAGGTGCTGCAGGAGATCATGTTCGACATCCCCGACGATCTGTCCGTTCAGAAGGTCGTCATCACGCCCGAGAGCGTGCGGGGCGAGGCGCAGCCCCAGATCACCCGCACGTAAGGCCGTCCGAGCGAGCATGCTCGTTTCAATCGGTTGTTCGGGACCGATGCCGGCAGAATGCCGTCTCGAATGCGAGACGGAGACGGGCACGGTCTGCGCCGACTCGCTACTCCGATATGCTCAGGTGCAGGTCGAGCATTTACCCGAGGCTTCCGCCCATGCGCATATATGCGCCGATGGTGTACTTGCGGCGCTTGCTTCTGGGCGGGAAGACGATATCGAAAAGGGGCATGCCCACGCGCAACGCCAGCGCGCTCTTCGCGCGCTTGGCCACGGAGAGCGGCTTGGTGCGTGACTCCTCCAAGCGCTCGCGCAGGGTTCCCAGGTAGGGCGAGCGGCGCGCGTAGTCCCAGAACACGTGGCCAAGATCGCAGTCGGGATAGAGCCAGGGGCGGTCGTCGGGACCCGCATAGTGGATGATGCGCGGATGCTCGCGGGCGGCGTCGTACTCGTTGCGGAAGTCCTCGGGCGCCTGCGCGATGATGGCGGCGCGACGCAGCGAGCACCAGTCGTAGAGATAGTTCCAGCTCATGTCCAAGCGCAGGTAATCGCCATCGACCACCTTGTTGAGAACGTCTTGGTCGAGCCAGCGCCACACGCGGCGCGTGGCGAGCTCGAGCAGCTGTTCGGGCGTGGTGCGGTGCCTGAACTCCTCGAGGTTCATGAGCAGAACGCCCGCCTGGAGGTACTGATGCGGATCGGTTAGCCCGAGGTCATGGGAGAGATAGGGGCCGACGCCCTGATCGTATCCGTCGATCTGCCCCACGGTGTCGGCATCGCGCGCAGCGGCGAGGAGATAGCCCCCCACGTCCGTATCCCAGAGCTGTGCGATGTCGTCGAGCACGACGAGATCGGAGTCGAGGTAGACGGCCTTCTTAACCCCCGGCAGCAGCGATGGGGCCAGAAGGCGGAAGTACGTCTCCAAACGGAAGTGCCCGTAGTGGGGGAGCTTGCGCTCTCCGATGGCGGCCTCCACATCGAGAAAACCGATGCCGATGTTGTCGCGGTTGCACTGGCGCGAAAGCGTGAGCATGCTCGAAGGCGAGATGTCGCGCGTCAACACCACGATGTCGTATCTGCGCTGCGGCGAGGTGTGCTCGATAAGCGATTGCAGGGCCACGGAGAGGTACGGCACGAAGCTCTCGCTGCATGCGAAGACGACCACCGCATCGTCCAAGGTGAGCTGAAGGCCGTCCTCGGAACCCGCAAGCAGGACGCTGGGAATACGACCCGTTACGCTTTCGCTGCTATAAGGCATAGATCCTCCGTAGATAAAGGCGTGCTTTCCTGCGAAACGCTTCCTCTCAAAGAGGATACACGTCGATAAGGCTTTCAACCGTCTTGAACGTCATCTCCACATTACGCGTCGGTCTCGCCGAGGATGAACGCGGCGTTTTCCTGCGCCTTCTGCACGGCATCCGCGCCGATGATCGCGGCTGCAGCGGATTCGGCCTGCGCGAGCGAGCCGTGGATGGCGGCATAGCCGCGCTCCGCATCGCCCGGCCAGGGCATGTCGGTTTCGAAGAGAAGGCGGTCGTGCGGTATGAGCTTGATATATTCGCGGCCCTTGCCCGTGGCGAGCGAGCGCGCGCCCACGCTGAACCAGCATCCTGCGCGGATGGCGCGCCAGAGGTTTTCGGACGAGTCGCTGAACCAGTGGAGGATGCAGATGCAGCGCTCGAGGCAGCCCGTCTCGGAGAGGATGTCGAGCACGGTTTCGCTGGCGCGCACCGCATGGATGGAGAGCACCGTGGGGCTGCGGCACTCTGCGGACGCTGCGCTCGCCGCCGCGCAGATGCGGCCGAACACCTCTTTTTGGCGCTCCCAGGTGCTTCTGGCCGCGTGCTTCTCAAGGAAGTCGAGGCCGATCTCGCCGATGAAGCGCCTGGTGCCGATGATGCCTTCAAGCGCGCGGACATCGTCTTCGCCGCAGCGCCCGTCGAGCCACCAGGGATGGAGGCCCGCCGCCACCCGCACGTTGGAACGCCCGGCAAGGAGCCCATCCGCCGCACGGAAGCCCGCCGGCGTCGTGGTGACGGCGAGCAGGGCGGTGTGCGCCGCAGCCGCCGCGTCGGCCGTCCCGCCGGGGTCGGCGAACTGATCGAGGTGTACGTGCATGTCGCTGTGCCTCAGCATCGCGGCTCCTCGGATCCGAGTCCCACGAGGTCGCGGATCGCCTTGCTGGCGAGCATCTGGCCCATGATGGGCGGGAAGTAGCTCATGGTGCCGAGAATCGACTCGCCCGCGCGCACGAAGCCCTTCTCGTCGATGCGGTCGCGCTTGCCTTCCACCTCGAGCGGCCGCTCGTCGCTCCAGAGCACCTGCAGGTTGCGGATGCCGCGCTTGCGGCACTCCTTGCGCATGATGCGCGCGATGGGGTCGATCTCGGTCTTCTCGATGCGCGAGAAGCGCAGGCGCGTGGGATCGAGCTTGTTGGCGCCGCCCATGGCCGAGACGAGCGGGATGCCCTCGCGTTGGCACCATGCGGCGACGGCGAGCTTCTGCGCAATGGTGTCGATGGCGTCGACGGCGTAGTCGGGGCGCGGGAGCGCGCCCAGCTGTTCGGGAACGCGGTCCTTGTCGATGAACGCGTGCAGCGTTGTGACCGTGCATGCGGGGTTGATGTCGGCGACCATGGCGGCCATGACCCCGGTCTTGGGCCTGCCGACCGTGCTTGAGAAGGCGAGCGCCTGGCGGTTGATGTTGGAGGGCGTCACCGCATCGCGATCGACGAGCACGAGCCCGCCCACGCCGCCGCGCGCGAGCGCCTCGGCGCAGGAGGAGCCCACGCCGCCCAAGCCCAGCACCATCACCGTGGCGCGCTGCAGCTTTGCAAGGCCCTCGTCGCCCAGCATGAGCCTCAGTCTATCGGTTGCGGTTTCCATGCGCTGCTCCATCGGCTCGCCGCTGCGGCTAGCCCGCCTTCTTCTCACCGTTGACGGTCATGTTCTGGAAGCGCGCGGCGATGAACTGGTCGGTGTAGTTCTCATCGACCCATTCCTCGAATGCGTTGCGCGGCGCGATGCCCGCTTCGCGTTCGGCCATGCGCCCGAAGCACACCACGGTCATGCCGATGTCGACCGCCAGGTACAGGGCGAGCAGCGAGACGAACACCACCTGGCGCACCGTCGTGGGGTTGCCGATGCGGTAGAGCATCTCGGGCATGATGACCTTGCACCACACCAGACCCAAGCCGCCCCAGAAGAACAGAAACGGCCATGCGACCCATTTGGTGATGCTTCCGGGCACGTTGGTGTAGTCCCACGATACGGCGTTGAACAGCGTTTCCATGCCCCATCCGGTGAGCTGCTCGAGCAGGCCTCCCACGATCATGCCCACGATGAAGATCTGCCACCACGAGGCTCCCTGCATGCGGAGCTTCCAGCCGACAAGCGTGAGCAGGACGGCTCCGAACCCATAGATGGGGGAGTAGGGTCCCCAGACGAGGCCCACGCGGCTCTCGGTGAGGCCCTCGGTCACGAACATCCATACCTCTTCGATCACGAGGCCGAGCACGCTCGCCACAAGGAAGATCACCACGATCTGGTACCAGTTGAGCTTGAGGTAGGAGAGATAGGCTTCGCGTGCATGGTAGAAGGCCCTCCTGATGGCGCGGCGCTGCTCGCGCGTGAACCGGGGGGCCTTGCCCGTGAGCTCCCTGCCGAGCTGCTTGAGCGAGCGCCGCTCATCGAGCGCCTTCACGTAGGCGCGGATCGCCGCAGCATGCTCCTCCTCCACGTGTCCGCCCTCCACCAGGGCGGACACCTTCCTTCCGCGTCCGAGCCATGCGATGAACAGGCTCACCGCGGCAATGACGAGCCGGATGATCCCGAAGATGACGAACAGCGACAACAGCGCGAGAAGCACAGATTTCCTCCAATCCCAGCTGCGAATACACGGTTATAACTCTAACGCATCCCCAAGGTGGTATGCTGACTAGGTTGTATGTTTCCTGACCGGGGAGTTGAGCAGCGCGTGGAAGAGATGGCCAAAACCTACGATCCCAAGACCTTCGAGCCCGAGCTCATCGAGCGTTGGATGAGCGCGGGAGCATATCAGCGCTCCAAAGGCGTAGGCGACTGCACCGTCGTCATCCCGCCGCCAAATGTGACGGGCGTGCTGCATATGGGTCATGCCATGGACGACACCATCCAGGACGCCTTCGTGCGCTTCATGCGCATGCGCGGGTTCTCCACGCGCTGGATCTTGGGCACCGACCACGCGGGCATCGCCACGCAGACCCAGGTCGACAAGAAGCTCAAAGAGGAGGGCATCTCCCGCCTCGAGATCGGGCGTGAGAAGTTCCTCGAGGCCTGCCAGGAGTGGCGCCGCGCGTACGGCGGAATCATCGTCGAACAGATCAAGCGCATGGGCTGCTCCATCGATTTCTCCGACGAAAAGTTCACGATGAGCGACGAGTACGCCAAGGCCGTGCGCAAGGTGTTCTGCGATTGGTACCACGACGGTCTGATCTATCGCGGCAAGCGCATCGTCAACTGGTGCCCCAGCTGCACCACGGCCATCTCCGACGACGAGGCGGAGTACCACGACGAGAAGGGCCATCTGTGGCACCTGCGCTACCCGCTCACCGAGCCGGTCGACGGCGTGGAGTACATCGAAGTCGCCACCACGCGCCCTGAAACCATGCTCGGCGACACGGGCATCGCCGTCTCCCCGCAGGATCCCGACAAGGCCAAGTTCGTGGGCAAGACGGTCATGCTGCCCATCGTGAACCGCGAGATCCCCATCTTCTCCGATTGGCACGTGGACGCCGGCTTCGGCACGGGCTTCGTCAAGGTCACGCCCGCGCACGACCCCAACGACTTCGCCATGGGCCAGGCGCACGACCTTGCCCAGATCAACGTCTTCGACGAACATGCCGTGGTTGTGGACGGCTACGGCGCGTTCACCGGCATGGACCGCGACGAGTGCCGCGACGCCGTCGTGGCCTGGTTCGACGAGCACGGCCTGCTCGGCGAGATCGACGAGCACGAGCACTCGGTCATGCACTGCTACCGCTGCGACTCCACGCTCGAGCCTTGGCTCTCCGAGCAGTGGTTCGTGGCCGTCGACAAGCTTAAGCAGCGCGCCGTCGAGGTGGTCGAGTCCGGCGAGGTCGTCTTCCACCCCGCGCGGTGGACCGACACCTACCTCACATGGATGGACAACCTCAAGGACTGGTGCATCTCGCGCCAGCTCTGGTGGGGCCATCGCATCCCCGTGTTCTATTGCGATGAGTGCGGCTGGATGGACGCCTCCATGGAAGATCTCGAGGTCTGCCCCCACTGCGGCGCTCAGCTGCGTCAAGATGAGGACGTGCTCGATACCTGGTTCTCCAGCCAGCTGTGGACCTTCGCCACGCAGGGCTGGCCCGACCATCCCGAGCAGATGGAAGGCCATCATCCCACCACGGTGCTCGTCACCGCGCGCGACATCATCGCGCTGTGGGTCGCCCGCATGATCATGAGCTCGCTCTACTTCTGCGATGAGATCCCCTTCCATGATGTGTTCATCTATGCCACCATCCTCGCCAAAGACGGCAGCCGCATGTCCAAGAGCAAGGGCAACGGCGTCGATCCGCTCGATCTCATGGACATGTACGGCGCCGATGCCATGCGTCATGCCCTGCTCACGCTCGTGACGGGCAACCAGGACGTCCGCTTCGACGCCGTTCTCAAGGACGGAAAGCTCGTCGCGAGCCCCCGCACCGAGGCCAGCCGGGCCTTCGTCACCAAGATCTGGAACGCGAGCCGCTTCGTGCAGATGAACCTCGAGGGCTACGAACCGGGTGCTGCTCGGGCGGAGACGCCCGAGGATGCCTGGATGTTCTCGCGCCTGGCGCATGCCGTGGCTGCTTGCACCGAGCAGCTCGCCGCATACAACTTCGGCGATTATGCCCGCGACATGCAGGGGTTCTTCTGGAATGAGGTGTGCGACTGGTACATCGAGCTCTGCAAGGGCCGCCTGCTCCACGGCACGGCGCAGGAGAAGCTGCAGGTGCAGCGCAATCTCGTGTTCGTGCTCGACACCTGCATGAAGCTCCTTCACCCGGTCATGCCGTTCGTCACCGAAAGCGTGTGGGATGTGCTGCCCGCAAGCGAATTCGACAGCCATGACAGCGCGTTCCTCATGCTTTCCAGCTGGCCTGAGACCGAGCGGTTCGCCGCCTTCATCAACGATCGGGCCGAGCATGACTTCGACGTTGCACGCCGCGTCGTCTCCGCCGTCCGCGCTACCCGCGCCCGCTACGGTCTCTCGCCCAAGACGGAGCTCGAGGCCGCCGTGCGCGCCCCTCAGGTCGATTGCGCCGTTCTCGACGCTCAGCGTTCCTTCATCGCCAACGTGGGGCGCGTGAACGCCCTCGAGTTGGGCTCCGGTCTCGAAAAGCCCGCCGGCTCCGTCTCCGTGGTGGACGGCGCGCTCGAGATCTTCATCAAAGTGGGCGACTTCATCGATTTCGCTGCCGAGCGAGCACGCATCCACAAGGAGCTTGCCAAGGCCGAGAAGGATCTCGCCTCGGTTGAACGCACGCTGGCCAACGAGGGTTTCGTCGCAAAGGCAGCACCCGAGATCATCGAGAAGAAGCAGGGCCAGCAGACGGAACTCGCGCAGACCGTCGCTACGCTCCAAGCCCAGTTGGACGATCTGATGTAGACGGCTTCCCGCGCTGAAGAAAACGATCCTCCTTCTGAGGCGTAGCCCATTCTGCACAAAACAGCCTCAGAATTTAGAGTTATGTACGATTATTTTCCCTAGACGGGGCCGTGTGCTCGAGCCTATCTGGGAAAACGAGCGCAGCTTGCATGATACGTAGCGAACAATCGTGCATAACTCTAAATTCTGAGGGGAATATGCCGACTAGTCGATGCCCAGAATTCCGAGGATGCGGTTGCGGTAGCTCGTGAACTCCTGGCTGCTCCTCATGCGGGGGTAGGGGAGATCGATGGCGATGTCATCCTTAACCCTGCCCGGGTTCGAGTCCATGACCAGCACCCGCGTGGCCATGTAGATGGCCTCGTCCACGTCGTGGGTCACCATGACGAACAGCGGCTTGCGCTGCTGCCAGATGGCAAGAACCTCGTCCTGCAGCTTCATGCGCGTGAACGCGTCGAGCGCGCTCATGGGCTCGTCGAGCAGAAGGATAGTGGGATCGCTCACGAGCGAGCGTACCAATGCGACGCGCTGGGCCATACCGCCGGAAAGCTGCGCCGGGTAGTCGTTGCGAAACTGTTCGAGTCCGATGAGGCTGAGCATGCGCTCGGTCTTTTCGATCCAAGCGGGATCCTTCTCGCCGATCTTCAGGCTGAAGGCGATGTTTTCCTCTACGGTGAGCCAAGGGAACAGCGTGGGCTTCTGGAACACCATGCCTATTTCGGGACCCGGCTTCTCCACGCGTGCGCCGTTCACCGTAACGATACCCGTCGTTGGTGCGATCAGCCCGCATGCAAGGCGCAGGATGGTCGATTTGCCGCAACCGGATGCGCCCACGATGCACACGAACTCGCTGTCGTGCATCTCGAGGTCGATGCGGGAGAGGGCGTGGACGATACCGTCCTCTTCGACGCGTGCGAAACTCTTCGAGACGTCTTCGAGCCGCAAGGTCAGGGAACCGTCCATCAGCCCGTCACCCCTTCCTGCCATCTGAGCATGCGTCTCTTGATCGTCTCCACGAGCTTGGTGACCAGATTGAACGCGATGCAGATGACGATGATCGCAGCGAACATCTTGTTGTAGCTCGCCCACGCCTTGGCCCAGGTGATATACCAGCCCAGACCCGCCTCGACGCCCATCATCTCCGCGATGATCAGCGAGACGCACGCCGAGTTCATGCCCTGCGTCATGCCCTGGAGTATGTTTGGCATGGCATGGGGGATGGCGATCTTGAAAACCAGATGCCGTTCGCTCGCCCCGAGCGTCCGCGCCGCGTCGAAGTAGGATCTGTCCACGTTCGAGATGCCGGTCATGGCGGCGGTCGCCACGGCGAACCACACACCCAGCGCGATGATGAAGACCGCTCCGGCGAACAGCGACGAGATGAGGATCATGATCAGAGGGATCCATGTTGCGGTGGGGATGGGACCCAGCACGTTCAAGATGGGCCTGATCCAGTACCGGATTTTCTCGTTGTAGCCGCAGGCGATGCCCGTGACGAGCCCTATGGCAGCACCCGAAGCGTAGCCCAAGAACAGCAGGCGCATCGAGAACAGGGTGCTCTTCACGAGGTTGGCCTGATCCGCCAAGGCGGCGTTGACGATGTCGTTCACCCACGGTATGAACGGGTACATCAAAATGCCCGTCTTCAAGGTGAGGTAGTCGAGGAGGGCGAGCATGAGATAGACGGCTGTCAGGCGGGGCGTCAGATGTCTGAGCTTCCAAAAGCGGAGCTGATCTCCTCGCTTCCAGCCGAGCGCTGCCCGGATCAGAAAGAACAGATGGAACAGGAGCGGAATCGTCAGCAGCACGATGTAGCGCTCGGGGTTGGGATTGCCGTATTTGTCGGGGATGATGAGATATTCCCCCAGTGCGGCGAGAAAGGCGATATAGGGACTCAGACAGACCGCCGCGTCGAACAGCATCTGCGCCCGCGTCTTCTCGCCGCGCTCAAGCTGCTGGAGCTGGTCGCGCGTGAGGTCGTGACCGCGTGGAATCACGACCCTGGACTGTTTCTTTGCCATGCGAATGGTCACGATCCTTCATCAATGGGGACGCCCGCGCGGGGCACGCCAAAAGTGAACGGGACGACCGGCCACCGGTCGAGGACGGCCGTCCCGTGCGGGGGGGGGCAGCGAACTGCCGCTCTAGGCATCGAGTAGCGGGGTCCAGACGTTCGCGAGGATGGCCTCCTCGTCATCGGTCGCGGTGATGAGGCCGAGTTTGACGTAGTCGTGGATGATCTCCTTGAGGGCCCTCTCGGTGAAGTCGTCATCCAGGCCGAACTGCAGGCTCGACAGGTAGTCGTAGGCCTTCTCCCGGCTACCGCTGGCAAGGCTGTGCTCGAGCATGAAGTCAACGCATTCGTCCATGTTCTCGCGCATCCAGTCGTGGGCGCGGTTGACGGCGCGCGCCATCCTCGTGGCGGTGATGGGATTCTCCTTCACGAACTCCTTGTTCATCGCGATGATGCAGCAGGGCTCCTGGGAGAAGTCCTCGTCGAGAAGGGAGCGGACCTTCCTCAAGGTGCCGTCATGGAAGAAGTCGTACGCGAAGGAATCGGTGAGGATGGCGGCGGCGATCTCCCCGTTCTGCATCGCCTGGATGCAAGCGCCGGTTTCGACGGCCTTCATCTCGATCTCGGTCAAAGGATCGATGCCGTCCTTGTCGAAGAAGCGCGCGTTGATGTTGTAGTCGGAGCCGCCGATGCCATTGGGGATGGCGATGGTCTGCCCGATCAGGTCATGCGTGGTGCTGTAGGGACTGTCACCGAGCACGTAGAGGCTCTTGCAGCCGATATGCGCGCCGCCCACGAAGGTGATGCTGGCGCCGTTGGTGGACGGGACCAGCTCGGTGGCGACATGGTCGACGGCGAGCTGGGTGGCGTTGGTGCCGATGGATTCGACTCTGGATACCTCGGACCTCAGGCCCTCCGCATCGATGCCCGCCTCCTTGAAGTAGCCGAGATAGTCGGCCATGGCGGGACCGGAGGTGCAGGCGTCGGAGTAGTAATAGTACAGCTTCTGGCCGTACATGGGTTCGGCCTTCCAAGCCTCCTCGTCGTCGATGTCGATGGTTCCTGCGTTCACAACCTCTTCGCCTGCCCCTTGCGTACCGCCGTCGTCCGCGCAGGCAGCAAGAGTCATGGCTGCACCGGAGATGCCGGCGAGCTCGAGGAAATCCCTACGGGTAAGCTTATTCACGGTGAGATCCTTTCGGCTTGATATTCAGCTGCGTGCAGAGGATGGCGTCCCAGGCGGGACCTATGCAGAAGGGAGGCATCCAACGCGCAGACCGCATTCGAGAAGCAGATTCACGAAGCGCGATTTGAGAATGCCGAAGCGCCTACATTGTAACGTATTGGGACCAAGCGGGCCGGACGCAAAAACGAACGGATGCCGAATGGAGAGAACGAGCTGGATCATCATCGAGCTCGTTACGGCTGGATTGCGTGCGGGGAGGCGGCGCAGCGCGCTACATCATGCTATCGCGCCCGTTCTTCTCGCTGAAATAGCCGAGGCTCTTTTCGAGGAGGAGGATGAGCTCAGCGGCATCGTCGTCGCCGAGCCAGGTGTAGAAGCGCATGTGGCGCTCGATGGCGTCCTCGCGCTGGGCCTTGACGGCGAAACGGCCCTTATCGGTGATGTGTATATTGGTCTTGCGCTTATCGTACGCGTCTTTCTTCCGCTCGACGAAGTCGTACTCCTCGAGCGTGTTGATGATCTGGGTGATGCGGGGGCGGGTCAGGCACACACGATCGGCGATCTCGACTGCGGTCACATCCTCGGTGCGCGATTCGAGAAAAGCGAGGACGCAGTATTCTCCTTGCGTGAGGTTACGGACCATCTGGGTGACGTTGAGCACGATGTGTTCGGTGAGATACACCGATCTGCTCGCAAGTTCCCGCAGCTTTTTGTTGCACTCCATCGCGCTCAGCTCCTCTGCCGGTATATCGTGTGCCTCCAAACGCCGTGCATGCTTGAGCAGCGAAGGCTCGTGGTGCGCTTGATGACGGCGCGGGGACTTGCTTGCCGGCCGGGGCGCATGCAGGAGGGCGCTCGTCCCATGCCTCTGCCGGGCAAACGGCGCATCGGATGCCGGCAGCTCTTCCGAGCGGTTCTCCCTGCGAACATCGTCCTGTCCGGGCAGGTTGCTCAAGGCGGTATCTACGTTACGTTTCACGGCGCGTTCTCCTCAATCGTAGGCTGCAGAGCCGCGCAATCCGATCCCCGCTGTTGACTATGAGGGGCAAACGGTGCAAAGGCGGCCATGGCACCACCGAAAGGCGGCGCATATTCGGCAGACGGTGTCAATTGCATATCTTACTACTCGCAGAGCCCTTCCGTTGAGATGGGCAGGCGCGCATGTCTGCGGCTTCAGCGGGCATCATCGTCGACGCTCCTACCATCGCTATGCCGTCTTCCTGACATGTCCGATCAGGCAGAACAGGCCGAATGCCAATGCGTCGAGCAGCACGATGGTCGACCCCACGGGCGTGCCCGCCAGCATGGAGACCAGCATGCCCGCACACGCGCATACCACGCCGATGGCGGCGGAGAGCATCGTGACGCTGCGGAACGTGGTGCATATCCGCATGGCCGCGAGCGCGGGGAACACGACGAGCGCGGAGAGCAGAAGCGCTCCCACCAGATTCATGCCCACCACGATGACGAGCGCGATCATGAGGGCGATCGCCAGATTGTAGCGTCCGACCGCCAAACCGCTCGCGCGTGCGAACGACTCGTCGAAGGTCACGGCGAACACGCGGTTGTAGAGCAGCACGAACCCGCTCACGACGGCGACGGACATGATCGCGCACACGGCCACATCGAACGACGTGAGCGTGAGGATGGACGTGGAGCCGAAGAGCGTTGAGCACACGTCTCCCGACACGTTGCTGCTGGTGCCCGAAACGTTCATCACGAGGTACCCTGCTGCGAGCGCCGCGACCGACATCATGGCGATGGCGGCGTCGCCCTTCACCCGTGCGGACTGCTCGCGTCGCAGGAGCAGGACGGCGGTGAGCACGGTGACGGGCGCGATGACGAGCATATCGCGCGTGATGCCCGCGACGGCGGCCACGGCATATGCGCCGAACGCCACATGGGAAAGACCGTCGCCTATGAACGAAAGCCGCTTCATCACGAGCGTCGTGCCCAGAAGCGACGAGCAGAGCGCCACGAGCGCCCCCACGACGAGCGCGTTCACGACGAAAGGATAGTTCAGATAAGAGGCGAGCAGCTCTAACGCTCCCATACCGCACCGCCTTTCCGGCGCATCTGCCCGTCGGCTGCAAAGAAGCGCGCCGTATCGCGCTCGAATGCCAGCACATGCGTGGCATGGGGCAGCGCTCCCGCCACGTCATGGGTCACCGACACCACGCCCACGCCTTCCGCGCGCAGCCTATCGACCTCGGCGTACAAGGCCTCCGCGGCATCGGGATCGAGGCCGGTGGCGGGCTCGTCGAGTACGAGCAGCTTGGGGTTCGCGGCGAGCGCGCGGGCCAGAAGTACCCGCTGCTGCTGTCCGCCGGAGAGCTTGCCGAACGGTGTGCCGCGCAGCTCGAAGGCGCCCACGCGCACAAGGGCTTCGGCGCACGCCTTCCGGTCGTCCTTCGTGTAGAACGGTCGGGCGCCTAAGCGCGGCGAGCGCCCCGAGAGCGTGACCTCCCATGCGGATGCCGGGAAGTCGCGTTGCGATTCTCCCCGTTGAGGCAGATAGCCTATCTCGCCCGCACCCGCGCCGTCGCCGAACGCAATCGTTCCCGACAGGGGAGGGATGAGGCCGAGAAGGGTTTTGATGAGCGTGGACTTGCCCGCGCCGTTCTCGCCGATGACGCAGAGCGCCTCGCCGGCGCCGACGGCAAACGTCAGCCCGCATGCGACGGGGATGCCATCGTAGCCCACGGCAAGATCGGTGCAGTCGAGATAGGCCATGCGCGCCTCCTTTATCCCAGCGCCTCGGTTAGGACCGCCAGGTTGTCCTCCATGGTATCCAGGTAGGTCTTCCCACCGTCTACGTCGTGCGACGAGGTGGATTGCAGGGAATCCATCACGAGAATCTCCGCGTCCCCGCCCTGCGTGTTCTCCACGACGGTTCGGGCGATCTGCTGGTCGGAGCCCTCGATCACGAGCACGGCATGCAGGCCGAGCTCATCGATCTTCCGGGCGAGAAACGCAACCGTCTCGAAGCTCGCCTCGGTCTCGGCGCTGCATCCCACGAAGGCCGCGTAGTAGGAGATGCCGTAGTCGTCCACGAGGTAGCGGAAGGGGAAGCGGTCGGCGAAGACCGCCGTCGTGCCCGGCGCTGCCTCCACGGCGGCGGCATAGCGGGCGTCCAGCGCGGCGAGCTTCTCGCAATAGGCGGCGCTGTTGGCGGCATAGGCGGCTGCGGCGTCGGGGTCGATGGCGGAGAGCTCGTCGGCGATCGCCGTCACGATGACCTGCGCGTTGCGCAGCGACAGCCACACGTGCTCGTCGTACTCGACCTCCGCGTGGTCATGGTCGTGGTCGTGGTCGTTGTCGTGGTCGGCTTCGTGCTCGTGGTCGTGGTCGTGCTCGACAGCCTGCATGCCTTCGACAAGCTCCTCCTCCACGGCGGCATCGCCGACGGCGGCGAGCATGTTCACCGTATGCAGATCGGGATTGTTCGCGGCCGCGATGGCGTCCTCGGCCCAGCCGTCCGACTCGCCGCCCACGTACACGAAGAGGTCGCAGCTCGCGATCGCGGCGATGTCCTCGACGGTCGGCTGATAGCTGTGCAGCTCGACACCGCTGCCCATCAGATAGGTGATCTCATAGCGCCCGTCCTCATCGCCCACCACCTGGCGCGTCCAGTCGTAAGCGGGAAAGGTTGCGCATACCACGCGAACCTTCTGAGATGCGTCGGCGGGCCTGGTATCGGGCTGAGCCGGTGCCGCCGTGCATCCGGCGAGCATGCCCATGCACAGGGCGAAGGCCGCAAGTGCGGCGGATATCCGTTTCATTGCTGTTCTCCTCAATGCCCGGCGAGAAGGCCGGGCGTGTGCGACTATACAACGTGCGTGCCGGGCACTATCAGATGAGGAGGATCACCTTGCGGCGCACGGGGGTCGCAGCGACGAGGATCGGCCCGCCCACGGCGACGGCATGCGTCGTGCCGGAGGGGATGGGAAAGGCATGGGCTTGCCGTGCGAAGAGGGGAAGCGCGAGTACGGGCAGCGCGACGGCGATGCCGCAGGCTGCGGCAAGCAGCGCTTGGGCTGCATGGATGCCCAGGCAGGCGAGGCAGCCATCGCCCGCGCACTGATGTCCGTGATGCAGAAGCGCCGCGACGACGGTGAGCGTGGCCGCTGCGATGACGAGCCGATACGCACGCGCATGCCGCAGCGCATCTCGTGCGTGCGCGTTCCATAAGCTGCCCATCATGCGCCCTCCAGACACGAGCTGCAGGTTCCGTACAGCACGGTGCGCGTGGGATCGACCTTGAACCCGTGGTGCTCGAGCACATGAGAGGTGAGCTCTTCGACCATGTGGCAGTCGAGCGGATAGGCGCGACCGCATGTGAGGCAGAGGAGGTGGCTCGATGCGCCGTCCGAGGCGATGCGGTAGCGCGATTCGCCGCCCGGCGCGGTTGCCTTCAGGGCACCGCCCTCGGCGACGAGGCGCTCGAGGCTGCGATAGACGGTGGTGCGTCCGATGCCTTCGCCGCACGATGCCGCGAGAATCCAGATCTCATCGACCGTGAGATACCGTTCGGCGTTTTCGGAGAGGCAGGTCATCACCAGCTCGCGCTGGCGCGTCTTGTATCCTCCCCGTGTCTCAGCCATGGTGCTCCCTCGATTGAATTCGAATGTCGATTTCAAATTGTATCATGAGCTTCCCGGCGGCGTCAACGCATGCAGCTCATCCGCAGAGCGGCATGCGGTAGTATACAGACGGGCGCGCTATGCATACGGGCGCGTCGCATGTCATCGGGAGGCGGCTATGCTCACGCTCTACCATACCGAGAAGCCCTCGCTTGTCCACGCACCTTCCATCGAGAAGGGCGTGTGGGCGAGCCTGATCGCGCCCACCAACGAGGAGATGGCCTACATCGCCGATGCGTTGGAGGTCGATTTCGACGACCTCACCGCCGCAACCGATACCGAGGAGCGTGCGCGCGTGCAGGTGGAGGAGGCCTACTCGCTCGTGCTCATCGACGTGCCCGTGAGCGATATCCGCAACGACGTGGAGACCTACGGGACCATTCCGCTCGGCATCATCCTCGCCGACGGCTGCACCGTGACGGTGTGCTCCGAGGAGGCGCCCGTGCTCGCCCTTCTCGCGCGCGGAGCCGTGCGCGGCCTCAACACCGAAAACCCCATCAACTTCCTGTACCAGGTCCTCTATCAGAACGCCTTGATGTACCAGCGCGCGCTCTACTCCATCGACAGGCGCCGGATGGCGTTCGAGGAGCATATCGGGTCGCCTTCGAGCGAGATCGACCTCATCGGCATGCACGAGCTTGAATCCACGCTCGTGTACCTCTCCACCTCGCTGCGCGGCAACGCCAACGTGCTGCGCCGCGTGGACCGCTCGGTGCGCATCCGCGGCAGCGTGGAGGACGAGGAGCTGCTCGACGATGCCATTATCGAGAACCAGCAGGCCATTGAGATGGCCATGATCTACCATGACATCATCGACGGCACGCGCGAGCTCTTCTCGCAGGTTATGGAATCGCGTCTGAACACGGTCATGCAGCGCCTCACCTCCATCACGCTGATCCTCTCCATACCCACGGTCATCGGCGGCCTCTACGGCATGAACGTCAATTTGGATTACATGCCGCTGGCGCTCGGCGCGCACGGCTTCGCCATCATCTGCCTCGCGTGCGTGGCGATCTGCGCGGCGCTGGCCTACTGGCTGTGGAAACGCAAGATGCTGTAACCGGACCTCGACGATTGGGGAACGCTATGCGCGCAAAGCTCATCCATCGCAACACGCACGTCTACGACCTGGATGCCACGCTTGCCTTCTACGAGAAGGCGCTGGGGCTTAAGGAGCGCCGCCGCAAAGGCCCCGATGACGGCAGCTGGCTCATCGTCTTCATCGGCAACGACGAGGCCGACTTCGAGCTCGAGCTCACATGGAACCGAGGCTTCGACGGCGCCTACGATAACGGCAACGGCGATACCCACGTATGCGTGCGCGTTGACGACTACGACGCCTTCCACGCCCTGCACGAGGAGATGGGATGCATCGTGAAGGAGAACCCGCGCATGGGGCTCTACTTCATCGCAGATCCCGACGGGTGCTGGATCGAGATCATCAGGGGCCTTGACGAGATTCCCCTCGAGGCGGCGCGCGAGCGCTAGCCCCATTGGGGGAGTATCCCTCGTTGGGGGTGAACGAGCGTATGCGTTCGCGGAAACGCAAAAAGGCCCTCCGAAGAGGGCCTTGAAATTCGATGAAACCGATGCGCTAGGCGCGGACCAGGTTACCCTTCTTGAGGCAGCGGGTGCAGACGTTCTTCTTCTGGGGACGGCCGTCTACGAGAAGGGTGACGCGCTGGATGTTGGGGCGGAAGGAGCGGTTGACCGTGCGGTGGGAGTGGGAGATGGAACGACCGGCAACGGTGTGCTTACCGCAGATATCGCATACTTTAGACATAGCTCGAACCTCCAGTGACATGACGCGATAACGCCATCAAAATGCATAGCCGTATGAATATAGCACAGCTCATAGGCGTTGCAAGGCAAATCCCGACAAATTGCGCAGTCCTGCCCGGTCCCGCCGCCGTTTTTCCGGCGGTTTCGTTTTCGTCCACGGCATGTGCCATGATATACACGTTTCAATCGAAGTGCGGGAGATGGTGCCTTGAGCGTCCTCAGATTCCTTAAGAATCACCTCGGCGCGTTCGCACTCGTGTGCGCGCTGCTCGTGATCCAGTCCTTTGCGGAGCTGGCTTTGCCGCAGATGATGAGCGAGATCGTCGATATCGGCATCGGTCAGCAGGGCATTCCCTCGGCTGTCTTCACGCATGTGCGCGCCGAGACGCTCAGCCAGCTCGAGAGCAATCTCGAGCCCGATGAGGTGGCGCTCGTGGAATCGTTCTACACGGCGGCCAATACGAGCGGCATACGTTCTTTCGAGGGCGATCCCGCAGCCAAGAACGCAGCATCCGAGCTCGCGCAGGTTCTGGCGCGCGCCATCGCCGCGCACACCGGCGCTGCGGACGATGCCCTCGCACTGCAGCGCGCCATCGCGTTCGTGCGCGCGGAGTACGAGGAACTGGGGTACGACCTCGAAGGCATCCGCCGCTCGTATCTCGTCTCCACGAGCGTCACCATGCTCTCCCACTGCGTCGTCGCGCTCGCAGCATCCGTCTGCCTGGGCTTCGTGGCGTCGCGCACCGGCGCCATCATCGGCCGCGACACGCGCGAGGAGCTTTTCGACAAGGTGATGCGCTTCTCTCCCGCCGAGGTCAACCGCTTCAGCCAAGCCTCGCTCATCACGCGCTGCACCAACGACGTCACGCAGGTGTCCATGTCGTTGATGATGCTCATGCGCATGGTGCTGCTCTCGCCCGTGATGGGCGTGGTTGCCATCACCAAGGTGATCGCCCAGCCCTCGGCGCTGGGCGGCATCATCGTCGCAGCCGTGCTGATGCTTCTGGGCGTCATGGTCGCCATGTTCGTGCTGGTGGTTCCCAAGTTCGAGCTCCTGCAGTCGCTCATCGACCGCGTGAACCTCATGAGCCGCCAGATGCTCGACGGCATCATGCCCATCCGCGCCTTCGGGCGCGAGGCATACGAGGAGGCGCGCTTCGACGATGCGTCGACCGATCTTGTGCGCGTCCAGCTCTTCACCGGCCACGCCATGTCGCTGCTGAGGCCGCTCGTCATGATCATCCTCAACGCCGCGACCGTGGCCATCGTGTGGCTGGGCGCCGATCTCGTGGGGGAGGGCGCCATGCAGGTGGGCGACGTCATGGCCTACAGCGCCTACGCCATGCAGATCGTCATGAGCTTCATGATGCTCGCGATGGTCGCCATCTTCATGCCGCGCGCAACCGTCGCCGCCGACCGCATCCTCGAGGTGCTCGGCTGCCCGCTCTCCATCACCGATCCCGCCGAGCCCGTCTCTCCCGCTCCGGACGGCCCGCGCGCACTGCTCGAGTTCGACGACGTATCGTTTCGCTACGCCGATGCGGACAGCGATGTCGTAAGCCATGTGACCTGCGCGGTCGGCCCCGGCGAGGTGCTCGGCATCGTGGGGTCCACGGGTTCGGGCAAATCCACGCTCGTGCAGCTCATTCCGCGTCTCTACGACGCCACGGGCGGTGCGGTGCGCGTGGACGGCGTCGATGTGCGCCGCATCTCCCTCGCCGATCTGCGTGCGCGTATCGGGTACGTCCCTCAGGCGGCCCGGCTCTTCTCGGGCACCGTCGCGTCGAACGTGTCCTTCGGGGCCGAGCAGCTCGACGACGCGAGTCTTGATCGCGCGCTCGCCATCGCCCAGGCGGCGGAGTTCGTCGAGAAGCTCCCCGAGCGGGAGGATGAGCCCGTAGCGCAGGGCGGTTCGAATCTCTCCGGCGGCCAGCGGCAGCGGCTCTCCATCGCCCGCGCCATCGCGGCAGATCCCGAGATCCTCGTGCTCGACGACGCGTTCTCCGCGCTCGACTACGCTACCGACGCGGCCCTGCGCCGCGCGCTCGGCCGCGAGATGCAGCACACCGCCGTCGTGGTGGTCGCCCAGCGCGTTGCCACGGTCATGCATGCCGATAGGATCCTCGTGCTCGACGGCAATGCCGTGGCGGGCTTGGGAAGCCATGCGGAGCTGCTCTCTTCATGCGAGATCTACCGCGAAATCGCATCATCGCAGCTCTCTCCCGAAGAGCTCGGCATGCAGTCCGCCTCCGTCCCGTTCACCGTGCTGGAAGGAGGCGATGCCTGATGGCGCCCCGTGGAGGAGGACCGCGCTTCGCGCAGGTCGCCGACAAGCCCGCAGACTCCCGGAAAGCGGTATCCAAGCTCCTCGCCTACGTTGCCGACTATCGCATTCCGCTCGCCATGTCGGTGCTCGCGAGCATCGCCTCGGTGGTGCTCTCGGTGGTGGGTCCCAAGATGGCGGGCGAGGCCACGACGGTGCTCTTCGAAGGAGCCACGGCGCGCCTTGCAGGCACGGGCGGCATCGATTTCGCCCGCATCCGCAGCATCCTCATCGCGCTCATGGTGCTCTACCTCATCTCGGCAGGCGCCGGGTTCATCCAGTCGTGGGTCATGGCGACCATCACCCAGAAGCTCTCGTATCGCATGCGCAAGCAGATCGCCGAGAAGATCTCGGTGATCGAGCTCTCGTACTTCTCGCAGGAAGGCAACTCCATAGGAGACGTGCTCTCGCGCATCACCAACGATGCCGACACCGTGGCGCAGTCGCTCAACCAGAGCGTGACGCAGCTCATCGCCTCGGCAGTCCAGCTCGTGGGCGTCCTCGTGATGATGATCTACATCTCGGTCCCGCTCACGCTCGTGGTGCTGGCAACGCTGCCGCTCTCGCTCGTCATCGTCACGCGCATCGTGGGCTTCTCGCAGCGCTACTTCAAGCTGCAAGCGTCCACCTTGGGCGAGGTCAACGGCATCATCGAGGAGGACTTCGCCGGCCAGGAGGTCGTGCAGGTGTTCAATCGCGCCGAACGCGCGGTCGATGCGTTCAAGGTCAAAAACGACGAGCTCTACGACGCCTCGCTCAAAAGCCAGTTCTTCTCGGGCCTCATGATGCCGCTCATGGGGTTCGTGGGCAACCTCGGCTATGTGGCCGTGGTGGTGGTGGGCGGCATCATGGTCGCCGCCTCATCGCTCGCGTTGGGCGACGTCCAGGCATTCGTGACCTATGTGCGCACCTTCACGCAGCCCGTCCAGCAGCTCGCGGGCGTGTCGAACAGCCTCCAGCAGATGCTCGCCTCGGCCGAGCGCGTCTTCGAGTTCCTCGAGGCGTCCGTCGAACCCGACACGCACGAGGAGGGCGCCCTGCTCGATGACGGTGCGGGTGAGGTGGCGTTCGAGCACGTGCGCTTTGGCTACGATTCCGAGAAAACCGTCATCCACGACTTCAACCTCTCCGTCGAGCCCGGCCAGCGCGTCGCCATCGTAGGCCCCACGGGAGCCGGCAAGACCACCATGGTGAAGCTCCTCATGCGCTTCTACGATGTCGAAGACGGTGCCATACGCGTGGGAGGCCACGACATCCGCAGCCTCGATCGGGCCGACCTGCGCGCCAACTTCGCCATGGTGCTGCAGGACACCTGGCTTTTCAAGGGCACCATCGCCGAGAACATCCGCTTCGGCAAGCTCGACGCCACCGACGACGAGGTTCGTGCGGCGGCCGAGACGGCCTGTTGCGACCAGTTCATCAGCGCCTTGCCCGGCGGGTACGGGTTCGAGATCAACGAGACGGCGACCAACCTCAGCCAGGGCCAGCGCCAGCTCCTCGCCATCGCCCGCGCCATCATCGCAAACAAGCCCATCCTCATCCTCGACGAGGCCACCTCCAACGTCGACACCCGCACCGAGGAGCTCATCCAGCGCGCCATGGACCGCCTCATGCGCGGCCGCACCTCCTTCGTCATCGCGCATCGCCTTTCCACCATCAGGGAGGCCGATGTCATTTTGGTGATGGACGAGGGCGATATTGTGGAGAAGGGCACCCACGATGAGCTGCTCAAATGCGGCGGCCTCTATGCCGAGCTCTACAACTCGCAGTTTGATAGGAGCAGTTGACGGGTGTTATAGCGGTTCTCTGCGGTATACTTTTCCAAGATTATGGAACCTCGGATCGCGCTTCATGCGCCGAGAGGAGAAGTACACATGACGGCACCTGTTTCCGGAACGCTCAAGGTCTCGAACGATGTGATCGCCGATCTCGCGGGCTATGCCGCGCTTGAGTGCTACGGCGTCACCGGCATGGCGGCCATCGACGACCAGAACGGCGTCGCGCGCCTGCTGCCCGCCTACAAACTGCGCAAGGGGATCGACGTTTCGACCAGAGGCGGTCGCATCGTCGTAAGTCTGCACGTCATCGTCGAGCAAGGGGTTAACATGGCTTCCGTCGTCGACAACCTCTCGAGCTCGGTCAAGTTCCTGCTCAAGCAGATCGCCGAGCTTGACGACGTAGAGGTTCGCGTGCACATCGAGGGTATGCGCACATCCTAAAGCCAGTCCGCGAGCGTGAACGCTCTTTCTACCGAGAGGGACTCCCCATCATGTCAGTAGCCAATGCAATTCGCACCTGCTTTCCCCTTGCAGCCGAGGTCGTCGCCAACCGCGCGGAAGAAATCAACAAGCTCAACGTATTCCCGGTTCCCGACGGCGACACCGGCACCAACATGTCGCTCACGCTGAACACCGTCGTAGGCGAGGTCGAGGCGCTTCCCGCCACCGCCACCATGGAAGATATCGCCAAGGCCATCACGCATGGCTCGCTCATGGGCGCGCGCGGCAACTCGGGCGTCATCACCAGCCAGATCCTGCGCGGCCTCGCCGAGGGCCTGTGCGACATGAAGGGCGATCAGATCACGCCGGCCGACGTGGCCCATGCCTTCAAGCGCAGCCAGGAAGTCGCCTTCCAGGCGGTCCGCAAGCCCGTCGAGGGCACCATCCTCACCGTCTTGCGCGATATGGCGTCCAAGGCCGACTCGCTCAGAAAATCCAAGCAGCCCATCTTCGACATGCTCGACGATCTCGTGGTCGAGGCCTACGAGTCGGTTGCGCGCACGCCCGAGCTGCTTCCCGTCCTCAAGGAGAACGGCGTGGTCGACTCGGGCGCCTTCGGATTCGCAACCTTCTTCGAGGCGTTCGTCAACGCCGTCGAGGGCAAGGCCGGCGAGCTGCGCGACTTCAATCCCACGCTCGATCCCGTCTCCGCCGATGACGCCAAGGCTCAGATCGCGAGCGTGGTCGCCATCGAGCTCAACGACGACTGGGAGGGTTCCGAATACCGCTACTGCACCGAGTTCCTCTTCCATGCCGCCGATGAGTCCTTCGACGTCGAGGAGAACCTGCGCTACCTCTCGGGCCTCGGCGACTGCGAGCTGCTCGTGGGCGCATTCCCCGATTTCAAGATTCACGTTCATACCAACCGCCCCGACTACGTGCTGCGCCACATGATCCACCGGGGCCAGATCTTCGAGGTCTTCATCCACAACATGGACCTCGAGGCGAAGGACCGCACGGCCAAGATCGCCGCCGATAAAGCCGCGTCCGAGAAGGGCCCGCGCAAGCCGCTCGGCTTCGTCGCCGTCGCTGCCGGCTCCGGCGAGGAGGAGATCTTGAAATCGCTCGGCGTCGACGTGTGCGTTTCGGGCGGCCAGACGATGAACCCCTCCACAGCCGACATCCTTGCGGCCATCGAGTCCGTCAACGCCGACGAGGTCATCGTCCTGCCCAACAACGGCAACATCCGCATGGCCGCCGAGGCCGCGGCATCCGCCTGCGAGGGCAGTTCCGTAACCGTGGTGCCCTCCAAGTCGGTGCCGCAGGCCTTCTCGGCGCTCTTCGCGGTCGACTTCGAGGCATCTGCGGCGGAGAATGCCGAGAGCATGGCCGAGGCCATCTTGGACGTGCGCGACGGCGAGGTCACGCATGCCGTGCGCGATTCCTCCGCAGCCGACGGAAGCCCCATCCATGCGGGCGACATCATGGGCATCCAGGGCGACGACATCCTCGTCGTGGGCTCCGAGGTGGGTCAGGTCACCCTCGACCTCATCGGCAAGATGATGGACGATGAGGAGGGCGACACGCTCACCATCCTCGCAGGCGAGGACCTTCCCGACGAAGGCTTCAACGCGGTCATCCAGAGCATCGCCGAGGCCTTCCCCGACCTCGAGATCGATGCGCATCGCGGAGAGCAGCCCCTCTACCCGGTGATCTTTTCGATCGAGTAGGGCGGGAGGCGCCGTGGGCGGTGGCCTCAGCATTCCAGATGTCGGCGAGCGCCTGAGCCGCACCTGCTCGTTTTTCGACAGCGTGCGCAGGCTCCGCTATGTCACGGGACCGCGCGGCGATGCGCTCGAGCGCTTGGGCATCGTGCGCGTGCGCGATCTGCTGCTGCACGTGCCGCGCCGTTACCTCGATTTCACCTGCATCACCAAGATCGGCATGGCCGACGTGGGCTCCACGGTCACCGTGGTGGGCACCGTCGACAGGGTCTCCCAGCGCCAGCCTCGTCCGCGCATGAACATCGTGACCATCGACGTCTTCGATGAGACGGGCACCCTCAGCGCCACCTTCTTCCGCCAACCGTGGCTCTTCCAGCAGCTCCATAAGGGCGATCTCGTGGCGCTCTCGGGCGAGGTGCTCTTCTACAAGGGCTTCAAGCAGATGAAGGCCCCCTTCCTCGAGCAGCTCGAAGGCTCGCAGACCGCATCCGGCTACGCGCGCGTGCTCCCGGTGCATCCGGTGGGGGAGGGCATCACCGCCTCATGGATGCGCCGCATCATGTCGGCCGCCCTCGCCGACGTGGGCGATATCTGCGATTATCTCCCTGCTGACCTCACGGCCCGCCATGGCTTCATGACGCTCGCGCGCGCCCTGCGCGAGATCCACTATCCGGCAACGCTCGCGCAAGCCCGCCGCGCGCGCAAGCGCCTCGCCTATGACGAGCTGCTGTGCCTGCAGCTCGCCCTGCTCACGCGCCAGCGCATCGATCTGGGCTCGCATACGCCCTTCGAGCACGCTCTAGACGGCGGCCATCAAGCTGCTCTGCGCGCGGCGCTTCCGTTCTCGCTCACCGACGAGCAGGAGGCGGCCGTCGCCGACATCCTCGCCGACATGGCGTCCCCGCGCGTCATGAACCGCCTGCTTCTGGGCGATGTGGGCACGGGAAAGACCGCCGTCTGCGCGGTGGCCCTCGCCGCTGTGGCGGATTCTCGCAGCCAAGCCGCCGTCATGGCGCCCACATCCGTGCTCGCGCGCCAGTATGCCGAGAAGGTGGGGCCGCTCCTCGATGCTGCGGGCATCGGCTGGACGCTCATCACCGGGGCGACGCCCGCCGCCGCGCGTGCAGATGCGGCGAAGCGCATCGCCTCGGGAGAGATCTGCGTGGTCTTCGGCACCACGGCCGTGCTCTCCGATGACATCGCCTTCTCGAACCTCTCGCTCGTCGTCGTTGACGAGCAGCACCGTTTCGGCGTCAACCAGCGTGCGATCCTGCGCAGCAAGGGCGCCGGCGCCGACATGCTCGCCATGACCGCGACGCCCATCCCGCGCACGCTCGCACTCTCGCTCTACGGCGACGTGGACGTTTCGCGCATCCGCATGCGGCCTGTGGCGGGAGCCGGCGTAACCTCCTGCGTGGTGACGCCCGAGAACCTCGATATGGCCTATACGGCCATCCGCGAGGCTGTGGAGCAGGGCCGTCAGGCCTACGTCATCTGCCCGCTCATCGATGCCGACGACGATGGAGCCGAGCTCGACGATGTGGTGGAGGGCGCCGTCACCCAGGAGACCCTCCATGCAGCCGTCGCCACGCGCGACGATCTCTCCCGCTCCATCTTCCCCTCATACCGCATCGACATCCTGAACGGGCGCATGTCCGCTGCGGAGAAGGACGAGGTCATGATGCGTTTCAGCGCAGGCGAGATCGACGTGCTCGTCTCGACGACCGTCGTCGAGGTGGGCGTCGACGTGCCCAACGCCACGGTCATGCTCGTCTACAACGCCGACCGCTTCGGCCTCGCCACCCTGCATCAGCTGCGCGGACGCGTGGGCCGGGGAGCGCACCCGGGCACGGTGTATTTTGCCAGCGCAGCACGCACGGGGTCTGCGGCGCGAACGCGCTTGGCAGCCCTTGAGAACACCTCCGACGGCTTCGAGCTCGCCGAGCTCGACCTCAAGCTGCGCCACGAGGGAGAGGTGCTGGGGTATCGCCAAAGCGGCGGCGTCACGCTCTCCATCGCCGATCTGGCCGACGACCTCGACCTCATCGAGGCGGCCCACGCCGACGCGCGCGCCATCGCCCGCAGCGACCCGGCCCTCGAGTCCGCCGCGATGCGTCCGCTCGCCCAGGAGGTCCGCAGCCGGTTCTCCATCTACTTCGATGAGACGGACCGCTCATGAGGGTGGTCGGCGGCATCTGGAAGGGGAGGACGATCTCCGCTCCGAGCGGACGCGGCACGCGTCCTACCTCCGATCGCGTGCGCGAGTCGATCGCCTCGTCGGTGCTGTCGTTCTTCGGCCTCTCCCTCGAAGGCGTGCGCGTGCTCGATGCCTTCGCGGGTTCCGGCGCGTTCGGCATCGAGATGCTCTCGCGCGGAGCCGCGAGCTGCACCTTCGTGGATGCCGCCGCGCAGGCGGCGCGCGCTGTCGAGAAGAACCTCGTCAGCCTCGGCGCCGATCCCGCACGCTATCGCATCGTGCGCGCCGACGTCTTCAAGGCGCCGGAGTCCCTCTCGGCCCAGGACGGCACGTTCGATCTCGTCTTTCTCGACCCGCCCTACGCCGTGCCTGAGCACGACGTCGCGCGTCTCGTCGAGGGGCTGTGCGCCTCGGGCTGCGTTACCATGGAGGGCATCGTGGTCTACGAGCGCGCGGCGGCGTCCGCCGCGCTCGCGTGCCCCGGCCTTGAACTCGTCCGAACCAAGAAGCTGGGGGAGACCGCTGTGGACTATTACCGGATGGGAGGCTCGCATGAAGCTTGATCAGGTCGATCACGTCGTGGTTCCCGGAACCTTCGACCCCGTCACCTTCGGGCATCTCGACGTCATCCAACGCAGCTGCCGCCTGTTCGACCGTGTGACGGTGGCCGTCGCCGAGAGTTCCGGCAAAAACGGCACGGGTCCGGCGTTCTCGCTCGATGAGCGCGTCGCCATGGTGCGCGAGGCGCTCGATGCGAGCGGCGCGCCGAACACCGCCGAGGTCGTGGGCTTCAATTGCCTGCTCGTCGATCTGTGCCATGAGGTGGGCGCGGGAGCCGTGGTCAAGGGCCTGCGCGCAACCACCGACTTCGAGTATGAGCTCCAGCAGGCGGATCTGAACAGCCACATGGCGCCCGACATCGAGTCGGTGTTCGTCATGGGCAGCCGTGACTACGGCTACATCTCGTCCTCCATCGTGCGCGAGCTCGCCGCGCTCGGGCACGACGTGTCGTTCTTGGTTCCTCCCTGCGTTGAGAAACGCCTTGTCTGTCGATTCGGTAGGCCTTGACGGCCATATGAGCGCCAAAGGTGCGCGCGGCTCGAGTTCTGGTACTATATCAATAATTATGGCTACCAGCCTCGCGCTCTATGGAGGCGCGGGCATGTATCGAAAGGAGACCTGGATGCAGCCAGGCGAGGAGATCGAGAGCTTGGTCGACGAGCTCGAGCAGATGGTTACCGAGGCCAGGTCCCCGCTCACGGGCGGCGGCGCCAAGAAGATCGTTGATTCGCAGGATGTCTACGAGATCCTCGATGAGATCCGCCGCGTCTTCCCGCAGGAGTTCGCCGATGCGCGCCGCATCCTCAAAGAGGAGCAGGAAACCATCATGCGTGCGCAGCAGCAGGCCGATTCCATCATCGCCGACGCGCAGCAGCAGGCCATGATCCTCGCGGGCGACCAGGAGATCGTGCGCCTTGCCCAGCAGCAGGCCGAGGCCATCCGCGACCAGGCCGCCCAGTACGAGCGCGACACGCGCTATAACGCCGAGGAGTACGCCGATACCGTTCTCGCGCATCTCGAGGACAACCTCAAGTCGCTCACCGGTTCGGTTTCCCGCGTGCGTCAAACGCTCGATGAGAACTCCGGATCGCGCAACACATCCAACAACGTTCCCTGGTAGGCCCCTCGGTGAGACCGTTCCCGTTCGCGCTCGATGAACGCCTCGGCGAGGCGGGGGATACCCTGCCGTTTTCGGGCCATGCCGATGAGGCATCCTACAGCTTGGGAGGGCACAGCTTCGCGCTTCCCTCGGGCATCGACTTCGATCTCGTGCTCACCAATGCAGGCGAGGGCATCCTCGTCACCGGCATGCTCCGCGCCCATGCGGTGGGTGCGTGCGATCGCTGCCTCGATCCCGCCGAGCTGGATATCTCCGCCGAGGTTGACGAATACTACCTCTTCGAGGAGCCGTCCGCCGAGCGTCAGGACGACGACGATGACGAACTCGACTACGCGCTCGTCTCGCCCGACAACAGCATCGATCTTGCGGAGGCCCTGCTCCCCTCGCTGTTGATGGAGACGCCGTTCGTGGTGCTGTGCCGCGAGGATTGCAAGGGGCTCTGCCCGGTGTGCGGCGAGAACCTCAACGAGCGCGACTGCGGCCATGCCGACTTGATCGCGCGACACCGCGCCGCCTCCAATCCGTTTTCGGTGCTCGCCTCGCTCGATCTTGGGGACGATGAGGATTCTTCCTCATAATTCTTATGGTTTTTACTGCGTTTTCGCAGCAGGCGTGGTATAGTTTTGCACTGCGCGATTGATTGGCAAAGTCGCCCGTTGAGGGCGTGAGAGTCAAGAGAGGTTCCAAGATGGCAGTTCCTAAGCAAAAGAAGGGTCGCGGAGCTACCCATACCCGCCGTTCGGCCAACAGCAAGCTCGCTGCCCCCAGCCGTTCGACGTGCCCGCAGTGCGGCTCGCCCAAGCTTCCGCACCATGTATGCCCCAACTGCGGCTACTACAAGGACCGTGAGGTCATCGTCACCGAGTAGCCCGTCATCCAGCATGCAGCGAACACCGACCCTCCGGGGTCGGTTTTTGTAAGAGCCACCGTTATCGAGGAGTGAGGCATGACCACGATCTGCGTCGACGTTATGGGAAGCGATAAGGATCCGCGCGAGCTCATGGACGGGTTGACCGAAGCCCTGGTGCAGAATGGCGATCTCGAGCTGATCGTCGTCGGCGCCGCCGACGTAGTGACGCCGTACGCCGAGGCTCACGAGCGCGTGAGCGCCCTCGTCTCGAGCAGCATCATCACCATGTCGGAGCATCCCGCCAACGCCGTGCGCAACAAGAAGGACGCGAGCATCGTCATGGCCGCGAGGGCGGTCGCCGACGGCGCGGCCCAGGGGCTCTTCTCCGCCGGGTCCACGGGTGCCGTGCTCACGGCGGCAACCTTCGGCATCGGACGCATCAAGGGCATCAAGCGTCCCGCGCTCTCGCTGCCGCTGCCCGGCCTGCACGGCCACAAGACGGTCTATCTCGACATGGGCGCCAATTCCGATGTGAAACCCGAGGTCATCGTCCAGTTCGCCCACATGGGAGCCGCGTATTCGAGCGTTGCCGTGGGCACGCGCAACCCCACCGTCGCTCTGCTCAGCAACGGATCGGAGGATACGAAGGGCTCCGAGACCGCACTCGCGTACCATGCGGCGCTCAGCGCGAGCACCTCCATCAACTTCGTGGGCAACGCCGAGGGAACCGACATCCTCACCGGCGCCTACGACGTCATCGTGGCGGACGGGTTCACCGGCAACGTGGCCCTGAAATCGCTCGAGGGCACGGCCAAGTTCGTGGTCGCCCGCATCAAGGAGGCCGTGGCGTCCTCCAAGCGCTCCGCCCTCGGCGCAGCGTTGCTCAAGCCCACGCTCTCGTCCGTCGCGGCGGAGCTCTCGGGCGACGAGTACGGCGGAGCCATCCTGCTCGGCCTCAAGGCTCCTGTAGTGAAGGGCCATGGCGCCACGAGCGCGACCGCGTTCAAGAACGGCGTGCTCGCTTGCGCCGCAGCCGTGCGCGGCGGCCTGTGTGAAAAGATTTCCGAGGCCTGCGCGAGCGCATAGTAAGGGTAGAATAATCGAGGGGTTCCGCCCTGTCCCTGCGGGGGCTTGTCTCGCCTGTATCTAGGAGGTTCAGATGGATCGCAATGCAATTCTCGAGCGCGTCATCGAGATCGTCCTCGAAACGCTCGATATCGATGACGGGGTCGAGGTTGACGAAGACACCAGCTTCAAGGGCCTCGGTGCCGATTCGTTCGATCTGCTCGAGCTGGTGACCACCATGGAGGACGAGTTCGACCTCACCTTCGACGACGAGTCCCTCGAGACCATCGCCACCGTGCGCGACGCGGTGGACGCCATCGAAAGCGTACAGTAGACAGGAGCACGTTGCTTTGAGCATGCACGGCCGGCTATCCCGGGTGGAGGAGCTCCTGGGATACCGCTTCAACGACCAGGAGCTCGTAGCGTCTGCCGTCACCCATCCCTCCGCTGCGGAGGGCATGGGCGTTTCGGCATCATACGAGCGTCTCGAGTTCCTCGGCGATGCCGTCTTGGGCGCCATCGTCTCAAAGATTCTCTACGAGCAGTTCGACGAGATGGACGAGGGCGAGCTCACGCGGCTCAAGATCTCGCTCATCTCGGGCAACATGCTCTCCGATGTGGCGAACGATCTGGGACTCGCCCCGCTCATCCTCATGGGCGATTCCGAGCGGGGAACGGGTGCCCGCGGCATGCATTCCGCGCTCGAAAACGTCTACGAGGCGCTCGTGGGCGCGCTGTTCCTCGACGCCGGCGCCGAGGTGTGCCAGGCCTTCGTGGAGCGCACCCTCATGGTGCGCGTCACGCCCGAGCTCGCCAAGCGCCCCTTGAGTCCCAAGTCGATGCTGCAGCAGTGCACGCAGAAGCAGCTCAAGTGCGCTCCGGTCTACGAGCTCGTGGGCCAGTCCGGCCCCGCGCACAGCCCGCTGTTCACCTCGCGCGTCCTCGTTGACGGGAAATGCGCGGGAGAGGGGAGCGGCACCACCAAGAAGGAGTCCGAGAGCAATGCGGCGCAGGATGCGCTCGAGCGCCTCGGGTTCATCGAGACGCGGGCATGCGAAGCACCCGATGCCCCCTAGCGCGACGTCGTCGCAGGTAAGAAAGGTACAGCCGCCGTGTATCTGAAGTCGCTCGCATTGAAGGGCTTCAAGTCCTTTGCCGACAAGACCACCATGCTGTTCGACCCCGGCCTCACCGTGGTCGTGGGTCCCAACGGCAGCGGCAAATCCAACGTAGCCGACGCCGTGCTCTGGGTTCTGGGCGAGCAGAGCGCCAAGCAGCTGCGCGGCCAGGCCATGGAGGACGTTATCTTCTCGGGTTCGTCCGCCCGCAGCGCCGTGGGCATCGCCGAGGTGACGCTCGTCCTCGACAACACCGATCGCACCCTTCCCATCGACTTCACCGAGGTTGCCATCACCCGCCGCATGTTCCGCTCGGGCGAGAGTGAGTACCTCATCAACGGGGCTCCCTGCCGCCTCATGGACATCACCGACATCCTGCACGACTCGGGCCTGGGCAAAGACACCCACTCCATCATCAGCCAGGGCAAGCTCGATTCCATCCTCTCGAGCCGCCCCGAGGAACGCCGCTCGCTCATCGAGGAGGCGGCCGACATCTCTAAGCACCGCCGCCGCAAGGCGCGCTCGGAGCGCAAGCTCGCCTCCATGGACGAGAACCTCGCCAAAGCCAAGGTGGTGGAGCGTGAGATCATGCGCCAGCTCAAGCCGCTCGAGCGCCAGGTCGACAAGGCCATGCGCTCACGCGACCTCACGACCGAACTCTCCGAGCTCGCCACCATCCTCGCCGTCGATGACCTGAGGCGCCTGCAGGAGGGCTACGCAACGCTTTCCGTGCGTGACAAGGAGGCCGAGGCAGCCGTCGAGCTCGCCCAGTACCGCGTCGATGAGAAGACCGCCGAGCTCGACAAGCTCCAGTCGCTTCTCGAGCAGAAGGGCCTGTTCGTGGGCGATCTGGGAGAGCAGCGCCGCCGCATGCAGGATCTGCTCGGGCGTATGGAATCCGACATGCGCCTGCTCGAGGAAAAGGGCAGGAACATGGTGTCGCGCCTGTCGGAGATGCGCATGCAGCTCTCCGCAGACGAGAAGCAGCGCGCCGATGTGCGCGTCGAGCGCGATGAGCTCGGCCGCGAGCTGTCCGACGCCAAGGTGCGCCTGTCCGACCTCGATGAGAAGGTCGCCGGACTCGAGGTCGAGGCGCGATCCGCGCGCGACGAGCGCAAGAAGGCGGATGGCGAGGCAGGACGCCTTGCCTCGCTCATGCACGATGCCGAGCAGCAGGCTGATCGAGAGACGCTCGCATACGCCAAGCTCGAAGATCAGGTGAGCAACGCAGAGGTCGAGGATGGCATGTACGCGAGCCGCCTCGCTCAGATAGATGATCAGATCAAGATCTGCGCCGCCGGCCTCGATGAGCGGGCGGCAGACAGGGAGCGCACCGAGTCCGCTCTCGCCATCGCGCGGGAAAGCGCGGCTTCGCTCTCCGCAGCCCTGCCCGCGCTCGAGGACGGCGTGGCGGCTGCCCGCGCCGCCGAGGCGCAGGCCCGCGAGGAGCTTTCGGGTGCGCAGGCGACCTATGCGGCGCTTCGCTCCATCGATGCCGACGTCGAGGGTCAGAGCCCGCTCATGGCGGCGCTCGCCGAGGGGGGCCATGCCGCATCGGTTCTGGGTCGCCTCGGCGACCTCATCCGCATCGATCCCGGTTACGAAGGGCTGATCGAGCATCTGCTCGGCGATGATCTCGCTGCGTTGGTGGTCGCCGACGCCGAGGGTGCGCGTGCGCTCGTGCACGATGCGGCCTCGCTGTCAGGCGTCGCGGGCAAGGCGACGATCGTCTCGCGGACCGCGACGGGACGCAGCCACGACGGCGATGCGTTCGGCAGCGCGCTCACCGACCGTATGGACATCGACGAGGACTCGCGTGCCCTCATCGACGCCCTGTTCGGCAGCGTGCGTTTGGTGGACTCCATCGATCGGGCGCTCGATGCCCACGCGAGCCATCCCGACTTCACCTATGTGGCCCCCGACGGCGCCTGCGTGCTGCCGGATGGCCGCTGCATCATCGGCACCGTCCAGGACGGCGGCGAGGGCGTGCTCGAACGCAAGCGCCGCATCCGTGCGCTCGAGGAGGGCATGCAGGGGCTTGGGGAAGCGCTTTCGCACAGAAGCGCCGAGCTCGCAGCCGCAGCGGCATCTCTTGACGAAACGCAGGCGAGCCTCGTTGCCATGCGCGGGGACGTCGCCTCGCTTTCCGGCGAGCTGTCCTCCCTCACGGCCGAGATCGGCCGCCTCGACAGCCAGCGTTCCCGTGCGCTCTCCGAGAAGAACCAGGTCGTGGAGAGCCGTGCGCAGGCTGCGGAGCGCGCCGCCGAAGCGCGCGCGCAGATCGAAAGCCACCGGCACGCCGCATCCCAGGCGCGTGAGCGCGCACGTCAGCTCTCCAGCGAGCTCGATCGGGCACGTGCCGCGCGCAATCGCTGCGCCAAGGCCGAAGACGATGCGAGCGAGCGTCTTGCCGACGCCCGCCTGCAGCGCGCCATGGTGTCGGAGCGCTTGTCGCACATGGAAACCCGTCTGCGCGATAGGGATGCGCGGCTCGCTGAGCTCTCCCGCCGCATCGAGGCCACGCGCCTCTCGTCGCGCTCCCTCGAGGTTGTGCGCCTGCGCGTCGATCCGCTGCACGAGCGCTATAGCGCCATACACGATCGCGCGCTTGCGTGGGCTGCTCGTCTCAAAGACCGCGCTCTGCTCGCCGAGGCCGATTCCGACTCGCTCAAGAAGACCATCGGCGATGCCCGTGCGGCCGTAGCGGGCGTCCAGGAGGAGCTCGATCGGGCGCGCGCGGCATCCAACGAGGTGAAGATCGACCTGGGCCGCCTCGAGGTGCAGGTGGGCAACGCCGTGAACCGCATCACCGATATGGGTGCCGTTCTCGATGAGGCGCTCACGCTGCCCGAGCCCGAGAATCGCGAGGAGTGCGAGCGCCGCGTCGCCGCGCTCGAGCGCCAGATCGCCGAGATCGGCCCCGTCAACGAGGTTGCGATGGACGAGTACGCCAAGCTCAAAGAACGTGCCGACTACATCGTCGAGCAGGTGGACGACCTGGAGCGCGCCCGCGCGTCCCTCAAGAAGATCACGAGCGCCATCGAGCGCAAGATGCGCACGCAGTTCCTCGCCGTCTTCGATACGGTGAACGCCAACTTCTCCGAGATCTTCTCCGCACTGTTCCCCGGCGGCGAGGCGCATCTCGAGATGACCGACCCCGATCATCTGGACGAGACGGGCATCGAGGTGGTTGCCCAGCCCAAGGGCAAGCGCCTGGCCAAGATGACCTTGCTCTCGGGCGGCGAGAAGTCGCTCACCGCGCTGGCGTTGCTCTTTGCGGTCTACAAGGCCCGCACGACCCCGTTCTACGTGTTCGACGAGGTGGAGGCTGCGCTCGACGACTCCAACCTCTCCAAACTGCTCGGGGCCATCGAAACCCTCAAAGATTCGACCCAGCTCATCGTGATCTCGCATCAGCGGCGTACGATGGAGCAGGCGGACGTCCTTTACGGCGTCTCGATGCAGGCGGACGGTGTGAGCCATGTGGTGTCGCAGCGTCTCGACCGTGCAACCGGAAAGGTGGTGGATGCATAAATGGGATTTCTCGATAGCTTGCGCCAGGGTCTCGCCCGTTCCCGCGAGGCCATCAACGAGATCTTCTATATGGGCGGCGAGGTTGATGAGGACTTTTGGGTCGATCTCGAAGACACGCTGGTCATGGGCGATATGGGCGCCGAAGTGGCCGCGAGCGTCACCGACGACCTGCGCGAGCAGGCGGCCTCCCAAAACCTCACGCGCGCGCCGCAGCTCATAGACGCGCTGGCGCGCCGCCTCGCAGCCGAGTTCGCCCCCTGCGAGCACGACCCCTTCGAGGAGCTGCCGTCCTGCGTGCTGTTCGTCGGCATCAACGGTGCGGGAAAGACCACCACGGTGGGCAAGATCGCCGGCCGCGCCAAGGGCGAGGGCGTGAACGTGCTCATCGGCGGCGCCGATACCTTTCGCGCCGCCGCCATCGAGCAGCTCGATATCTGGGCCGAACGTGCGGGCATCGACATGGTCACGCGCGAGCGCGGCGCCGATCCCGCCAGCGTATGCTACGAGGTGCTCGAGGAGGCCGAGCGGCGGGGGAGCGAGCTTGTGCTCATCGACACCGCAGGCCGCCTCCACACGAGCCCTGAGCTCATGCGCGAGCTCGCCAAGGTGGTGGGCGTGTGCCGCAAGCGCGCCGCCATGCCCGTCACGGTGGTGCTCGTCATCGATGCCACCACGGGGCAGAACGGCCTCAACCAGGCGCGCGAGTTCAACGACGCCCTCAATGTGGACGGCCTGGTTATCACCAAGCTCGATGGAACGGCCAAGGGCGGCATCGCGCTGGCCATCTCGCACCAGCTCGGGCTCCCCATCTACCGCATCGGCGTGGGTGAGAAGATCGGCGACCTGCAACCGTTCGATGCGCTCGACTTCTGCCGGGCGCTCGTGAGCGAGGAGATGTAGCATGGCGGTTTTCCAGAGCCTCTCAGATCGTCTGCAGGATACATTCGCCCAGCTCAGGGGTAAGGGACGCCTCACCGAGGACGACATCAACGCGGCCATGCGCCAGATCCGCATGGCGCTTCTCGAGGCCGACGTCAACTATAAGGTAGTCAAGGGCTTCGTGGCGTCGTGCAAGGAGAAGTGCCTCACCTCCGAGGTCATGGGCTCCCTCTCGCCCGCTCAGAACGTCGTGAAGATCGTGCTCGACGAGCTCACCGAGTTGCTCGGATCCACCGAGAGCAAGCTGGTGTTCGCACAGAACCGCACGCCCAACGTCATCATGCTCGTGGGCCTGCAGGGCTCGGGCAAGACCACGGCTGCAGCCAAGCTCGCCTTTTTGCTCAAGGGCCAGGGGCGCAATCCCTTGCTCGCCGCCTGCGACGTGCATCGTCCTGCTGCGGCCGATCAGCTCGCCACCCTCGGGTCCGAGATCGACGTGCCGGTATATCGCGGCGACGGCCGGGATGCCGTGCAGATCGCGCTCGAATCCATCAGATGCGCCGTCGATAGCCTCTGCGATATCGTCATCGTCGATACGGCCGGCCGTCTCCAGATAGACGAGGAGATGATGGCCGAGGCCGTGAACATCAAGAACGCCGTGAAACCCGACCAGATCCTCATGGTGGTCGACGCCATGGGCGGCCAGGACATCGTCAACGTGGTCTCCACCTTCGCGGACCGCGTGGATTTCGACGGCGTCATCATGTCCAAGCTCGACGGCGACGCCCGAGGCGGCGGAGCGCTGTCCGTGCGCGAGGTGACCGGCAAGCCCATCAAGTTCGTCTCGATGGGAGAGAAACCCGACTCGCTCGAGGTGTTCCATCCCGACCGCATGGCCAAGCGCATCCTGGGCATGGGAGATGTGATCGGCATCATCGAGCAGGCCCAGAAGGCCGCCGATCAGGAGAGCATCGAAGCCGCCGAGCGCATGCTCCGCGAGGGCTTCACCATGGACGACCTGCTCGCCCAGATGCAGCAGATCCGCAAGATGGGCGGCTTGGGAAAGCTCCTCGGCATGATTCCCGGAGCCGAGCGCGCCCTCGCCCAGCAGGGCGGCAACGTGGACGAGGAGCAGATGGTGCGTATCGAAGCCATGATCCGCTCCATGACGCCTGAGGAGCGCAGCCGCCCCAAGATCATCAACGGTCAGCGTCGCAAGCGCATCGCCATCGGTTCAGGTCGTACGGTGCAGGAGGTCAACCAGCTCATCAAGCAGTGGTCCGAGATGAACAAGATGATGGGCAAGATGCGCTCGCTGACCGAGGGCGGCGGCAAGAAGGGCATGCGTCAGCTGCAGTCGATGATGCGCGACATGGGAGGCGGGGGCCGTCGCAGCCGCCGTCGCGGACGCTAGCTCTGAAAGCGTTCGTAAGCACCCCCATCAGGGGAGTATCCCCCAATGGGGGAGTATCCCCTGATGGGGGTTATATCCTACTCGTGGATGATGACCGCATCGCCGAGCTCGGTGAGGTTGTAGAGCTTCTCAGCCGATTCATAGCCCATGTTGATGCAGCCGTGGCTGCCGTTCCAGAGGTAGATGTCGTCGCCGAACTCGGTGCGCCAATCGGAATCATGGAAGCCGCGCACGGAACCGTCGTAGGCAACCCAGTAGTTGACCGTGGATCTCCAGCCGTCGGTGTACACCGTATCCGGGTCCGGGTTCTCCACGTCGTCGGGAACCGTTCCCTGGTTGAAGAGAACGACATCGGTTTCATGCTCGCTCACGTAGAAGACGCCCTGCGGAGTCTCGCGGCCCGTGCCGGGAACACCGGTGACGAGATCTGCCTCCCATACGAGCTCGCCGTTGTCGTACATGCGGCCCTTTTGCTCCGAGATGTCGACGTCGATGTACTTGTCGGGCCAGTCCTGCCCGCCGGGATCGACGCGATCGGCGTTCTGGATCGTGGGGATGTCGACGGTTTGGGGCTGCCCGCTCTTAATGGCCTTGAGGATGAGCTCCGCAGACTCGGCGCCGTTGATGATCCAGCCGTAGGGGCCGCCGCCCGCCACGGTGATCTCCACGCCATCGGGGCGCTCGTAGGTGCGGGGCTTGCCCACGGTATCGAGGATGTCGGAGAGCCCGCCCGGACCCCAATCGAGGATGGCCTGCTCATCGAGGGTGACGGTTCCGTCATCGTGGATGGTGATCCACTGGCTGATCTGCTTGCCGTCGATATCGAGGGCATCGACGCCGTTCATCGTGAGGTGCACCTTGGCGTTGGCATAGTAGTTCGCCGCATCGAGGATCGCCTGCGTCTCGGAATCGATTACGTAGCACTCGTCGCTGATCTCGATGGTTTCAGCCTGCAGATCCAAAGCGCTCTTGAGCTGGGCGAGAACGGATGCCTGGTCGAGCATGGCCGCATGGGCCACGTCATCCAGGACATAGCCATCGGCCTTCTCGTCGAACACGACGCCGCGGTGGGGCAGCTCGGCTTGCGCCCGCTTGCTCTCTTCGACGATGGGGGAGAACAGCTCCCAAGCCTTGTCCTCATCGAACATCACCGTGGGCGTGGCCGAAAGGGTGTGCGACTCGTTGAACGCAAGCGGCCAGGTCCAAGGGTTCTGCTGCGACAGAGCCTCCTCCGTATAGGCCGCTCCATCGAAGGAGAAGCCGATGTCGGACGCCGTGAAGGGGATCTCGAAACCCTCTCCATGGAACGTGCCTGAGTAGGTGTCGGATCGGTGCGAAATGAGCTCGGCGATCTCCGCAGCGGGTTGAAGGGAGACATCCTGCTCGCCGATAGAGGTGTTGGGCAGGAAATGCGACATGAAGTAGACCGAGCCTCCGATATAGACGGCGGCTACAACCCCTACCAAAGCTGCAGGAAAGATCCACAAGCGCCGCTTCGGCGGCTCGTTATCCAGCTCGATGGTTACGGGGAGTGCGTGTTTGGGTGTGTAATCGGGTGCGTCTTCCATATGGCTGCTGAACCATCCTCGTCTCGGGCGCCGGCAGAGTGCGCTATTCTGAACCTATACCATTGTAGAGATTGCGATGGAAGAAGTGCGTAGAATCTATGGCAATCATAGAAGTTAGATCATTAAACGACATCTGCTTGGCCGATTACCGCGATCTGACCGATCATCCGCTGCGCACGCGGTTCGAGGACGAGCATGCGCTCATGATCGTGGAATCGAAGATCGCCCTCGAGGTTGCGCTCGACGAGGGCATCGAGTGCGTCTCGATGCTCGTGGACGAGAGGCGCATCGATGCATGCGCCCACCTGATCGAACGCTTGGATGAGTCGGTCCCCGTGTACCGCATGGAGCACACGGCCATGAGCTCGCTCGTGGGCTTCAAGGTCACGCGTGGCGTCCTCGCCGCATGCCGGCGCCCGCGCGCTCGCAGCGCACGTGAGGTGCTTACCGGTGCGCACAGCATCTGCGTTGCCGAAGGCCTCGTGGACGTGAGCAACATGGGCGCGCTCTTCCGCTCTGCGGCCGCCCTCGGCGTCGACGGCATGATCCTCTCGCCCGCATGCGTCAATCCGCTCGCGCGGCGCTCCATCCGCGTCTCGATGGGCAACGTGTTCAAGATCCCCTGGGCGCAGGTCGGGCAGGATCGCTGGCCCGAGGCGTTCTTCCACGAGTTGCGCGCCTGCGGTTTCGAAAGCTATGCGCTCGCCCTCGTGGACGATGCCGTCCCGTTGAGCGACCCCGTGCTCAAAACGGCTCCAAAACGCGCTCTGTTCTTCGGCAACGAGGGTCGGGGCCTTTCGCGTGGCGTGCTCGAGCGGTGCGATCGCCGCGTCATCATCCCCATGGCGCAGGGCGTCGATTCGCTCAACGTGGCGGCTTCGTCCGCCGTAGCGTTCTGGGAGCTGTTCGCCCGCTGAGCGCCGCAGCCGCATGAACCCCCCGTTTATCGACCCTATGCCTTTTCAATGATGCTTCTGCGACTGCGGCCCATCTCATTTCTCTTTCACCCCATACTTGAAACGTGTTCATATCACCGAGGAGGTTTTTGTTATGGAGAAAAGCACGCATCGCCTCATGTCGGCTCTGCTCGCAGGCATGCTCGCGTTCCTTCTGGTCGCCTGCGGCGGAGGGGAGACGGTTGAAGAGGGTGCGGACGATCCCGGCAAGATGGGCTCTGAAACCAGCACATCGACCGAGACGGGCGCGCCCGACACGGGCGCACAGGAGGTTCGATTCGGCTCGTTTATCTTCGACAACGCGGATGGCAAGTACGAGGTCTATTCCGATAAGGCCAGCCTCGATGAGATTACCGCCGACGCGATCTTCGATTCGTTCAACGAGATGGGCGCCGAGCTCAAGCACTACGCGATCGCATCCAACAGCGACAGCGAGATGTACCTCTTCCGCTTCGAAGACTCCGCCGCAGCCCCTGCCACCACGGACACGATCCATACGATCGTGAAGATACTCAAGGGCAACAACGATATCTATACCGAGTACAGCTTCGACGCCGGCTCCGTCATCTACGTCGCCATGCAGAAAACCAGCGGCGTTGACAACGTGATGGTCTTCGAGATCGTCGATAACGGGATCAACCTGCTGCTGCTCCGCATGGAGGAGAGCACGTCGTTCGATGCGGTGAAGCGCGTCACCTTCACCGACGGCACGCCGCTCTCCGCATTCGTCAGCGCGCCGGACGCCGCTGCGGGCACTATGCGCATCGGCAACGATGCGACGGGATTCGTCGAGGTTCCCGCCGATTGGACGGTTTTCAACGATCTGAACAACGACGATCCCGAGATGCTGCAGTATGCCGATAGTTACGGGCATGCGATTACGATGCGCGGCTATTCCATCGAAGAAGCGGGGTATGACGGCACCAGCGACGAGTACGCTCTCCAGTTCGCCAATAACGTGTACGACGCGCATGAGGAGAATTCCAGCGTGGAGTCGATCGAGTCCGGTACCCAGGAGTTCACGTGCGGCCTCAACTCCTACTTCATCGAAACCCAGTGGGATGATGGTGAAACCTTGGTCCAGTTCTTCGTTGTCGGCGACGGCGTGTGCTACTACGTCGCCTGCGAAGGCTCTCCGGAGCACACGAGCGAACTCGCGGGCCTTATCGTCCAGACCTTCGATCCTGCCGCATAGACGTTCGCGCACAACGAGCGCGAGATACGGGAAGGGGCCTTTCAGGAAAGAAAGGCCCCTTCTTCTATGAGCCCCATGAGGAGAGTATCCCCGAATGGGGGCTCTGCGGTTCCGTGCGCTTCTCGTCCGTGGCACGGAATCGCCTTATTCCTGCGGTCCGATCCCCTAAAACGCCTTGCTCCTAAGGAATAAGGAGTTCTGGTGCCAGAATCCGCAGGAATAAGCCGTTTTGGTACCATGCCCTGTTCGCGCCCCAATGGGGGGGCATCTCCGGGTGGGGAGGATTGCCGAGGAGGTTCAGATCATGGAGAAACGCACGCATCATCTTATGCCGGTTCTGCTCGCAGGCATGCTCGCCGTCCTTCTGACCGGCTGCGGCCGCATGGGAATCGTTGACATGGAGCAGCGCGAGCCCGGCAAGCTGGATGCGATGACCGGCACGCCGACCGGGACGGGCGAACTCAGCTCGAGCGCGCAGGAGGTGCGGTTCGGCTTCTTCGTCTTCGACAATGCGGACGGTACATACGAGGTGTATTCCAAAAAAGAGGACCTTGACGCGATCACTTCTACGGTGAGCATCGACGGATTCGCAGAAATGGGCGCTGAGTTAACGTACTACTTAGGTGCAGCCGACGGCGATAGCGAGGTATACTGCTTCCGTTTCGAGGGGTCTGCCGCCGCACCTGCGAACTTGGATACGATCCAAAGGATCGTGAGGCTGGTCGCGCGCGACAACAGCACCTATTCGGCACATCCCTTCGGCGAGGGCCTCTCCGTCTACATTGCCTGCTCGAACGCCAACAGCGTGGATAATCTGATGCTTTTCGAGATCGCAGACAACGGGATCAACCTGATAATCTTCCTCAGGAGGGAGGGCAGCTCGCTCGATGCGGAGAAGCGCGTCTCATTCACCGATGGCACCTCGCTTTCCACACTCACCAGCCTCCCGGAGGCGGCGGCTGACCTCAGGCGGGTCGGTAGCGAGAGGATGGGATTCATCGACATTCCCGACACGTGGAATGCAATCGAACCGCCGGACGGCATCGAGGACGATGCGCTGGGGTGGGGCGACGAATCGGGATACATGATCACGATGCGCGTAGCGTTCCGCGAAGAAGTGGGTTTCAGCGGCACCGACGATGAGTTCGCCATGGCGCTTGCCAGCGCGATTTATGAGAGGGACGAGGCGGACTCAAGCGTGGAATCGATCAAGTCCGGCACCCAGGAGTTCGCATGCGGCCTCAGCTCCTATTTCATCGAATGCGAGTGGGGCGGCGGCACGACGTTGATTCAGTTTATAATCGTCGGCGACGGCGCGTGCTATTACGTTTCGTGCTCGGGCGCTCGCGAGTACACGCTCGAGCTCGCGGGTCTCATCGTCGAGTCCTTCGATCCCGTCGCATAGACGCCTTGCCCGTCCGGGGAGTATCCCCCATGGGGGGAGTATCCCCGGGCGGGGCGAGTGTGCGGGATCAGTCGGACTGCATCGCAGCGAGCTTGGGAGCGAATCCGTCGTCACGGGTGAGGATATTCATGAACTCCTCGCCGGTGATGGTCTCCTTGCGCTGCAGGTAATGCGCGATCTCATGCAGCTTGAAGCGGTTCTCCTGCAGCGTCTTGAGCGCGGCCTGATGGCCCTCCTCGACGATCCGCTGCACCTCGGCGTCGATTTCCTGCGCCGTGCCCTCGGAGCAGGTGAGCTCCGCGCCGCCACCCAGATAGCGGTTGCGCTGCTGGCCCAGAGCAACCATGCCGAACTTGTCGCTCATACCGTACTGGGTGACCATCGCGCGCGCGAGCTGCGTGGCTCGCTCGATGTCGTTGCTGGCGCCCGTGGTCATCTCGCCGAAGATGAGCTCTTCTGCCGCGCGGCCGCCGCAGAGCACGGCGATCTTGTCCTTTGCCTGCTGCCGTGTGGTGAGGAAGCGCTCGTCCTCATCGACCTGCATGGTGAAGCCGAGCGCGCCCGAGGTGCGCGGCACGATGGTGATCTTGGTGACGGGAGCCGAACCCTTCTGCATGGCCGCCACGATGGCGTGGCCGGTCTCATGGTAGGAGACGACCTCCTTCTCATGCTCGGAGAGCACCGTGGACTTCTTCTTCTCGCCCGCGATGACCACGTCCACCGACTCGACGAGATCATCCTGGCTCACGCGCGCACGACCGTTACGCACGGCGCGCAGCGCCGCCTCGTTGATGATGTTGGCGAGATCGGCGCCCGATGCGCCCGGCGTGGATTTGGCGATGATGGTGAGATCGATGCCGCGCTCCATCTTGACGTCATCGGCATGGATCTTGAGAATCGCCTCGCGACCGGCGAGATCGGGGAGCTCCACGGGGATGCGGCGATCGAAGCGTCCCGGGCGCAGGAGCGCCTGGTCGAGCGTTTCGGGGCGGTTGGTGGCGGCGAGCACCACGACGCCCTTCTGGTTGTCGAAGCCGTCCATCTCGGAGAGGAGCTGGTTCAGGGTCTGCTCGCGCTCATCGTTGGTGGAGAGGCCCGTGTCGCGGCGCTTGCCCACGGCGTCGATCTCGTCGATGAACACGATGCAGGGGGCCTTCTCGCTGGCTTCCTTGAACAGGTCGCGCACCTTGGCGGCCCCGCGTCCCACGAACATCTCCACGAATTCGGAACCCGAGATCTGGAAGAAGGGAACGCCCGCCTCGCCGGCCACGGCTCGGGCGAGCAGCGTCTTGCCGGTTCCCGGAGGGCCTACGAGCAGCGCGCCACGCGGGCAGCGTGCACCGATGGCGGTGTATTTGCCGGGGTTCTTGAGAAACGAGACGATCTCGACGAGCGAATCCTTGGCCTCGTCCTGGCCGGCAACGTCGTTGAAGGTGACGCCCGTCTCCTCGCCCTTGACCATCTTCGCGTTGGATTTGCCGAGACCCCCCATGCCGCCTCCGAAGAAGCCGCCGCCCCCGAAGTTCATGGAGTTGTCGTCGCCCATCTGCTTTTTGAGACGTCTGTTGAGCAGAAATGCTCCGCCGAAGAAGAAGAGCAGGGGCAGGCCGTAGACGAGGAGCATGTAGATCCAGATGTTGTTGGAGGTGTCGGGGATGGTTGCCCCGTAGTCCACGCCCGCATCCCTGAGCGTCTGCACGAGCGTGGTGTCGTTGGGGAAGGCCGTGGTCTCGAAGACCCTCACGTCGTCGCCTTCGCCCTCGGTGAAGCGGATCATATTGGTACCGGTGTTGTAATCGACCTTGACGACCTTGCCCGCCTCGACGTCGGAGATGAAGGTGCTGTAGTCGACCGCGGTGATGCTCTGACTTCTGATCTGCGGGAAGATCCATCCCGAGGCCACCATATACACGACGGCTGCAACGATGAAGTATATGAGCATCGAGCGGCGCTTCTTCTGATCGTCCATATCTTTTTTCATAGCCGTTTCCTTGGAGACAGTCGGTGCACGATGTGCCTTTGTGTACGGTCATACCCTTCGGCGTCCATTCGATACGCTCTTCACAGAAAATCTCAGCGCATACGGCTTAGATTTCTGCTTCGGTTGCGCTCCTTGAGGATGCCGAACCGTTCGCAGGCAGTTGGAGCGGCCTGCACCACCAAGTATACCCAGCAGAGAACGGCATGGCTGCCTGAACCATGCCGTTCCCGGTTGCGCCTTGCGGGCGGATTACGGGCCTGCGCCGTTGTCGCCTAGAGGGCCGCGACGCTCCTTCCGATGTTCTTCTCGCTCTGCCTGTCGAAGAGGATGATGCCGTTTCCGGAGATCTCGTAGTCGATCTCGCTGTTCTGGTCGTAGTCCACCGATCCGAACTCGACGGACGTGAGGATCTGCCCGTCGGGGGCCTCGATCTTCACCGTGGTCTCCATGCCTGCCGGCAGCGTGGCGTAGACCGTTCCCCGGTGCGAGCCCGACCCTAGGCGCAGGAACTCCGGCCTCACGCCGAGCACCGCGTTGCCATCGCCTTCCGCAAGCTCTCCGAGGGCCTCCGGGCTCATGAAGACCAGCGTTCCGCCGAGCGCTTCGACCTCGGTCCGCCTGTCGTCGAGCTTGCGCGCCGTGGCCGGGATGAAGTTCATCGTCGGGTTCCCGACGAAATCGGCGGTGAACAGGTTCGCCGGATTGCCGTATACCTCGAGCGGAGGCGCATACTGCTGCAGGACGCCGTTCTTCATCAGGCACACCCTCGTGGCGAGCGTCATGGCTTCGAGCTGGTCGTGGGTGACGTACACGAAGGTCGAATCGGTATCCGCATGCAGGCGCTTGAGCTCCGCCCTCATCTCGAGACGCAGTTTGGCGTCGAGGTTCGACAGCGGTTCATCCATGAAGAGGACCTTCGGCTTGGGCGCCAGCGTTCTGGCAATGGCGACCCGCTGCGGCTGGCCGCCGGAGAGCTCGCTCGGATAACGTTTCTCGAACTGCTCGATCTTGAGCATCGCGAGCATCTCTCCGACGCGTTTCCTCACATCCTCCTTCGGCCATTTGAGGTTCTCAAGGCCGAATGCGATGTTCTGATAGACCGTCATATGCGGCCACAGCGCGTAGTTCTGGAAGAGGAAGCCGATATCCCGTTTGCCCGGAGAGACGTTGATGCCCTTCTCCGCATCGAACACCACGTCGTCGCCTATGGCTATCCTTCCTTCCGTAGGCATCTCAAGACCCGCTATCATGCGCAGGGTCGTGGTCTTTCCGCAGCCGGAGGGCCCGAGCAGCGTGATGAACTCCCGATCCTCTATGACCATGTCGAGGTCTTCCACCGCAACGAATCTGTCGAAGCGTTTCGTCACGTGTCCAAGTACGATCTTCGGCATCTTGGTTTCCTCCTACGCCCTTGTCGATGCTTGCGCCCGTCAGCTTGTTCACTACGAACTGGATGACCAGCGCAACCACGATGATCAGCAGGTTGATGGCATTGGCAGCCTGCGAGAGGCCCGTTCTGCTGTACTCCTGGAGCACGGTCGTGACGAGCGTGGTGTAGCTCGGCACGAGCAGCACGAACAGCGACATATCCCTCATGCAGGAAATGAACGGCAGCAGGTATCCGCTGATGAAGCTCGATTTCTGGATGGGGAAGAGCACCTTCGCCACGCGCTTTCACCAGGGAACGTTCATCATGATGGCCGCCTCCTCTATCTCTCCGGAGAGCTGCATCATCGCGCTCGTACCCGTCCGCGACGCGAACGGCATGAACTTGATGGCGCCCACCAGGAAGAGCAGGAAGTACGAGCCGTCCAGCCAGGTGAAGCCCTTCGTGTAGGACAGGGCGAGATAGACGGCGCCGAAGCTCATCGACGGGATGAGGTAGGGGAGGAAGGCGAGGTTCGACACGATGCCGGCAGCCCGGCTGCCCCGCTTCTTTGCCACCGCATAGCCTATGAACAGGCCGGATGCCTATCGAGAACAGCATCAATACGGGAAATGAACCGCAGTCGATTATTTTGAGGACGCACGCTGCGATCAGCCGATGCCGCGCTCCTTGAGGTCGCCCGACCGATAGGCGTCGAGCAGGGCGCGCAGATCGGCGATCTGCGTCCGGATGGTGTCGCCGGTGTCGGTGTCCTTCACCTGCAGCGGCTCTTCCTCGATCTCGAAACGGTCGTCCTCTGAGAGGATGTCGGCGTTCGAGTCGAGCGCATCATCGATGCTGGCGAAGGGTCGATGCGCTTTGATGCGCATGCCGGACGGGTCGGAGATGAGCGTGTAGCCTGCGATACCCGTGCGCTTGTGGTAGGCGCGGCAAAAACCGCCGTCGATCACGATGAGACGTCCGCCCGCCCTAAGCGGGCTTTCGCCGGCGCCCACATGGACGGGCGTATGTCCGTTGATGATGTGGCAGTGCGGGCCGGAGAGCCCGAACTCGGCGAGGATCATGTCGCATACCTCGGGGCTTTTCGTGAGCTCGTAGTAGGGGTCCTGCGGCTCCTTCCACGTGCTTTGATCCTCGAGATAGGCGTGCTCGAAGGTTTTGACGAGGCGGCCCGACATGGGGGAGTAGCGCCCGCACCACAGGTACCACATCCAGTCGAGCGCCTCGATGTCGCGCTGCGACCAGGCGCGGCGCGCGATTCTGTCGACGAGATCGAAATAGGCGCGCCCCTCGTACTGCGTGCCCTGATGGCGGATGCGCGCGAAGCTGCCGTCCTCCTCCATGGGCATGCAGCCGTGGAAGAGCACGTTGCCGTTGCGGATGAGGTAGACCGCGCCGTGCTCGTAGAGAAAGCCGATATGGCTCTTGAGCCGTTTGGATGCGCGGAAGCTCTCGACGATGCCCGCCATGACCTCCTGCTCCTCGCGGGAAAGGGCGTAGGGGTCCGCAGCGTCGACGGTGGGGAACTCGCGCGTGCGCAACGCATGGACGGCGCCTCCGATCTCGACGGTTCCCTGCTCTCTATCGACCCTATGCAGCAGCAGGCGATCGTCCATCTCCCAATCCGGGTGGCGCTTGATGAGCTGGCCCTCGAGCTTGAAGAGGATCACGTCGACGGCCTTCTCCACGCTGGTCATGCCGTCGTCTGCATGATAGGTGCTCTCGGCGAAGAGGTAGAGCTCGCGAAGGCTCACCCCGTATGCGCGTTCGAGGATGTCGAGGGTGCCGTAGTGGATGTTGGTGCGGATGACGCTCGCGATGCAGGCTTCGGAGCCCGCTGCGGCACCCATCCACATCACATCGTGGTTGCCCCACTGGATGTCGACGGAGTGGTAGGAGCGGAGCTGGTCGATGATGGCGTCGGCGCGCGGCCCGCGGTCGAAGAAATCGCCTCCCATATGGAGACGGTCGACGGCGAGGCGCTTGATCAGCGTGCATGCGGAGACGATGAAGTCGTCGGCCGATCCCGTCTCGATGATGGAATCGACGATACGGCTGTGGTAGGCCTGGCGTGTGGCGCGCTCGTCGTGGGTGGCGTGCAGGAGCTCGTCGATGATGAAGGCGTAGGCCACGGGCATGGCCTTGCGGACCTTGGAGCGCGTGTAGGCGTATGAGAGGTGGCGCGCGAGGCGCATGAGGCGCATGAGGGTGATGGCGAGGGTCTGCTCGCTGGCGACGCCTTCCTCGCGCATGCGGGCGAGCTTTTGCCGGGGGTAGTAGATGAGGGTGCAGAGATCGGCCTGCTCGTCGAGCGTGAGCTCGAAGCGGAAGATGCGGCCCACGCGTTCGCGTATGACGCCCGAGCAGTTGTTGAGGATGTGGTAGAAGGCCTCGTATTCGCCGTGCACGTCGCTCATGAAGTGCTCGGTGGCGGACGGCAGGTTGAGAATGGCCTCGAGATTGATGATCTCGGTGTAGACGGTTTGGATGGTGGGGAACTTCTCGGAGAGAAGCGTGAGGTATTTGCGCTGGTCGGGTGTCATCTCCACCTCATCTGCTCGCGGTGGCACGTCTGCATCCCCATTATCCCGTCCGCATGCAGGCGCATGGACGGCTTTTATGCAAGCGTTATGAAAAATCATACGATGCGGCCGCACGCGCCGCTTTGGCGCTATTTCTTGACGGCGCGTACGGCGAGGTAGGCGGGGATGTTCATCTCGTGGAGGCGCCCCTCGCCGTTGGTGTCCTCGTACAGGTCGTCGATGGCGAAGCCGGCGCGCAGAAGGCCGCCGAGCATCTCGTCCAAGGTATGGCTGAACTGAATGCCCGCATCGTCCGAGGCGAGGTAGGCTGCTTGGTCGGGGTTGGCAAGCGGGTCGAAGGGCATGCTCCAGCAGATGGCGTTCTCGTCGTTATCCACGAGGTAGTTGATGATGGTGCTGAGTCCCGTGAGCAGCATGCCGCCTGGAACAAGCACGCGGGCAACCTCGCGCCATATGGGCTCGACCTCGCGTACATAGCAGAGTGACACCGGGTTGAACACGACATCGAAGCTGGCGTCCGGGAAGGGGAGGGGCTTGGCCATGTCGGCGCGGACGGTATGCACCTCGTAGCCTTCGCGTTCGGCCACCGCGCGCTCGCTCTCGAGCTGGGCAGGCGTGTAGTCGAGCACGGTGACCTCGGCGCCCGCAGCCTTGAAGATGGGGATCTGCTGGCCGCCGCCCGAGGCGAGCCCCAGAACCCGTGCGCCGCACAGATTGCCGAACCACGCGCGCGGCACCGCCTTGACGGGGGTGAGCTTGACTTCCCAATCGCCTGAGCAGGCGCGCAGATAGGTTTCGTGCGAGATGGGAGTACCCCACTCCCAGCCCTCGTCGATCCAGCGGCCGATCGCCTCGGAGTTGATGTCGGCGTAGCCTGCCATGCGTCCCCTTCTCCCTCAAATCATAGATGGCCTGTATTCTAGACGATAGCGGTTTCGGACCGCAATCGCGGAAGGCGGCCCGCCCTTGCCGCATAACCTCAATACTTGTGCGGCGAGGACGGCATTTTTGCAGGTAGAACGATTATTAAAAAGATTAACCGAAGACGTGTGCGGCAAACATCCTTTGCTGCTGCGGAGAGGGCTGGCGCGCAGGGGCAGATGGAGGGAGTGCCATTTCTCTGCGGACGTGCTACAATATCCGATCAGTGCGTTGACGGGGACACGTCGTGTGGATTCGCGCGAGTCACAGAGAGCGGGGCGGCTGAGATCCCGCACTTGCGCCCATGCGGTATCACCCCTGAGCAGCGGCCCGAACGCGTGCATGCGCCAGTAGACGTCGCCGGAATGACCGCCGACACAGGTCAGCCGAGTACTGCGGGTTCCGCACGCTGGGTGGCGAAATCGGAGCATCTCCAAGGCGCTTCGTCCCAGCTCAGGGGCGGGCGCTTTTCTCGTGTCGGAAAAGAGAGGTAGAGCGTGGCTAACGAATACAAGGAAACGACCAACCTGCCCTCCACGGGCTTTCCCATGCGCGGCAACCTTGCGCAAAACGAGCCTAAGCGGCTCGCGAAGTGGGACGAGGCGGGCGTCTACGAGCTCCTGCTCAAGAAGAACAAGGGCCGCGAGCGATTCGTGCTCCACGACGGGCCTCCGTACGCCAACGGACCCATCCATATCGGCCACGCCCAGAACAAGATCTCCAAAGACATCATCAACCGCTTCTGGGCCATGCAGGGCAAGGAAACGCCCTACGTACCCGGCTGGGACTGCCACGGCCTGCCCATCGAGCACAAGGTCGAGGATATGGTCGGCGCCGAGGCGTTCCGCCAGCTGCCCATCGAGAAGATCCGCGAGATGTGCCGCGCCATGGCCGTCGAGCAGGTCGATACCCAGCGCGCGGGCTTCAAGCGGCTCGGCGTGCTCGGCGAGTGGGACAACCCCTATCTCACCTACACCAACGACTACGATGCCACCGACATCGAGATCTTCAAGGCCATCTACGACTCCGGCGCCATCTACCGGGGGCGCAAGCCCGTGCATTGGTGCAGCCACTGCCACACCGCTCTCGCCGAGGCCGAGATCGAATACGCCGACGAGGTGTCGCCGGCGATCTTCGTGCGCTTCGAGATAACCACCGTCCCCGCAGGCCTTGAGGCCTGGGAGGGCAAGCTCGACGTGGCGATCTGGACCACCACCCCGTGGACGCTCCCTGCAGACGATGCCGTGATCCTGCACCCCGAGGCCGCTTATGTAGCCGTGGAGCACGACGGTCGCGCCGCCATCTTCGGCGAATCCCTCTGGGAGGCGTGCGCCGCCAAGTTCGGCTGGGACGATGCTGCGCTCGTGCGCGGCGCCGACGGGGAGATCTGGCGCGCGAACGGCGTCGATCTCGCCGAGAACCGCTACAAGCAGCCCATCTTCGGCGATCAGGGCGAGGAGGGCGTGTTCATCTACGCCGACTACGTGACGCTCGACGACGGCACCGGCATCGTGCACTCCGCGCCCGGCCACGGCGTCGACGACTACCTCGCCGGCATGAGGTTCGGCGTGCCCGTGGTCATGCCCGTCGACGACGACGGCCGCTTCTATAAGGGCGAGGGCATGGGCACCGGCGGGCCGTTCTCCGGCATGGAGGTCAACGAGGCCAATCCCGCGATCATCGAGTGGCTCGAAGCGCGCGGCATGCTCATCCTCCACGAGGATATCGCGCACAGCTACCCGCACTGCTGGCGCTGCAAGAACCCGGTCATCTTCCGCGCCACGAGCCAGTGGTTCGTGTCGATGGACGAAACGGGCCTGCGCACCCAGGCGCTCTCCGAGCTCGAGAAGGTGCGCTTCTATCCTGCCAACGCCATCAAGCGCATCGGCTCCATGGTGGAGTCGCGTCCCGACTGGTGCATCTCGCGCCAGCGCAACTGGGGCGTGCCCATCCCGGCATTCACCTGCGAGGATTGCGGCGAGACGGTCATGAACGACGATACGCTCGACGCTACCATCAAGCTGTTCCGCGAGCAGGGCTCCGACCACTGGTTCACCGACGATCCCTCCACGTACCTGGGCGATGCCTGCATCTGCCCGTCGTGCGGCGGCCATCATCTCAAACCCGGCCGCGACATCCTCGACGTTTGGTGGGATTCCGGCGTCTCCCACACCGCCGTATGCCGCCACCGCGACAACCTGGCATTTCCTGCCGACATCTACCTCGAGGGTTCCGATCAGCACCGAGGCTGGTTCATGAGCTCGCTCATGACATCGGTGGGCGCCTATGGCGTGGCTCCCTACAAGGCGGTCATCTCGCAGGGCTTCACGATGGACGGCCAGGGCCGCAAGATGTCCAAGAGCCTGGGCAACGTGGTCGATCCCAATGCCGAATGCGACAAGCGCGGCGCCGACATCCTGCGCCTGTGGGTCACCTCGGTCGACACCTCCGTGGACGTTCCGGTTGACGACACGATCCTCAACCATGTGGGCGAGGCCTATCGCAGCTTCCGCAACAACTTCAAGTTCCTGCTCGGCGAGCTCGAGGGCCAGTTCGACCCTGCAGCCGACGGCGTGCCCTTCGACGAGCTGCTGCCGTACGACAAGCTCATGCTCGCCCGCGCCTGCGAGATCCACGACACCGTGACCGAGGCATACAAGACGTACCGTTTCAACGTGGTCTACCGCACGCTCTACGACTTCGTGGTGACCGAGCTCTCCCATGGGTATCTCAACGCGACCAAGGACCGCGTCTACTGCGGCGGCACAGACAGCTTCGAGCGCAGGAGCGCCCAGACCGTATGGGCGGCGCTGCTCTCCCTGCTGCTCTCCGATCTGCAGCCCATCCTCGTCTACACCGCCGACGAGGTCATGGCGTACCTGCCCGAATCCATGCGCCAGGGCCAGACCTTCGCGGCGCTGCTCGACTGGTATGAGGCACCGCTCGCCCGCGAGGCCTACGCACGGTACCTGCCTGCCTACAACGCCTTGGCAGAGGCTCGCGCGGCCTTCACCAAGGCCTACGAAGCGACCGTCGAGCTCCTGCCCGAGAAGTCCACGCAGGCCGCCCGCGCCGAGCTCACGGCCCCCGCAGAGCTCTTCGACGCGCTGTCCGGCGCGTACGGATGCGATCTCGCCGAGGTGTTCGTATGCTCCGAGGTCCTCCTCGCGCAGGGCGACGAGCTGGCGTGCACCGTGCTGCCCGCCCATGGCGCGAAATGCCCGCGCTGCTGGAACTGGCGCGCGCTGGGCGCCGACGGCCTGTGCGATCGCTGCGGCGAGGCCGTGCGCGCCTACCGTTCCGCGCGGATCGGATAGGGGGCGGCGTGGCAGCAGAAGCAGCCGAGGCGCATCGCGGCCCCCGGATCATGGCGTTTTGGCTTGCCGTGATCCTGGTCACCCTGTTCGATCAGGCTACCAAGGCGGTCGTGCGGGAGGTCCTGCAGACGGCGGGCGCCTCGCGCCCCTTCATCCCGTATGTCATGGAGCTGCGCCTCGTCTACAACACGGGTGCGGCCTTCTCCATCGGCACGGGCGCGGGCATCGTCTTCATCGCCATCGCGGCCATCGTGCTCGTGGTGCTGGCGGGCATCGTGTGGCGCGATCCCGGCCTGCCGCTTTCGCTCTCCGTCTCCATGGGGTGCGTGGCAGGCGGAGGCGTGGGCAATATGATCGACCGAGTCATCCACGGTGCCGTGACCGATTTCCTCTGCACCACGTTCATCGATTTTCCCGTCTTCAATGTCGCCGACATCTTCGTGACCTGCGGCTTGGTACTTACGTTCATCCTGTATCTGCGCTTCGATAGGAAGGAGCGCGCGCAGGAGCGCGCATAGATCGCCCGCGATGGCGGTGCAGGAGGGAGGTTCATATGGCGGAAGGACGGTTGCTCGACACCCTGGTCGGACCCGATGCGAGCGGCATGCGCCTCGATGCCTTCCTCGCCGTCCAAGACGGTGCGCCTTCGCGTTCGATATGCGCCAAGCTCATCGAACAGGGCTCCGTGACCATCAACTCCACGCTTGCTACCTCCAAGAGCGAAAAGGTCATGCTCGGCGACCGCATCCAAGCTCTGCTGCCTGCGGTTCTCGAGCAGGGCGGCCTGCTCGCGCCCAACCCCGCCATTCCGCTCGACATCCGCTACGAGGACGACCATCTCATCGTGCTCTCCAAGCAAGCGGGCCTCGTGTGCCATCCCAGTCCCGGCCACATCGACGATACGCTCGCCAATGCGCTGGTCGCGCACTGCGGCTACGATCACCTGGGCATGCTCCAGGGAGAGGAGCGGCCGGGCATCGTGCATCGTCTCGACATGGACACGACGGGGCTCATGGTCTGCGCCAAGACCGACGAGGCGCAGGGCGCGCTGCAGGATCTCATCCGCCTGCGCGTGCTCGACCGCCGCTATCTCACGCTCGTGCACGGCTACGTCGCCCCGGATGAGGGAACCATCGAGACGGGCATCGCGCGCTCGCGCCGCGATCCCTTGCGCATGTGCGTGTCGTCCGACCCCGATGCCCGCGAGGCCATCACCACCTTCAAAACCCTCGAGCGGTTCGAGGCGGGGCGTGCCGATGAGGGCTACAGCCTGCTCGAATGCCATCTGTACACGGGCCGTACGCATCAGATCCGCGTGCACATGCGGCATGCCGCGCATCCGCTCGTGGGCGACGCGCTCTACGGCAAAGGCACCGAGAAGCAGAATCTGGGGCTGGACCGCCAGTTCCTCCATTCGTGGAGCATCGCGTTCGACCATCCCGCAACGGGGGAGCGCATCTTCCTCACCGACACGCTGCCCGCAGATCTCTCCCAGGCGCTCTCTTCGCTGGCCGATCGCTCCATGGGGCGCACGCCTGCGGGTGAGGCCGTGTTCGAGGCTGGCAAGCATCTCTAAGGTATTTCTGCGACTGGCTCCAACGGTGGGGCGAAATCGGTAGAATGATGTGAAACCACGCGAGAGAGAAGGAGCATCATGGCGACGTTTTTCACCGAGGAATCCCATACGTTTTCAGAGTATCTGCTGGTCCCCGGGTATTCTTCTGCTGAGAACGTTCCTGCGAACGTCTCGCTCGCAACGCCGCTCGTGAAGTTCAAGCGCGGCGAGGAGCCCGCGATCTCGCTCAACATCCCCATGGTCTCCGCCATCATGCAGTCGGTTTCGGGTCCGCGCATGGCCATCGCGCTCGCGCAGGAGGGCGGCGTCTCCTTCATCTTCGGGTCGCAGTCCGTCGAGAGCGAGGCGGCCATGGTGGCCGAGGTCAAGTCGTACAAAGCCGGCTTCGTGGTGTCCGATTCCACGCTCACGCCCGAAAACACCCTGCAGGACGTGATCGACCTGCTCGAGCGCACGGGCCACTCAACCATGCCCGTCACCGTGGACGGCTCTCCCCACGGCAAGCTTTGCGGTATCGTCACCAGCCGCGATTACCGCCTCTCGCGCGACGATCGCGCCACGAGGGTGGCCGATTTCATGACGCCGTTCGACAAGCTCGTCGTGGGCGGGGAGGGCACCAGCCTCAAAACCGCCAACGACATCATCTGGGAGCATAAGCTCAACACCCTGCCCATCGTCGATCGCGACGGCAATCTGATGCACCTCGTCTTCCGCAAGGACTACGACTCGCACAAGTCCAACCCCGACGAGCTGCTCGACGACCACAAGCGCTACGTGGTGGGCGCGGGCATCAACACCCGCGATTTCGCCGAGCGCGTTCCGGCGCTCGTGGAGGCCGGCGCCGACGTGCTGTGCATCGACTCCTCCGAGGGCTTCTCGGAGTGGCAGAAGATCACCCTCAGCTGGATCCGCGAGCGCTATGGGGATGCCGTCAAGGTGGGGGCGGGCAATGTGGTCGATGCCGAGGGCTTCCGGTTCCTGGCCGATGCGGGCGCCGATTTCATCAAGGTGGGCATCGGCGGCGGCTCCATCTGCATCACGCGCGAACAGAAGGGCATCGGTCGAGGCCAGGCGTCGGCGCTCATCGACGTGTGCCGCGCACGCGACGAGTACTTCGAGGAGACGGGCGTCTACGTGCCCGTATGCTCCGATGGCGGCATCGTCTACGACTACCACATGACGCTTGCGCTGGCCATGGGCGCCGACTTCCTCATGCTCGGGCGCTATTTCGCCCGCTTCGACGAGAGCCCCACGCGCCGCGTGAGCGTGAACGGCTCCTATATGAAGGAGTACTGGGGCGAGGGCTCGGCCCGTGCGCGCAACTGGCAGCGCTACGATCTGGGCAGCGATAAGAAGGGGCTCTCCTTCGTCGAGGGCGTCGATTCCTACGTGCCCTATGCGGGCCCCCTGCGCGACAACGTGCGCGGTTCGCTCCTCAAGGTGCGCTCCACGATGTGCAACTGCGGTGCGCTGACGCTGTGCGAGCTGCGCGACAAAGCCAAGATCACGCTCGTCTCCGCTACGTCGCTCGTCGAGGGCGGCGCCCACGACGTCGTGCTCAAGGATGCCGATCAGAGCCTCAACTTCCGCGCGTAAGGCTATCGCGTCGCGGGGGGCTCGGCATTTTCGCCACAGCTGTGCAACATCCTTCATGCAGTCGGGCCCGTCGTCCCCGTCTGCCGCAGCATACCATTCGCAGAAAGCATACACGCCGATTCGCCAGAATGGCATAATTTTCCGCTTTTCTGCCGAAAAACGGTGCCGGAAAAAACGGGGCCGCATTCACGTGCCACCTGACCTGCGCAAACGGAGGGCAGCTTTCCGCCCGATGGAGAATCGAGCCCCGAAAACGGCAGAAAAGCGGAAAATTATGCCATTCTGGTGATTTTACGTGTACATGAGCTCGACGCGACGAGGGGCGGGGAGCGTTGGGCGAGCTGCTTGCCCAATGGACAGCCTGAAAAGGCAGGTTGGACGTCAAGAACCGCGCTTGCGATCGTCAAGGGCTGCCATGATAACAAGACGACCATCAGACGCGATGGGGGCCGTGGCAGCCCACGCCTTCCGCATGAATTGCCGCGAGCAGGGCCTGCTCGTTGGATGCGGGTTCCTCCCATGCCATGCCGCAGTCCGCAGACAGCGTGCGCGGAACCACGCCGAGCTTTCCCGTAAGCCCGCGCGCTGCTGCGTGGGCTTTGAACGAGAGGGCATCCGTCGTGGTATCGAATGTCACGAACAGCGTTTCTCGGGACTTCCTGTTGTCGGAGAAGAGCTTCATGGCAGCCATTTCAAACAGAGAGGAAAGGAGGGCGGGCGCCTGCGCACCCGCCCAACCGATAGCCGTTACTGAACGGTGATGACGTAATCGTCGCCGTCGCGCTCGATCGTGGCCTCGCGCCTCTTGCGCCGCGCCACCTCCGAAACGTTCACCTTCGCCGTCGCCGAGCTGACGAGGATCGTGACGGGCTCGTTCGGATGCTCCTCAAGCGCGTCGTATGCCATCATGGCCGGCTCGGGGCACGAAAGACCGCGTGCATCTACGGTATGCATATTCAACCTTCTTTCCAAGGGCGGACCTCCGCCCTTCTCCTGATGCCGCGCTGCTAGGCGGCGGCCTTCTTCTTGCTGCGCAGATTGACAGCGGCGATGACGAACAGCACGACGATGGCGGCGACCAGCACGATCTGGCCGGTGGGGGAGGGCCCGCCGAGAACGGCCTCGCTCTCTGCGGTTGCGGCTGCGGCGGCGGCAGAGGCCAGGCCGAAGTTGTGGGCGAACGCAGCGCCGACGAGCATGCCCAGGAACGTAACGGCAGAATCGCTGGAACCCTGGCCGGCGAGGATCATCTGGCGAAGCGGGCAGCCGCCTGCGAGCACGCCGGCGAAACCGACGGCATACATGCCCAGGATGTTCCAGATGTGCTGGGAATGGGAGATGGGCTGGCCGTCGAAACCAAGATTGAAGTTGCCGGTCGCCAGGTTGTAGATCAGCATGCTGATGAAGATGCCGCAGATGGGCACCAGCAGCGAGAAATCCTTCATGAGGAACAGGTTGCGGATGCCGCCGACGAAGCATATGCGGGTCCTCTGGGCAATGGCGCCGATCACGAGGGCAACGCAGAGGGCGACGAGCACCGGGGCGTGCATGGATCCGGGACCCTGCTCGCTCATGGCGTATGCGCCGGTTGCGAGGCCGATGATGAGCAGCGCGACCAACACGACGGGCAGCACGGCACCGGCAGCCTTGTTGGTGTCGGATTCGCGGCCGAGGGAGAATCCCTTCTTGAGGAACAGCGCGCCCGTGATGGCGCCGGCGACGATGCCGATGAGCGCCATCACCGCGTTAAGGTCGCCCGCGCTCAGACGGATGACCATGCGCAGGGGGCAGCCGAGGAACACGAGGGAGCCGAGCATCATGATGAAGCCCAGCACGAAACGGATCATGGGAGACGAGCCGGCGGTTGAGCGGTACTCCTTGGTCGCCACGGCGATGACGAACGACCCGACGATGAAGCCCACGATCTCGGGCCTGAAATACTGGACGGGAGCGGCCGTGTGCAGGTACAGAGACCCCGCGATGTCGCGGATGAAGCACGCCGCGCAAATCGCCATGTTCGCCGGATTGCCCGTCAATGCGAGCACTGCGGTCAACCCGCCGATGACCAAACCGGAAATGAGAAGACCCTGCTTTGAATTGATGAACTCCATATCAACCTTCTTTTGAGAAAGCTTGGCGCAGAAGACAAGCTCAACCGAACGCCGCCAGCAGTTGACGGATGCAGAATCCGCTGCAACGAAGCGACGGCGCGAGCCGACTGTGCGCGCGTCAAGCCCCACAAGGCAGAAGAGGGTCTTGGCAGGCGCAGTACCACGTGCATTCGTCGGAGTTCCCGAACAGCAGAGATCGGAACCGCATCGACGCATTAACCATAGCATGAAGATTTCATGAACTCCATGCTAGTGCGCGATAAGCCGCTGAGCGAGCGCGTTCCAGGAAAGATTCGTTACGTCGCACGGCGCGCTCTCGCTGTCGAGCGCCTCCTCGACGGCTGCGGAAAGGCTGTTCACGAAGCGGTCCCTGGATTCGTCCGAAGCGATGCGCCAGGTGCCATCCTGCACGAGCTGCGGGAGCTCTGCGAACCAGACCGGCGCGTGGGGAACAGAGCGGTCGAACCAGGCGCGAATGCCGGGCAGATCGGTCATGACCACCTTGCAGCCGCAGGCCAGCGCTTCAACGCTCACGAGCGGAAGCCCCTCGGAAAACGAGGGCAGCACGAACACGTCCGAACGCTGGTATCTGGTACGAACCTGCTCCTGATCCAGCTGTCCGGAGAAGGTCGTCGGCACACGGCACGCCTTCGCCCGCGCGACGATCTCATCGCGCTCGCCAACGTCGCTATAGCCTCCCACCAGCTCGAGATGCAGGCCGCGCGCCACGCGCGCATCGAGGCGATCGAGCGCCTCGAACAGCTCCATGAGCCCTTTCTGCTTCCAAAGCTTGCCCACATAGATGAGGCGGCCTCCGGCCGATGGGCGCAGCGCGGGATCGGGCCTGAACAGCCGGTCGTTGAAGCCGATGCCCGATACGCGGATTCGCGCAGGATCGATGCCATGGATCTCCGCGATCTCGCGTGCCTGTCCCTCGTGGAGGGCAAGCACCTCGTCGAGGGATCGCACGGCGCGGTTGATAGCCGCGCGCTCGAGCCCATGCGACTCGTATTGGCGCAGGTCGGTGTTGTGGCATACCCCGCGCACCGAGCAGCGCGCGCGTTCCTCCGGGTGGCGCTCGAACCACACGATGAGCACGCTGCACACGATGTACAGATGATGGCATATGACGATATCGGGTTTGAACCGCGCGAACACATGGTCGAACGCTGCGCTGAAGGCCGCTTTGAAGCGCGCTGCCATGTCGGGCGTGAGGTCGCGGTAGCGCGTCGAGGGATACGGCATGACGTCCGACATGCCCACCACGGGGAACGGTAGCGCCTCGCTTTCAAAACGGACGGGTTCGAACAGCACGTGTTCGGAAAACGGCGAGGCGTCGTGCGGCCCCACGCCCGCCACGACGGCCTGGTCATGCCCGCGGGATTCGAGCGCATCCACGGTTTCCCTCAGATACACGCCGCTGCCCGTGCTGTCGGGGCGCTGGGCGCTCACATGGAGGATGTTCATCCGGCCTCCTCTTCGCCTGTCGTGCGCACTGCTTTTCCGCAATCATACGATAGCAGCATGCGGCAACCGCCGATGCGTCCTATTCCGCCCAGCGCCTGTTTCCCGTGCGACCGATGCACTACAATGAATGCAGCTCGGCATTCTTCCACCGCGCGTCGGAACTCTGCCCTCCGACACCATTCTGCATATGGGGTGCCTCTTTCTGCATATGTTCCGTTCGGGACGCCACTTCTGCATGCAATCGAATACTCAAGCGTGATGAGAGAGGGGAACATCATGGCGGTCGATCGTCATTCTCTATGGGATAGCCTCGGCATGGATCTGGAGACCCATGACCAACTGTGCGCGGTGCTTCCGCAAGCGTTCGGCGACGTGTTTCTTTCGCAGGAGAACCGCCCTGAGGGCATGGCGTTCTGGGACATGGTCGTGGCCGACGTCCACGGCATCCGCCCGCAGGAGCTGGTGGACGAGCAGGCCAAGGGCCGCAAAGTGTTCGGAACGTTCTGCACCTACGTTCCCGATGAGGTCGTCATCGCCGGCGACGGCATCGTGACCGGGCTGTGCGGCGGCTCCCAGTTCTGGGTGCCGGACGGCGAGAAGTACCTGCCTGCCGACATGTGCCCGCTCATCAAGGCGTCGCTCGGCGCGCGCATGGGCCGCACGTGCCCGTTCTTCCGCATCGTCGATCAGATCGTGGGCGAGACCACGTGCGACGGCAAGAAGAAGATGTACGAGATCATGGCCGAAGACATCCCGATGTACATCATGCACCTGCCCAATATGAAGCGTCCGCAGGACATCGCCGCCTTCGCCGACGAGATCGCCCTGTTCAAGGCGAATGTGGAAGAGGTTACCGGCAACGAGATCACCGAGGAGAAGCTCGCCGAGTCCATCAAGGTCATCAACGAGCGCCGTCGGGCCCTCGCCCGCGTGTATGAGACGCGCAAGAACAGCGACGTCATCCCCATCTCGGGCACCGACGCCCTGCTCATGATGCAGATCGCGTTCTTCGACGATCCGGTGCGCTGCGCGCAGATGGCCAACAACCTGGCCGATGAGTTGGAGCAGCGCCTGGCCGACGGCGTCTCGGTGTTCCCGGCGGGCACCAAGCGCATCCTGCTCACGGGCACGCCGCTGGCGATTCCCAACTGGAAGCTGCACCACATCATCGAGACGTCCGGCGCCGCCATCGTGTGCGAGGAGAACTGCACGGGCACCAAGTTCTTCACGAACCTGGTCGATGAGTCGAAGACCGCGTTCGCCGACATGTACCAGGCGCTGGCAGAACGCTACATGCAGATCAACTGCGCGTGCTTCACGCCCAACAAGGCGCGCATCGACGAGGTGCTCCAGCTGGCGAAGGAGTACGACGTGGACGGCGTCATCAACACGAACCTCAAGTTCTGCACCACGTTCAAGACCGAGGCCCCGGCGCTCGAGAAGGCGCTGGAGGAGGCGGGCATCCCCGTGCTCGACATCGAGACCGATTACACCGACAACGACGCCGGCCAGCTGCGCACCCGCATCGAGGCCTTCGTCGAGATGCTCGGCTAGGAAACAGGGGAGGTGGCGGGCCGTCGCGGCATGCGACGGCCCTTGGCATGGATCTCAGCGAGCGCATAGAGCAGGCGCGGCGCGACAACCCGAGCACGCAGATCGATTGCTACGTGCTGTTCTCGAGCCACACCGATGCCATGCAGCTCTACGGAATGGTGCGCGAGAACGGGCTCGGCGCCCGCATCTCCACCACGCCGCGGCAGGCGCGTTCAAGCTGCGGCGTGGCCCTGCTGATCGCCTGTGACGAGGCATGCGCGATCGAAGAGCTCGCCCGTGACGGGGGCGTGCCGATTGAAGACATCGTTCCGCTTGCGAGCCAGATCAATCCTAATCGTGATATATATTGCTAAAAGCCCCAGAGATGCATCGGGTGGTATGAGAAGACAAGGACAGAGGAGGTACCGAGATGGACATGTTCGTAGACGCGATGGGCGATAAGTGCCCCGTTCCCGTGGTGAAGGCGAAGCAGGCCCTCGCAACCATGGACGAAGGAACGCTGGAGATCCTCGTCGACAACGAGACCTCGGTGAAGAACCTGACCAGCTTCGCAAAGTCTCAGAAGTGCGACGTGTCATCCGAGCAGCTGGCCGAGGAGAAGTACGCGGTGCAGATCGTCAAGACCGCCGAAAGCGTCGCCGCCCTCGCTGCCGAGACGGCCACGTGCAGCGCCGGCGTAGGCCCCTGCGTCGTGGTGGTGCCCTCCGCCGTCATGGGCCACGGCGATGCCGAGCTGGGCGACGTGCTGATCAAGGGATTCATCTTCGCCCTCACGCAGCAGGACAGCCTGCCCGACACCATCCTGTTCTACAACGGCGGCGTGAAGCTGACCTGCGAGGGGTCGCCCGTCCTCGAGGATCTCGAGAAGCTCGCTGCCGCCGGCGTGGAGATCTTCTCCTGCGGCACGTGCCTCAAGCACTACGGCATCGAGGACAAGCTGGCCATCGGCGAGGTCACGAACATGTACGTGATCGTTGAGAAGCAGCTCAAGGCCGGCGTGATCGTTCGCGCGTAACGCCAGGGAGAGTCGTTTCGGGGTGCCGCATGCGGCACCCCGCGGGGAGGCTGCAGTGATTTATTTCGATAATGCGGCGACGACGATGATGAAGCCGCCTGCGGTTGCCGAAGCGGTGGCGCGCGCCATCATGTCGTTCGGCGGCGTGGGGCGCGGCGTGCACGAGGCATCCCTCGATGCGGGCATGACGGTTTTCATGGCGCGTCAGAAGCTGTCCGACCTGTTCGGCGGTCCGGGTCCCAAGAACGTTGCGTTCTCGAGCAACGTGACCGAGGCGCTCAACATCGCGATCTACGGCCTCATGGAGCCGGGCGACCATGCCGTCACGACGGCGGCCTCCCACAACTCGGTGCTCCGCCCGCTGTTCAGGCTCCAAGATGCGGGCGCGAACGACGTGTCTGTCGTGGCGCTCGCGCCCGACGGAGGCATCGATTACGACGAGTTCGAGGCAGCGTTCCGCCCCGAGACCAAGCTCGCGGTCATCGGCCATGCCTCCAATTTGACGGGCGACGTCTACGATATCGCCCGCATGGCCGACATCGCCCATGCCCACGGCGCGCTCATCATCATCGATGCGGCGCAGACGGCCGGTACCGTGCCCATCGACATGGCCGGCCAGCATCTTGACATCGTGTGCTTCACCGGCCATAAGAGCCTCTTCGGTCCTCAGGGCACCGGCGGCCTCTGCGTGGCCGAGGGCATCGACGTCAAGGCGATCAAGGTCGGCGGATCGGGCACGCACAGCTACGACCGCACCCACCCCGATTTCATGCCCGAGCACCTCGAGGCGGGCACGCTCAACGCTCACGGCATCGCGGGCCTCCTGGCGGGCCTTGCCTATATCGAGGAGAAGGGCGTCGATGCGATCCACCGCACGACCTGCGCGCTGGCCGACCGCTTCGTGCAGGGCATCACGGGCATCGACGGTCTGAAGATCTACGGCGGCGGGGCGGACGGGCGCACGGGCATCGTCGCGCTCAACCTCGCCGACGCAGATTCGTCGCTCGTCGCCGACCTGCTCAATACCCGCTACGACATCTGCACGCGTGCGGGCGCCCACTGCGCACCGCTCATGCACCAAGCCCTGGGCACCGAGCGTCAGGGTGCGGTGCGGTTCAGCTTCTCGCACCTGAACACGGAGGCCGAGGTCGATTCCGGCATCCAAGCGCTTATCGAGATCTCGCGGGAGCTGAGCTGATGCGTACGAAAACACCGAAAGCAGTGATCACGTTCGCCACGACATCCGACGCCATGGCGATGGAGGCCTCCGCACGTGCGCACGGCATCCCCGGGCGCCTCGTTCCCGTGCCGTCCGAAATCGATGCGGGATGCGGGCTTGCGTGGTGCGCGGAGGCGGCCGACCGCGATGAGCTTGCCGCGTGCCTCGAGCGTTATTCCCTGTCATATCAGGGAATCTATGAGATTCAGATGTACTGATCGACCTCATTCGGTAAGGTGATGGACATGAGAATCGGAATCGATATCGGTTCTACGGCGGCGAAGGCCATCGTGCTCGATGACGACGAAATCGCGCATGCCGTGGTGGTGCCGACGGGCTTCAACGGCGTGGACGCCGCGCTGCGTCTGGCGGATGAGCTCAAGGCGCGGGGCGTCGACCCGACCTCCAACCCGGATGATGTCGTCGCCACGGGGTACGGGCGCGTGTCGGTGCCCTATGCCGGGAAAACCGTCACCGAGATCACCTGCCATGGGCGCGGGGCCGCCTATCTGTTCGGCGGCAACGGAACCGTCATCGATGTGGGCGGGCAGGACACGAAGGTCATCCAGCTGGCGGGCGGCAAGGTGAGGAAGTTCGTCATGAACGACAAATGCGCCGCCGGAACGGGCAAGTTCCTTGAGGTCATCGCCGACCGCATGGGCGTGACGCAGGAGGAGTTGGCGCGGCTCGCCGCATCCGGCCAGCCCACGCAGATTTCGAGCATGTGCACGGTGTTCGCCGAATCGGAGGTCATCTCGCTGATCGGCAAGGGCGAGCCTCGCGAGAACATCGCGTACGGCGTCATCGAGTCCGTCGTCGTGAAGGTGGCCACGCTCGCGAACAATCTGGTTGCGGGCGACGTCTATCTGACGGGCGGCCTCTGCGAAAACACGAACGTGATCGGGCGCCTTTCGGAAAATCTGAAGGTTCCCGTCAAAACGAACAAGCACGCGCGCTTTGCGGGCGCCATCGGCGCCGCGCTTTCCGTCTAAGGCGTGCGCGGCGCGGCCCCGTCGAGCATCCGATCGCCGCGTCGCTCGCACCCGCCCCTGCATTTTGCACAGCGCACGATAAAAACGCCGAAAAAAGCTACCGTTGCCCAGAAACCCGAGCATTACGTATTGATATTCGGATTAAAAAAACTTATGATTTACATTGATAATCGCGGTCACTAAAAACTGGCATTAGGGGTCGCGATACACATCTCAAGGAGAAAAGAAAGGAGTAATGAGCGCATATGAAGCTAACGATAGGCAACTTGTATGTGCAGGACGTCTGCCTGGGTTCTGAGAACTCCTTCGTCGATGGAGTTCTCACGATCAACAAAGAGGAAGCCATCGCGTACCTCATGGCGGAGGACGATCACATCACCGAGCTCGATATCGTTATCGCCCATCCTGGTGACGACACGCGCATCGTTCCGGTTATCGAGACCATCGAGCCGCGCGTCCGCATGGATGGCCGCTGCCTCTTCCCCGGTGTCACCGGAGACGTCGTGCCGTGCGGCGATGGCGACCTGAAGGCCTTCAAAGGCTGCTGCGTCACCGTGGTCGGCAAAGAGTGGGGTTCCTTCGGCGACGGCGTCATCGACATGGGCGGCGAAGGCGCCAAACACACCTACTGGTCCAAGCTCATCAACATCTGCCTGGTCGGCGATACCGACGAGGAGTTCGAGCGTCATGAGCAGCAGAAGTGCAACCGCGCCCTGCGTTGGGCCGGCCATCGCTTCGCCGAGTACATCGGCAAGATCGCCAAGGACCTCGAGGCCTCCGACACCGAGGTCTACGAGTTCGACCCGCTGCTCAAGCGCGATGATGCTCGCAAGGACCTGCCCAACGTGGCCATCGTCCTGCAGCCCCAGTCCCAGATGGAGGCTCTGGGCTACAACGACCTGCTCTACGGCTGGGACATGAACAGGTATCTGCCCAGCTTCATGAGCCCCACCGAGGTGTTCGACGGCTGCATCATCTCCGGATCGTTCATGCCCGCCTCCTCCAAGTGGTCGACCTACGAGTTCCAGAACTTCCCCACCATCAAGGAGCTGTTCAAGTACGACGGCATCGAGTACAACTTCGTGGGCGTCATCATGTCCAACCTCAACGTCGCACTCGATCAGAAGGAGCGCTCCGCCGTCATGGTCCGCAACATCGCCCTGAACCTGGGCGTCGACTATGCGATCGTCACCGAGGAGGGCTACGGCAACCCCGACACCGACTACGTTCGCTGTCAGGTCATCCTCGAGGACGCCGGCATCCCCGTGGTGGGCATCTCCAACGAGTCCGACGGCCGCGACGGCGCCGGTCAGCCGCTCGTCGTTCTCGACGAGAAGATGAACGCGCTCGTCTCCACCGGCAACGTGGGCGAGCTCAGCGAGCTTCCCGCCTGCGCAACCGTCATCGGCAATCTCGAGGCCATGAACCGCGACGGCATGTCCGGCTCCTGGGGCTACGATGAGATCCTGGGCAAGTCCGCCCGCGATGACGGCTCCATCATCATGGAGGACAATAACTGGTTCTGCGGCGACCACATATCCGGTTTCTCCCTGAAGACCATGGCAGAAGTGTAGAAAGGAGGAGGAAACGATGAAGAAAGTTATCTGCTATGTCAATCAGTTCTTCGGCGGCATCGGCGGCGAGGACACGGCCGACTTCGAGCCTGAGATCCGCGAAGGCCAGGTCGGCCCTGCGATGGCCATCAACCAGCAGCTCAACGACGCCGAAGTGACCCACACCGTCATCTGCGGCGACAACTTCATGGGCTCCAACACCGAGGAAGCCATCTCCCGCATCCTCGCCATGCTGGAGGACAAGGAGTTCGACCTCCTCATCGCCGGTCCCGCATTCCAGGCCGGCCGCTACGGCGTCGCATGCGGCAACGTGTGCAAGGCTGTCGGCGAGAAGTTCGGCGTTCCCACCGTCACCTCGATGAACGTCGAGAATCCGGGCGTCGAGATGTTCAAGAAGGACACCTACATCATGGACGGCGCCAACGCCGCAGCCAAGATGCGCAAGGACCTCAAGAACCTCTGCGCCTTCGCCAACAAGCTGCTCGCCGGCGAGCCCACCATGGGCGCCGTGGCCGAGGGCTACTTCCCCCGCGGCATCCGCCACGAGATCTTCCTGGAGGACAAGCACGAGAACACTGCTGCCTATCGCGGCGTTCAGATGCTCATCAAGAAGATCAAGGGCGAGCCCTATCAGACCGAGCTGGTCATCCCGGTGAAGGATGTCGTTCCCGTTGCCGATCCCGTCAAGCTCGACGAGGCCGTCATCGCCATGGTCACCACCGGCGGCATCGTGCCGGTCGACAACCCCGATCGCATCCAGTCCGCCTCCGCCACCCGCTGGGGCCGCTACAGCATCAAGGGCGTCGACAAGCTTCCCAACCGTCCTTCCGGCGGCTACAAGACGATCCATGCCGGCTTCGACCCTGCTGCGGCCGACGCCGACCCCAACGTCATCATGCCGATCGACGCCATGCGCGCGCTCGAGAAGGAAGGCAAGTACAAGCGCCTGCACGACTACTTCTACTCGACGGTAGGCACCGGCACCACGGAGTCCGAGGCTGCCCGCATGGCCGAGGAGATCATTCCGTACCTCAAGGAGGACGGCGTGAACGCCATTATCGTCGGCAGCACTTGAGGCACGTGCACTCGTTGCGGTGCAACGATGGTCAAAGTGTTCGAGCGTGCCGGCTTCCCCGTGGTTCACATGTGCAACCTGATTCCCGTGTCCACCACGGTCGGCGCCAACAGGATGGTTCCGACGATCTCCATCCCGTATCCTCTGGGCGATCCCAATACGCTTCCCGAAGAGCAGTGGAAGCTGCGCCTTCACCGCTGCGGCGTCGCAGTGGACGCACTTGCCACGCCCGTCGAGGAGCAGACCGTCTTCAAGGTCAAGATCTAAGCTTCAATCGAGTGTTGCAACCCGGTGCCTCGAGCCCGCCTCCAGGCACCGGGACTACCCGACTTCTATCTTGACTGGGTTGTTCGGAAGCACAGGGACAGCAGTCCCGTTTCAACCTCAAGGGTTCTATCGATGTGCTTTTGCACGCCCAATCGGGGGTTTCTATGAATAAAAAAGAATTCAAGAATCCGGTCTTTCTTACCGCCCTGGTTCTGTGCGGCGTAGTGGCCATATGGGCCATTGCGTTCAACCCAAGCTTCAGCGCGGTCTCCAACGCCGTGTTCAGCTTCCTGACCGTCAATTTCGGCTGGCTGTACCTGCTTGCCATGCTTTCCTTCGTCATCTTTGCGGTCGCCCTCGCGTTCTCGAAGTATGGCTCCATCAGGCTCGGCCCGGATGATAGCAGGCCCGAGTACTCCACGGTCACGTGGTTCGCCATGCTGTTCGCTTGCGGCATGGGCGTCGGCCTGGTGTTCTGGGGCATCGCCGAGCCCCTCAGCCACTACGCCAGCCCCATGGCCGGCATCGAGCCCATGACTCCCGAGTCTGCCGAGTTCGCCATGGGCGCCTCGTTCATGCACTGGGGCATCCATCCTTGGGCAAACTATGCCATCATCGGCCTTGCCCTCGCGTACTTCATGTTCCGCAAGGGCAAGTCCGCGCTGATCAGCTCCGCCCTCTCTCCCGTTTTGGGCGAGAGGAACACCAAGGGCATGCTCGGCAAGCTCATCGACGTCCTTGCCGTGTTCGCCACCATGGCGGGCGTCGTCACCTCGCTTGGCCTGGGCGTCCTGCAGATCAATGCAGGCTTGAACTACCTGTTCGGTGTTCCCAACAGCCTGTTCGTCCAGATCATCATCCTTGTGGTCGTAGCCGTCATCTTCACCACCTCCGCCACCGTCGGTATCGATAAGGGCATCGCACGGCTTTCCGACTTCAACCTCATCGTTGCCGTCCTCGTGCTCGTCCTGTGCTTCCTCGTCGGCCCCAAGCTCGACATCGTGAACAACTTCATCTCCGGCCTGGGCGAATACATCAACACGTTCTTCAAGAACTCCCTCGCCATGACCGGCTATGGCGACAATGGCTGGATGCTCGGCTGGCGCGTCTTCTACTGGGCATGGTGGATCGCATGGGCGCCCTTCGTCGGTGTGTTCATCGCCCGCATTTCCAAGGGCCGCACCATTCGCGAGTTCGTCGCCGGCGTCGTGCTGGTTCCCGCCATCGCGTCTCTCGTTTGGTTCTCCGTCTTCGGCACGCTGGGCCTGTCCCTTGCCAACTCCGGTGCCATCGACGCCGAAACCGTCGCGGCGGTTGCCTCGTCGCCCGAGACCGGCCTCTTCGTCGTTCTCACCATGTATCCGATCGGCAAGATCCTCTCCGTCGTCATCACGATCCTGCTTGCCACGTTCTTCGTCACTTCCGCAGACTCCGGCACCTTCGTCATGGGCATGCTCTCATCCAACGGCAGCATGAATCCCCCGGCTGCCAAGAAGATCCTGTGGGGCGTCGTCCAGACCGTCATGGCCATCGGCCTTTTGATGGCAGGCGGCTTGAAGCCGCTGCAGACCATCTCCATCGCTGCGGCATTCCCGTTCATCTTCATCATGCTTGCGGCTATGGTATCGGTCGTCAAGGGCCTGCTGCATGACAAGGACACGCCCAACGTCGGCGATCCCGACTTCGTTCCCGAGGTTGAGGAGCTCGACGAGTAGCGTCGTTCGAACCTCTCAGCCGCTCGGGCGCCGTCGGCACGCGCCCGATCACCTGCAAATACGGCCGTCTCGGAAGCGAGGCGGCCGTATTGTGCTGTGCGCGGAGATATGCGGACGTGCGCCTAGTGCACGAGCAGCGCCTCTTCGAGCCGGTCGAGCAGGTGGGCGCGACGCTGCGGCAGCATGCCGCGCGTGTGGGTCCAGTCGGTGACGAAATCGTTGAACTCCGAAGTATCGCCCGTGCATTCGGGGCAGTTCGCCTTCTCGCGGTCGTAGGTGAAGTGGAAGCCCTCGAAGTAGGTGGGGATATCGAGCAAGTTGATGAGCTCGCGCTCCTCCTCGAGGCATTCCTGCTCGCTGGCCGGCGTGAAGCGTCCCTGACGTACCCAAACGCCGAGCGTGGTGGTGGGGGAGACGCCCATCGAGAAATTGCACACCGACACGGGACGCGTCTCATTGAGCAGCTGGGCGGTGGCCCGCGCGTTCTCCACGCCGCGTCCGGCACCCGCCACGCCGGTCATGATGTGGGCGCCGTACTCGATGCCCGCCCGGTGCAACCGCTCGATCTGACGCCGGCATTCGGTGTTGTCGTGATCTTTGTGCATGAAAGCAAGAACGTCGTCGAGACCGGACTCGATGCCGATATACGCAACCTTGTAGTTGTGCGCGGCAAGCCACGCCAGCTCCTCATCGGTCTTGCTGGCGATCGAGGGGATGGAAGCGTCGCTCGAGATGTACGTGCAGGAGGGGAGGTAGCGCTCGATGAGGTCGATGATTTCCGCCAGGCGCTCGAAGCTTGCATGGAAGGCGTTGCCGTCTCCGAGCATGATGCGCTCGGGCGTCCCTCCCACGGCGCGCACGCGGGCGAGCTCCGCCTCGATCTGCTCGATGGGCAGTTCGCGGAAGGTCAGGTCTTTGAACAGGTCGCAGAATGCGCAGGCGTTGTACGGGCAGCCGACGGAGATGGGAAGCTTGAACGACCCGCGCTCGCTGGGAGTACGGCAGATGCGTCCTTCGTAATCCATCACGCCTCCTTCGTTGTGAAGGGGAGAACAACATACTTGTCATATACCCTCCTGACGAGTATGTAAACTCCTTAGCATTCGGTTGTTTTCAAAGAAATGCGCCCGCGCGGGGTAACGATCGTGCCCTACGGGGTAGATCACAGCTATGGACAAGATCACGAACACATGCGTGCCCGTATCGCGCTTGGTCATGGGCATGATCGATAACAACGTCTACATCGTCGATGACGGTGCGGGATGCATCGTCATCGATCCCACTTGCGATGCGGCTGCCATCGTGGAGGCGCTCGAAGGCCGTGCGCTCGATGCCATCATCATCACCCACGGCCATTGGGACCACGTAGGAGCCGCGTGCGCGCTGAGGGAGGCAACGGGTGCCGAGGTGATAGCAAGCGCTATCGAAGCGCCCTACATCAACGGCGAGAAGTCGCTTGACGAGCATATCACATGCGACCCCTGTCCCATCGACCGCGCGGTGGTCGATGGAGATGTCTTGGAGATCGGCGATGTCCGCCTGCAGGTCATCGCGACGCCGGGCCATACGCCCGGAGGCATCTCCCTGTTCATTGCGCCCGCAGAAGGGCGGTCCGGTGCGCCGGTCCTCTTCTCCGGCGACACCCTGTTCGCCGGCACGCACGGCCGCGTGGATTTCGCCGAAGGCGATATCGACGCCATGCGCGTGTCGCTGGCACGGCTTTCATATCTGCCCGCCGAAACCGTGGTCATGCCCGGCCATCTCGCCCTGACCACGATCGCCCGGGAACAGGGATGGTTGAAGATCTGTCGCCTATAATCGTGGGAACGGATCGTATGTGCTATCTGCATGATGCGATGGCTTGAGGAGAGAGAAGCGTCATGGAAGCCTCGAACGATGCAAAGAAGATCAGGCTCACCGAATACACCTGCCACGGCGGTTGAGCCGCCAAGTGGGCTCCGGGGGAGCTGGAAGAAATCCTGGCGCAGATCGCTCCTGCGCCCATGGACGATGTGATGCTCGGCTTCGAGACGAGCGATGACTGCGCCGTGTACAAGCTCCGCGACGATCTGGCCGCCGTGCTCACGCTCGACTTCTTCACACCGGTGGTTGACGACCCCTACGAGTTCGGCTGCATCGCGGCGTCCAACGCGCTCTCCGACGTGTTCGCCATGGGGGTCAAGCCGCTTGCTGCCCTCAATATCCTGGCGTTTCCCGTTGCGCTCGGCACCGAGGTGGTTGCCGAGGTCATGCGCGGCGGCTCCGACAAGGTGCGCGAGGCCGGCGCCTTCATCGTGGGCGGGCACTCCATCGACGACGATGAGCCCAAGTACGGACTGGCAGTGTTCGGCGCGGCCCATCCCGACGATATCATCCGCAATGGGGGCGCTCTCGCCGGCGATGTGCTCTATTATTCGAAGCCCATCGGCATGGGAATCATTAACTCGGCGTTCGCGGCCAAGATGGAAGACGAGCAGAGCATCCGCCCGGCGGTCGAGGCCATGATGGAGCTGAACCGCTATGCCGCCGAGGCCTTCGAGGGGCTCGACGTGCACGCCTGCACCGACGTGACCGGGTTCGGCCTGGCGGGGCACCTGCACGAGATGCTCGAATCGAGCGATGTGGCGGCTATCGTAGATTGGGATCGGTTGCCGCTGTTCGACAACGTGTACGCCTATTCCTCTATCGGATGCCGCCCGGGGCGCAGCTACGACGTGCAGGAATGGGCCGAGGAGTTCGTCCGCAGGGGAACGCTTTCCGAAGAGGAATACGGAGCACGCATGGGCGTGCTCTGCGATCCGCAAACGTCAGGCGGCCTGCTGGTGGCGTTGCCGCCCGAGCAGGGCGCTGCCTACGAGGCAAAGTTCGAAGAGCTGCTCGGACGCAAGCCCGCTCGCATCGGCGAGGTGACCGACGGCCCCGTCGGCACCATCTTCATCCGCTGAGCGCACGTGGCCCGCGAGCATTATGCGCAGGCCGTCGGGACTCAGCACGCGCGCACCGACCTGATCCACTCACGCCGGATCTCCCAGATGCCCGCCTCCAGGTAGGCGTCGGGGCAGGCATCCGCAGAGCCGAACAGGCGCTGCCAGCTCTGCGTGATCTCGCGCTTGACGGTGGGGTAGAATGACGTGGCGAATGCGTCCGCGCTGCTTTTGAGCCCCATGGCGGCGATGCGCTTCTCGAAGGCCCGCTCGTCTTCCGCGTCCTCGCCGAGGTATTCCAGGTTGAGCATGCGATTCCACAGGCGCGAGTCGAAGAGCACCGCCTGATCTGCGGGAACCTCGAGTTCGAGCAGCATGCCTCCCGCACCCGTCATGGCCAGCCGCCAGTCGCGGAAGCACCAGATGCCCGACTCGGCGCCTTCGGGGGGCGTCACGTAGCGGGGCGCATGCTGTGCGAAAAACGCGTAGGCCTGCTGGAAGACCCATGCCTGATCGCCGTATTTGCGCTGGATGTACGCGCGCTTCACCCGCGAATAGCCGTCCCGTTCGATGGCGTCGAGCACGACGTCCGTCTGAGCGGTGAACAGGGTGATGGCGTCATTGCTCATAGAATTCCACCTCCTGGATCCATTCGGGGCGGATCTCCCAGACCACGCCCACATTCAGATCCATGCGCTCGTTGGGGCCTGTCAAGACACGCTGCCAGCTCGATTCGATCTTGCGCTTGAGGGCGGGGTAGAAGTTGCCGAGCTCGCCCGTGATGAGCGCGCTCTCGTTGCCGATGCCGAGGCGCGCCAGCTCCTCGTTGTGGCGGGCCTCGTCGGCGGCGTCGAGCGGCACGTACCACAGGTTCACGCGGTAGCCCCACTTGTCGATGTCGAGCACGAACAGCTCGTCATCGGGGACATCGAGCGTCAGCGATATGGTGTCGGGAGCGGCGGGCAGGCGCTGCTCCTCGGTGAGGGCGAGCCAGATGGGGAACTTCGCATCCGCCGGCATAGCCATCTTGCCGCGCTGCATCTCCGTCAGCCAGCGGTACAGGCCGATGTAGTAGTCGGAGATCTCCTGGTTCTTGGCGCGTACGTATTCTTCGCGCACGAGGTAGCGTCCCGTGCTCTGGATCTCATCCCATACCTGCGGAACCTGACGCGTCCACGCCTTCATCGACTGCCGCCCTTCTCCGTGCGTACGTCTATGCTTAATAGGTTACACGAATGTGCTATGATGTTTCACTATGCGGCGGCTCTGCTATCCGCTGCATATGATCGCCTAATATTGCATCGGAGTTCTGTGCGCCCGGTGCCCTTCTGCGTGGGCGCGGTCGGGGCTGCACAGTCCAGTCTGCGCATATTCACGTCTGCATACATGCTGCTGCCTATTCCCTCGAGTCGGTGAGGTCCGTTATGGCTTTTGACTGGGAGTACTTCTTCGAAACGCTGCCCATGGTGGCGAGCAAGCTTACCGTGACGCTGTCGTTGACGGCGATCGCGGCCGTCTGCTCATTGTTTTTGGGAACCATACTCGCCCTCGTCGCCTTCTACCGGGTGAAGGTGCTGAGCCAGCTCCTGAAGGCGTGGATCTCGTTCGTGCGCGGCACGCCCGCCGTCGCTCAGCTGTTCTTCTTCTACTACGGTCTCGCAAACGTCAGTTCGCTCATCCTGTCCATGGACCCGATCGTGGCCGTTGCGGTGATCATGAGCCTGAATATGAGCGCGTTCGTATCGGAGTCGATCAGGGCCGCCCTCATCTCGGTCGATGTCGGCCAGCGCGAGGCGGCGCAGTCGCTCGGCATCTCGTCGTTTCGGATGACGACGCACGTGGTCATTCCCCAGGCGGTGCGCGTTGCGCTTCCGCCGCTGTTCAACGACCTGATCAACCTGTTCAAGCTCTCGTCGCTCGCGTTTCTCGTTGGCGTGCGCGATGTCATGGGCGCAGCCAAGATCGAGGCGGCGACCACCTTCCGTTTCTTCGAATGCTACGCCTGCGTCATGCTCATCTACTGGATCATCACGCTGCTCCTCATGCTCGTGCAGAAGCGTCTGGAAAAGCGGTGTAACGCGGCATACTAGCACAGCGGTACCAACCGATGCCCGGGAGGGGCGTCGGTGCGATTGAAGCGTCGCGGTATGCGACCAACACAGGAAAGAGGTTCAATGATGAAACAACCGAAGCGGCTTGCGCTTGCAGCGATGATGGCGGCGGCGTTCACCGTCCTCTGCCTGATCGGCTGCGGATCGAGCGGACAGGGTGCCGACGCGCCCGCATCGTCCGATCAGGCCGACGGTGCAAGAACCATCATCGTGGGCACGGCGGGCACAGGAGAGCCCTATTCGGCGGTGAGCGACTCCGGCGAATGGACCGGCATCGAGGCCGAGCTGTGGGCCGAGGTGGCGGAGCGCACCGGCTGGACCATCGAGATGAGGCAGGTCGCCGACATGAGCTCCCTCTTCGGCGAGCTTGAAACCGGCCGCGTCGACGTGGCGGCGAACTGTTTCGCCATTACCGAATCCCGTCTCGAGAAGTACCTTGCCTCCGATCCGCTGTACGGCGATGCCCAGGTCATCATCGTCCAGCCCGATTCCGAATATCAGACGTTCGAGGACCTGCGCGGCAAGACCATCGGCGTGACCGCAGGCCAGGCCTCGCAGACCACGGTCGAGGCGATGGCCGACCAATACGATTGGAACGTCATCACGTATGAAGATTCCAACGCCGGTTTCCAGGACACCGCGCTCGGTCGCATCGACTGCTATGCCAACACCGTGACCAACATCCAGAAGGCCCAGAACGCCCAGGGCCTGGAGTTCCGCATGCTCGACGAGCTGCTGTTCGGCAACAACGTCGGCTGGTGGTTCCAAGATAGCGAGGAGGGCGCCGCCCTGCGCGATGAGCTCAACGCCGTGCTCAAGGAGATGATGGATGACGGGACCATCGCCGAGATCGTGACCAAATGGTTCGGCGAAGACATGACCGCATACATCAGCGAGGATTATCTGACCGCAACCAAGTAAGCAGCCTGCGTGCAAGGAGGGGCTGTGCGGCGCATGTCCGCGCAGCCCCTTCATGGAGGGAGCCGTGATGGTTGAAGTAACGGGCCTGTTCAAAACGTTCGACGGCCAAACCGACGTGCTCAAAGACGTCAACTTCAGCGTGAAGGAGGGCGAGACCGTCGCCATCCTGGGACCGTCGGGAACGGGCAAGTCGACGCTGCTGCGCTGCCTCAACTACCTGTGCGTTCCAACGGCGGGCACCATCCGCATCAAGAACACGACGATCACGGCGCCGGGCACGCGCGCCCAGATCAAGGAGCTGCGCACGCACACGTCCATGGTGTTCCAGAGCTACAACCTGTTCAAAAACCTCACCGCGCTCGACAACGTGAAGGAGGCGTTGATCGGCGTCAAGAAGATGACGCGCAGAGATGCCCATGAGCGCTCCCTCGAGTGCCTCGAGAAGGTCGGCATGCTCGATCGCAAGGACTTCTATCCGTCGAAGATGTCCGGCGGCCAGCAGCAGCGCGTGGGCATCGCCCGTGCGATAGCCGTCGATCCGGATGTGCTGCTCCTCGACGAACCCACGTCGTCGCTCGATCCCGAGCTGGTCGGCGAGGTGCTCTTCACCATCCGCCAGCTCGCCGCCGAGCATACGACCATGGTCCTGGTGACGCATGAGATCTCCTTCGCCCGCCAGGTGGCCGATCGCGTCATCTTCATGGATGGGGGCTCGGTTGCGGCGCAGGGCTCGCCGGAAGAGATCATCGACCGTCCCACGAACGAGCGCATCGCGAAGTTCCTCTCCTACGTCAAGGGTGCTGGCAAAGCGGTGTAGGCGCGCCTCCGCCATGGCGCGGTTCGAGCGGTCTTTTCAAAGGGGATTGCTCTGCTTATCGCGATCATCGGAGTAAATTGCCTATACTGAGCCATATACATCCCTTGTGGGTATGAGCGCGTCACGTCTCCATCCGCATCGGCGTCTGCACAGGCCGGTGCTCTCTGCGGGCGTTTGAATGGCGCGGATGTAATCTGCACAGCATAGCGGCATGTTCGCACACGGCGGCGGCACCCGCCGCATCGATGATGGAGGAGGCATCGATATGGAACAGGTACTGGCACCTCTGCCTAAGTCGTTCGAGGAGTATAACGAGCAGCGCAAGGCGAGCTTCTTGAAGGTGAAGGAATACAAGGAGCGGGGCGGCCGCCTGGTTGGCTATCTGTGCTCCTACACCCCGCTCGAGGTGATCGATGCCGCCGGCGCCGCGGCCGTGGGCCTGTGCGGCACGAGCAACGAGACGGTGCCCATCGCCGAGACGATGCTGCCCGCCAACCTGTGCCCGCTCATCAAGTCCACGTACGGCTTCGCCCTGTCCGATAAATGCCCGTTCACCTATTTCTCCGATCTCATCGTGGGCGAGACCACCTGCGATGGCAAGAAGAAGGTGTACGAGCTGCTGCAGGATCTGAAGGACGTTCACATCCTCCATCTTCCCCAGGGCCAGAACCGCCCGTGGGAGGCGGATGTGTGGTATGAGGAAGTCAAGCTGCTCAAGGAGACTCTCGAGGAGAAGTTCGACGTCGTGATCACCGACGACGATCTGAGAGCCGCCGTGCGTCGCCGCAACCGTCTGCGCCGCGCCATGCTCGCGCTCTACCAGGCTCAGATGGAGGATCCGGCACCCTTCAGCGGCGTCGAGCTCATGAGCACGTTGGCTGCGGGAAACTTCAACTTCGATGTCGAGGCCTACACGCAAAAGCTCGAGCAGATGGTCGAGGAGGCGCAGGAGAGAATCCTTGCCGGCACGAGCGCCGAGAGCGTTGCGAAGGGAGCCAAGCGTATCCTGCTGACCGGTTGCCCGGCGAGCGGGCTCATCAACAAGGTCGGCCGTACCATAGAGCGCAACGGCGGGAACATCGTGTGCTTCGACGACTGCTCCGGCGAGCGCACGATGGCGATGATGATCGACGAGGATGCCGACGACATCCTGCGCGCCATCTCCGACCGCTACCTCTCCATCCACTGCTCGGTCATGACTCCCAATTCGGGCCGTATGGAAAACACGCTCGCGCAGGCGCACCGCTACAGAGCCGACGGCGTGGTCGATGCGATCCTGACCGCCTGCCACACCTTCAACGTGGAAAGCGCGCTCATGCAGAATGCCATCGAGGGAGCCGACATTCCCTACATGAAGCTTGAGACCGACTACTCCGAAAGCGACATGGGGCAGTTGGAGACGCGTTTGAGCGCCTTCATCGAAATGCTCTAGGTGCTTCTTCTCGTTCGCGCTATGATTGAACGGTTACTCATGGCGCCACACGGGGGTGTATGTATGGATTTCAAGCAGCTGCGATCGTTTGTCGCGGTGATTCGATACGGCAGCTTCACCACCGCCGCATCGAAGCTGCGCGTTTCGCAGCCTACCGTCAGCACGCATATCCGCCAGCTTGAAGAGGAGGTCGGGTCCCCGCTCGTTTTGCGCAACGCGAAGCGCGTGGAGCTCACGGCAAGCGGCTATAAGATGTACGACCAGGTGGTGTCGATGCTCGCCATGCACGACAAGATGCTGCAGAGCATGAAGCGGCACGATAGCGATGCCGTGTACCTGGGAGCGTCCACCATCCCATCGGGCTATGCCCTGCCCGATCTGCTGGTATCGTTTCGCGAGGCGCATCCCGATGTGCAGTTCGTCATCACGCAGGCTTCCAGCCAAACCGTGATGAACGGCATGGTATCCGGTCTGTACGACATAGGATTCGTCGGCATGCCCGCCAAGGAGGATGCGCTCGATTGCGTGCCGTTCTGCTCCGACAAGATCGTCATCGCCACGACGAACGACGCGCATTTTCGATCGATCGACCGCAGCGATCCTGCCGCCATCGCGCGCATGCTGAGGGAAGAGCGCGTCATCATGCGTAAAACGGGGAGCGCGACCCGCGCTGCGGGCAACCGCATCCTCGAGAAGCTGGGGGTCGAAGAGTCCGAGCTGGCCGTTGTAGCCCATCTGAACGACCTGGAGGCCACCAAGAATCTGGTGGAGCGGAACATGGGCATCGCCATCATGTCCGAACGGGCCGTGCGCAACCGAGTTCACGGAGGGCGCATGCTCTCGTTCGATGTCCCCGGCGTCGATACCTCCCGGAAGCTGTATATGCTCAAGCGGAGGAGCGCGCCGCTGAGCGCTGTGGCCCAAGCGTTTTTCGATCAGGTTGTCGCGCAGAAGGGAGACGCGTTCTAACCGATTGCCGTATGGTGCGCGGCATGCTTTCGCGCTCCTTTCACGTGCTCGCGCCGCCTCGGTTAGGGCAATCTATTATAATCATGATCAGTGTTATTGATACGATCTGAGACGGCGATATCTGCAGCGTATGCTCGCAGCTCTACCGGAAGGCCGGCCTACGGCACGCAGACCATAGGAGCGAATGATGACCCCGCCCGTCAACGCAAAGCTGTTCAGGCAGCTCCCGCAAATCGAAGAAGTGCTGCGCGACGATGCGATGGCCTCGATCACGGACGTTCCACGCGAGATCGCAACGAGCGCCGTGCGGGCCGAGGTCGATGCACGTCGTCAGGAGATCATGAACGGCGGAACGCCGGAGCTGAGCATGCAGGACATCGCCCGTGCCGCGGCAGCGCGCGTCCGGCTGCTCACGGCGCCGTCGCTCAGGCGCGTCGTCAACGCATCGGGCGTCATCATCCACACGAATCTCGGCCGCAGCGTGCTGTCCGAAGAGGCAATCGCCGCCGTCAACGAGGTCATCGCGGGCTATTCGACGCTCGAATACGACCGGGCGACCATGTCGCGCGGCAGCCGCCACGACCACTGCGAGTCGCTCATCTGCACGCTGACAGGCGCCGAGGCGGCCATCGCCGTGAACAACAACGCTGCCGCCGTCATGATGGTCCTCTCAACCTTCGCGGCCGACCGAGGAGCCATCGTGTCCCGGGGCGAGCAGGTGGAGATCGGCGGATCCTTCCGCATTCCCGAGATCATGCAGCAGTCGCACGCCAAGATGATCGAAGTGGGCACCACCAACAAGACGCACCTGCGCGATTACGAGCGCGCGCTGGACGATGACACCGCCATGATGCTCAAGGTGCATCCTTCGAACTACCGCATGACGGGCTTCACCGAGTCGGTGCCCATCCGCGACCTGCATAACCTGGCGTTGGAGCACGAGAAGAAAACCGGTAGGAAGGTGCTCGTCTACGAGGATCAGGGATCCGGGGCGTTTTTGCGGCTCGCGGCGTTCGGCACGTATGCCGAGCCGGCCGTGGCCGAGTCTTTGGCGGCAGGCGCCGATATCGTCTCGTTCTCCGGCGACAAGCTGCTCGGCGGCCCGCAGGCGGGCATCATCGTGGGCCGCGCCGATCTTATCGCCCAGCTCAAGGACAGCCCGCTCGCGCGTGCGCTGCGCCTCGACAAGATGACCCTCGCCGCCCTCGAGGCGACCCTGCGCATCTATCTGCATCCCGAGAAGGCCATGAGCCGCATCCCGACGGTGCGCATGCTCGTGGAAAGCGCCGAAGACGTGCTCGTGCGCGCCCGTGCCCTGCACGACGGCGTGGCGAAGCATCTGGATCCCAGCTTGGCCGAGCTCGACATCGTGGAGGAGACCTCCCGTGCGGGCGGCGGTGCGCTGCCGATGTGCGATATCCCCACCTTCTGCGTGCGGCTGCGCTTCCACAAAGGCAATGCCCAGGCATGCGAGCGGTTCCTCGTGCAGGAGTCTCCGATCACCGTCATCGCCCGCATCCACGACGAGTCGATTCTGTTCGACGCGCGCACCATTCTCGACGACGAGGAGATCACGGCGATCGCGCTCGGCCTCTCCTTGTATTTCGATACGATAGCGTAGGGGTCGGCCACGCGCAGGAAGCAGGTTCTGTGATGAATGGGCTACAGCAACCGAATCTCGTTCTAGGTACAGCCGGCCATATCGATCATGGCAAGTCGTCGCTGGTGCTGGCTCTAACCGGCACCGACCCCGACCGCCTGTCCGAAGAGAAGAAGCGCGGCATCACCATCGAGCTGGGCTTCGCGCGCCTCGATCTGGGCGACGGGCGCTCCATGGGCGTCGTCGACGTTCCCGGCCACGAGAAGTTCGTCCGGCAGATGATCGCCGGTTCGACGGGCATCGACGTGGCGCTTTTGGTCATCGCCGCCGATGACGGCATCATGCCCCAGACCCTCGAGCACCTTGCGGTGCTGCAGACGTTGGGCGTGCCCACCTGCGTGGTGGCCCTCACGAAGATCGACCTGTGCGATGCCGACTGGGCGGCGCTCGTCACCGAAGACATCCATGCGCTCCTGGCGGGCACGCCGTATGCGGACGCGCCCATCGTTCCCTGTTCGAGCCGCACCGGCGCGGGCGTTGAAGACGTGCGTGCGGCGCTCGCGCAGGCGAGCAGGGGAGCTGCCGCGCTGCACCGCAGCGCAGGCATGCGTCAACCCGTCGATCGCGTGTTCAGCATCAGGGGTGCGGGCACGGTCATCACCGGCACCCTGTGGAGCGGCACGGCTCGCACGGGCGATATCGTCGAGATCCTGCCCCGCAAGCGCACCTGCCGTATCCGCTCGGTGCAGATGCACGATGAGCCCGTCGACGTGGCGGCGGCCGGCAACCGCGTGGCGTTGAACCTCGTCGACGTGAAGACAGATGAGGTCCGCCCCGGCGACTTCCTCGCGACGCCCGGGCTGATCGAGCCCACACTGCGCTTCGATACGCACTTCACGTACCTCGATACCGCCAAGAGCGGCAAGCCCTTGGAGAGCGGCGCGCGCCTGCATGTGTCCCACGGCACGAAGGAAGTGCTGGGCCGTGTCCTGTTCGCCGACGGACGGGAGAAGCTGTCCTCGGGAGAGAGCTGCTTCGCCCAGATCCGCTTGGAGGTGCCGCTTCCCGTCTCGCTGGGCGACCGCTTCATCGTGCGCACGTATTCGCCGGTGCATGTGGCCGGCGGCGGTCAGGTGCTGCAGGCGCATCCGCGCGCCCGCACCAACCTGCATGAAGAGGCATCCGTTCTCGAGGCGCTGGCATCCAACAATCGCCAGGAGGCCGTGAAGCTCGTGCTCGAGCAACGCTCCGTTCCGATGACGGCCCACGATCTTGCGATGCAATTCGGCTTCGATGAGGATTCGGCCCGCGAGCTTCTGCGGGCTGAAGTCGATGCACGGCGCGGGTGCACGGTGGGGGAGGCCTGGTTCTCCACGCCGTCCGCAGTCGCCCGATCGGTGTCTGCCATCGAACGCGCGCTGCTGGCGTTCCATGCCGAGAATCCTGCGAAGCCCGGCTTGCAGAAGGAGGAGCTGCGCCAGCGGAGCATGTCGCATCTGGATGCCGCATGCTTCGACGAGCTGCTATCCAAGGCCGTCGAAGCGCATGCCGCCGTGCTTGCGGGCGGTCTTGTGGGCCACCCCACCGTTCAGGGCGCTGCGAAGGCGGCGGAAAACGCTGCGATGGAGACGCTGGCTGCTGCGCTCAAGGCCCATGGGCTCATGCCGCCCCCGCTTTCCGAGTTGGTTGAGGAGACCGGTCTCGATCCGTCTCTTGCCCGCCGTGCGCTCGCCCGCATGCGCGAAGAGGGGGCCGTGTACCGCGTGTCCAGCGAGCTCTTCTACGATGGCCCTGCGGTGGAAGCATGTAAGCAGGCCATCGCCGAGGTGCTGCGCAGCGGGGGAGAGGGCACGATCGCCGGCATGAAAGACGCCATGGGCGGCATCAGCCGCAAGTTCGCCGTGCCGCTGCTCGAGGCGTTCGATGCGGAAGGGTTCACCGTGCGCGACGGCGCCGTGCGCAGGCTGCGCAACGGTTAGCGCTCGTGTTCATGCCGTACGGTGTGTCGGAGGAGAATGATGATTGCGTCGGTAGAATCGATGCCGTATAATTTCTTATCGCGATGATTTAATTCATTCATAGGGAGACGGATGGGTCCTGGTGGGTCCCGCGGCCTTCAAAGCCGTTGTGAGGCGAGCAGACGTCTCGGGTGTGTTCGATTCGCACACGTCTCCGCCAATTTCCTCGATCATCTTCTCAGCGCCGGGCCGTTTGGTGCCACGGCTTGCACGCAACGACCGTTGCCGAAAACTGAACACGGTCATGCAATAATCCGCCGTGCTACGTATTGACCGCGGCGATCGAAGTCGGATACCGTAGTAATCACAACAGAGGCAGTTTCCAGAAGAGAGCCGATCTTCGGCCGCTGAAGAGGCAAGCATGTTCGTGTGGCAGCGGATATGTGAATCTTTCAAGCAAAAGGACTGGGGGCTGTGACACGATTCTGGATTCGCGCAAGACAGAAGGAATGCCATGAGATCTCCGGATCTCGGTGCATTCCTTTTTTGTTGTGCCGCCCTGCGGAGAAGGCCCGGTCGACACCGCGCCCGCGCTGCACGGCGAGAAGACAGGAAGACGCCGAAGCCCGATCAGGGCCCGGCGTCTCTTTTTTGGGGCATGCCGCCGCGATGCGGGGGATGAGAGCAGAAGGGAGGGCTGCGTGGGATTCTTCGTGTTGACGAACAATCCGATGGTGCATGAGCGGGCAGCTTCAGGCATCGAGGTGGTGTTTGCAGCGGGGGGCATCAAGGGCGTCTTCGAATGCGCCGCTCGGTACATCGCAGATGGCCATCGCCTGCTCACACATCCCTTGTCGGGCAGCGTGAAACCGGGAGAGACGCCGTATAAGTCTGTGCTCCTTGCCGGGGAGGCCTCGCCCGCCATGGATGACGCATCGGCGCGGCTGATCTCCGAGGCTTTCGCCGCATGCGACAAGTTCGCCGAAAGGTCCGCCTTCTGGCCCGCGCACACCCTGCGCGATCTGCAGATGATCGACCTCTCGCTTATAGAGGGGGCATTGGAGTCGGCTCGGTGCGATGGGATGCAGGCGCAATGAAAACGAAAGAGGGAAGATGAAACTGACATTGGGAAAGATCCATATCCAAGACATCGTGTTTTCGGATGAGACGAAGCTGGAAAACGGCGTGGTGCATATCGATCCGTCCCAGCTCGAGCGGAAGGTTCTCGAGGACGATAAGATCGCCACGGTGAGCTTCGACGTCGCTAAACCGGGCGAATCGGTGCGCATCACCCCGGTCAAGGACGTCATCGAGCCCCGCGTCAAGGTCGAAGGTCCCGGCGGAATCTTCCCCGGCATGATCGCCGGCGTTGATACGGTGGGTTCGGGCAGAACCCACGCGCTCGCGGGCATGGCGCTTGTGACGGCGGGACCCATCGTGGGCTTCCAAGAGGGCATCATCGACATGTCGGGCCTCGGCGCCCGCTACACGCCGTTCTCCCAGACCATCAACCTCGTGATGGTCTGCACGCCCCGTGAGGGCATCGAAGCCCATGAGTACGAGCGCGCCGTGCGCATGGCGGGGTTCCGCGTGGCGACGCTCTTGGGCGAGCTCGGCCGCAATGTCGAGCCCGACGAGGTTCGGGAGTTCGAGACCCTCGATTTCGTGGAGGGCCTGCATCAGTTCCACGATCTGCCGCGCGTCGGGTACGTTCAGATGCTGCAGAGCCAGGGCCTGCTGCACGATACCTACGTGTACGGCGTCGATGCCAAGAAGATCATGCCCACCGTGCTCTATCCCACCGAGTCGATGGACGGTGCGATCGTATCGGGCAACTGCGTTTCGGCCTGCGACAAGAACCCGACCTACATCCATCTCAACAACAGCGTGATCGACGACCTCTATGCGGAGCATGGCAGAACCCTCAACTTCGTTGCCCACATCATCACCAACGAGAACGTCTACCTTGCCGATAAGGAGCGCTCGTCCAACCAGACCGCGAAGCTCTGCCGCATGCTCGGCCTCGACGGCGTGGTCATCTCGCAGGAAGGTTTTGGCAACCCCGACACCGATCTGATCATGAACTGCAAGAAGATCGAGGCGGAGGGCATCAAGACGGTCATCATCACCGATGAGTACGCGGGTCGCGATGGCAGGTCCCAGTCGCTGGCCGATGCGGATGCCGCTGCAGACGCCGTGGTGACGGGCGGAAACGCCAATCAGGTGGTTACGCTGCCCAAGATGGACAAGGTCATCGGCACCCTCGATTACGTCAACAAGATTGCCGGCGCGAGCGCCGAGACGCTGCAGGAGGACGGATCGCTCGTCGTGGAGTTGCAGGTCATCACCGGTGCGACCAACGAGGTCGGCTTCAACACGCTGAGCGCACGCTAGGAGGCACGCCATGGAAAAGCTCACGGTGCTTCACTACATCAACCAGTTCTTCGCCCAGATCGGCGGAGAAGACCACGCCGATCATCCGGTCGAGTTCTTCGAAGGCGAGGTCAAGGGCCCGGGTCTGGCATTCATGCAGCGCTTTGGAGACGATGCCGAGATCGTGGGCACCATCGTGTGCGGCGACGGCTACTTCAACGAGCATCATGAGGAGACCCTCGAATCGATCCTCGCGTTCGTCGACAGGATCCACCCCGATCTCGTGATCGCCGGCCCCGCATTCAACGCCGGCCGCTACGGCGTGGCGTGCGGAGCCGTGGCCGCAGCGGTGCAGGAGCGGCTCAACATCCCGGCACTCACCGGCATGTATGTCGAAAATCCCGGCGTCGATCTGTACAAGGACAAGACCTACATCGTATCGACCAAAAACAGCGCCGCCGGTATGCGCGCGGCCGTGAAGGCCATGGCCCCGCTCGCCCTCAAGCTGGCGCGCAGGGAGCCCATCGGCGCATCCTGCGAGGAAGGTTACATCTCCCAGGGCATCCGCGTGAACTTCTTCGAGAAGCAGCGCGGCTCCAAGCGCGCCGTGGAGATGCTGCTGGCAAAGCTCGCCGGCAAGCCCTACACGACGGAATACCCCATGCCCGATTTCGATCGCGTCGATCCCCAGCCGGCGTTGACGAACCTCTCGAAGGCGACCATCGCCCTGGTCACATCCGGCGGAACGGTCCCCGCAGGCAACCCCGATTTCATCGAGAGCTCGAGCGCATCCCACTTCGGTGAATACGACATCACGGGCGTCGACGACCTGACCAGCGGCGCATACGAAACCGCTCACGGCGGCTACGATCCGACCTACGCCAATCAGGACTCCGATCGCGTGCTGCCCGTCGACGTGCTGCGCGACATGGAGCGCGAGGGGATCATCGGCAAGCTGCACAACCTGTTCTACTCCACGGTGGGCAACGGCACCGCAGTGGCCTCGGCGAAGGCCTTTGCCGCCGAGATAGGCCGAAAGCTCGTGGCGGCAGGGGTGGATGCGGTCATTTTGACCAGCACTTGAGGCACATGCACCCGTTGCGGCGCAACGATGGTCAAGGAAATCGAGCGTGCCGGCCTGCCCGTGGTGCACATCTGCACGGTCACGCCCATCTCGCTGACGGTGGGCGCGAACCGCATCGTCCCGGCGGTCGCCATCCCCCATCCCCTCGGCAATCCGGCCCTGGCTCCCGCCGAGGAGAAGAAGCTTCGCCGCTCGATCGTCGAGAAGGCTCTGAAAGCCCTCACGACGCCCGTCGACGGACAGGTTGTTTTCAAGGATTGATCCCCATGAGCGGCGCAGTGCCGAGGCGTCGGGTTCGGCGCAGCGGTACCGCGCCGCTCACGGGAGCATGCACGATGCGGAGAGATCGGCCGCCGACCGTGATCAGGCGCCGCTCTCGCTCATGCTTCACACGCTCATCTCGAATTGATATAGTTGGGTTGAATTCATTATTAGGTATTGATATTGCCATAAAAAAATACTATGATCGCGATAAGTAAAACTTGCGGACGAGAAATAGAACGGCGCTCGCAAGGCAGGATGTCCGACAGCGGTTTTGAGGTAAGGAGCGAATCAGGTATGGAAAACGTATATGACGTCATTATCCTGGGTGCTGGTCCTGCAGGTCTGAGCGCTGGTCTCTATGCGGGGCGCAGCCGCTTGAACGCTCTCATTATCGAGAAGGGCGAGGACGGCGGCCAGATCGCCATCACGAGCGAAATCGAGAACTACCCCGGCCAGCTCGTCGACACCGAGGAATCCGGCCCTACGCTGATCGCTCGCATGACCAAGCAGGTCGAGCATTTCGGTGCAGAGCGCGTGAGCGATACCATCACCGCCGTCGAGCTTGAGGGCGATGTCAAGAAGGTCATCGGCAAGAAGGGCGAGTACTGCGGCCGTGCCGTCATCATCGCCACCGGCGCCAACCCCCGTCCCATCGGATGCAAGAACGAGGCCCAGTTCGTGGGCAAGGGCATCTCCTTCTGCGCCACCTGCGATGCCAACTTCTTCACCGACCTCGAGGTGTACGTGGTCGGCGGCGGCGACAGCGCCGTGGAGGAGGCCATGTACCTCACCGGCTTCGCCCGCAAGGTCACCATCATCCATCGTCGCGACGAGCTGCGCGCCGTCAAGTCCATTCAGGAGAAGGCTTTCGCCAATCCCAAGATCGACTTCATGTGGGATAGCGTCGTCGAGGAAGTCGGCGGCGACGAGGGCGTTCTCGCCACCATGAAGGTGCGTAACGTCAAGACCGATGAGATCACGGTCGTCGAGGCCGACGAGGATGACGGCATGTTCGGTCTGTTCGGCTTCATCGGCTTCCTGCCCAACACCGGTCTGTTCGAGGGCCAGGTCGACATGGATCATGGTTATATCGTGACCGACGAGGACATGAAGACCAACATCCCCGGTGTGTTCGCTGCTGGCGATCTCCGCAGGAAGAGCCTGCGCCAGGTCGTCACCGCCGCCGCTGACGGTGCGATCGCCGCCATGCAGGTTCTGAAGTACCTCGAAGGCTAGTCATCCGATTAGCTGGGTATATAAAGGACATAGCATCACAGCCATCCTGAGAGGAGAAACAGTCATGAGCATGCTCGAACTCGACAAGAAGACCTTTGCCCCCGAGGTCCTGGAGACCGAAGGCGTTGTCCTCGTCGACTTCTACGGCGACGGCTGCGTTCCCTGCGCCGCTCTTATGCCCCACGTGCACGAGCTCTCCGAGAAGTACGACGGTCAGCTGAAGTTCTGCGCCCTCAACACCAGCAAGGCCCGTCGTGTTGCAATCGGCCAGCAGGTCATCGGCCTGCCCACCATCGGCATCTATGAGAACGGCACCAAGGTCGACGAGGTGTGCAAGGACGATGCCACGCCCGAGGCCGTCGAAGAGATGATCAAGCGCCACATCTAAGCTCTTATGGATTCAACGTGTTGCCAGTGCACGTTGAAATACTCTATCAATTGTTCTGCTTTGAGAAACGGAAAGGAGTGAAGATGAGCATTTTAGCCGGCAAGAAAGTTGTTGTGATTGGCGACCGTGATGGCGTCCCCGGCGAGGCGATTTCCGCCTGCGTCGAAACGGCTGGCGGAGAAGTCGTGTTTTCATCGACTGAGTGCTTCGTCTGAACCGCCGCTGGCGCCATGGATCTGGAGAACCAGAGGAGGGTTAAGGAATTCTCCGAGCAGTTCGGCCCCGAGAACGTCGTCGTTGTCGTGGGTGCCGCTGAGGGAGAGGCCGCCGGTCTGGCCGCTGAGACGGTCGAGGCTGGAGACCCCACGTTCGCCGGTCCATTGACGGGAGTCCAGTTGGGACTCGCTTGCTACCACGTGTGCGAACCTGAGATGAAGCAGGAGTTCGACGAAACGGTCTACGAAGATCAAGTAGGCATGATGGAAATGGTCCTCGATGTCGATGACATCATCGACGAGATGACCGGTATTCGCGAAGACTACTGCAAGTACTGATCATGCAGGTTCTCTCACGAACACGCTATCAAAGCAGGAATCGGGCGGCGAAGCTGCCGCCCGATTCTATTTCACCATCTATCAGTCCGCAGGCAATTATATGAGGTGCTCAGGATAACGTTTCTCTCGTTCACCTTCATCCCGAGCCCACGTTTCTCACGAATGCGAGGTAAGCATGAAAAGCGTTATCAAAGGCACCGGATACATCCTTGTGCACACGCCTGATATGGTCATCGAGAACGGTGCCACTCAGACCACCGAACGCGTGGTCAACCCCGAGGGCGAGTATCTCAAAGAGCTTCCCAAGCACATCCGTTCCTGGGAGCAGGTTCTGGAGTACTGGCCCAACCAGGTTTACATCGGCAACAAGACTCCCGATGACCTGCGCGATGTCGAGTTTCCGTGGTTCGACAAGACCTGCGATGTGAACGATCGCTACGGCAAGTTCGGCCAGATGATGCCCCAAGCCGAGTTCTATCTGCTCATGCAGGCCAGCGACGTGTTCGACCTGATCGACCTCGAGGCCGGCTTCGTGTCCGCCCACAAGGATGCGCTCGCTGCAAACAAGGTCATCACCGAGGACCTGCTCGCCCGCATCAAGGACGGCGTCGCCCTCGACGCCATCAAAAACGCCATCGACAACGAGGCTGCCGAACCCCTGTTCATGGACGGCGAGGTTGTGGGATGCGTCAAGCGCGCCCACGAGATCGATGTGAACCTCTCCGCACACACCATGCTCGAGAACCTCGTGTCCAAGGCGTCCTCCGTGCTCGCCCTGCTCACCGCCGTCTCCTCCACCGGCATCGATAGGGGCGCCATCGAGTATGTCATCGATTGCTCCGAGGAAGCCTGCGGCGACGTGCTGCAGCGCGGCGGCGGCAACTTCGCCAAGGCGGCCGCCGAGATCGCCGGCCTGTCCAACGCGACGGGTGCCGACACCCGCGGTTTTTGCGCGGCACCCGCCCACGCGCTGATCGAGGCTGCGGCTCTCGTTCAGTCCGGAACCTATAGCTGCGTTGCCGTCACCGCGGGCGGCTGCACCGCCAAGCTGGGCATGAACGGCAAGAGCCACGTCGAGAAGGGCATGCCCGTTCTCGAGGATATGCTGGGCGGCTTCTGCATCATCGTGGCCGCCAACGACGGCGTGAACCCCGAGATCAACATCGAAGCCGTCGGCCGTCATACGGTGGGCACCGGCTCCGCGCCCCAGGCCGTCATCCAGAGCCTCGCCTACGATCCTCTCGAGAAGCTCGGCCTGCAGGCCACCGATATCGACCGTTTCTCTCCCGAGATGCAGAACCCCGACATCACCAAGCCCGCCGGTGCCGGCGACGTGCCCGAATCCAACTACAAGATGATCGCCGCCCTCGGCGTCAAGAAGGGTGCGATCGAGAAGAAGGACATGCCGAACTTCATCAAGGAGCATGGCATCACCGGATTCGCTCCAACCCAGGGCCACATTCCCTCCGGCGTGCCCTCCATCGGCTTCCTGCGCGATATCCTGCTCGCCGGCGACATCCAGCGTGCCATGATCATCGGCAAGGGCTCCCTGTTCCTGGGCCGCCTGACCAATCTGTTCGACGGCACGTCCTTCATCATCCAGGCCAACAGCGGCGAGACCGAGGCTGCGGCGGCGGACGAGGGCGAGGTCCGCAGCATGGTGGCCCGGTTCATGCGCGAGTTCGCCGAGAACATGCTCGAAGCAGCGGAGTAGGGGGTTTCCAATGAGCTCTCTTGAGAAAAGAATCGCCGAGACCTTCATGGAGATCGCCGACGGTCTTGAGACCGGTCAGTTCGGCGCCCGCCCGAAGATCGCTCTCACGGGCATGGGCAGCGAGCATGGCGAAGAGAACTCCATGGCGGCCGCGCGCATCGCGGCCGAGGCCGGCATCGACGTGTACTACATCGGCACGCTTGAGGACCCTGCCGTCACCACCGTCAAGGTTGCCGACGATGACGAGGGTCACGCCAAAATGGACGAGCTGCTCAACAGCGGCGAGGTCGACGGCGCCGTGACCATGCACTACCCGTTCCCTATCGGCGTGAGCACCGTCGGTCGGGCCATCACCCCGGCGCTGGGCCGCGAGATGTTCATCGCGAACACCACGGGCACCTCTTCGGGCGACCGCATCGAGGGCATGATCCTGAATGCCATCTACGGCATCATCACCGCCAAGGCGAGCGGCCTCGAGAATCCCACGGTGGGCATTCTCAACGTCGATGGCGCCCGCCAGACCGAGCTTGCACTGAAGGAGCTCGCGGAGAACGGCTATCCCATCGCGTTCGCCGAGTCCTCCCGCGCTGACGGCGGTTGCGTCCTGCGCGGTAACGACGTGCTGCGCGGCACGCCCGACATCCTGGTCACCGACTCCCTCACGGGCAACGTCCTCGTCAAGATGCTGTCCGCGTTCACCACCGGCGGCTCCTTCGAGACCACCGGCTACGGGTACGGTCCCGGCATCGGCAAGGGTTACGACAAGCTCGTGCTGATCATCTCCCGCGCCTCCGGTGCGCCGCTGGTTGCCAACGCGCTGCAGTTCGCCGGCGACCTCGTTAAGAACAACGTGTTCGCCATTGCCAAATCCGAGTTCGAGGCCGCTGAGAAGGCAGGGCTTGCCGCCGTTATCGAGAAGCGCAAGCCGAAGCCCGCCGCTGCAGCGGAAGAAGAGGTCGCTGCTCCGCCCAAGGAGCCCTGCACCTCATCCATCCCCGGCATCGAGGTCATGGATCTCGAGGACGCGGTCAAGGCCTTGTGGAAGGCCGGCATCTATGCCGAATCCGGCATGGGCTGCACGGGCCCGCTCGTTATGATGAGCGACGCCAATGCCGCACGTGCTGCCGAGGTGCTGAAGGAAGCCGGCTACATCGGCTAGATTCGCCATTGAAGCACGTTGGAAGGGCGCAGTAGGTTGCATACCTGCTGCGCTTTTTTATCGCCGCACACGTCTCGCATCTTGTGCCGAATCATTCTGTTACAGCCGATCTCGACGTGAGAAGATCCCTACTCCTTCTTTTACGGAGTCCGATCCTCCTCATCGTTCCGAGCGATGCTCCAATGGCGTTTTGTGCTCGGATTTTTCGATATTGTGCCCACTTTTGGCGTTATTGTGCATGAAAGCGGTGCCAAACTGTCATCAAGGGTTCTACCTGCGTGCTGCCGAGCTGCGCAAACTCGATAGCCAGCAAACTGCGATGGCCATCCTACACCGTTTTCATGCACAATAACGCCAAAAGTGGGCAGAAAAAAGGATTGTTCATGCAAGAGGACAGACCTTGCGGATTCCGTAATTCCCGCAGCATCCATACGAACATCAAGGAAATGATCACGAAGCCATGGTTCTTGATATGAACCCCTATGGAGCTATGATCCCTTCGGGAAACTGAAGCAAGACCGCAGGCAGATCCCTTAGGCGTCCTCCGAGGTGCGCAGGATGAAGAGCGCGCCCTTGATGAAGCGCTCGGTGAGATCCTCGATCTCATCTTGGGAGAGCTTATGGTCGCAGGCGTTGAGTAAAAAGCACCTGAAGTACGAGATGGTGAGGTCGTTTGCGAGGGAGGTCTCCTCATCCGACAGCCCCAGATCGGCGGCGAACGAATCGAGCACCGCACGGTTTCGCGAGTTCAACGATCCGTACGCGAGCATGTTCAGGATTCGCCCGCTTGCCTGCTCGACTTCCTCGGGAAAGAGCTCGTAATACTTCTTTGCGATTGCGTCCATATTGTGGCTCTGCGGCCCGTAGAAGAGGCTCAGGAACACCGAGGGATTGGCGAAGGCGTGTGTGCAGAAGATCCTCCACGTGCGCAGATACTCTTCGCGTGGGCTTTCGTTCTCCGGCGTCGTCTGGATGATGTCGCGGGCATAGGCGCTGAGGTTTGAGATGAACGACATCGTGACGAGTTCGTTCATATCCTCGAAGTACAGATACAGCGTCGCCGAGCTATAACCCGCGGCTGAGGAGATGCGTCGAATGGAGACTGCGTCTACGCCTTCGGACTCGATGATCCCCCTCGTCGCCTTCACGAATGTCGCCATGATGGCGTTACGCGCTTCAGGTGAGTATTTGGTTCGGCTCATTATCAATTCTCGTTTCGCTGAGCGGCACATGCACGTATAAGGATATAGCCAATTCCCCAACGTGTCACTGGCAAAAGCATATCAGGTATGGTGAGCGGCTGCCCCGATGGGGGAGTATCCCCGAATGGGGGTCAGGCGGTTGCCTGCGAGAACGGGCAGCGCTTTCCGATGCACTGGTTGTTCCGGCTCGAGTAGGTGCAGACTATATCTTGGCTCTCCATCTCAACCCCGAAGTGCTCCCTCGCGAACCCGATGGCCGTCAGGATGGAGAGGAACGAGTCGCGTTTGCAGCAGCGCGGCCCGCCAATGTCGGCGATGGCGTTCAGGGATGCGGCCGTCATGCGGTGCGAGAGCGCAAAGGGCTCCTGCGTCAACGGCGTGGATTTGGATACGATCGACACGAACATGCCGGAGCTGATGCCCGCTCCGCACGCACCCCAGAAACCGCAGCTTCCACCGGGCACGCGCCTGCCCCTGCTCAGCATCTCCTGCAGCGCGGGTTCGAGCTCGATGTCTCCTCCCGCATTGCGGAATGCGGTCAGCAGCGCTGCGCCCACCATGACGTGGTGCTCCGGACCGTGCATGTGGCAAAACGGCATCGACATCATCTTGTCGATGATCTCGATCGGGTTCTTCGACGTCTCGTTCAAGCACACGCCGATGATGGAGTCAAGCCCGGCGGTATGGCATTCGTTGCACACGTAATGGCCCTCGACGCAGCGGGTCTTGCTCGCCTCCTGCTTGTGGCAAATCACGCACTCCATGGGCTCGTCCGCCTCAAGGTATTCCAACGGCGCCGAGCAGATCAGGCATTCTTCGGTCATGGACAAGCACCCCCCTGCACCAGTATAGAGCACCCGCTCGGGGATACTCCCCGAGCGGGGGCGGCTATTCGGAACGCGGGCGCTTACGGGTTCTCCGCTCGCGGATGCGCTTGCGATAGGCGGCGCCATCGTCCTCTTCGACGTGCTCTGCGGGAACGTATGGCTTGCCCGTCACCTCTTCATAGCGCTTCCGGCCGCGTCGGCATCGAAGCGCCTCTACGGGACACCTTCTCGCGCACTGATCGCATACCGTATACGCCTCCATGCAGGCCCGCCCTTCTCCACGCGCATCTCGGCCGTATTTCGCGCGTTTCCTTTTTTATAGTATCGCCCTGCCGATTGGCTACAATTATGAGCGTTCATGAACTGATCATCGAAGGGATTTCCATGGCAGACGAGAAGACCATCCCCGCCTACGATGCCGAGGTCGTTGAGACCAAGTGGCAGAAGATCTGGGAGGATGAGCAGACGTTCAAGGCGCGCGACGATTCCGCGCGCCCCAAGAAGTACGTCCTCGAGATGTTCCCGTATCCCTCGGGCGACCTGCACATGGGCCACGCGCGCAACTACTCCATCGGCGATGCCATGGCCCGTCAGGCCCGCATGAGGGGTTTCGAGGTGCTGCACCCCATGGGCTATGATGCCTTCGGCCTGCCTGCGGAGAACGCGGCCATCAAGCACAACACCCAGGCAGCCGTGTGGACGCGCAAGAACATGGCCCAAGCCACCAAGACCATGAAGCGCATGGGCTTCTCGTACGACTACGACCGCATGTTCGCCACATGCGACCCCGAATACTACACGTGGGGCCAGTGGGCCTTCCTCAAGATGTGGGAGAAGGGCCTGGCCTATCGTGCCACCTCGCCGGTCAACTGGTGCCCGAGTTGCAACACCGTGCTCGCTAACGAGCAGGTGGTGGACGGTAAGTGCTGGCGCTGCGGGTCCGTGCCCGAGAAGCGCGAGCTCTCCCAGTGGTACCTCAAGATCACCGACTACGCTCAGGAGCTGCTCGACGACATCGACAAGCTCGACGGCTGGCCCGAGAACGTCAAGGCGCAGCAGCGTAACTGGATAGGCCGTTCCGAGGGCGCCGAGATCGACTTCGCGCTCGCAGCGGAGGACGGTACCACGCCCACCGACCGCCTGATCACCGTCTTCACCACGCGTCCCGACACCCTCTACGGCACGTCCTTCTTCCTGCTGCCGCCCGAGAGCCCGCTTGCCGCAGAGCTCGTCGCCGGTACGGATCAGGAGGACGCGTACCGTGCGCTCAAGAAGAGCGTCGAGCAGGTATCATCCGTCGACCGTCAGGGTTCCGAGCGCGAGAAGCACGGCGTGTTTACCGGACGCTACGTCATCAACCCGCTCACCGGCGATCCGCTGCCCATCTGGGTTGCCGACTACATCCTGCTCGACTACGGCACCGGCGCCGTCATGGGCGTGCCCTGCGGCGATCAGCGCGACTTCGAGTTCGCGCGCGCCTACGGCCTGCCGATCCCGCCCATCATCGCTCAGAAGGACGACCCCCTCTACGAGCAGCTCAAGGACGAGCGCGACCTCGTGGTGACCGATGTCGACTGGGACCGCGCCATGGCGGCCGAGGGCTATCTCATCCAGTCGGGTCCCTTCACCGGCATGCTCGGGGGCAAGCACAGCCCTGCGGTCGATGCCATCATCGACTATCTGGGCGAGCGCGGCATCGGCCGCAAGACCGTGCAGTTCCGCCTGCGCGATTGGCTCATCAGCCGTCAGCGCTACTGGGGCAATCCCATCCCCATGATCCACTGCGATCAGTGCGGAGACGTGCCCGTGCCCTACGACCAGCTCCCCGTCCTTCTGCCCGAGAACCTCGATCTCGGCGCGGGGGAGACGCTCGCCGAGCATGCGCCCTTCTACGAGACCACGTGCCCCGCATGCGGCAAGCCCGCCAAGCGCGTCACCGACACCATGGATACCTTCACGTGCTCGAGCTGGTACTATCTGCGCTACTGCGATCCGCACAACGGCGAGGCGCCCTTCTCCAAGGCATCCGTCGACCACTGGATGCCCGTCGATAACTATATCGGCGGCATCGAGCACGCCATCCTGCACCTGCTCTATTCGCGCTTCTGGACCAAGGTCATGCGCGACATGGGCATGATCGACATCGACGAGCCGTTCGCCAACCTGCTCTGCCAGGGCATGGTGAAGGATGCCAACGGCGAGACCATGAGCAAGTCGAAGGGCAACGTCGTGCCGCCCTCGAGCGTCATCGAGCCCTACGGTGCCGATACCATGCGCCTGGCCATCCTCTTCATCGCTCCAGCCGAGAAGGACTTCAATTGGGATGTGGAGGCCGTTGCGGGTGCCAATCGCTTCATCAAGCGCGCATGGCGCACGGTGTGGTCGCTCTCCCAGACGGCGGATTTCGCCGCCGAGCTCGATCCGAGCGCGTTGCAGGGCGCTGCGGCCGAGCTGTGGCGCCGCCTCAACGAGCTCGGTCTGCGCTGCACTGCGGATTTCGATCGAGGCCAGTTCAACACGGCCATCTCGGCCATCATGGAGCTCGTGAACGATGCGAGCAAGTACCTTCAGGATACGCCGGCGGGGGAGCGCGACGGTGCGCTGTGCGCCCGCGTCGCCCACGACATCGTCGCCATGCTCAGCCCCATCTGCCCCCATTGGGGCGAGGAGCTGTTCCATGAGGCGTTGGGCGCCACCGCGTCGCTCTACGACGAGCCGTGGCCCCGATTCGACGCGGAGCAGGCCAAGAGCTCCATGGTGGAGATCGTCGTGCAGATCAAGGGCAAGGTTCGCGGACGCATCAACGTTGCCGCCGACGCTTCGAACGAGGAGCTCGAGGAGGCCGCCAAGACCGCCGTCGCAGCCCAGATCGAGGGGAAGGACATCAAGAAGGTCGTCGTGGTCCCCGGACGCCTGGTGAACATCGTAGCAATCTAGGCTCCGCCCCGTTTCTTGATGCGCGACGCACCTGCTTTTCGCTAATGGCACCGTCCGTTTTGGGCGGTGCCATTATTATCGTGACAAGGATTTCCCGACAAAGGAAAAAGCTGAGATTCCCGGGCAGATAGCGGAAATGGGAGGATCGTGTGGAAGAGCTGGTGTTGTACATCCACGGCAGAGGCGGGAGTGCGGCAGAGGGCGAGCATTACAAGCCGCTGTTTCCCGGCCGTGAGGTGATCGGCCTGGATTACCGATCTTCTAACCCATGGGAGACGGGTGAGGAGATCCGCGAAGCGGTGGATAGACTGAAAGACGAGTGCGAGGGCATCATTCTGATTGCCAACAGCATCGGTGCATATTTCAGCATGAATGCCGGGATCGGCAAGCTCATCGATCGGGCGTATTTCATCTCTCCCATCGTCGATATGGAACGACTGATCTGCGAGATGATGCACAAGTCCAATGTGACCGAGGAACAGCTGAGAGCGGAGGTTATGATCGCCTCAGCATTTGGCGAGGATCTGTCGTGGGATTGTCTGTGCTATGTGCGGGAGCATTCCGTGGTATGGGAGGTTCCAACGAACATCCTCTACGGGAGCATGGATGGTTTGACCGATTATGAAACGATCGAGGCCTTTGCAAAGGAGCACGGCGCGAAATTGACCGTGATGGAACAGGGGGAGCATTGGTTTCACACGGAGGAGCAGCTGCAGTTTCTGGACGGATGGATCAGGGAGTGCGAGGCCGATCGTCTCAGGGATGGCATGATCGATACATAACGGTTGAGACTCTACCCCGCGACGCGGGAACAGATGGAGGCCGTGGTCGCCTCCGAACAGGATGACGAGCTCAAGAAGGAGTATTCGAAGATGCTGGATGGCTGCATGCGGAATCCCGCTCATTGGGTGTGGTACGCCATGTGGATGATCGAGCAGAAGGACGGGACGCATATCGGCGATCCCTGCTTCAAGGGGCTGCAGGATGACGGTGTCGCGGAGATTGGATACGGAATCCTGGAGGAATATCAAGGGCAGGGCTATGCAACGGAAGCTGTGCGGGCGGCATGCCGATGGGCGTTCCAACATGCAGAGGTAAAGGCGCTGGAAGCGGAAACGAATGCTGGAAACGCTGCGTCGCAGAGAGTCCTCGAGAAATGCGGCTTCCTCGCCAATGGGACCATTGGCGAGGAAGGGCCTCGCTTCACCTTGCCCTGATGAGATGGACAAAACGCTGTTATCGTGAATGCAGGAGTGGTGTTTTGCAATGGATTGCATGCTTGCCGTCAACGGAACAACCTATCTGATCCTACGCCTTCTGGGCAAAGGCAAGGGCGGGTATTCATATCTTGCCGAAAGCGATGGGCGGCAGGTGGTGATCAAGCAGATTCATCATGAGTCCTGCGATTACTACAACTTCGGAAACAAGATCGAGGCGGAATTGCGGGATTATGGGCGGCTTCTGCAAGCTGGGATGCGCATCCCCCGCATGCACGCTTATGACACGAATACTGAGCAGATCGTCAAGGACTATATCGACGGTCCGACGGTGATAGAGCTGTTACAGGAGGGTGTTTCGGCCGAGCAGTATCTGCCTCAGGTGCGGGACATGGCGGCAAAGGCAACGGCCGTGGGGTTGAATATCGACTATCACCCCACCAACTTCGTGGTTCGTGAAGGCCTGATCTGGTATATCGACTACGAGTGCAATGACTATACGGAAGAGTGGGATTTCGAGCACTGGAGCCGTTTCCACTGGCTGCTCAAGGCGTGCTTCCACAGCTACCGCAAAGAGGACTACGAGGAGGTTTGCGACTTTCTGATCGAATTGAATCAAAGGGACAGAGCGCACATCAACTGGAACTGGGCGCGATTCGAATGGATGATGGAGCATCCGGAGTTTGACAAGAGCGCAGTGTCCTCTATCGGGCTACGGTGGTCGGATGGCACAGTTGTCGGCGCGGCGATCTACGACATGTACTTCGGGGAGGCGTTCTGCGCGGTGCTGCCGGATTATGAAGCGCTGCACCCGGAGATCCTGGACTACGCTTATCGGGAGCTGAAGGACGATTCCGGACTTGGAATCGCCGTCTGCGACGGAAACAGGACGGAGATTGAAGCGGCGAAGGCAGCCGGTTTTGTCTTGGAAGAGCAGCATGAAACAGTGATGCGCCTTGATTTGGACCGTATGCATCCATCCGATCTTCCGGAAGGCTTCTCCTTCTCGGAACTAGACCCCGCCCAAGAGGCGTATGCCTTTCAATGGCTGTTGTGGCAGGGTTTTGACCATGGAGAGGATCGGGAAGAGTTCGAGCGGGAGGACCTGCTTGCTTTGCAGAACCGCAGGCATCTGAACAAGCACCTCAGCCTTGCCACCATCTCCCCGGAAGGCGACAAGGTGGCATATTGCTGTGTGTGGTTTCACAAGGATACCGATTACGTCTATGTCGCGCCTGTTTGCACGGTCCCTTCCTGCCGTGGCAGGGGGATTGCTGCCGCACTCCTCTCGGAAGCTCTGAGCCGGGCGAAGGTTTTCGGCGCCAGGGAAGCCTTCGTCATATCCAACCTGACGTTTTATAAATAGGTGCCGCCGCCCGGGTTGCTGCCCAAACCGGGTATTCCGGTCGCTATGGCCCAGAAGCAGGAGTCGTCCGACCCGAGGGAGTAGCTCCCCGTCCATTTTTCGTACTGCTGCTCCAGGTATGCGGAATGTGCGGGGACCCATCCGTCCGCTTCGACCGAGTTCACGCGGAAGTTGCTCAGCTCCATCGTCCTGACGCCGGGGGCGTATTCCACAACGAAGTTCTCGAGGAAGCAGGAAACCCCGGGTCATGTGGGTGTTTTTGTATCCTAGGTCGTATTTGACCAACAGCGTTCATACTCCCGTAGACAGGTCGCATACCCAGAACTCCAGCTTGCAGTTGCCAGAATCCGCCGTATCGCATTGGATGAGGGCGCGATAGGTGGTTCCGGCATGCCAGTCGTAGTAGACGATGGTCTGGAACTGTACTCCCTGAGCGGTGGGCAAACCACGGGGCGGAACAAGGCTGCCGCCCGCCTACTGCTTGAGCGGGTCCTTGGACAGCGAACGGTCAACCTGACTGAGAAACCACTCACGTGAATCGGGTATCGACCCGTTCACGCCATGGGGAGAGCTCAGCTTATCCCGCCGCACCTCATCATCGAGCCATTGCATGGAGCTCGGCATCGAGGAGAGGGCGAAGGAGAAGGTGTAGGATCCCAGGTTCGCGGGGTCTGCCGCGGCGGCCGAGCGCACCTCCGAGAAGGGGACGGCATCGCCCGCGCTGTTGCGGATCCCGTCCTGCTCGACAACGAAGATGTGCACGAAGAGCGATGTGCGCTTGTCCTGGTGCACCGTGAGGGTGTTCCAGATCGCGTCGATGAGGCTCTGCTCGACGGCCGTGTATCCAGCGAACGTCTCGGGGACGCTGCCCTGGGGAAGGAGCAGAAGGACGTATTCCGTTTCGGAATGGTTATCCTCCGAATACTCGACGGATGCGATGACATCCTGCGCGTCTATGCCGAGCGTGTCTGCGACGAGATGGGCGATTCCTTCGTCGAACACCGCACCTTCGTTTGGAAGGCGCAAGCGACGGTTGTTGGACGCATCCGCCTTTGGCGCAATCGACCCTTCGATGTCCTCCTCCGTGATAGATGGATTCCCCGTTTCGCGGTGCGCTCTAAGCAGGATGTCCGCCTCTGCAACCAAAGGTGTGTAGACGTGCCCCGACAACTCGAGGGTGGTGCGTGACTCCGACGCGCTCACGACCCGTGCGGGTAGGGAGTTGGGATAGTTGTTTGAGAGCGGGTTGTATTTGAGCGCCATCGGGGCATCTGGTTTGAGGATGATAAGGTCGCTGTAGTTGCCGCCCAGCTCGGCGAGGTTGTTGGCGCAGTCGAGAAACATGCTGGTTTCGAGCAGCTCGTCATCCGATGAGCGCGCCCACACGTAAACATCCCTGCCGTCGATGGCATACGTCCTGCCGTCGATGAATCCGAGCGCCTCGACCTGCTCGCGGAATGCAATGCGCCCCTGGTATCGCTCGCGCGCTTCTTCAACTCCCGTGTCGAAAAACGCAAGAGTGTTCCAGCGGAAATAGCGGACGTTCGTGATAAGGCCGGCATCGCTCCCCTCGACGCACACGAGCCTCGTTATCGTGCAGTCGCCGCTCTCGCGCTTGGGTGGAACGGGGATGGGGCCGTTGTTGGGGAAGGGGTAGGAGAAGTCGATAACCCGCCACTCCTCGCCGGTCTCAGCCTCGAGCGTATCCTCCGAAAGCTCCGCGATGCGCACCCAGAGCTGGGGGCTTCGGGAGCGGTCGGGTCCACCGTATCCCGCCGGGTCGGTCGGCCACGCACCTTGTTCCAGGCAGGTTCGCAGCTCCTCGATGCTCAGGGCATGCTCGCCCTCGTCGAGGGATAGCGTCTCGAAGACCTTTCCGAGCTCGGGCGCGAGCGCGTCGAGAACCTCGATGTCGCGCTCGGTTGCGGCAGGGTCGGCGATGAATGCCGCGGTCTCGGGAGTGTCGCCGATGGGATCGTCGTAGAGCGAGCGCTCGCACGACCTGACGCCGATGATGACGCTGCCGAACAGCAGGACGGTCGCTGCCGCGTAGACGATGAGGCAAAGGACGCCGAACAGGCAGAGCGCTTTGGTGGTGCCTCCCGATCGGCTGTTCCGGGACTGCTGCTGGTTCTGTGTGCCCTGCGGTACCGGAGGTCTGCCGTCCATGGGTTTCTCCTATCGCTCGATATACGCCATGAGCAGGTCGTAGGTGTTGCGCAGCCCGTCGATGTGGGTGCGCTCGTATCCGTGGCTGTTCGCCGTGCCCGGGCCCATGGCGGCGTGGCGCACGTCGTAGCCGGCCAGAACGCTGCCGTCGCCGTCAGTTGCGTAGTGCGGCGTGAAGATGTCCATCACGTAGTCGACGCCCGCCTCGATGGCCGCGTCGCGCAGCTCGTTGGTCATGCCCCAGTGGTAGGGGAAGCGCGAGTCCTTGGCGAAGATCGAGACCTTGCGCTCGTCGGAGTTCTGGTCGGGTCCGGTGGGGGCGATATCGATGGCGAGGATGTCGCGCACGCCCTCGGGCAGCCATGCGGTCCCATGTCCGATCTCCTCGTACATGGCGAAGTACGCGTAGACCTTGCGGTTGAGCCGCACACCCTCCTCGACAAGCGCCTTCATGGCGCAGAGCAGCACGGCTGCGCAGGCCTTATCGTCCACGAACCGCGACTTCACGTAGCCGTTGGAAAACTGGAAGCGCGGCTCGAGCGCGATGCTGTCGCCCGTGTCGATGCCTAGGGAGCGCACCTCGTCGGCCGAAGCCACCGCCTCGTCGAGCACCACGCATACATTGGTGCGGAAGTCGCCGATCTCGCCGCGCAGCTCGTCCTCGGTCACATGGATGGAGTTGGGCGTGCGGCAGACGGTCCCGGTGTATACCGCACCCGCCCGCGTGTGCACGCGCACGTTCTCGCCTACGCAATGGAAGGGGTAGAGGCCGCCCACCGGGCACACGTTGAGCGTGCCGTCGGCATTGACGTGGCGCACCATGAGGCCGATGTCATCCAGATGCGCGGTCACCACGAGCGGCTCTCCCTCGCCGCCCAGATCGGCGATGACGCCGCCCTTGTGCAGAAGGTCATAGCCGTAGCCCATCTCGTCGAGCATGGAGCACAGCAGCGCCTGGATCTCCTCGTACTGGCCGGTGGTGCTGTCGGCTGCCAGCAGCCGCTCGAAGGTGCCCAAACAAAAGCTCTCATCAAAGGCGCGCATGCGCATTCCTCCCGTATCGGGGTTTCCGTTCCAACGACCATTGTACGTGCAAACCGCGCGCCGGCGCGGCGCCATCCGCGAGGGGATGACAAAAGGACTACGAGGAAAACTGTCACGAGGAAAACTGTCACGAGGAAAACTGTCACGAGGAAAACTGTCACGAGGAAAACTGTCACGGCGCTATGCGCGGGCCGCCTCGATCTTGTGCGCAATCGCCCCGATGGCAAGGCCGATGGCCGAGACAACCGCGCCGGGGATGAGCGCCCCCCATTCGGGCGAGGGCATCGTGCCGGTCTCGATGCCGTTGGCCGCATCGAAGGTGGCGTAGGTGGCGAGCAAGTACATCACCGAGAAGAACGCCGCAGCCGCAAAACGCTTGGGCCCCAGCTCGGCGTTGCGCCCGATGAGCACCGACAGCACGAGCGTGGTAACGGGCAGCACCACGTAGAAGGCCATGAGCGCATACCCCATGGCGTCCTCGGGTTTGGTGACGGTCCAGAACACCGCCACGACAACCGCCCAGACGACCAGGTAGACGGCAAGCTGGATGTTCCTCGTGAGCCGAGTTCTGCTCTTCACGATATCGGTGCTCTTGGCAAGATGGGTAAGCATGTCCCTGTCCTCCTTCAACATCGCATCGAGGCTGATGCCGTAGAGGTTCGAAAGATCGACCGCGCTCACGATGTCGGGATAGGTCTTCCCCCGCTCCCAATTCGAGACGGTCTGCCTGCTCACGCCGAGCGCTTCGGCAACCTGCTCCTGGGTGAGCCCCGCCGCAGAGCGCGCCTCGCGCAGCCGCTCGCTAACCTCCACGCATCCACCTCCTCCGTATGATGGGGAGAACGTACCGCCTTTCTCCACCATCATCCACCAAATGGCTTTCGCATGCGCCGAGAATCGCGTCAAAATGCTTTTACATGTGCGGAACCCCCGTGGTACCAAAAGGCCTTATTCCAGCGATTCGAGCCGCGAGAGGGGCTTCGTCCTTGGAACAAGGCCGCCTGGGGGCGCAAACCGTTGGAATAAGCTGTTCTGGTACCACGGGGGTTTCAACCTCCTTTGGGGGATACTCCCCCAAAGGAGGTTCCCGGCGGGGGTTGTGGAGAGAAGCCGGCGATATGCGCCGCAAACGGATATAAGCCTTGACCTGCGCAGGTAACGTGCTATAGTGATGCAACGTAATAAGGTTTCGTTCATCGAGGGTTGTGGAGCGCACGGTTTGGCTCCGCGCCCTTTTTGTATGGAAGGAGGGGAGAGCGGCATGCAGGAGAATGCGCTGCGCACCCGCATCATCGATGCGCTCGAGCAGGAAAGCGCAGATCATGGCATCGATATCGTCGATGTTCAGATCACGGGCGCGTCCAAGATCCCCGTTGTGAGCGTCCGCATCGACCACGTAGACGAGGAGCTGCCTCCCATCACGCTCGACGATGTGGCCGCGCAAAACGCCTGGATCGGCGCGAAGATCGATGAGATCGATCCGTTCCCGGGAAGCTACACCCTGGAGGTCTCGTCTCCCGGCATGGCGCGTCCGCTGCGCAAAGCACGCGACTTCGAGCGCTTCGCGGGCCATACCGTCCTCCTTCATACGGCAGCGTACGAAGGGCGTCGCAAGTTCACGGGCGTCCTCGAAGGCATCGAAGGGTCAACCGTCACGCTCGCCTGCGACGACGGCACGTTCTCCTTCGACCTTTCAGACATCAGGAGCTGCACCATCAAACCGGATTATGACTTTTCGGCCTCCGCCGAGAAGCGCGGATAGGAAAGGAACACGATACCCATGGCATCCGAAATGATCGAAGCCCTCACGCTGCTCTGCCAGGAAAAGCACATCGACGAGCTCGTCCTCCTCGACCGCCTCGAGCAGTCGCTCGCCAAAAGCTACGCCGACATCCTGCACCTCGACTTCGGCGCGCGCGTGACCATCTCCCGCGACACCGGCAAGGTCTACGTCTACGAGCTGGTGCCCAAGGAGGAGTCGTTCGATGAGGAAACCGGCGAGTACACCGAGTTCGACGAGGTCGATGTGACCCCGGCCGACACCAGCCGCATCGCCGCCCAGCACGCCAAGACCGAGATCAACAACCTCGTGCGCAACGCGGCGCGCGTGCAAATCTACGAGGAGTTCTCCGACCGCATCGGCGATATGATCAACGGGTCGGTCCTCCAGGTCACCAACGAGTTCGCCATCGTCAAGATCCGCGAGGGCGTGGAGGCCGAGCTCCCGTACTTCGATCAGCGCCGCAACGAGAACGAGCGCAACGAGCGCCCTGCGGGCGAGCGCTATGTCCACGGCCAGCGCATCAAGGCCATCATCATCGACGTGCGCGACCCCAACAGCACCGCTGCGCCCGTGCGCGGCGACCGCTCGCGTCCGCCCATCGTGGTGAGCCGCACGAGCCCCGACCTGCTCGCGCGCCTCTTCGAGCAGGAGGTTCCCGAGATCTACGAAGGCACCGTCGAGATACGCTCCATCGCGCGCGACGCCGGCGTGCGCTCCAAGGTTGCCGTGGCGTCGCTCGACGACCGCCTCGACCCGGTGGGCGCCTGCGTGGGGCCCAAGGGCAGCCGCGTGCGCGCCGTGGTGACCGAGCTGCGCGGCGAGCGCGTCGACGTCATCCTGTGGGACGAGGACCCGCGCAGGTTCGTCGCGAACGCGCTCTCGCCCGCCAAGGTCTCGCGCGTCATCGTCGATGCCGAGACGGGCTATGCCACGGTCATCGTCCCCGACGACCAGCTCTCGCTCGCCATCGGCAAGGAGGGTCAGAACGCCCGTCTCGCCGCCCGCCTCACCGGCCTCCACATCGACATCAAGAACGAGACGCTCGCCGCCGACGTGCTGCGCGAGCTGCCCGCCGTCGAGGTCGTGGATGAGGACGAAGGCGGCCATCGCTGCGAGTACGTGGGCGAGAACGGTATGCAGTGCCGCAACATGGCACGCCCCGGATCGCGCTTCTGCGGCCTGCACGAGTCGATGGCCGAGTATGCCGACGTTGCCGTGTCCGACAACCCCGATTCCCTGATCTAGCGCGGCTAGGTCCAGTCAGACGCCACCACCTGAGGAGGTTTGCCCATGGCCAAGACGCGAATCAGCGAACTCGCCAAAGAATACGGCATGACCGGCAAGGAGATGTTCGAGCACATCGTTGCCATGAAGATCCCCGCCAAGTCGTCCTCATCGACCATCGAGGACGCCTACCTGCCCATCGTGCGCAAGAAGCTCCAGCCCATCCTCGAGGCGCGCGCCGCCGAGATCGAGGCCGCCCGCAAGGCCGAGGAGGAGGCCGCCGCCGAGCAGGCCCGCCTTGCCGCAGAGGCCGCCGAGCGCGAGCGTCTCGCAGCCGAGGCGCGCCGCGAGGAAGAGCGTGCTGCCGAGGAGGCGCGCAGAGCCGAGGAAGAGGCCCGTCGCGCCGCCGAGGAGGCAGCCCGCGCGGAGGAGGAGCGCAAGGCGGCCGAGGAGGCCGAGCGCAACCGCGTGCGCGACACCGCTCCCAAGATGAAGACCTCGTTCTCCAGCCTGCTCGATCAGATCGCCCAGCAGGAGGAGATGCTCAAGCAGCAGGCCGCCGAGGCAGAGGCGGCCAAGAAGGCCAAGGATGAGAAGCCCCGCCGCGCGCGCAAGGACGACAGCCCGTACCGCGAGTCCAAGCGCGCCGCAGGCTCTCAGGCCGTCCCTGCGGTTCAGAATGTCCACAACGCCCCCGCTCCCGCCGACGAGGCGAAGGGGCGCGGCAAGGGCCGCAAGAAGGACCGTCGCGGCGGCGCGGAGGGCGAGGACCGCTACAGCCGCATGGCGCGCGAGGCCGAGGCGTACAACCGCAACCGCGTTCTCGACGAGGCCCGCGAGGCCATCGAGGAGGCGACGCGCGAATCCGCCGGCCGTCGCAAGCGTCGCAAGGAGCGCCGCGTGAAGCAGGCCGCCGAGGCGGCCGAGGAGCGCCGTATCGAGGAGGCGCTGGCCAACGACCAGGACCTCGCCCAGCTCGACACCGTGCGCATCCCGCAGGGTTCCACGGTGCAGGACCTCTCCGAGCTGCTCGGCGTGCCCGCCAACGACATCATCAAGCGCCTGTTCCTGCTCGGAACGCCGCTCACTCTCACCGAGTCCATGTCCGACGACTTGATCGAGCTCGTCGCAGACGATCTGGGCCGCGACGTCAAGATCATGACCAAGGAGGAGGAGAACACCTTCACCTTCTATGACGATCCGTCGCTGCTTAAGAGCCGTTCGCCGGTGGTCACGGTCATGGGCCACGTCGACCACGGCAAGACGAGCCTGCTCGACGCCATCCGCCACACCGGCGTGGCCGCAGGCGAGGCCGGCGGCATCACGCAGGCCATCGGCGCCTCGCAGGTCACCCTGGGCGATCGCACCATAACCTTCGTCGATACCCCCGGCCACGAGACCTTCACGGCCATGCGCGCCCGAGGTGCCAAGGTGACCGACATCGTCATTTTGGTGGTCGCCGCCGATGACGGCGTGATGCCCCAGACCATCGAGTCCATCAACCACGCCAAGGCAGCGGGCGTTCCCATCGTCGTCGCGGTCAACAAGATCGACAAGGACGGCGCCAACCCCGATCGCGTGCGCCAGGAGCTCACCGAGTACGGCGTCATCCCGGAGGAGTGGGGCGGGCAGAACATGTTCTGCAACATCTCCGCCAAGAAGGCCATCGGCATCGACGAGCTGCTCGAAACCGTCTTGCTCCAGGCCGACGTGCTCGAGCTCAAGGCCAACCCCGACACCTTCGCCTCCGGCTACGTGCTCGAGGCCAAGCTCGACCGAGGCCGCGGATCCGTTGCGACCGTGCTCGTGAACCGAGGAACCCTCCACGTGGGCGATGCCCTTGTCGCCGGCATGTCGTTCGGACGCGTCCGTGCCATGCTCGACTGGAAGGGGCGTCCGGTCTCCGAGGCCGGTCCGTCCGATGCCGTGGAGATTCTCGGCCTGCAGAACGTTCCCATGGCAGGCGACGAGTTCCGCGTGTTCCAGGACGAGCGCGATGCCCGCAGCCTGGCCGATGAGCGCGCGCTCAAGGCCCGCATCGAGGAGCAGAACCGCGTCAAGCACGTCACCCTCGAGAATCTCTTCGCCACCATGGAGGATGCGGAGGTCAAGGAGCTCAACCTCATCATCAAGGCCGACGTGCAGGGTTCCATCGAGGCGCTGCGCGACTCGCTCGAAAAGATGGACCAGTCCGAGGTGCGCATCAACGTCATCCACTCCGCCGTGGGCGCCGTCTCCGAGACCGACGTCATCCTCGCCGACGCCTCCAACGCCATCATCATCGGCTTCGGCGTGCGTCCCGAGGCCAAGGCGAAGGTCGCCGCCGAGCGCGACGGCGTGGAGATCCGCACCTACAGCGTCATCTACAAGGCCATGGAAGACATCGAAGCAGCCCGTGTGGGCATGCTCAGCCCCACCGAGGTGGAGGTCTCCACGGGCATCGCCGAGGTGCGCGACACCTTCAAGGTGCCCAAGGTGGGCATCGCCGCAGGCTGCATGGTGGAGGAGGGCGAGATCTCGCGCGACGACCGCGTGCGCCTCGTCCGCGACGGCATCGTCATCTACGAGGGCAGGATCGCCTCGCTCCGGCGCTTCAAGGACGATGTCAAGAGCGTTCGCGCCGGCTTCGAGTGCGGTATCGGCCTGGAGAACTTCCAGGACTTCCATCTGGGCGACAGCATCGAGGGCTACCGCATCGAAGAGGTCGCGCGTACCGAGTAGGAGGCGCTCTGCCATGAAACAGAACCAGAACTCGCGCCGCGTCAACCAGATGGCGCGCGAGAAGCTCGGCTATATCCTGCTGTTCGAGGTCTCCGACCCCGATCTTGAGCTCATCACGCTCACGGGCGTGGAGGTGTCCATCGACAAGAGCGTCTGCCGCGCCTACGTCAGCTGCAGCAGGGACCGTTACGAGCGTGTGGAAGCTGCGCTCGAGCGCGCCAAGGGGAGGATCAGATCCCTTCTCGGGCACTCCCTGGGCTGGCGCGTCACGCCCGAGCTCTCCTTCCATATCGACACCACCACCGACGAGGCCGAGAACATCGCGCGCGCCCTGGAGGACGTTCCGCCCACCATGGGCGTCCCCAAAGATGCGGGCGGCTACCCCATCGATGCCGCCGCTCCGGCGGAGGAGGACCGATGACCCTCGATTTCGCACAGCGTCAGGAGCAGATCAAGGGCTTCGACGGCATCGTCGCCCTGATCGAGCAGTCCCATGAGATCGCTCTCTGCGCCCACACCAACCCCGACGGGGATGCGCTGGGCAGCGCGCTCGGCCTCTCGATGGCGCTTGCCAAGCGCTGGCCCGACAAGGCCTTCGTAAACCTGCTCGCCGATGCCGGCGATGTGCCGTTCATCTATCGCTTCATGCGGGGATCCGACACGTTCGTGCATGCGGCGGACTACGGCTCGACGCCCGATCTGTTCATCTGCGTCGATCTCTCCGCCATCCACCGTCTCGCCGATGCCGCGTGCATCTGCCTGCGCGCTCCGCGCAAGGCCGTCATCGACCATCACCCGTATGACGAGGTGTTCTGGGATGCGGGCGTGGTGCGCCGCGATGCTGCGGCGGCGGGCGTCATCGTGGAGGAGTTCATCGAGTACCTCGGCATCGATCTCGATGCCGATATCGCCCAGTGCCTGCTCTGCGCCATCGTCACCGACACCGGCCGCTTCCAGTATCAGAACGCCGATTCCGAGGCGTTCTACGTCACCTCGAAGCTCGTCGACGCGGGCGCCTCGCCCTCCGACGTGGCGCTTGCGGTGTATCAGAGCGATCGGATTCCGTATCTGCATCTCGAGGCCAAGGTCATGGGCCGCATCACCACCTTCTTCGACGGCAAGATCGCCTACAGCTATGCGTCGCTCGCCGACATAGAGGATGCGGACGTCGATGTGAGCGAATGCGACGGTCTCGTGGACGTCGTGCGCCGCGCCGCCGGCGCGGAGATCGCGCTGTTCCTCAAGCAGACCGATGTCGATCAGGTGCGCGGCAACCTGCGCGCCAAAACCGACTGGGATATTTCGAGCATCGCGCGCGCGATGGGCGGCGGCGGCCACCGGGCTGCCTCGGGATTCACCTACGACGGCGACATCGACGAGGCGCTCTCCGTCGTGCTGCCCAAGATCCAAGAGCTCATCGATTCCAAGGAAACGGCGTAGAGATCTCGTTGAAACGTTTCTCGTGCGGACATAGCCTCCTTATCGGCGTCGACAAGCCCCTCGGGCTCTCGAGCCATGACGTCGTGGCGCGCGTGCGCCGCGCCGTGGGCGAGAGCAAGGTGGGGCATGCCGGTACGCTCGATCCGTTGGCGTCGGGCGTCCTCGTCGTGGGCATCGGCCAGGCCACGCGCCTGCTCGGCCTTATAACGCTCGACGACAAGCGCTACCTGGCCCGAATCTCGTTCGGCTCGCAGACCTCCACCGACGACGCGGAAGGCGAGGTCATCCGCACCGCGCCCATCGGCGAGAGCCTGCGCGACGAGGGGTTCGCCCGCGCGGCCCTTGCGCGGATCGTGGGCGTCCAGGAACAGGTCCCCCCCGCATATTCCGCCATCTCGGTGGATGGCGCGCGCGCCTATGCGCGGGCGCGGAAGGGGGAGGACGTGGATCTTCCCGCTCGCACCGTCACCGTGCATGACGCGGCGCTGATCTCTGTTGACGCCCACGATGGAGACGTTGCATGGGTGTGCTCGTTCCACGTGTCCAAGGGCGCCTATATCCGTTCGCTCGCCCGCGACCTGGGCAGCATGCTGGATAGCGCGGCGCACCTCTCGGGGTTGACGCGCACGAGCTCGGGGGCGGTCGGCCTCGATCGATGCATCGATCTCGACACGCTCGCGGAGGGCGGCCTCGAGGCCGCGCGCGCCGCCGCGCTCGACCCGCTTACGCTGCTTTCGCATCAACGTATCGTGCCTACCGATGCGGAGCTTGCCGCCATCATGAACGGCAGGCAGCTTTCCGCCGACATCTGCCCCGGTCTCGCCCAGGGAGAGGACGCCTGCCTCACGCGGGATGGGCGGCTCTGGAGCATCGTCACGCGCACAGGAGACCGTCTTGCAACCGCCGTCAACTTCCCGCAGGGCATCGAGGGGGTGCGTGCATGACGGAGTCGCCCGTGCAGCTCATACGCCGTGCCCTTTTCCTCAACGGGAGTCGTTTCGAAGAACGCCGTGTGCAGGGCGCCACGCTCTATCGCAAACCCGGCTCGGCATGCGGACCCGATGCGCCCTTCGTCTGCGTGATCGGCGCCTTCGACGGCATGCATCTGGGACACAGGCTCCTTATCGATGCGGCGCGCGCCGAGGCGGAGAAGCGCGGACTTCCGCTCGCCCTCGTGACCTTCGTTCCCGACCCCTCGGAGGTGCTCTCCCGCCGCAATCCCGAGCACCTCTGCACCGATGACGACCGCATCCGCGCGCTGTTCCTCACCAAGCCCGATCTCGTCATCGCGTTCGATTTCACCTGGGACTTCTCGCGCTGCAGCTATGAGGCGTTCACGCTCGAGGTGCTGGGCGGCATCGTGAAGCCCCGGTCCATCCACGTGGGCGAGGACTTCACCTTCGGAGCGGACGGCGCGGGATCGCCTTCCGATATCGCGCGTCTCGGCGCATGCCACGGCTTCGACGTCCACGGCCATCCGCTCGTGGAGGTTGGCGGCGCGCCCGTCTCGTCCACGCGCATCAGGGCGCTGCTCAAAGCGGGGCGCCTAAGGGAAGCTCAGGCGCTGCTCGCCCGCCATCACATGATGCGGGCGGGCATCGCCTGCGCGCAGGGAGGGGCCGTCCTGTCCTTCGATAGCCGGTCCTGCATGCCCAAGGCGGGCGTATACGCCTGCTATGCCGCGTGCGCGACGACGGCGTATCCCGTCGTCGTCCGCCTTGATGCCGCATCGTGCTCCGCGCATGTCGTGCGCGGCTCGCTTCCCGCCGATGCGCGCTCCTGCTCGGCGGTGTTCGTCGAACCGCTCCCCGAAGCGGATGATAGCGCCTGCGAAAACTGGGTACAACATCCCAATATCATGTTTGCATCCGGGGAGGTGGGCGCGTGATCGGCGACGATGATATCCAGCGCGTTCGCCAAGCAGTCAACATCGTCGATCTCGTCTCCGAAACCGTGGAGCTCAAGCAGCGCGGCCAGGAGTTCTGGGGCTGCTGCCCGTTCCATAACGAGAAGACGCCCTCGTTCAAGGTCAATCCGTCCACGGGGCTCTGGTACTGCTTCGGCGCCTGCCAAACGGGCGGCGACGCCATCTCCTATATCCGTAAACGCGACAACCTCGAGTTCGCAGATGCCGTGCGGGCGCTTGCCGAGAAGGCGGGCATCGAGATCGAGGAGAGCTCTGCGACCGGTCCGAAAGGGCCTCGGCGCAATCGCCTCATCGAGTGCCTCGCCGAGGCGGAGTCCTACTATCATCTGCAGCTCATGCGCGGCAAGTGCGAGGGTGCCGCCGCCGCGCGCTCCTATCTTGCAGCACGCGGCTTCGGATCCGAGATCTGCAAGCGGTGGCGTCTCGGCTATGCGCCCGGGCGCGGGGCGCTCGTTGCGCACCTGCGTGCGAAGGGCTTCTCGATCGCCGAGATCCGCACGGCCAATCTCTCGGTCGATCGCGGCAACCGCGCATCCGACCGCTTCTACGAGCGTGTGATGTTCCCCATCCACGACGACCAGGGGCGCGCCATCGCCTTCGGCGGGCGGGTGCTGGGCAAGGGCGAGCCCAAGTACCTCAACTCCAGCGAGACTCCCGTGTTCCACAAATCCAAGAACCTGTATGCGCTCGACCGCGCCAAGGAGATGATCACCGCCACGGGCACGGCCATCATCTGCGAGGGGTATACCGATGTGATCTCCCTGCATGAGGCGGGGTTCGCCAATGCGGTCGCGGCGCTCGGCACGGCGCTCACCCTCGACCATATCCGCATGCTCGCACGCTATCGCATCGACAGGATCATCTGCCTCTTCGACGGCGACGCCGCAGGTCAGCATGCTGCCGAGCGCACGGTGCAGTACGTCGATAAAACCGAGGCCAACCTTCTGTGCGTGGTGCTGCCCAACGGCCAGGATCCCGCTGAGTTTCTGGCCAGCCATACGCCTGCGCAGCTCCAAGCCGAGCTCGATGCCGCACGCCCGCTCATCGATTTCGTGATCGATGTTCGTCTCGACAAGCATGATCTTTCCACGCCCGGACGGCGCGTCAAGGCGCTCGACGACGTGGTCGAGGTGCTCGCCCCGCTCAAGCGATCGGTTTTGATCGACGAGCTCGCCACCAAAGTGGCGTATCGCCTGCCCGGCATCGAGGTGGACGCCGTCAAGAACGCCATCCGCGAGAAGCCGCTGTCCAGGCATGCGGACGCGCCTGCGGTTCACGGCGGCGAGCAGCGCAGCGATCCGCAGCCCGAGCTCTCCTACGAGTCGATCTCGATGAGCGAGCGGCGCCAGCTCAAGATCGAGCGGGAGCTGCTTGCGCTGATCGCGCTCTATCCCGACAACCTGCGTCCGCTCGCGTCCCGCATGACCTCTCTCATCTGGGCCGATGCGCGTCATGAGGCGATGCTGTGGGCCATGCTCTCCACGCCCGACGGCACCGAACCCAAGGGCGTGGTGGCGTCTGCGCTGTCTGTCGAGCCTGCTGCTGCGCAGCTGCTTTCGGCGGGGGAGGGAGCGGCATCGGGCGAGGATGCCGTGCAGCGCGCGTCCGCATATCTCGATGCGCTCGAGCTCGCCTCCGCCAAGCGCAGGCTCAAGCAGGTCAAAGCGGCGCTTCATGGCCAGGCGGGTTTGGATGGCGAGGCCCTGCGCGCGCTGTTCGAGGAGGCCTCGACCTTGCAGAAACGGATCAACGAGCTCACGGGGTTCATGTCCCGTGCAACGAATATGTGATTTTGGGTAGACTATATAGGCTTTCAAGAGAAAGAGGTCACCTCGTGTCGGTAAAAAAGGCAAAGAGCAACGTCATGCTGTCATCTGAGCTCAACGGCGTAGTTGAGAGCCTCGTCGCTTCGTCGTCCAAACAGGGATCGATCACCGAGGACGATATCCAAATTGCCATCAAAGAAATCGACGTCGATGGTGACGAGCTGTCCGATCTCTACGACGCCCTCCGCTCGCACGGCATCGATATCACAACGTCGGGCGAGGCGAGCCTTCCCACGGCTGCTGCCGATTCGTTCTCCGAAGACGATTTCGCCGACGACCTCGATGACGAGAGCGGCTTTTCGGGTGACGACGAGGAATACGAGAGCGAAGAGGACGACGAGGACTACGAAGTCATCAACGAGGCCAAAGCCGTCAAGGAGGCCCTGCGCTCCGTGCCCAAGGCCAAGACGTCCAAGCCCAAGCGCTCGAGCCGTGCCCGGTCTCGCCGCCAAGACACCGCCACGGTCATGCTCACGGGAGATCCCGTGCGCATGTACCTCAAGGAGATCGGCAAGGTTGACCTGCTCACCGCTCAGGAAGAGGTCCATCTCGCCATGAAGATCGAGGCGGGAACCGAGGCAACCGACAAGCTTGCCGCCGCCGAGAACGGCGAAATCGAGCTCACCCGTGCCGAGATGCGCCGCCTGATGCGTATCGAGCAGGTGGGTCTCGAGGCAAAGCAGGCGCTCATCAGCGCCAACCTGCGCCTCGTCGTTTCCATCGCCAAGCGCTATGTGGGCCGCGGCATGCTCTTCCTCGACCTTATCCAAGAGGGGAACCTGGGCCTCATCCGTGCGGTCGAGAAGTTCGACTACACCAAGGGATTCAAGTTCTCAACGTATGCCACGTGGTGGATCCGTCAGGCCATCACGCGCGCCATCGCCGACCAGGCACGCACCATCCGCATCCCGGTGCACATGGTGGAGACCATCAACAAGCTCATCCGCGTGCAGCGTCAGCTGCTGCAGGATCTCGGACGAGACCCCACTCCCGAGGAGATCGGCGAGGAGATGGGCATGAGCCCCGATCGCGTGCGCGAGATCCAGAAGATCAGCCAGGAGCCCGTCTCGCTCGAGACGCCCATCGGCGAGGAGGAGGATTCCCAGCTCGGAGACTTCATCGAGGATTCCTCTGCCATCGCGCCGCCCGACGCCGCATCCGATTCCATGCTGCGTGAGCAGCTCGATCAGGTGCTCGACAGCCTGGCCGACCGCGAGCGCAAGGTCATCAAGTTCCGCTTCGGTCTCGAGGACGGCCATCCCCGCACCCTCGAGGAGGTGGGGCGCGAGTTCGGCGTCACGCGCGAGCGCATCCGCCAGATCGAGAGCAAGACGCTTGCCAAGCTCCGCCATCCCAGCCGGTCGAGCAAGCTCAAGGATTACATGGAAGATTAGAAATAGCGTTTGCATGCGGAGGGCATAAGCTCTATACTCTTTAACCGCACCTCAGATTCCCCCGTGGCGCAGCGGTAGCGCGGCGGACTGTTAATCCGTGTGTCGCTGGTTCAAATCCAGCCGGGGGAGCCAGGAATCTTTGCAGGTCAGAGATGTGTTCTCTGGCCTGTTTTCTTTACGTACGCGCCAGGTGCGTCCCGCATGCGCCGTTTGCGGAAGGCGGGTGGCCCCGAAGGAAGTCGCTCCGGGGCCTCGGCCCCGGAGCTCCTGAGCGACGCATACACGTGAAATCGCTAGAATGGCATAATTTTCCGCTTTTCTGCCGAAAAGCGGCACCGGAAAAAATGGGGTCGCATTCATGGCTCTTCTGACCTGCTCGAACGGAGGGCAGGTTTTAGCCCAATGGAGAATCGAGCCCCGAAAACGGCAGAAAAGCGGAAAATTATGCCATTTCTGTAAATCGGCGTGTATGCCGATCGTGATGCAGCCTGCTGCAGCGGGCGGAGCGCAGATGCCTGCGCACAGCGCCCCGTGATGATGAGCGATGATCGCCGATCATCTGGTAAGCTGACGATACGCGGCGAGATGGGAGGCTTGCATGGAGCGCATCGTATGCCTGTTGATCGGCTATGCGTTCGGCTCGTTCCTCACGGCCGACGTAATCGCCCGCGTCTCGCATCATACATCGATCTTCGTGCTGGGCGACGGCAATCCCGGCATGGCGAACGTGGGCCGCGAACTGGGCAGAAAAGCCGCGCTCATCTGTCTGGCGGGGGATGTCCTGAAAACCGTTCTAGCCATCCTCATCGCCCGTCTTGCATTCCCCCAGCTCGAAGACCTTGCGATCCCCTGGGCAGGTTTGGGTGCGACGCTCGGCCACGTGTTTCCCTTCTGGCATCGCTTCAAGGGCGGAAAAGGCGTCGCCACTATCGCCGCCACCATCATCCTTTCGGATTCTCTGTGGGGCTGCCTTGCAGCCGTGGTCGGTGTGGCGGCGATCGTCATCTCGGGTTATCTGAGCGTTGCCGCCGTGGTTGCCATGGCCTTCTATGCAATCGCGATGATGTGCATCGGCCATCCCGAGCTCGCATCCATTGCGGACGTGTTCCTGGTGCTTACCGTGTACTGCCATTGGTCGAAGCTGCGCGGCATCAAGGAGGGATCCACCCATCGGGCAGGGCTTTCCGTCAGGTTTCGGCGTCTCTTCAACCGGTAGCGGTCCATCTGCGTCGGCTTCCGCGTATAGGCGGTGTTGAATCGTCTTGAAGGAGGTGGCATCATGAAGAAGCTCACGCGCCGGGATTTCACGGCTGCGGGCATCCTGCCCGCTCTTGCCCTTGCGGGCGCGGGACCTGCGGGATGCACCTCGTTCGAGCCCTCCGAGAACGACGTCATCGAAGTCTACGGTGCTCCTGCGGATGACGGCCCCTTCGATGATGAGGGCTCCGAGGACGACGATTCTTCGGGAAGCGGCGATGAACCGCACGGCGGTTAAAGCAGGGCATCTCGCTTCCCTGGCAGATTACACGCGCACGCTGTACCGTGCCCCTGAACTGCGCAGGCTCTATCTCGAGCTCACCCTTCAGTGCAACGAGCGCTGCTTTCACTGCGGCAGCTCGTGCACGTCCTCCCGAAACGACGAGCTGCGCGGGCTCGCAGGCGGATACGATCGCGCCATGGCGGGCATCCAGAACCTCATCGACGTGGGCGCATTCCGTGCGGTGCAGGTGACCACCGTGGTCAACCATGGCAACATCGGACAGCTGGATGCCCTGTTCGAGATCATGGACGGCCTCGACATCGATTCGTGGCGCGTGATCAACCTCGAGCCCATCGGCCGAGCGCTTCTGCGTCCCGAGCTCATGCTCACCCCGCACGACTACCGGGTCCTATTCGAGTTCATCCGCGAGAAACGGCGCGCGGGCTATCCCCTCGAATACGGCTGCAGCCACTATCTGGGCCTGGACTTCGAGGCCGAGGTGCGCGATTGGTACTGGCTCTGCAGCGCAGGCGTGTACACGGCCTCCATCATGTCCAACGGCGATATCGGCGCGTGCCTCGACATCGAGCGCCGTCCCGAGTCCATCCAAGGCAGCATCCGCCGCGACCGCCTGCGCGATGTGTGGGACGCCCGCTTCGAGCTGTTCAGGCGCGATCTCTCCGACTCGTGTGCGGAGTGCCGCGCCTGCGAGCACGTGCGCGTGTGCCGGGGCGACGCCCACCATAGCTGGGATTACGACGCGCAGCGTCCTAAGGTGTGCTTCAAGGGCACGCTGTTCTGATGGCGCAGCGCACGCACGCGGCGAGCAGCCGGCCCGCACTTGAAGCTGATGTGTGTGCGGCATGCTCGCAGGCGGCGGCCGCAGGTCGCTATGGTAGGATACTCCTATGATCTCGAGACCGCGTACGGTCTGCTTGGAGGAATGTTGGAGCCTACACGTACTGCAGATGCATCAGGGGCCGTTTCGCGCACGACGGTATCCGGCAAGGATGCCTGGTATCCCGTTCACAAACGAGACCGCTTCGTTCTTCGCCAGCTCGTCTCCAAAGATTTCAAGCTCAAATACCGCCGCAGCGCGCTCGGCGTTGCCTGGAGCGTCCTGAACCCCCTCATGATGATGATCATCATGGCCGCCGTGTTCACGCGCCTGATGGGCCGCGCCGACGACTCCATCCCCAACTTCCCGCTCTACATCATCATCGGCAACACGGCGTTCAACCTCATGAGCGATGCCACGTCACGGGGACTCACCTCCATCATCGACGCCTCGTCGCTGCTCAAGAAGGTCAAGATCAACCGCTGGGTCTTCCCCGTGCAGAAGGTGCTCTTCTCGGTGGTCAACTACGTGTTCTCGCTCGTGGCCGTCATCCTGGTCATGATCTTCTTCCGGTACGAGCCCTCGATCTACATTCTTTATCTCATCCCCGGCGTGTTCATGCTGTCGGTGTTCTGCGTGGGGCTGTCGCTGCTGCTGTCATGCGCGGCGGTATTCTTCCGCGACATCATCCACCTCTGGAGCGTCTTCCTCACGGCATGGATCTACCTCACGCCCATGTTCTACTCCATCATGATCCTCCCCGAGTGGCTCCAGGAGCTCGAGAGGTTCAACCCCATGTACCTGTATCTGACCTATCTGCGCGATGCCCTGCTCATGCGTCAGGCGCCCAGCCTCGAGCTCACTCTGGGCTGCGCGGGCTTCGCCGCAGGCATGCTCGTCGTGGGCCTGTTCGTGTTCCGCAGGCACGAGAGCAAGTTCATCCTCTACATCTAGGGACGGGAGGTGTGCATGGGCAGCAGTGCGAAAACCTATGACGATCGCGCGCCGGCCATCGTGGTCGACGACGTCACCATGATCTTCAACATCGCCTCCGAGCGTTTCAACTCCCTCAAGGAGTATTTCATCGCGTTCATGAGGCATGAGCTGCGTTTTAAGGAGTTCCGCGCCCTCAAGAACATCTCCTTCGAGGTCAAGAGGGGAGAGGCGTTCGGCCTTGTGGGCACCAACGGATCGGGCAAGTCCACCATGCTCAAGATCATCGCCGGCGTGCTCGACGCCTCCGAGGGAACCTGCACGGTCGCGGGCACCATCGCGCCCCTCATCGAGCTCGGCGCCGGCTTCGACATGGAGCTCACCGCGCGCGAGAACATCTACCTCAACGGCGCTCTGCTGGGCTATCGCAAGGAGTTCATCGACGAGCATTTCGACGACATCGTTGACTTCGCCGAGCTGTGGGATTTCATGGACATGCCCCTCAAGAACTACTCGAGCGGCATGGTGGCGCGCATCGCCTTCGCCATCGCCACCATCACCGAGCCCGACATCCTCATCGTCGATGAGACGCTCTCGGTGGGCGACTTCCTCTTCCAGCAAAAATGCGAGCGGCGTATCAACGAGCTCATCGAATCCGACAACGTGACCGTCCTGCTCGTGAGCCATTCCATCGACCTGGTGGAGCGCATGTGCAACCGTGTGGCATGGATCGAGAAAGGCGATCTCAAGATGGTCGGGCCGTGCGCGGAGGTATGCGAGGCCTACAAGAGCTACCAGAGTTAACGGCGAGAGAGGTTGACATGAGAGACTACACGCTGGCGCACCTGCTGTTGACGCCGCCCGATTTCGCCGCAGACTGCCCCGAGCTGTTCTACCGTAGCTACCAGGAGCCGCCGGCCCACGATGCGGAGACGGGCGCGCTCGAGCTTCGCGGCGCCACCGATTTCGCCACCTACATCAACGGACTGCCCATCGCCAAATGGCGCCGCTATACCTGCGTGGTGACGCCCTACCTGCACATCGAGCTCTCGGGCGACGGCTGCGACATCTACCTCAGCTCCATCTTCGCCAACGACACCATCAACCGGCGCTCCGAGCTTCCCGTCCTCTCCGTGGAGGCTTCGGACGAGGTTCAGTCGTTCGATGTTGCCCTCGACGTCTCGCCGAGCTGCCTCATCGCGGGCTTCGAGGTGTTCCCGCGGGGTACCTGCCGCATCGTGCGCGCCTCGTACTTCTCGAAGGTCTATGACGACGAGATGCGCGACGTGCGCCTGCTCCTCTCCACGACCACCTTCAAGAAGGAGCACTACATCACCGCCAACATCCAGAACGTGCGCGACGCCCTGCTCACAGGCGAGGAGTCCATCGCCGATCGTTTCGAGATGCTCGTGGTGGACAACGGCCGCACGCTCGATGCCGAGGCGCTCTCGGGCGGCGGCGTCACCGTGATCGGAAACGGCAACGTGGGCGGCGCCGGAGGCTTCGCTCGCGGCATGATGGAGGCCTGCGAGCGCGGTGCCACGCATGTGCTGCTCATGGATGACGACGTGCGCATCCTGCCCGAGTCGATCTTCCGCACGCTGGGCGTGCTGACGTTGCGCAACGAGGCCTACGAGAACGCCTTCCTCAACGGCGCCATGCTCAACATCGAACGTCCCAACATCCAGTTCGAGGACGTTGCTTTCGTCAAGATGGACGGCATCTACGACCGCGTGAAGCCCAACCTCGCCGTCGATACCGTTGCCGACCTCGCCCGCAACGAATCCATCGACGTGGAGGTGCGGCGCGCATACGGCGCCTGGTGGTACTCGTGCATCCCCACGTCGGCCATCCGCGCCAACGGCTTGGCGCTGCCGCTGTTCGTGCGCTGCGACGACGTGGAGTTCGGCGTGCGCAACAACCCCACCTACATGGTCATGTCGGGCATCTGCGTGTGGCATGAGCAGTTCGCCGGGCGCTCATCGGCTTCGGTCGACGCCTACCAGTACACCCGCAACTTCCTCATCATGAACGCATCCAACGGCCTGCCCTTCGAGCGCGCGTTCCTCGTGCGCTTCTCGCGCACGTTCAACATCTACCTGAGGTCGATGAACTACTGGTTCTGCGACCTGCTGCTGCAGGGCTTCGAGGACTACCTGAAGGGTCCGGAGTTCCTGGCGTCTGCGAACGGCGAGCAGATCTTCATGGACAACCGCGCGCGCAACGAGCCGCTCGTGCCCGTCGAGCAGCTCGACCAGGGCATCATGGCCAAGATAAAGCCCGATATGCGCTACTTCGGCGAGTTCCTCGAGCGCTCCATCCCGCGCAAGCTCTTCGAGCAGATCCCGCACGACAGGCACCTTTTGCCCGACGCGCTGCTCATCCACGAGCCCGCGGCCATCTACTACTGCCGGGGCGCCTATCCCGCACGCGCCACGGCCGCCCGCGACACGCTCGTGGCGCTCAACATGGATGCCACCAAGGGCAACATCCGCCATCTCGACCGTGCACGCTGGAAGGAGCTCAAAGGCCGCTACAAGGCCCTCATGGCCGACTACCGCGCGCGCCGCAGGGAGGTGCGCGCCGCATGGGCGGACGCGCGTCCGCACCTGACGAGCCCCGAGTTCTGGAAAGAGCATCTCGGACTGCAGCAGCCGGACTCACGCGCCCTGTAGCGCCTCCCGCTTGCAGGGCGCCCGCGCTGTGCTACACTGAACCGGACCTTTAAGCGTGGTACCGCGATGCCCGCAAGGCAACAACATAGCCTCATCTGCACTCTTCTTGCCGAGCAACGACACCGCATGCCATGCGCAGCGGTGTTTTTTCATGAGAAAGGATGCAGATGGACGGCTATAGGCTCAAAGCGACCATCATGGACGAGGCCGCCATGAAGCGCGCGGTCACGCGCATCGCCCATGAGATCCTCGAGAAGAACGAGGGATCGGCGAACATCGTGCTCGTGGGGATCGTCACGAGGGGCGTTCCCCTGGCAGCCCTGCTCGCCGATGAGATCGGGCAGATCGAGGGCGCGCGGCCCCAGATCGGCACGCTTGACATCAGCTTCTACCGCGACGACGTCATGCGCCACATCGCACCCGTCCTCCACGCCACCGACCTCCCCTTCGATCTGGAGGGCAAGGACGTCGTGCTCGTGGACGACGTGCTCTACACCGGACGCACCATCCGCGCCGCGCTCGACGCCCTCATGGATTACGGTCGGCCCAAGACGGTCCAGCTCGCCGTGATGGTGGATCGCGGCCATCGCGAGCTGCCCATCCGCGCCGACTTCGTGGGCAAGAACGTGCCCTCGTCGCGTGGGGAGGACGTGCGCATGCGCATCGTCCCCAACGACGACGCCAACTCCGTCGAGATCTGGGTGAAGGACGATGCAGAGGGGAGTGAGGCGTAGATGCTCTCGGTCAAGCACCTCATCGACACGTACAGCCTGACGGCTGACGATATCACGCAGATCCTCGATACGGCCAAGTCGTTCGCCGCCGTCAACAACGCCCGCATCATCAAGAAGGTTCCCGCGCTGCGCGGCCGCACCATCGTGAATCTCTTCCTCGAGCCCTCCACGCGCACCAAGAGTTCCTTCGAACTCGCCGAGAAGCGCCTGTCAGCCGACTCCATCTCCATGGGCGGCTCCACCTCCTCGGTGGTGAAGGGCGAGAGCCTCGCCGATACCATCCAAACCATAGACGCCATGAACGTCGACATGTTCGTATGCCGCGCCAAGCTCGCCGGCACACCGCAGAAGATCACCGAGAACACCGACGCCATCGTCATCAACGCCGGCGACGGCAAGCATCAGCATCCCACGCAGGCCATGCTCGACCTCTACACCATCCGCGAGCATTTCGGGCACCTGGACGGCCTCAAGGTCGCCGTCGTGGGCGATCTCGCGCACTCCCGCGTGTGCGGCTCGCTCGCCCCCGCGCTCAAGACCATGGGCGCCGAGGTCACGCTCGTGGGCCCGCCCACCTTCCAGGTCGACGATCCCGATTGGTTCGGCTGCCCGCAGACCTCCAGCCTCGACGAGGTGATCGAGGATATGGACGTGGTGTACATGTTGCGCGTGCAGCTCGAGCGCATGGAGGGCGCCTCCATTCCCAGCCGCCGCGAGTACAACCGCCTCTACGGGCTCGATATGGCGCGCGTCGACCGCATGAAGGACGACGCCATCATCTGCCACCCCGGTCCCATGAACCGAGGCATGGAGATCAACGCCGACGTGGCCGACTGCGCCCGCTCGCGCATCCTGAACCAGGTCAACGCCGGCGTGCTCACGCGGATGGCGGAGATGTATCTGCTGCTGGGAGGAGAGAGCAATGTATCTGATTAAGGGAGCCCATGTCGTCGATCCGCAGGTCGACCTCGACGACATCCTCGATGTGCTGATCGACGGCGACAAGATCGCGCAGGTGGCGGCATCCATCGACGCCCCGGCAGCCGCCACCGTGATCGACGGTGCCGGCAAGTACCTCGTGCCCGGCCTCGTGGACATGCACGTGCACTTCCGCGATCCCGGATTCGAGTACAAGGAGACCATCGCCACCGGCTCGCGCGCTGCCGCGCACGGCGGCTTCACCGACGTGGCGACCATGCCCAACACCGACCCCGTGACCGACACGGGCGCGGAGATCCGCTATCAGATCGACCACGGGCGCTCTGCGGGCCTCGTGCACATCCGTCCCATCGGCGCGCTCACGCGCGGCGAGCAGGGCGAGGCGCTCGCCGAGATCGGCGACATGGTGATGGAGGGCGCATGCGCCTTCTCTGATGACGGCCACGGCGTGCAGAGCGCCGGCATGATGCGCACCTGCATGGGATACGTGTCGCAGTTCGACAAGGTTGCCATCGCGCACTGCGAGGTCGAATCGCTCAGCGCTGGCGGGGTCATCAACGAGGGCCGCGCCTCCACGCGCCTCGGCATGTTCGGCTGGCCCGCCCTGGGCGAGGAGCTCGAGATCATGCGCGACATCGAGCTGTGCAAGCTCACCGGCTGCGCCCTGCACATCGCGCACATCTCCACGGCCAAAGGCCTCGAGCTCGTGAAGGCCGCCAAGGCCGAAGGGCTGCCCGTGACCTGCGAGGTCACCCCGCACCATCTCTTCCTCGATGAGGACGACATCACCGACCTCTATGACACCAGCCTCAAGATGAATCCTCCGCTGCGGCTTCCCTCGGATGCCGAGGCGCTGCGCGCGGGCATTCTCGACGGTTCCATCGACTGCCTCGTCACCGACCACGCGCCCCACGCAATCCATGAGAAGGACTGCGAGTGGGAGATCGCCTTTTTCGGCACCATCGGACTTGAGACCTCGCTACCGCTCATGCTCACGAACATGGTGGCCCCCGGCCTGATGAGCTGGCAGCGCCTCGTCGAGGTCATGGCCGTGAACCCGCGCAAGGTGCTGCGCCTCGCTCCCATCGCCGTCGAGGCCGGAGCTGTGGCCGATCTCACGCTCATCGATCCTGCGCAGTCCGTCGAGGTGACCGAAGACTACTTCCAGGGCAAGTCCAAGAACTCCGCGTTCCTGGGCATGACGCTCACGGGAGCCGCCACCGATGTGTTCATGGCGGGCACGCGCACGCTCGCAGACGGCGTGGTGGCATGATCGGGAGCGCGCACGGCATGCCTCGGGGCACCGCAGGCCTCCATCGCTTCTCCGTGATCTCCAACGAAGAGGTTGCGCAGGGCGTCTACCGCTTCGAGATCTCGAGCGATGTCGCGCGGGAGCTTGCGCCCGGCCAGTTCATGAACTTCGAGGTACCGGGCGACGCGACCCATATCCTGCGCATCCCGCTATCGTTCTCCGAGACGGATCGCGCTACCGCGTGCACGGTGATCTACTACGCTGCGGTGGGGGAGGGCACGCGCAGGCTGGCGCAGATGCTGCCCTGCGACGCTTCGACCGTGGTGGGTCCATGCGGCACGGGCTGGCGCCTGCCCGTGGCGGGGTCGGAGCGCTGCCTGCTCGTCGCCGGCGGCATCGGCCTTCCCCCCGTGGTCGCCGCAGGCCGCATGCTGGCGGCAGCGGGCATACCCTTCGACCTGATCGCCGGCGCCCAGACCGAGGCCAAGGTCGTTTTCCGGCTGCTTTCCGAGATCGAGCCGCTCATGGCCGACGATGCGCGGGTCCTCGTCACCACCGATGATGGATCGTACGGCATCGCCGGCTTCGCCACGCAGGCGATGGATCGGCTTCTCTCAGAGCGGGGCTACGGCTGCATCTACACCTGCGGACCGCAGGCTATGATGGGCGGCGTGGCGCATCGTTCTGCGCGCGCGGGCATCGCCTGCCAGGCCTCGCTCGAGCGCATGATGGGATGCGCCTTCGGCGCCTGCGGCGCCTGCAACGTTGCGCTCTCGGCGGGCGGCTACGCCTCCTGCTGCATGGACGGCCCCGTCTTCGATGCCGAGGAGGTGGCATGGTGAGCGCGGTGAGCATGGCCGTGAACCTGGGCGGCATCGAGATGCGCAACCCCCTCAACACGGCTTCGGGCACCTTCGGCTTCGGCTGGCAGTTCGAGGGCTTCTACGACGTCGCCACGCTGGGGGCCGTCACCACCAAGGGCATGTCCGCCGTTGCCTGGGAGGGCAATCCCGCGCCGCGCATGTGCGAGGTCGCCTCGGGCATCTTGAACACCATCGGCCTCGCCAACCCCGGCGTCGCCGGCGTCATGGATGCGTACGGCGCCTATCTCGAAGACCTCGAGCGGCGCGGATGCCGCGTCATCATGCAGGCCGCGGGGCATGCGCTCGAAGACTATCGAGACGCCGTCCGCCTCATCGAGGAGCTCGCGCCCTTCGCCTCAGGTGTGGAGCTCAACATCAGCTGCCCCAACATCGCGCGCGGCGGTGCGCTCGTGGGCGGCACGCCCGAAGACGCTGCCGAGGTCGTTCGTGCGGTGCGTCCGCTCGTCTCGCGCCCGCTGATCGTGAAGATGGCGCCCGTGCGCGTACCCGAGATCGCGAAGGCCTGCGAGGATGCGGGCGCCGACGCCCTCTCGCTCATCAACACGATCAATGCGATGTCCATCGACATCCGCACGCGTAGAAGCCGCCTCTCCAAACCCACGGGCGGCATGTCGGGCCCCGCCATACATCCCATCGCCGTGCGCATGGTATGGGAGGCCGCGCAGGCCGTGAGCATCCCCATCAACGGCATCGGCGGCATTGCGAGCGGCGCCGATGCGGCCGAGATGATATTGGCGGGCGCCACGGCCGTTGCCATCGGCACGCAGAACCTCTACGACCCCGCAGCAGGGCCGCGCATCCTCGCCGAGCTCGAGGCATGGGCGCATGCGCAGGACGTATCCGACATCAACGATTTGGTAGGTGCATTCGAATGCTGAATGAGATGGAAGCGCGCGACGCCGTCATCGTCGCGCTCGACTGCGATCGCGCACGCGCCCTCGAGCTGGCAGCCCTGCTCGAGGGGAAGGCGAGCTGGGTGAAGGTGGGCATGACCCTCTTCTTCCTCTACGGCCCCTCCATCGTGGACGAGATGCGCGCACGCGGCTTCAAGGTGTTTCTCGACCTCAAGGTGCACGACATCCCCTTCCAGGTGGCGGGCGCCGTGCGCTCCGCCGCGCTCACGGGAGCCGACATCATCTCGATCCACAGCCTGGGATCCTCCGCCATGGTCGCCGCCGCGCGCGCGGGAGCCGAGGAGGCGGCGGCGTCATGCGGCGGCGACCGTGCCCGGCTCGTGGCCATCTCGGTGCTCACGTCGATGGACGCCGAGTCGCTCGCAGAGGTCGGCATCGCCGGCACGGTGGAGGAGGAAGTCGCCCGTCTGGCATCGCTCGCGTACGGTGCCGGATCCGACGGCATCGTGTGCTCGCCTCAGGAGGCGTCCGCCATGCGCGCGTTGCTCGGCGAGAAGGCTCTTATCGTCACGCCGGGCGTCAGGCCGCTGGGGGACGATCGGGGCGATCAGCAGCGCATCGCCACGCCCAAAGCGGCGATCGAGGCCGGCGCATCGAAGCTCGTCATCGGACGGCCCATCACGCACGCGCAGGGCCCGCTGACCGCGTTTGAGGGCATCCTCAGCGAGATCATGGATGCGCAAGTTATGTTATATGGCGCTCAAAACAAGTGATTTATGAGAAAACACTTGTAAATATGCTGTTCAAATGGCAAACTATGTCGAGTTGTGTTTCCGGTGCGCTCGCTAACCGCTTCGTGCCGATTTGTATAGATGATTGGATGTTTGGAGGAACTATGGCTCTACCCACTCTTACCGACGAACAGCGCAAGGCCGCTCTGGTCAAGGCTGCTGCCGCCCGTCACGCCCGCGCTCAGCTCCGTGACGACATCAAGTCGGGCAAGGCTTCCGTCGAGAGCGTTCTCACGTCTGAGGACCCCATCGCCCAGCGTTTGAAGGTCTCCGCTCTCATCGAGTCGCTCCCCGGCTATGGTAAGGCTAAGGCTGCCAAGGTCATGGACGAGCTCGGCATTTCCGAGACCCGTCGCGTCAAGGGCCTCGGCGCCCGTCAGCGTGAGCAGCTCCTCGCCGCACTTGCCAAGTAGTGAGCCGCACCGCTCGGCTTTTCGTAGTATCCGGACCGTCAGGCGTAGGCAAGGGAACGCTTGTCGCGCGTTTGCGCGACAAGCGCCCGAGTTTGGGCCTGACGGTTTCCGCTACCACGCGTAAGCCGCGAACCGGGGAGGTAGAGGGAGCATCCTACTACTTCCTGACAGATGAGGAATTCACCGCCAAGATCGAAGCGGGGGAGTTCCTCGAGTGGGCTGCGGTGCACAACCACCGCTACGGCACCCTCAAATCCGAGGTCGAGCGCAATATCGCCCAAGGGCAATCGCTTATTCTCGAAATCGATGTCCAGGGCGGGCTCAACGTGCGCAACGTGTTCCCGGATGTCGTGCTCGTCTTCATCGCGCCACCGTCCACCGAGGAGCTGGTGCGGCGCCTTACAGGGCGCGGAACCGAGGACGACGAGACCATCGCCGTGCGCCTGCACACCGCAGAGCACGAGATGGAGCTCATGGATGCCTATGATGCCACGATCGTGAACGACGACCTCGATCGGGCGGTTCTTCAGTTGGACTCCCTGATCGAGAGCTATGAGACGGATGGAGGCCCTTTCCACCATGCCAGTGACGCGTCCTGAGATCGATGCTCTGCTCGAGAAGACCGAGCAGAACCCCTTCCTGCTGTGCGCCCTTGCTTCCAAGCGCGCCTGCGACATCAACAACATGATCCGAGGCCAGCACCATCGCGTGACGGCCATCCAGGATTTCGATGACATCACCACGATCATCTCGGGCAAGGACACCGTGTCCATCGCCATGGACGAGATCGAGTCGGGTATCCTGGGCTTTGTGAAAGAGGACTTCGATAACGACCTCAAGGCCCAGAACATCGGCATCATCTAGGCGGGTCGTCTCCCATCATGAGCGAGCGCCTCTGCCTGGTGCACTACCACGAGATAGGCCTTAAGGGCAAGAACCGCGCCACCTTCGAGAACCAGCTTCTCGCCAACCTCAACCGCGCGACGAGGGGATGCGGCGTATCCCGCATCGCACGGATCTCCGGCTATCTGGTGGTGGAAAGCGTGACGAAGGATGTCACGCCCGAGCTTGCGCGCACGATAGCGCAGGTTCCCGGCGTTGCGCGCGTGTCTCTCGCATATCGCACCAATCTCGATGAGCATGAATACTGCCGCGCCGCCGTCGCCGTGATGCGCGAGGCGGGCGATTTCTACACCTTCAAGGTGCATGCGCGCCGCTCATCCACCGATTATCCGGTGCACACCCTCGAGATGAACCGGATCGTGGGGAGCGTGCTGTGCGATGCGTTCCCCGAGAAGAAGGTCGATGTGCACCATCCCGACCTGCAGGTCGTCGTGCATGCCGTGCAGGGGAGCTGCTATGTGTACGCCTCGTTCCTGCGCGGCGTGGGCGGGCTGCCCGTGGGTACGGCGGGCAAGGTGGTCACGCTGCTTTCGAGCGGTTTCGACTCGCCGGTCGCCACCTGGATGGTCGGTCGTCGCGGCGCCGTCTGCGTGCCGATCCACTTCTCGGGGCGTCCGATGACGGTCGACACGAGCGAATACCTCTGCCAGGACGTGTGCGAGGCGCTTGCGCCATCCGGGTGCATCGGCAGGCTCTACGTGGTGCCGTTCGGCGACCATCAGCGCGAGATCGCGCTCACGGTTCCGCAGGATCTGCGCATCATCATGTATCGTCGCATCATGGTGGGCGTGGCCGAGCGACTCGCCCGCATCGAGGGCGCTAAGGCCCTGGTCACGGGCGAGTCGCTGGGGCAGGTTGCCTCCCAGACGCTCGATAACATCGCCGCCGTGGACGAGGCCGCGAGCATGCCCATCCTGCGCCCGCTCATCGGCACCGATAAGATGGAGATCATGGAGCGAGCCGAGCAGATCGGCACCGCCGAGATTTCAACGCAGACCGCGCCGGATTGCTGCACGCTGTTCATGCCCAAACGTCCCGAGACCCATGCGCGCATCTCCGCCGTGCTCGATGCCGAGGCGCTCTTCGACAAGGACGCCATGATCGACGACCTGCTCAGGCTCATGGAGTACCGCGATTTCGACATGTGCCCGAGCTATCATCCGCCCAAGTCCCTGCGTGCGCGCCACAAAGAACTTTTGCCTGCGGGATACCTTCCCGAGCTCGAAAAGCGCGTCTAGCGACCCAGCTCGACACCTGTTTTGAATTTCGTTTGCACGTTTCGTGCAGACGGGCGTCAGCGTGCCGCAAGGAGCATGCGGGCAGTTTCGACTTTTCAACAGCGGCTTCCCCCATCATGGTATGCGACAGAAGGGAGGCTCTCCGTGGCACAAGTCAAGCCCGAGCATGCACGCCGGCGCCTGGGTATCCGCGCCCCGAAAGCGGTTGCAGCCATTGGGATCGCCGTTGTGGCGTCTCTCGGCCTGATGGGAGCGCTGCGCATGCAGGATCAGGGTTTCCATCTCGTGCCCGCCGCGTCGATCGATCATGCGGTGCAGGACGATGGCACGCACGATCACGCGGATAGCCCGAGCGGAGAGCCTCTCCTGTTGCCCGAGACGGTCGTCCATGTGGACGGGGCCGTTGCGCATCCCGGCGTCTACACGCTGGTCGGCGAGACGGTGCGCGTATGCGATGCGGTCGAGGCGGCGGGCGGTCTCGCCGATGATGCCGACACGGCCGCGCTCAATCTCGCGCAGCCTGTCGTCGACGGCGGCAAGGTGCACGTTCCCGCAGAGGGGGAGGTGCGCGCGACGCAGCCGGCGGGGGAGGGGGCTTCGTCCGATCTCGTGAACCTCAACACGGCGACGGCCGAGGAGCTCACGCGGCTTCCCGGCGTGGGCGAGCGTACGGCTCAGGCCATCCTGCAGAGCAGGGAGGACCTCGGGCCGTTCACGAGCATCGACGACCTGCTCCGGGTGAGCGGCATCGGCGAGAAGAAGCTTGAGAAGATCCGGCCTCATGCCTGCATATAAGGAGCCCGTGCCGCCGCAGCGCCCGGTTCTTCCTCTCACGTTCTGGCTGCTCGTGGCAACGGTTCTGGCCGAGCAGGGGGTTCTCAGAAGTTCGTGGGAAAGCTCCCGCTTCCGTGAGGCGCTCGTGCCCGTCGGCATGGCAGCGCTCGCGACGGTCCTCATCATGGCGATACACGGGCACGGTGAGGCGGCGCGATTCACGATGCTCATAGCCGCTTCGCTCTGCGCGGGAGCCGTGCTGGCTTCTTTGGCGGTCGATGCCGGACATGATGCTGCGGATGCGCTCTCAAAGACGCCGGTCTCTACGTGGTCGTTTTCCGTTACGGGCGATGCCCGCGCGCAGAACGGGCGCTATCGCATGCGGGCGCGCGTCCGATCCGCCGACGGCGCCTCCGCCGACGTGTGGCTCTTGTGCGGCGAGCGCCTCCATCCCGGCATGGAGGTGACGGGGGTAGGCCGTCTGCAGCCGTTCGCAGAGGGCTCGTGGGCCGACGCGTCGCGTGCGCAGGGCATAGCGGCGCAGGTTTCGCTCGTCAAGATCGACCAGGTTCGGCATCGTGGCGGGCTGCTCGGCCTCATCGACGGTGCACGCATGCGCCTCATCGATTCCCTCGAGTCCGATGAAAGCCCTGCGCGGGCTCTCATCGCCGCATGCACGTTGGGCGAGCGCAGCGGGCTCGACGCACTCGGCCTTGAGAGCGCCCTCAGACGCTGCGGGGTATCCCATCTTGTCGCCGTGTCGGGCACGCATCTCGGCATCGTGGCCGCAGCCCTTGCCGCGGGGCTCGATAAAGCGCGGACGCGCGCACGGGTGCGCTCGGCGGCGCTCGTCTGCGCGACCGGCCTGTTCGTGCTGCTCTGCGGTGCGTCGGCGTCTGCGGTACGCGCATGGATCATGGTGATCGTGCACGCTTCCTCGGTTTTCGCGCATCGCAGGAGCCATGGCCTCTCGGCTCTCTGCGCGGCGGCGCTTGCGATGGCGCTGCTCGATCCCTGCGTTACCGGGCAGCTCGCCTACCAGCTGTCCGTCGCGGCGGTGCTCGGCATCTATGTGGTGAATCCCTACATGCGCTACCTGCTCGAGGTGCTCTTCGCAAAGACGCATGCCTTATCTGCCGTACAGCCGTTATGGAGACGGCTTTTCCGCGGAGCAGGACGGGGCATGCTCGATCTGCTGTCGCTGAGCTTGACCGCGCAGCTCGTGACCCTGCCCATCGCCGCTTCGGCCTTCTCCGAGCTTTCGCTCGTCGCGCCTGCGGCCAACCTTGCGGCGAGCCCGCTCATCGCCGCACTCACGATGGCGGGGCTTCTCGCCTGCGTGCTGATGCCCCTTCCGATCGCGCAGGCCGCCGTGCTCGCAGCCGCCGAACCGATCGCCCAGCTCCTTGCCGCCATCCTCGAGTCCGTGTCGGGGCTCTGGTTCGCCGCGATCCCCATGCCGCCCTTCGCCCAGATGGCGAGCCTGATCATGCTCGCCCTCGCCCTCGTGCTCGCCTGGCGCGCTCCGCCGCTTCGGCGCGCGTGGATCGTCCGGCCCCTTGCCGCCCTGCTCGGCGCGGTGATGCTCTGGTACGGATGCAATCGCTATGCCGCACCGGCCCGTTTGGTCGTCCTCGATGTGGGGCAGGGCGATGCCATACTCATCCAGGAGGGCCCGTATGCGGTGCTCGTCGATGCGGGTCCTGCCGGCCCGCTCGACGAGGCGCTTATGCGCAATGCAGTATTCCATGTGGACGCCGTGATCATCTCGCATCTGCACAACGACCATTACGGCGGTGTGGCAGATCTCGTGGGCAGGGTTCCCTGCGACCGCATCTACGTTGCGGCGGGAAGCGCGGCGCAGGTACCCGACGAGCTCTCGGATGCCGTGCAAGGTCTGGGCGCCTATCCTGTGCAGGAGATGGCGTTTCTCGACGAGGTCTCCTTCGGGCATTTCCGCCTGACCGCGGTGGCGCCTGCAGGCGCCGTCGACGGTTTGGAGAACGAGGATTCGATGTTTCTGCTCGTGAGCTACGACGATGGACGGCGCACGCTCTCCGCCCTGCTCACGGGCGATGGCGAGAGCGCCGAGCTTGCAGGTGTGCTCGCGCGCATAAACACCGGGGGCATGGACATCTTAAAGGTGGGCCACCATGGATCCGATGCGAGCATCACGCATGAGCAGGCTGCGGCGCTTGCTCCAACCTATGCGCTCTGCAGTGCGGGCGCGAACAACGGCTTCGGGCATCCGCATCCGAGCACCGTGGAGGCGCTCGAGCAAGCGGGGGCGATCTTCATCTGCACGAAGGATGCGGGCGATATCGTCATGACGCCCGCCCCGGGCGGCGTTCAGCCCGCCCGACGGGTAGGGGAGCGCTTCGCGACGCTCATCGGATGCGTCGATGTCGTACAATTCGATGGGTACGGGTAGCGCTGATGAGCGGAAGGAGGTGGGCATGGCCAAGCAGCAGGAGCTGTTGCGGGGATATCTCATCGTGGGAACCGATGAGCTCAAGCGCCGGGCCACGCTCACCCGTCTCAAGGCACGGCTCGCGGGAGGTCTCGAGGCGTTCAACCTCGACGAGCGCACCGCATCTGCCGAGACGGATCCCGGTGAGCTCGTGGCATCGCTCTATACGGCTCCCGTCGGTCCCCTACGGCTGGTTATCGTGCATGCCGCCGATAAGCTCCCGAAAGAGGCTTCCGAGGCCCTCATAGGGTATTTCGATGCGCCCAATCCCGCGTGCACGCTCGCGCTCGTCGCCGACAAGCTTGCAAAGAACACCCGTCTCTACAAGGCCGTCTCCGCGCTCGGCAAGGCCGCCGTCATCGACTGCGCGCCCGTGCAGGCACGCGACCTACCCAACCATGTGGCAAAGATCGCCCAAGCTCACGGCATCGCCATCGATCCCGCGGCCTCGCAGGAGCTGATTGCCCGCGTGGGAGACTCCGCCACCATGCTCGACACGCAGATCGCGGTGCTCGCGCAGATCTGCCGGGATGTCGGTGTGATCCGCAAGCAGGATGTGGAGACGCACGTGTCGCGCACCGCCGAGGTGAAGCCGTGGCCGTTCCTCGACGCGGTCTCCGCACGCAATGCAAGCGATGCGCTCGCCCGCTACCGCCTTCTGGGAGACGGTCAGGCCATCAGGGTGCTGTCGCTTCTGACCGCGCGCGTGCGCGAGCTCATCTGCGCGCAGGCCATGGCGGCGCGCGGCACGCCGCAACGGTTGGCCGGCGAACTCGGCAAGCAGGAGTGGCAGGTGCGCAACCATCTGCGCTGGGTGCGTGCGTTCGGAACGGGGGAGCTGGAGCAGGCGCTCCATGCGTGCGCCTCGGCGGATGCGGCGCTCAAGCGCGGTGCGAACGCACGCCAAACCATGATCGACCTCATCGTCTCGATCTGCGGTCGGCGATGAGCGCCTCAGCCGCATGGGTAGTTGCAGGGTACGCTGGAACGCTGGCCGATCCGAAGAGGGATGCGGGGACGGGAGGACGGGCTATGGGCGATGTGCAGGGAGGGGCGGGCAGGAAATCCCTTGACACGAAGCATATGCAGGAAAAACTGAAGGGCGACCGATTCCCGCAGGATGCGGAGGGGTTCTTGGATGATGACGTCCGGGCATTCTTCGATGGGCTGCTGGCCGAGACGGGGCAGAGGAAAAGCGAGATCATCCGCAAGGCGAACCTCCCCCGCGCATACGGCTACCAGCTCATGGATGGGCGAAGGCGGGGCAAGCGCGATTACTATCTTCTGATCGCGCTCTCCATGTCCTTGGACTTGAAGACAACCCAACGGATGCTGTCGGTCGCGCAATGCGGCTCGCTGCATCCCCTCATCAAGCGCGATGCCGCCGTGATATTTGCCATCAACCACGGTTACGACAGCATCCGGGCGTACGAGCTCATGTGCTCCCTCGGGCTGCCCCCGCTGGACGACGGCGCATTCAACGATTAGCGCAGGCGGTGTATGCACAGAGCATACACCGCCTGTTCTTTCCCATGATATCGTCAACGGAACAGATGCGATGCGGCCCATGGGGGAGAAGGGGATCCTAGGGAGAGAAGATGCACGTGCAGGTTGGTAAGAATGAGGGGGCAAAGCCGGCGAGGACCATGCTCTCGCTGCTCATCTCCGTCGCCCTGCTGCCCTTGGGCTGCGGCCGCCCGGCAGAAATAGCCCCGTCTGCCGCAGAGATAGCAGAGCTTTCATCGGCAGCGGGGTTCCTTGCGGCAAAGACCGAGGAAAGCGGCGGCTTCATCGCCGGAGCGGATCAGCGGGAGGGGGCCTCGGACTACGCCTACCTGTACGACAACGCGATGGCAGCCATCGCGCTCTCGTATGCGGGCGCGCAGTGGCATGCAGAGACGATCGCGGATGCCATCGTCTTCTCCCAATCGCACGACAGGGCCTTTCAGGATGGAAGGCTCCGCAACGCCTATATCAGCGGCGATCCCAAGAGTGATTCCGGGCACTCCATCGCTGCGGGGAGGGTGACGGTGCGGCTGCCGGGTTTCTGGCAGGACGGGCGCTGGCAGGAGGACTCCTACACGGTCTCCACCTCAACGGGAAATATGGCTTGGACGATCCTGGCGCTGTGCACCGTGGCGGAGAGCGCATCCGGTGAGAAGCGAGCGGAGTATCTTGAAGCGGCCATGCTCGCAGCGGACTTCGTTCTCACGTTGGAGTCCGAGAGCGGCGGATTCACTGCGGGCTACGAGGGCTGGGATGACGCGCAGGTCAAAGCCACCTATAAATCCACAGAGCACAACATCGCCCTGCTCTGCGCGTTCTCCGCCCTTGCCGAAGCCGTTGATCAGGGCGATCCGGCGCGGGCCGAGCTGTACCGCGACGCATCGGATCACGCGCGGGAGTTCGTCCTCTCCATGTATGACGAAGACCTCCGCTGCTTCTATACCGGGACGGAAGCGGACGGGGAGACGGTCAGCGACGGCGTCATTCCCCTGGATGCAAACGCGCTCGCCATCCTGGCCCTTGGCGATGGGTTCCAAGATGCATACGACACGATCTCCTTCGTGGAGAACCGCATGGCTGTGGGAGAGGGGTTCGATTTCAGCGCCGGCGATCTGGACGGCATATGGAACGAGGGCACGGTGCAGATGGCGATCTGCTACGGATTGGTGGGAAACGCCGAACGGCGCGATGCGGTCATGGCATATCTGGAAACGCAGACCGCCGAAGACGGCAGCATCCCCGCAGCCGACAGGGACGGCGTTTCAACCGGCTTCTCCATCGTCGGATCGGATATGGTCTGGGAGTTCAACAACGTGCAGAGCATCAGCGCAACAGGGTGGCTCGCCCTCATGCAGCTGAACAGGAATCCTCTCGAGCGAAGCTCGGGGTAGGAAACGGTCATGCGAGGGAGGTTGGCGCAGAAGAAGCGGAGGATTCCCGAGTCGCTGGGCAATCGGCTGTGCGGTGCCTGGCCCTATGCCGTCATGCTCGTTTTCGATGCAGCCGCGCACACCGTGCTCTTCTTCGCCTATGGGGCGGCCCCCCAGAACGTTCCCCGCCTGTTCTTCTCGTTCATCTTCTTCATCTACCCCCTGTATTATGTGACGGATACCCTGTGGTCGCTCCGCCCGTCCGTCTACGGCATCCTTTCGGGAAAGATCCAGGTCAACCGGAAATACTATATGAATGCGGCGCGGAGGGAGGTTGCCCGAGAGGCGCTTCTGCCCGTCACGGTCAGCGTGCCCGTCTATCTGGAGGGCAACGATGTCATCTTTCAAACGCTGCGCGAAAGCCTTGCCGCAGCGAGGCGGTACCGCACGGTCAGCGGCAAGGATGCGAACGTGGTTGTCTCGGATGACGGGCTGGCGCCGCTTCTCGGAGGCAGATGCACCAAGGCAAGGGCCGAGCAGCTGGTCTGGGCTTTGAAGCGGGATCCTTCTGTTCTGGCGCAGCAGGAGAGGAAGGCGGCCGAGCGTATCCTGTTCTACCGCGAGCAGGGCGTCGCCTTCGTCGCCCGCCCGCAGGCGGGGCGTGCGGGGCTGTTCAAGAAGGGCTCCAACCTGAACTACACCCTGCGGCTCGGCAACGCGGTTTCCAACGGGGCCTCGCTCGACAGCCTTTTGCAGGAAAACGGCGCTTTCGAGGGCGGCTATGCGGAGGGGGGCATCGTAACCAACGAGGTCATCTTGCTGCTCGACAAAGACTCGGGCGTGAAGGAGAAGATCATCGAGGCCATCCTGCCGGAATTTGCAGCCGATGAGAAGCTCGCCTATGTGCAATGCGCCACAAAGGCGTGCAACCTGCACGAGAACTACTACGCCTACGCCACCGGCCATCAGGTCAACAACCTGTTCCACAACATCTGGCCGTGCAAAGCCCTGCAGGGGTTCTTCGTGCCGCTTGTCGGCCACAACGTCTTTATCCGCAAGAGCCTTCTGGAGAAGAGCGGGTTCTGGTCGGAAAACCGGGTCTCCGAGGATTACGATAAGGCGATCTGCTTCTACAGCATGGGGTATCACGGAAAGTATGCGCAGCTGGCGGGATTGGAGTTCACCGAGTATGCCAGCCGGACCTTCACGGAGGAGACCGGCAAGCAGCGACGGTATGCCTACGGCCTGTTCGAGATGGTCTTCGACGGTGCTGTGACGCCGGGCAGGGTGCGCGGCTGCGATTCGTTCTTCATGGTTCTGTATTTCTTTTCCGCGGTCAACCAGACGCTGCTGCTCCCTACGGCGCTCATAGAGTGCTACTTCGGGAACATACATCTTCTGTGGGCGGGCTTTCTCCTCTGCACGCTCTGCTTCATCGTCCTTCCCCTTGCGAGGGGCTTTGCCGTGCGGCATCATCTCCCCGAGGAGAGCGCGGGGGTGATGCCCTATACGCCCATCATCGCTGTCTCCTTCGTAGGGCATGCATTCTCCTTCCTTGCGGGGGCATGCCGCTATCTGGCGAACAAGCTGAAGGAGAACAGAACGCCCTTTCCCTCCACCAATGTTGATCAGCTGGGGTACGGCCTTGCCCAGGGCGCAAAGCTCCTTGCAGACTATATCCGGAGGAACCCTCTGTTCCTCGTGGTCGCCTTCCTCTGCCTTGATCGTGGCGTCTTCTTGCTCACGCGGAAGGGGCTCGAGCCGGTGACGGCGTTCACCTACGGCTACATCCTGTTCTGCGCCGTGCTTGTTCCCATCCTGTTGACGCCGCAGCTCTTTGCCGGCCGTGGGGCGAAGCTCGCGATGATGGGGAACGCTGGGGCGGGGAGCTTGAAACGAAGGGGCGGGAAAGGAGCGGAGAGCGTGCAGGAGCCATCGTATCAAGGCGGCGGGGATAACGGCGCTCTCCCCTTCGTCGGGGAAGAAGCGGCGTCCGGCGCATCGGTCGGAATCGATGTGGAGAGCTTTCTCGCTATCTACGACGAAGCGCTCCAAGCCTCGCTTCCAGAGGAGGACCTGCCGGAGGAGCTTCTATCCATCTACGCGTTCGAGAGCTGCCTGAGAAAGGATCCGGACGGCAGGAAGGAGCTGTATCTGCTCCGCCGGAAGGCAGACGGCGGGAGGGCGCTGCTCCGCATCACGAGGGATTATCCGGAAGAGGATGCCCTCGAAGAGGCGAAGCTGCTGCTGCGGCTCGACCATCCGGGCATCCCGAAGGCGTATGCCTTCTACGAGCAGGGCGGGAAGCGCTACCTCGTCCGGGAATACATCGAGGGACGCACCTTGTTCGACATCGTGTCCACCGCAGGGATCCTGGGTGCGAACGACATCTTCGGCATTGCGTTGAAACTTGCGGATATCCTGATCTACCTGCATGCGCAGATGCCGCCGGTCATCCATCGCGACATCAAGCCGCAGAATATCATCGTGGGGAGGGATGGCAGCATCCACCTCATCGATTTCGGCATCGCCCGCATTCATAAGGAGTCCCGCCGTCAAGACACCTCCGTGATCCTCACGCTGGACTACGCCTCTCCGGAGCAGTACGGCTTCGAGCAGACGACGCCCCTGTCGGACATCTACTCCTTTGGCGTGGTCCTGCTGTTTTTGGCTACCGGGCATACGGTCCGCACGGGCTTGGAGGCTCAGATCGTGAGCAACGGGCTCCGGAATCTGATCGAGCAGTGCATCGTCTTCAATCCGAAGGCGCGCATCCAGAGCATGGCGGAGATCCGCGCCTATCTCGTGCGCGAAACGGATCGTCGCACGCCGAAGCAGACGCGAAGGCTCGCCGTCGCTGCAGGATTGGTCTGCGCTGCCGCCTGCCTATCCGCGCTCGCCTATGGCCTGGGGTTTGCCATGGGGCGGGGCAGCGCTGAGGAGCGCGGCTATGGGCGCGGCTACGAGATCGGCTACACGGACGGTTATGATGCCGCACCCGTCTTCCATCGGGGAGGCGCGCAGGCCGCCGCAGATGACGGAACCGACTTCGCGAATATGGCGGCGGCTTCGGGGGCGTTTGCGGCTGCGGCCGAAGGCGAGGTCTTCTATATCGCGGACGGGGGGATCTGGCGTATGTCCGCGAGCGGCATGGAATCGGAGCTTCTGGTGCAGGACGAGCGCGCACGGGCGTTGAGCTGCCACAACGGCTGGCTGTACTACTCGTCCGGGGGCAGGATCGTGCAGACCAATATCTACACGGGCAAAACCGACGTGCTGTGCGAGCTGTCTGGCGATCTCCACGTTGTCGGGGAGCGCTTCTATGTCCAAGCCGATGACGGCCTGCACCGCTTGGACGCCGCAACTGGCGAGGCGACCGCCCTAAACGGCTTGCCCGATGCGGAGTACCTGTATATGGATGGGGAGAGCCTGTATTACATCGACGGCGGCGACCGTGCGCTGTACCGCAGCGATATGTCCGGGGGGAACGGGGCAAAGCTCGCCGAGGGGGAGTGCCGCAGCGCCTGCCTGTTCGACGGCAGCATCTTCTGCTCCTTCATCGAGAGCGGCGAGGGGAAGCTGGTCAGGATAGATCTCGATACCGGCGAGGCCGTGGTGCTTCTCGAGGTGCGGGCCTCGACGCTCAATGCCACCGAGGACGGCATCTGCTTCCTCGATCTGTCGGATGGGATGATCTACCGGTGCTCTTTCGACGGCCGTATCCGCGAGCGGATATCCGGAAACCGTGCGCGGGACTTCAACATCGCAGGAGGCTGGGTTTTCTACCACAACGAGGAGGATGGCGGCAGGCTGTGGTGCGTTAGGCTGGATGGGGCGAACGACCATCCCGTGTCATCCGGAAGGTGATATCTATGCACGGCAAGCCACGGTTCGCATGGCGGGACAAGACGGAGCGCACGGTGTCGGAGATCGTCGCCGAGGACGGGATCCTGAGCTCCCGCGACATCCTCTTTATCGTCGAGCAGCTGTGCATCCTGCTGGGGAATCGGCAACCGGAGGATGCAGAGGAGAGGTGGGGATGCATCCATCCGGATGCCATCGTGGTGCAAAGAGGCGGGGACGTTCGGATGGGGAATCGGGATCTTCCCCTTTCCTCCATGAGCGCCTACCTTCCCCCGGAATTGGGCCGGACCGGCTTGGCCTCGCCCGACACGCAGGTGTATGCCCTGGGCACGCTCATGCTGTACATGGCTACGGGGCAGGAGGGAAGGGTTGATGCGGATACCGCCCTCGCCGATCACGCCCTCGCGGCGCTGATCGGGCGCTGCACGGCCTTTGACCCGAAGGACCGCTTCCAGGATATCGGAGAGCTGCTGGCTGCCGTCAGGCGCGAGCGGTGGGTGTGGAAGAGGGCGATCTCGGCATCTCTCGCAGTGGTCTGCGTATGCCTGCTTGCAGCCTCCTTCGTCTTCTTATGGAGGGAAGGCGCTGCGCAAGGCGGGGTTGCGGGGGAGTCGGATGCCTTCGGGTCGGGCTATGCCGATGGCTATAGGCAGGGGTTTTCCGATGCCCCGGGAATCGGCATCGCCGGAGCGTCTTTCGACGCGCGAAACGGGAGCCTTGCAGGCAACATGGCCGCAGACGAGGGGCCATGCGCGGCATACAGCGGAGAAGGCGTGTCCTTCGTGCTGGACGGGAGCGTCTTTCAGATGGACCCCCATACGGGGGCGGTGAAGATCGTCGCATCGGATATCGGAGCGTACAGCCTGCAGTACTACGATGGCTGGATCTACTGCTGCACAGAAGACGATATCGTCCGCATCGATCCCAAGACGGCGACGGCGGAAACCGTATGCGATTCCCGTGGCGGGCAGCTCTACATCGTCGACGATGCCTTCTATCTCTATGACAGCGCCGGCACCGGATACCTGTACAGAATCGATCCCGGCACATGGGCGATGACGCAGCTCAACGGGGCGATGGAATACCGCTGCCTGAATATCGTCGATGGAAAGCTCTACTACGTCGATCCCAGCAGGGGCGGCAGCATCTGCAGCAGCGATCTCGACGGCGGCAACGTAAGCCTCATCAGCAGCGGCTCCTATACGGGGCTTTGCGTCTACGATGGCAGGATCTACGCGGCTACCGAAGACGAGCTCATCCGCATGGATCTGAACGGGGGAAACCCGCAGGTCATGTCGGCGCTGCCCGCATATTCCCCCAACGTCTCGGACGGCGGCATCTTCTATATCTCCGGCAGCGGCAGGACGCTGGAATGGATGTCCTTGGACGGCAGGAGGCGCTATACCGTCGTGTCCACCCGCACCGATTCCTTCAACGTTGCCGGAGCGTGGATCCTCTACCGAAACGAGGAGGACGGCGGCACGCTATGGCGCGTCCGCATAAGCGGCGCGGACAATGCGAGGGTCGCACGATAGCGCCCGAGCTGCTTCCAGCCCGCCGCCCTCTTGGCCCGATCCCGCTGGAAACCGTGCAGCTTGTATGCTCCGAGCATACAAGCTGCACGTTCTTTCGCCGTATGCTGTGGCTGGAATCGCAGGCTGCGGAAGAAAGGGTCTCGGGCAATGAGCAAGCTCATCGAATTCATCGGCAGGATCTTCCCGGTCTTTATCGGATGGATCATCTGGCAAAATACGGGCAACCTCATCTTCGGCGCGATCGTCGCCGTATTTCTGGAAACGCTTGCGGGCCCGCTGTTCGGGGAGCTCGGACTCCTGCTTGTCAAAAAGCAGGATGTCCAGGCGCTCGACCCCTTTCCCGCCGAAATGGGAAAGGGCCTGCGCATATTCATCTCACGGAAGAGAGGATGCCTCCTGTTGCCGGAGGATATCGTGATCGAGATGCGGGAGAAGCTATCCAGCAGCGCGGAGTTCAGAGATCTGTACCAGACGGTGGTGGCGGAGAACCTCCCGATCCAGCGCTGCCTGTGGGATTTCGATGTCCATGACAGCGGCACCCAGACCAAGGCGATTCGGGCATGGAAGGCGATGGGGGATATCGCGCTGACGGTCGGCGATGTGAAGGACGGCTATGTCTATGAGGCCAAGGCGGACAACGGCGAGTATGCCGCAGCGTTCTGCTTCTCGCAGGATCTCCCGATAACCCTGCTTCCCGAAGAAGGGTAGGCATGTCCCTTGGGCGCATCTTGGCAGAAAGGATGGTATGCGATGAGAAGGTACTGTGCAAGACCGGTTTCGCTGCCGCTCGTCCTGGCAACGGCGCTGGCCTGTGCCCTGGCGGGCTGCACGCTGCACGTCGAGGATATGGGCCTCGGCGACGACAGGGGCCTTATAGAGGAAGACCTGGCCGAAGGAAGCGCGCAGGGAGCAGACGAGGGTTCCGGGCAGGCGCAAAGCTGGCTTTCCTATCGCCTGGCCTTGGACGGGCTGATGGAGATGGATAGCTCCGATAAGTTTCTCGACGTCGTCTTCTCAGCCGACAGCGAGATGACCGATACCGGGTGCATCGCAATCCAGCAGCTGGGCGACGCCGCAGTGCTCAGCAACAATAACATGAATACCGACGTGGTCGATCCGCCCGCCGGCAGCAGGTATGTCTTGGCTCGGCTGCTGGGCGCGGATGGAAAGATCATCGAAGAGGATATTACAGAGCAGGCTGTCGGAACAATCCATCTGAGGGCCTCCTCGGGGGATGAATTCGAGCCGCAGCTCCGCATCCTGTGGGGCATCGAGTATGACCTCTCATCCGGTTTCTCCACGGACGAAGAGCAGGAGGGCTTCTGCCTCCTGTTCGTGGTGCCGGAAGATATCGCGTTGCAGGATCTGCGCATAGCGGTATCCGACAGCTAGCCGGCGATGATGCAGCCGAGCTTTCCCGTTGCTGGTCATAGCGTTGGGGCTGCCCGCTTTTCCAGACCAGCGTCCATGCGACGGGGATGCCCGGCTGCATGAGCTGCGAACCACGCATATCTCGAGCGGACAAAGAACTGTATGAATCATGAATATGCAGGTAAACTGCCTGTCTCTCCCGTCCAGCCGGCTGGCAAACTGCGTGAATCGCACAACCGATGCCATCGGCTTATCGGGAGCCGTATGCTTCATAAGCTTAATGATAGGGATCCGAGCCGAAGCCGAATGATGCCGACGAGCTTCCGGCACGGGTTCGCAGGCAAAAAACATCGCCCTGTATGCTCCATGCATACAGCCTGCGGAATCTTTCCCCGTATGCTGTGGATGGGAGCCACGTCCGATGCGCAGCGCAGGAGGATGCGCACGGTGGGGTGGCAAGCTGTTTTGCCGATTGGAGGAGCCATGATCGAGGCGTATAAGAGCTATTGGAAGGGATATGCTGACTTCACAGGCAGGACGAGCGTCGGAGGGTACTGGTGGGCGGTGCTGGCGCACGTCCTCGCGACTTTCCTCCTCTCCTTCCTCGTGGGCCTGGCTGGCGGGCTGGGCAACAATCAGCATGTCGTTGTCACCTTCTCGGCCACGCTCATGCTGCTCTGCATAACGCCCTCCCTGGCTATCGCTGTGCGGCGGCTGCGTGATGCGGGGCATGCCTGGACGAATCTGTTCTGGGCATTCCTGCCGCTCGTGGGCCCCATCATGCTCATCGTGATGCTCTGCAAGCCGACAGACTCCGTCGCTTCCCATCAGGTGATCGAGCAAGGCTCCTCAAACGGCGTGCCCTTCTACCGGGCCTATGCGCCGCAGCAGGCCGTCCTGCCCATGGGCGGCATGCAGACAGCCCAGGCATACGCCCCGTCTGCTGCGGCTGCCGCTCCTTCGGCGCAGCCCATGCAGCCTGTCGGCGCTTTCCGCAAGCCCTCCCTTCATACCCTGCAGCCGTACACGGGTCCCGGTGTCTGCGATGTGTGCAACAGGCCCCTGTCCGGGCGGAGCGCATATGTCGTGCCCAATCCCGTCTTCTACGGTTCGCCGGAATGGCGCGAGCATTTCAGGCAGATGCACCGCGCCCACCATGCGCTGCTCGGCTTGGCGGGCGCGGGCATCGATGCTGATGCCGATCGGCAGATCGAGATGATGCGGAGAAACGATTCCTCAGCAGGCAGCGCAGTCTGCGCGGACTGCATCCACATGTTCGCAGAGTGATGCAGGCGGCAGATGCCGAGCGTGCTGCAAGCCAGATACATGAAGGAGGAAACCTCATGGATACCAACCGTTCGATCCCACAGACGGCGATGCTGGGCCCATTGCGCGTTCCTGCGGCGATCCTGCTGCTGTGGGGAGCTCTGTACACTTTCGTGAGCAGCGCCTACAGTGGAATGGCCCCTCATATGCCGATGCTCTGGTGGCTGGGGCGCTTCGTCCAGCTCGCCCTTGTGATCCTGCTCCTCGTTGGGAGGAAGAACCTGGGGATCCTGGTTCCGGTGGCGCTTCAGCTGCTGCTGACGATACTGGGCCTGGTTTCGTCTTTCAGTATAGGCGGTCTTCTGAGCGCGGCTGTCTGGGCCGTCCTATGCCTGGTTGCAGCTGCCGTCGTGATCCCGGGGTTCGAGTTGGGAAAATCCCCGATCATGGGCCTTGCGTATCTGTCTGCTGGGCTCGGCCTGACGAGGGCGGTTCTTTACCTCATTCCCAACCTGGCGAGCGGGCTGTTCTTTTCAGGTGCTCTGTATATGTATAACGTGAATGATTCTCTTTGGGCGCTGGGCATCCTGCTTTTGGCTAAGACCTTGGCCGACGCCGCCTCCGAGCCTGCCGCCGTACCCGTCCAAGCCGGCGCTCCCCCCTATAGAACCTATTCCCAGCCGGTCTACAGCCATCAGCCGGCCTCTGCCCCGACTCCTGCCGCTGCCGTCCAGAGCGCGGCTCCGGGCACCCTTCTGGTCCGTTTCAGCATCGACCGGCTGAACGAGCTGAGCGGCCCCTATGGTTTCCAGTCCGGCAGGTTGATCGGGCGCGCCGTCCCCGCATCCCTTCTGGAGGGGATGACCATAAGCGACGGCGACTCTGCGGCGACGCTCGCCGGACACGAATATGTCTGCGTCGTCTCCATCGCCTCAACCGACAGGTCCGTTTTGAAGGAGAGGATCGAGCCGCTGATACTGGCGAGCAGCGAGATCAGGGCCTGCGGTGCTGCTCCGCTCACGCAGCTCGTCGGCAGCTTTGCAACAAGCGAGCCGCTGGTGATGGACGGCGTCGTGCGCAACGGAGCGATCGAAGGGCGCGGCGGATGGTGCGCGAACGGCTTGGCCAGCGCATGGAAGGAAGCTGCGGCGCAGCAGCAGCCTCCCGCTCCCAAGGCGGAGAAAGACGATAAGAAGGAGCTCTACCTCCAGAAGTGCGTCGAGCGCCTGGTTGCGCTGTACCGGCAGGCTCCGGACGGCTTCGTGAGGGACCAGGCGGTCGATGTCCGGGCTATCGGGATGCTGCTCGACGAGACGGGCGGCATGGATCTGATGCGCCGCGCCCATGGCCTTTTCGCCCGGCAGAACCCCGGCATGGCTCGGAACCTCGAGATCGTGTGGGACGGCATCGGCGGCTGGATGGGGTGATCGCCCGGACGGCGAAGACCCCCAATCGAGGCCATGAAAAGTTGATTGGGCAAGCATGCGGAAAAGGAGGACGTGACGATGGATGCGGTTGCAACGTTGAAGGGGCTGAGATGCCCTCAGTGCGGTTCGGAGGATTTGGAGGCGAAGGGCAAGGCCGGGAGCTTGGGCAAGGAGATCGCCGGAGCTTTCTTCGGCGGTGCGATCGCCAACATGGCGATGAGCCGCAGCGCCTCCAAGAACACGGAAACCGTTCCGCTCGCCTATGTCTGCAAAAACTGCAAGCACAAGTTCCAATCCTTTCCGCTTGCAGCGCAGCAGGAGGATATCCTTGCTGCTCCCTGCACCATCAGCTTCACGCGCCTCTCCAGTTTCGTGGGGGCCCTGGCATCGCACGTCGTCTATCTGAACGGGGTCAACTGCGGGGCCGTGAAGAACGGCGCTACGATCACCCTGCAGACCAGCAACCGCTGGAACACCGTGCTCGTCACCGACCAGTACGGGGTTGCCTTCAAGAACGTCTACCGCTTCGAGGCGGTTCCGGAAGGCACCGTGTCCGTGAAGTTCAAAGTTGGAACGTTCTTCGAGTGAGCGGCGGGGCGCTTGCCGCCGCGGGTTCGGAAACATACTCGCCGAAGATCAGGGATCAGCTACAGCTTTGAGGAAAAGACGGCCGCTGCCAGTTTCCCCATCATCAGCTTGAGCTTGCGTTTGATAGCGCTATCCGGTTGCAGCATACCCACAGCCGATAGAGAGGATGCGGGCGCTGCCTCAACTGAACGGAAAGGCCTCGGTGCTCGCGGGAAGGGGAGGATGGCGCATGTCGGGTTGATGCCGTCGTCCTACCGCCGTGCCGTTGTCGTACAATTCGAAGGGTACGGGTAGCGCGCCGGGCATGTAAAGGGGAAGATCTCATGGACAACGACCGTTCGATCCCACGGAATGCGATGCTGGGCCCGCAGCGCATTCCCGCTGCGATCCTGCTGCTGCTGGATATCCTGTACTTCGTCGGGTTCCTCGCGTACGCGCAAGCGCTCCCGTACGTGCCGATGCTCTGGTGGGCGCGGCGCATCATCCAGCTTGCCCTCGTGGCCATGCTCTTCATTGGGAGGAAGGACGCGGGGATGCTGATTCTGCTGGCGCTTCAGCTGGCGTTGGCCGTGTGGAGCCTGGTCTCGTCGTTCAGCGTCGCCGCCCTGCTGGTTGCGGCTGTCTGGGCTATCCTATGCGTGGCTGCGGCAGCTGACGTGATCCAAGGGTTTACGTTGGACATATCCACGCTCGCAGGCCTTGCGCCCCTGGCTGCAGGGCTGGGCCTGGTGAGGGTCGCACTGTCCTTCATGTCCAATCTGGAAGGCGGAGGGACCTTTCACGCTGTGTTGGATAGCGCGTTCGGTCTGCTCTGGGTGCTGGGCATCTTCTATGCGGCGAAGGCCCTTGTGTACGCTTCTCCCGAAGCCAGCATGCCCGCTCAAGCCGGCGCACCAGTCTACAGAACATATTCCCCGCCGATGCACGGCCAGCAGGAGATTCCGACCCCCGTCGCCCCCGAGGCCGGGCAGGCCGACAAGAAGGAGCCGTAGCCCCGGGCATCGGCTGGGACGGGCGGTGGCGCGGTGCGTCCCTAGGGCCTTCCCCTCATAACGGCAGCAAGGAAACCCCGCTCCCGCTTTGTCAGCCGATGGTCCTTCCTGTGCAGGTAGGCGCTTCCGACCTCGAAATCGGCATCCGCTGGCAGCGAATCCGCCACATCCTTCAGCACGAAATCCCTCTCCTTCTCCGGGAAGGGCGTGTTGATCACCGACAGGTACCTCCCGCTGTTCAGGGCATCGATGAAGGTTCCTCTGTCGGAAACCGAGAAGTCCGTGGCAGACTCCGGCAGCTTCAGGTGCTCGACCATGTACAGCACGGTGCTCGCATCGTCGAAGAAGACCATATCGCAGGCCGCAAGCTCGCTGTGGCTGATATGCTCCTTGCGGGCCAGGGGGTGCTTGGGCGACATGACCAGATAGGTGCCCATGGCATCGAAGAGGGTATGGTATGCCAGGCTGCTTCTGTCCGCCAAGCCCATGAACTTCTCCCTCTTGCTGCGTGCGTGGTAGATGATCCCCAGCCCATAGTCCCGCCTCGCCACCCCATCGAGCACCTCCATGTTTCCCATCTCGCGGTATTTGTCGCCCAGAGTGCCGCCGTTGCCGTTGTGGAAGGCGAGGAACTGCTCGGTTATGAATCTGGAATAGTAGGTTGCGACCGTCAGGGGGGCCTCCCGGTCGCGCGCAATCGCTTTGATGCTGGCAAGCTCTGCGGCTATGGACTCCGCATGGGATATGAAGCGCTCGCCCTCGTCGGTGCAGCGTACGCCCTGGTTGCTGCGTATAAACAGGGGATACCCCAGCTCCTGTTCCAGAGATTTGATCATGCCGGACAGGTACGGCTGCGATACCAGCATCTTCTTGGCGGCCTTGTTGATGGATCCGGCATGTGCAACCGTCACGGCGCATTCAAGATGTCGAAACGTCATGTCCCCCCCGCTTTTATCCGATATCCAGGTTGATTGCCGTACGAACATTATAATCAAACCGTTATAGCAAGCTTAACGTTTTTCGGTATACCAGCCATCCCCCGCGTTTCGATACATTTGAAGTGCATCACAGCGATTGCCGTGCGTATCTGAGCTGTACCGCCGAACGACAGGAGGATACCCGTATGGCCGGTGCCTACCTGCAGGAAGCCGCTGCCATGAAAGATGATCTCGTAGCATGGCGCAGGCACCTCCACCAGATTCCCGAGCTCGGCCTCGATGTGCCGCAGACATCCGCCTACATTCAGGATGAGCTTGGCAAGCTCGGCATATCCTATCAGGTCAGCACGGAAAACTCCCATATCGTCGCCATTCTGGGTGCGGGCGAGAGGTGCTTCCTGCTTCGAAGCGACATGGACGCCCTCCCGATGAGCGAGGATTCCGGACTCGAGTATGCGTCTGCCAACGGCAATATGCACGCCTGCGGGCACGATATGCACGCCGCGTCCCTGCTCGGGGCGGCGGCCCTTCTGAAAGCGCATGAGGGCGAGCTGAAGGGCCGCGTAAAGCTCCTCTTCCAATCGGGGGAAGAGGTATTCAGGGGCGCCCAGACGGCCATCGATGAGGGCGTGCTGGAAAACCCCAAGGTAGACGCTGCATTTGCGGCCCATATGGCCTCTGCGTCTCCGGTGGGAGCCATAGGATACGGCTACTTCCCCATGTCGGCGGTATACGGATTCAAGATAGGCATCACGGGCAGGGGCACGCACGGCTCGACTCCGGAGAAGGGCGTGGACCCCATCAATGCGGGCGTGCACATCTTCCTGGCGCTGCAGGAGCTTATCGCGCGCGAGGCCTCCGCATCGAGCGAGGTCGTGATCACCATCGGCCGTTTCGAGGGGGGATCCGTCAACAACGTCATTCCGGAACGCGCCGTTCTCGAAGGCACGCTCAGGGCGTTCGATCCCGAGGTCAGGACGTTCATGATACGCCGTATCGGGGAAGTCGCCGAGAGGGTGGGCGCGGTGTACGGCGCCGACGTCACCGTCACGGCGACAAGCGACTGCCCCGCCGTGGTAAACGACAGGACGCTTACGGACGAGCTCATGGGCGTCCTCAAGGACGAGTGCAGCGGCCTCGACATCCTTCCGGTCTTCCATGCAATGGGATCCGAGGATTTCGCGTTCTTCAGCGATAAGGTCCCGTGCTGCTACATCGCCGTCGGCGCGCGCTTCGGCGAGGATTATCCGGCGTACTCCGAGCACAACCCCCAGGTGCGCTTCAATGAAGATGCCCTGGTCGTCAACTCCGCCATATACGCCACGGTCGCAACGGCATGGCTCGGAGCCCGCGCATAGCACAGGTTGCCGCAAGGAAAGGGGAGAGGGGTATGGATGCACTGCAGATTGCCAACAGCATTCCCATGTGGGTCGCATGCGCGATACCGGTAGGCCTTATCGTCTTCCAGGCCGTGTTCTTTCTGGCAAAGGCGCGTCAAGCATCGAGGGACATCCAGATTCCCGACGAGACCGTCGGGAAGGCCATGCGCGCGGCGGCCATCACGTCGATCGGCCCGTCTCTCGTGATCCTCAGCGGCATGCTCTCGCTGCTCGTTACCGTGGGAGGCCCCGTGGGCTGGATGAGGCTGTCGCTCATCGGCTCGGTGATGTTCGAGGGGATCGCAGCCGGCTTCGGCACCCAGCAGGTGGGCGTTACCCTCGGCACCGATCCCATGACGCCCACGGCGCTTGCCATGGCGGTCTGGACCATGGTGCTCTGCTCAATCGGCTGGGTGATCTTCGCCACCTTCTCGGCGAGCCGCATGGAGAAGATCCAGCATAGGATCACGGGAGGCAGCACGGAGAAGATGGGGGTCATCAGCCTTGCCGCCATCATCGCATGCTGCGCCTCGTTCGTGGGCAACCACCTCGTGAAATTCGATGCTGACGCGGGCGGCTTCTACTTCGGCAAGAGCGCGGTTGCCGCCCTGCTGGGAGCGCTCTTCATGTTCATCATGCTCAAGGTATCCGCCAAGAACAAGAAGCTCGCCGAGTGGAACCTAGCGATCGCCATGATCGCGGCCATGATCCTGACGGCGATCCTGCCCATCGGCGCATAGGGGGTGTACCATGAACAGCGAACGCAAGAAAGCGTATTACGAGAACGTCTACATGCCCGCAATGCACCGCTACGGAAAGCTCACCGGCACCCTCGGCGTGGTCCTCTCGTTCATCCCGCCCATCGTGTTGGCGGTGGTCTTCAAAGCCGTGCCCGAATGGGGCAAGCTCCCTGCGGCGTTCATCACCGGCGCGGCGGCATTCGGGTTCCTCTGGATCATGGAGCCCATCGGGTACTTCAACGTGCTCGGTCCCGTGGGAACCTACATGGCCTTCCTCTCGGGCAACATATCCAACATGAGGGTTCCGTGCGCATCCATGGCCCAGGTGGCGGCCGACGTGGAGGCGGGCACGGAGGAAGGCTCTCTGATCGCCACCATAGGCATGGCCGTATCCGTGATCATCAACGTGACCATCCTGACGATCGGCGTTATCCTGGGGACGGTCATCCTCGCCCAGCTGCCCTCGTCGGTGATAGGGGCCCTCAGCTACCTGCTCCCCGCCCTCTTCGGGGCGCTTACGATGCAGTTCGGCATCAAGGACATCGCATATGCGGCGGCCATGCTCGCTTACTGCTGCCTGCTCTACGTGCTGATCTACCTCGGAGTATTCAGCTGGCTGCCATCTGCGGCCAATTGGCTGCCCATCATCACGGCGGTGTTTCTCGGCATCGCCTTCAAGCTGTGGTCTTCGGGCAAAGCGGATGCGGCTGCCGCAGGTGCGGGCATCGAAGATAAATGAGATGCAAGGTCTCGGCATGGATAAACCTGGAATCTATGGGATCGTCGACAAGCTGCAGCCCACGCTCGAAGCTGCGTGCCGCTATCTATGGGCCCATCCGGAGCCGAGCGGGGCGGAGGAGCAGGCTTGCGCCTATTTCCGCACGCTTCTGTCCGACTCCGGCTTTGCCCTCCATGACGCTCCCGATCTGGACTACGGATTCTATGCGGAGTATGGTGCTGGCAAGCCCGTGATCGCCCTGCTCGGCGAGTACGATGCCCTGCCGGGGCTCTCGCAGAAGGCCACCGCGCGCAAGGAAGCCGTGGTCGAAGACGGGGCGGGGCATGGATGCGGGCACAACCTCTTGGGATCGGCGTCGGCGGTCGCCGCCATCGCCCTCAAGGAGATCCTGGAGGCCGAGGGCATGGGCGGCACCGTGCGGTTCTACGGCTGTCCCGAGGAGGAGCTGCTGATACGCGGCAAGGTCAAGATGGTCTACCATCGCCTCTTCGACGATGTGGACTTCGCCCTCACCTGGCACCCCATGTGCCATACGCTCGTCTGGGACGGCGCTGCCCTGGCAAATGTCAGCGCCCGGTTCTTCTTCACCGGCACCCCTTCCCATGCGGGGGCGGCTCCCGAGAAGGGACGCAGCGCCCTGGATGCCGTGGAGCTCATGAACGTGGGCGTCAACTACCTGCGCGAGCATGTCGTCGACAAGGCCCGCATGCACTATACGACCAGCAGCGGGGGGCTGCCGCCCAACATCGTGCCTCCCAAAGCGGAGAGCTGGTACTTTATCAGGGCGCCGCACATGAGCGACGTCAAGGGCATCCTCGAGAGGATCAAGAAGATCGCCCAGGGAGCAGCCCTGATGACGGAAACCGAGGTCAAGATCGAGGTCGAGGGCGGCTGCTGCGAGATCCGCTGCAACCACGCATTTGCCGATCTCGTACAGGAGAACCTCGAGGCGTGCCCGAGGCCTGCGTTCAGCGCAGATGAGCTCGACTTTGCAAGGTCCCTGCAAGCGGCGGTCGATCCCGCCGTGGCGAGCAGGGACGGCGGCCTCTTCGGGGAGGGCCCCATGATGGAGGGTGCAGGAGCCAGGGACATGCATGTGCAGGCCCCGCTCACGGCCTCCACCGACGGCGGGGATGTCAGCTTCGTGGTGCCCATGCAGATGTTCGCATCTGCATGCTGGCCTATCGGTGTGGCGCCCCACACCTGGCAGGCGACGGCTGCAAGCGGGACCACGCTCGCCGAGAAGGGCGCGCTGTACGCGGCCAAGGTGATCGCAGCCACGGCATACGATCTCTTCACCAAGCCGGATGTGGCGGCCGGCATCGCCAAGGAGTTCGAGGATACGAAAGATCCCGGCTACGCACCCATGGTGTATGTGGAGAGCTGATACCGCAGAGCCCCTGCATCGTGGCTTGCGGCATCCCGCATCCCGCATCCCGCAGCTGCCGCGCATGGGTGCAGAGATCTTTCCAAAAAAACCGTTGACAGCTATCACGGCCGACGATATATTATGTACAGCGTTATAACGTCATACGGTATATCGGCATCTGAAATGGAAAGGAGACGGCATGGGCAGGCACGACGACCCCGGCGCGCTGAGCGAGCCGACCTTCTACATCCT
>Ga0079305_1000115_pt1 | contig 185024 bp, 125 predicted proteins | sample LMS_cellobiose_e_FD_79183 | JGI IMG/M metagenome (GOLD analysis project Ga0079305, IMG submission 79183) | Rumen-fistulated moose microbial communities from Alaska, USA - LMS_cellobiose_enrichment | ecosystem: Host-associated > Mammals > Digestive system > Stomach > Rumen fluid ... | reverse complement strand
TACCGTCGGGATTCGCGTCAACGGCTTTTGGGACGACGACGACAGCGACTGGATGGGATCCGTCGCCGAGGACACGAACGACGAGTTGCTCGCGTGCCAGGCGACCGGCGATTGCGAGCGATGCTCCGCGTACTTTTTCCCGAATCAGGCGACCGAGTTCTGCCGCATGGCGGAGTACGTTTATGACAATCTCGGCCGCTTCACCGCCATGGCGGAGGAACAAGTGCGCAGGGCGGCCGAAAAATACGGGCTATGCTAGACCCTTCCATCCTTCACGGGCTCGAGAGCGTCGTCAGGCAACTGCCCGACCCGGACAACTACAGCTTCCCTGCTGACGCAACGAGCGAATACTACGTCGATTTCGAGCAGGCGGAGGACGATTTTCTCGACCTGTTCGAGTCAATACCGAGTGAGACCCTCCGTGACGATCCGGATCTCAGCGACAGGGTCTGTCGGCTCGCCCTCGCGTTGAACGGCGCCTTTTACAACGAAGGCGGTTTCCCCTATGAAGACGTGCACGACGGATTCCTCCGCCGCCTGGAAGCGCTGTACGAGGAAAACGACATCCCGGTAAGGCCGATCCTGAGAGATGCGATCGACGCGCTTCGCAAACAGCGGGAAGAAAAGAACGAAGCCAGATACGGAACGCTCGATCCCGAGCAAAGGCTGTTCTATGAGAACCTTGACCGGTATGAAATGATCGTCGGCAGATCCGTCCTGAGATACGGGGCGGAAGGAGAAAGGGCGTATCTGGGCCCGGATGGCGGCTTCGTGAAAAACTGTATGCTGTCATTCATCAAGGATCTCGTGTACGCACAGCGCGGGCTGTACCACGACAGCGGTCTCTGGGAGGACGACGGATACGAAGTCGATCTGGACAGGACGTACGAAGAGATCCGCGCAAGGCTGTCTCCCGGGATCCGGGTCGTGAGAAAGGCGTACGAGTATTACTACTCGGAAAACGTCACCGTGGACGTGAGCGACGACATTCATCTGATCCTTGTCAGGGCCGCGCCGCTGAAGATCCTCAGCATCTGGTTGAACAAGGTCGACTCCGGGCACGGGCACGGCAAGTGGCTCGCCCCCGACAGGCTCGGTGCGTTCTGCGACATGGTCGAGCATATCTGCGGCGTTTACGGCCAGTACAGGACAATCGCCGGGCAGCGCGCCGCGGACCTGAGAGCGAGGTTCGGGCTGTAGGCCGGGATCAGTCCTCCCAGAGGACGGACTGATTTACCATGTCAACTCCGCTACGATCGGATAATGGTCTGAAACATAGGGAATACCGGTAATTCGGGAAAAACACCGACAGGCACGGAACCCCTTGTAAAAGACATAGTCAATGGGCGGCGTATCGTCAAGGCGCCCCCAATCGTGCCACGTGGTACCGAAATCGCTTTGCGCAGCGGTTTCCCTGGCATCCTCCATGAGGACGCGGAGGTCCGTCAGGCATTCGTCGTCCGGTGTCACGTTGAAATCCCCGCACAGGATCATGGGCCAGCCGTCCGGATTCATCTGCTTGATGGACGACACCACCAGCGCAAGGCCCTTGCGGCGCGCCTCCTTGCCCACGTGGTCCAGATGCGTGTTGACAAAGAAGAATTCCTTTCCGGCCGCCTTGTCCTTCAGCAGGAGCCAGGTGGCCGTCCGCTTGCAGGCGGCATCCCAGCCGAACGACGGGGTGTCCGGTGTCTCGCTGAGCCAGTAGGTGCCCCAGTCCAGCAGCTCGATCCGGGCCGTGTCGAAGAACACGGACATGTGCTCACCCTCATGTTCGCCGTCTTCCCGCCCGACACCGACACATTTGTACGTCGGGCAGTTCTGCTCGAAGAAATCCAGCTGGAAGTCGAGCGCTTCCTGCACGCCGAACACCGTCGGCACCGCCGCGTTGATGGCGGCGGCGGCCGCGTCCCGGCGCAACTCCCAGGAATTCACACCATCATCAGCTGCGCCGTACCGCACATTGAATGACATCACCTTGAGATCCGGGGCCTTCGCGCAGGCGGCCAGCACGAAGGCCAGGATCAGACAAAGGCTATTTCTGATACACCCGGACATAATCCACCTCCATTGCGCAGGGAAGGGTACGCTCGTCCACGCCCTTCTGACCACCCCAGGACCCGCCCCAGGCGAGATTCAGGATAATATGGAAATTCTTCTCAAACGGCCAGGTGTCCATGTTTCCGGTCTTGTCGTTCGGGAAGTCCAGCAGGAGTACGCCATCCACGAACGTCCGGAGATAGTCCTCCGTCCACTCGAGGGCATAGACATGGAACTCCCCTTCGGCTCCGGGCGTCAGGCGCTCGGCCGGCCGGTGCGTCCCCCGTGCATGGTTGTAGGCCGCACAGTGGATCGTGGACGTCACCACGTCGGGATTCATGCCCACCTCTTCCATGATATCGATCTCGCCGCAACGCGGCCAGCGGGCGCTCTCGTCGTCCGGCATCATCCAGTACGCCGGCCAGGTCCCCAGACCCTTCGGCAGGCGGATGCGCGCCTCCATGTAGCCGTATTTCCAGGACTCGGCGGAGTTCATGCGGGCGGAGATCACTTCATTCCCTTCCTTGCGTGCCACGATACGCAGGACGCCGTCCGAGATGTAGGCCGTACGCCTGTCATCCGGCACATAGCGCTGCAGCTCCCGGTTCACGCGACGGGGAGCCCAGTCTTCGAACTTCCATTTCGCGGAAAGCTGGTCCGCGGGGCCGGAGAATTCATCCGACCATACAAGGTGGTATCCTTTCGGGACATACGCACCGTCGGAGGCCGGCCGTCCATTGCCCAGCACGCTGTGCTCTGCGACCTCCCGCAGCATGGCCGCCATTTTCGCGTCCAGGCCGCAGGCGGAAGCTTTTTTGTCAAAGGGCTCCCCGAAGATCATCAAGTAATTGACGCAGGCCTTCAGATATGCGCCGTAGTCGCTCTGGTGCTTCTGGTCGTCGGCGAGAAGCGGGACCTCCGGGCACTCCTGGCGGGCCAACGCGAAGGCACGTCCGATATAGGAAACCTTGTCTCCGCAAGCCTCGGCGAGGAATTCCGTCCCGAAGTCGGAGAGCCGGTCGAAGTCGCCCAAACTGCTGAAACCACCGTTATCACCTGCAGGATAGGACCAGGTACTCTCCAGGAAGATGACCGCATCCGGGGAATACTGACGCACCCGGCCGCTCAGCTCCTTCGCATCCGCCAGGACATAGGGATAGCGGGCAGGATCCATCGCGTAACGCGCATGCAGCTGGCTCTGGTTCTGCAGGAAGACATAATCGTAGCTGGCCCCCAGGCCGGCGCGTTCAATGGCATTCAGTGTCTCGTCGCGACGCAGGTGCCGTCCGAAAGTGAAACCACCCACATACTGGGCGTTCATTTGGATACGGTGGCCCTGGCTGGCTGCCAGGTCCACAAGTTTCTGGTGGGAATTTCCCACATAGGTGAAAGAGTTCCCGATGCATAACACGCTCTTCGTGTCCTGCCCCAGGGCCGGGGAAACGGCCAGGAGCAGCAAGATTCCGTATAACAACCTTTTCATGCCAGGGTTCTGTCTGATTATCTTTCAAAAGGATCCCCCTTCGGAGACTGGCTGACCACCCAGCGAAGCGCGTTGACGAACAACAGATTCTGCGTTGCGTCATTGAAGCAACGGTCGCCGTGGCCCATGTTGATGTAGACCATCCGGTACTTCGTGTTGCTCCACACCACGGGGAAGTCCCCGCCGAAGACGACGTCCTTCAGGCCCATCGGGAAATTCTTCGGGGAGAGGGAGGCCAGGACTTCGATATCCGGATTGGAGCGGGGATCCGGTGTCCACTGGTAGAACTCGGTCTCCGGGGCGACATATTGCGCCGGGAGGTTCCGCGTCACGGGATGATCCCCGCCCTCGACGTCGACCAGGCCCGGCTGCGGCGGCCAGTTGTTGCACAGGAAACGTCCGCCGAGGAAATCCCGGAACCAGTCCCAATGGGTGGAACGGTCGTTGTATCCGGCGGCGTGGAAGCCCAGCCAACCTCCTCCCTCCTCCATATACTTTTCGAAAGCCGCCCGGCCCGCCGGATCCGAAGGCGTCACGTCGGGCATGATAATGACGTCATACTGCGACAGGTCGCCGAATTCCAGCAGATTCGTGGTGACATCCATCAACCATCCCTCTCCGTACGTGAGCCGGTGGAAGAACTCGATGGCCTGGAGGGAGAACTGCTGATGTGCTTCCTCGACATGGTCGGAATAGTAGAGCAGCCCCTTGAAACGGGGCGTGTTGCCAGCATAGCTCGCAGAACGGACGTCCGATGCCGAGACAAATGCCTGGGCAGGGTTTTGGCCGCGGCCGCAAGATACGAGCACGAACAGCATTGCTGCAAACAAAAGGGAAAGATAATGTTTCATACTGCAAAGTTATTGGTATTCGGAAACAAGTGAAAGAAATTTGCCCGCCACAGTCAACCAGACTTCTTTGTAGCAAGCACTATTGGTCCGTGGCCAGTATGGGGTGTCTTCGTCCCCGGGCGTGCGGATTCCGACGGGCATCTCACCGGTCGTTTCGCCAATGGAGAAACTGTCCATGGACGGATAGGCGCTGCCTTCGCCGAAGATCATCGACTGACCGAAAGGGTTTTTCCCCGCCAGCCAGTACAACTGTTCGCGTCCGATTTGCAACAGCTCCTCGTCTTCCAGAAACCGGCCGCAGATGGCGGCCGCTTTGCCTTGGGAGAGCAGGACGGCATTGTTGCCGTTGAATATGCTGAACCAGATTGGAAAACGCCGGACGCGGAAACGCTCTCCGCTCCCAACCGGCGTACCGCTCAGGAACTGCGTCCGATAGCGCTCTACAGCATCCGCCGGAGCGTACAGGTGCAAGCGCGAGAAACTGTCCGTATCCAGATATTCATCATTCCGATACACCCCGGCCGCCAGCATGCCATATGGCTTCGTATATCCGGCCAACTCCTTGAGGTATGCGCCGAACAGCCGGATGGCGTCCACCCACCGCTCCCGGGCTGGGTGATCAGGCTGGGTCCTGCACAGCTCGACCAAAGCCTGCATATACACCTGCTCCCGCGACTGATGGATAAAATGCACCAGGGCCCGACGGGATGTGTCCCGGTAGAAAAAACCCCGGGTATGACCGTCTTCCAAAGTTTCCGTCTGCTGACAGGCCAGGACATACTCCGCTGCCAGCGCCGCAGTTTCGGCGCAGGCGGCGTCCCCCGTCAAGCGGAACAGCTGGCTGGCCGACCACGACATGGTGGCCATGTACTGGCTGGGGGATGTGTTGTACGTGTGTTCCATCATGAAGGGGAACGGCTCGAATCCGTGCTCGGCAAAGCGCTCTTGTGCGAAGGCATAATCCTCCACGGCCGCCCGTCGCAAACGTTCCGCCAGCCCCCCGGACAGGTGCCTGGCAGCATACGCTTCGTACCCGGCCGAAAGGAAATTGTCAAAGGCCAGATTCTGCTTGCGGACGGTAACAATGTCGTCATCTGTCCCCACCAGCCCGTCTGTCCAATGGAGCAAGCCCATCGAAGATGCCCGCCAACCGTCTCCGAAACGGCAGTGAAGCAGGAATTCGAGCCCCCAGCGGGCCTCCTCCTCCAATCGCTCAGACAGGACAGGTTCGCTTTGTCGGCAGGCTACAGCAGCCTCCAGCAGCGTATAAGACACATCACCGGTCTGCAGCGTCTGCTGAGACAAGTCGCCCGCGTCGTGCCACCCGCCGCCATAAGAGATCCGCTTCCCGTCATGCTCGCAGAAAAGATCTGCGTGACAGGCCGCATGGATGCCGGGGACAGCATCCCCGCAACGCTGGCAGTAGATGAAGTTTAACGCTCTCCACCGGGCATCCGTCCACACGCGGCGGCTGATTCGGAAGGGGACGGACACCAGCCCGCCAGCCTTCAGGACGTAACGGCCTTCCTCATGATAATCGGAAAAATCCATTACGGAGAACAACCCCGTCGGGGAAGAGACTGTCCGGATGCGCCCCCGCCAGACCGTCCGTCCCCGTTCTGCATCCGCCAGCACGAATTCTCCCGTCATCGGCGGGGCGACGGCCGTTTTGTCCGCCTCCGGCTCATACCCGCTCGTGGACACGACAATGCCCTGTGGTCCCCAGCCCGACACCGGGGCGTCAGTAGCGACCCGTTGCAGTCGGATATCGGAAATCCGGTAGCGGGAGCTGTCGGCATCGGACTGCCCGCGGTCCGTCACCGTGAAATTCACGGCCCGTACCCGGTCGCGGCGGAACTCGCCGATTTCCAGGAGACACGCATTTGCCTCTCCCGGCCGGAGATGGATGAGGTGGGAACCGGACGGCTCGTTGAATCCGGGCTTTTCCGGCCCGGGCTCCGCCTGGAACGAGACAGTGAGGTTGACCACCTGTGCGCCCGGGCTGTCCGGTGTCACAGTAAAAGCGATCCGGTTCCATCCTTCCAGGTTCTTTCCGTCCAGGGAAAGCCTGGCGGTGTATTCTCCGAACGTAGCATAGTCGATATCGTCAGGCGGACCGACGGGACGGGTGCGTGCATGGTTGGCAAAACGGATCTCCAGCGTCTCCGGAACCGGTTCTTCTGAAAGAACGTACTCCAGGGCACGCAAGGTCTCATAGGAACGCTCCGGGTCCGGCGGCAAGGGACTATGCACCATCCCGGAGGCCAGGATGTCCCGCTCCAGCTCCGGATCAACGGCGATTCTCCCTTCCGGCCTGTACGTGCAGGCAGCGAGAACCAGCAGCGGGATCAGCGTCCGGCAGCCCATAGGACGGATTGCAGCAACAGTGTCTTGAAAGCTTCATTGTCCGCCAGTTTCGGGCTGTGGCCGAACTGGAGGTACAGGTTTCGTCCCTGCAGGGACCGGTTGGTCCAGACCACCGGATGATCCCCCATCTTGACGCTTGTCTTTCGGGAATAGGAGTTTTCGTCCACGCGGGCAAGCACCTCGATGGCAGGATTGTCCCGCGGATTCCGGTCATAGGTGTACCATTCGTCATCCGGAATGACAAAACGGCCCGGGACGCCTTCCAGCGCCGGGTGATCCAGCTTTTCGACAATCACCTCGCCGTCGGACAGCTCGGCGATATAATTCTTGTAGCGGATGCCGCCCAGAAACTCCGAGAACCAGGTCCACATCGGATAGCCGTCAAATTCTCCCAGCAGGGAGGCGTGGTGCAGGCCTACCCAACCGCCGCGGCCTTCTTCCAGATACGCCTTGAACGCCGCCTGGGCCGCTTCCGGCCAGGGATAGGGCGGGAAGTCCAGTTGGAGAACAGCGTCGTAGCCATCCAAAAAATCCGCCCCCATCTCCCTGGCGCTATGGCACTCCGTCAACTCCAGACCGGCAGCCAGGGCCGCATCGCGCAGCCAGGGCATCAGGGCCTCTGTAAACGGAAGGTGATGCCCACCCATTTCGCGCAGCACCAGCACCCGGGCCGGTTCGCGCAGGCGGATGGAACGGATATACCCCTTCTGCGGCTTGCAGTTTGCAAATTTCACCGCTTCGAGCAGTCCGGCCAGCGCCACGCGGGCGGAGTCCCGGTCAGGCACGATGCGGCGAAGCTCGCCGAAAGAAGAACGACGGCCGTCCGCAAATCGGCGGACCAGCTGCCAGTCCTCCGGCGCCGTGTAAGCCACCATGCAGGAATTGTCAATTTTCTTGTACGGCCAGAAAGTCCAGCCGATATTGTTCTCCTCCATGGTCTTGCAGAATTCGGCCTGCCAGCTCTCCGTGCCATGACCGATCTCGCCCATGTACATCGGCAAACCTGTCTTGTCCCGGAACTCGATGAAGCCCCGGATGGCCTGGGCATCCGTGCCGCCTCCGTAGCGATGGCAAGTATACATGATCTTGTCGTCAAACGTCCAGTCGGTGAACGGCTTGAAATTGCCGTTCCATTGGGCGCCGCCCAGCAAGACGATATGGTTGCGGTCCACCTCGCGGATGGCTGCTACACCCCGTTTATAGAGAGGTTCCAGCTTCGCGTTGAGCTCTTCCTGGTTGCGGAAATAGGTTGCAATCGGTTCGTTGAGCAGCTCGTATCCGAGGATGACCGGTTCGTTTTTGAAGTGAGAGGCAATCTGTTTCCAGATGCTGCAGAACAACTCCTGCGAGACGGGGCTCTCAAGCAGCCAGGGATATCCGTAGCTGTCGTCAATATTGTCTCCGGTCTGTCCGCCGGGAGCGTCATGCATGTCCAAGATCAGGTACAGGCCGTATTTGCGGCACCATTCCACCACCGCATCCATCCTTGCGAAGCCGTCCTGGTCCGAAGTCAGGCCCATGTAGTCTTCGTCCGTAAAGAGTTTGTAGTGGAACGGCAGCCGGATGGTGTTGGCGCCCGTCGAAGCGATGAAAGCGATGTCTTCCTCCGTGATATAGTTGTCTTTGAATTCCTTCCAGAAGCGGGCGGCATCGTCCGGACCGACCAGTTCGCAGATCGCCTCGTCGATCATCCGGGGGGAGGTGGCGCGGCTGAACCCGAACATGTATCCTTCGGGGTTGAGCCAGTTGCCAAGGTTGGTACCTTTGATCAGGAAAGGCTGGCCGTCCGTGCCCACCAGCGTAGTGCCGTCGATGGTCACGAAGGTCCTGGGTGCCGTGCAGGCGGCGCACAGCAGCAGAAGCAAGGCAAAACAGATTTTTTTCATATCCGGGCAATGGTTTTAGTCAGACCAGTTGACAGAGACAATCGATCGGGCCGGCACTTCCACCGGGAGCGTATGCTTCCGGCCGGCCAGGGACGGCCGCAGGGGCTCTTCCGTCGTGTTGAGCAGCAAGGCGCCCAGCGTGCCGTCAGGATTGCGGAACACGAGGCACTGCAAGCCGGCGACCTCCCCCTTTGTCCCGATGCGCACAGCCCCGGGACGGACCACCTTCGAGGCATGGGCGATGTTGTACCAGTGGGTGTAGCGCTCCACCTGCTTATAATCGTCCGAGAGGATGTTGACCGCACCGAAACAAGTCATGCATGAACCCTTGAAATTCGTGTAGGGGCCCCGTTTCTCGTCCAGCATCAGGTTCCAGAGCACGACGCCCTTGCCCTCCCGGGCGAGCGTCCCCAGGAAGATGTCCTGGAAATCCCGGAGCAAGGTGCGCTCGAAACGGTAGTTCCAGGTGCCGATGGAGGCTTCGGTGAACCAGACTTCCTTGTCCGGCGCCCCGGCGACGATGCGGTCCAGTTCGGTGACGCTCCCGCCGTAGTTGTGCCAGGCGGAGCCTGCGATGTACTGCGCCGCTTCTTCATCTTCATACACCTTGAGCGGATACCCGTCCTGTCCTGCCATCCGGTCATAGTTGTAGTTGTGGTCGAAAATCAAAATCTTCGTGTCCAACCCCGCTTCGCGGAAAGCCGGACCGAGGCCCAGCTTGACAAAGTCCCGGCAATCGTCCCAGTACATCAGCATGGACATGGAGTTGCCGGCGTTCAGCGGCTCGTTCTGCGGGGTGACCGCATAAATCGGGAAGCCCTCGTTCTCAAAGTATTGGATCCACCTGACAAAGTACTCGGCGTAGTCCTTGTAGCAGGCCGGATTGAGCCGGCCCCCGGTCCACTTGTCATACGGCTCCTTCAGGTCGGCATCCAGCTTCATCCAACGCGGCGCGGTCCAGGGAGAGCCGATAATCTTGACATCCGGGTTGATGGCATACATCTCTTTCAGGACCGGCAGGACATATTTGACATCCAGCTCATGCGGCGCGAAATGCTCCATGCCCGGTTCGTCGCACCAGGTGAAGCGGCCGCCGCTGGGATGTTCGTAATCCCAGGAGAAATCCGAGCCTCCGATGGCCAGGCGGATCAGCGAGGAGCCGACTCCGTCCTTGGGACTGAACATTTCGGTCAGGAAGGCCGTCCGGTCTTCCTGCGCCATTTTCAGGAGGTTATAGCAGGATGAAATGGTCACTGCGGCGCCGAAGCCTTCCACGGTCTGGAAAGTTTCGTCCGTCAATTCGATGACAGGGGGCTCCGGCTGTGCTTTGGCATAATGGATTTCCTGCCGGGCGAACAGTTGCGAGCCGTCCGCCGTTGTCGTGTACTGAACAGGTGTCCCGGCACATCCCCCCAGCAGGCAGACGGCCGCGACCTCAATAACAATCCGTTTCATTCTCAGCATTATTATTATTGATTATCCGTATCTCCCTCGCGTACGCGAGATCCAAACCGGGCATAAAGCAGCATCAGGATCTCGCCAAGCAGGACGATGCACCAGGAGAGGCGCCAGCCTCCCGAGAGGTCGGCCAGGCCACCCTGGCAGAGCGGCAGAACAGCCCCGCCGATGACCCCGATCATGAACACGCCGGATGCCGCAGATGTGTAGCGGCCCAGTCCCTGGATGGAAAGGGTGAAAATGGCACCCCACATGATAGAGTGGAACAAACCCACGGCCGCCAGCACCCAGGGATTGTCCAGAAGGATGGCCAGCAGGACCAGTATGAACGCAGCCACCGTGGTCACGGTAAGTTGGGTACGCGGACTGATCCTTCTCAAGGAACTCCCTACGGCCCGGCCGATAAGCATGCCGCCCCAGTAAAACGTGGCCAGCAGCGCCGGATCGGCGATCCCTTTCTCAATCGCATACAGATTGATATTCCCGCCGATACAGACCTCCACGCCCACATAGAAGAAAATGGCCGCTACGCCGAGGGCCAGATGGCGGAAAGACCAGATGCTCCGCTCCAGTTTCTCCCCTTCCTCCGCACGGGTTCCCGCGATATTCGGCAGGCGGATCCGCATCAGGAACAGCATCACCGCCACAATGACGGCGGCCAGCACCAGAAACGGTACCATCAATTGACGGATGGAGATTTCTTCCATCGCCAATCCGCCGAAGACGACACCGGTCACGAAATAGGGTGCCGCTGTCGTGCCGACCGAGTTGGCGGTCCCGCCAATCGCCATGCGCTGGATGGACTGCGTTCCTGGCACTTCACAGGCGTTCAGGTAGGGGTTGAGGACCACTTGAAGAATCGTGGCGGAAGCGCCGGTGACGAAAGATCCGGCCAGGAAAATCAGGAAACCGGCCGGAATCTTCATCGATTCGCCGCCCAGGGCGGCTTCCGGGAAGCGGACTGTAAACCAGGATGACAGGAAGAACAGCAAAAGGCCTGCGGCCATCACGACCAGGCCGCGGATCAATGTCCCTTTGTAGCCGTGGCGGCCCACCCAGCGGGCACCCAACGGTCCGGCCATCGGATAGGCCAGAAACCATGAAAAGGTGATCAGGGTGGCAAACGTGTTTTTCAACCCGCCGGCACCGGACAGGAACGCCTCTTTGAGCGGTCCCTGGAACTGGGTGTTGGCCGTGGTCAGGAATCCGACGATAAAGAACAGGAACACCATGGTCAGGAAGGGTCCCATATAACTGTTTTTCCGGCTCATAGCAATGCTGCAGCTTGTGTGTCAAACAAAAAATCACAATGTGGGTGGCGCTGAAGGATGGAGGCGGGAACCGCTTCGGTCACGGGCCCTTTCAGCATGGCATGCACGATTTCCGCCTTGGCGGGGCCTTTGGCGACAAGCAGCAGGCTTCGTGCCTCCATAATGTCCGCAAGCCCCAGGGTTACGCCACCGAGAAATACGTCCGGAGGCGTGCCGGTCTCCCGACGGATCCGCGCCTCCAGCGCCGGATCCATCTCCGCTACCCGGGCGCGACTGCCAAACGACGAGCCCGGCTGGTTGAAACCCAGGTGGCCGTTTTCGCCGAGCCCGAGCACCAGCAGATCAATGCCGCCTCGCCGGGCCAATTCCTTCCGGAAGGCCAGACAGGCAGCCGGGTAATCGTCCGAGGCTGTCGGCAGCATCAGGAACCGGGATTCGTCCAGGCCGAGCGGACCGAAGATTTCCCGGCGCAACATGGCCACACAGGCCCCGGAGTATTCCGGACTGACGCCCACGACCTCGTCCAGGCCGAAGAACGTCAGCGCGGACAAATCGAAAGGACAAGCCTGCCAGGCCCCGGCCACCAGCCGGTGCATGGCGCCGGTCGTTCGGCCTGTGGACAGGCCGATAACGGCATCCGGCTTGCTCCGCATCTGCGAGAGGATGCGCTCTGCCGCATATAAGTCGAAGGCTTCCTCCGTTTTTAAAATGGTGCTATTCATGCGTGAGTTCATTTATATTCCCGGCCGAGCAGGCAGGAAGCGATGGTCCGGGTCAGGTCACCCGAATCATTATCGCCAGCATACTCCCAATACATGCCGCCAAGCAGGCCGTTTTCGAGGATATAGCCACATTTCTCCCGGATGGAACGAACGTTGTCGAATCCCAGTTGGAGCACGCCGTCTGCATCCATATAATACGGCACACGCGCCACTTCATCCCAGATTTCGGTATCTCCTTCACGCGGTCCCTGGTTGTCCCGGAAATTCACGAAACCTCCGTAACTGTCCTGCATTCCCCGGCCATAGAGGGGCATGCCCATGACCAGCCGTCCGGCCGGGATACCGGCCGCCACGTGCGCACGGACGGCTTCGTCGGCCGTGTAGTCTCCCACCACGGGGGAAACGGTCCCGCCTGCATCGGAACGGTACAGCGGGGCATTATGCAGGGGGGCCCAGCCCATGTCGTAGGACATGATGTTCACGAAATCGACATACGGCATAATTGCCTGAAAATCAATATATCTCGCGGAGCAAACCGTTGCCAGGGTCAGTACGCGCCCCGGGCCCAGGGCTGCCCGCAGGTCGCGCATCAGCAACGTGAAGTTGTCCGTGTCGTCCGGCGAGGAGGAGATGTTGGCAGCCGAACTGGTCGGGTATTCCCAGTCGATGTCGATCCCGTCCAGGCCGTACGCTTCCACTACCCGGGCGCAGTCGGCCGAAAAGGCGGCGCGCAGGCTGTCCGAAGCCGCCATCTCGCTGAAATTGCCGGAACCCCAGCCGCCGACGGAGAGGCAGACTTTCAGCGCCGGATCCTGCTGCTTCAAAGCGGCAATCTCCCGGAGGCGCGCCTCATTGCTGATACGGACTCCGTCGAAACTCCGCGTCACATGCCCAAAAGCATAATTGATATGGGTCATTACCGTCGGATCGGGCATGACTTCCGACCAGGAAGTGACATAAGCGACGACAACGTGTTCCGGCGCGGCGTCCGCGGCCCCGCTGCAGGCCGTCAGGCACCCGGCCAGAAAGACCAGGGACAGCACCGGGGACAGCATTTTATCTTTCAAAATCATATTTACAACCCTCATTGTATTCCTTCAAAAGCAACCGCAGCGGCGCCGAGCAGGCCGGCGAAGCGGGCGTCCAGGCGCGTTCGCACAACGCCTTGGGTGACGAAACGGAGCGTGGGGGCATGCAGGTGACTGAGCACACGCTCGAACATTTCGTCCTGCACGACGATCCCGCCGCCGAGCACAACCGTATCCGGATCCGTCATACGGACCATGTTCATGATCAGGCCGGCGATGCCGGTCGCGGCATTGTCCACCAGGACGCGGCAAAGGGGGTCGCCCGTACAGCTGAGAGCGAGTACGTCCGCAAAAGCAACGCGCGTCCCGTCTTCAGGAATCTGCAACCCGGTCCGGTACCGGTCGCGGAGCAGGCGGGCACAGAGGTCTATTCCGGAGCCGGACGCGATCGCTTCCACGCAATCCATCCTTCCGCAACAGCAGCGTACGCCGACACCCACGCCGACCTGGGTATGGCCGACCTCTCCGGCATTGAAATGACCACCCCGAACCAGATGGCCGTCCACTACGGCTCCGGCAGCTATGCCGGTACCTATATTCAGATAAATGAAATCCCGGGACGCCTGGCCGGCCCCCCATCGCAATTCAGCACGGGTAGCGCTCTTGACATCGTTGTCAATGCTGCAGGGAATGCCGTATCTCTCCGCCAGGTCTGACGCCAGGGCAAGCGGCGCAGTACGTTGCGGGTCGATTTGATGCCAGATGCCGCTGCCGGGATCCACCCGGCCCACAAGGGAGAGCCCCATCGCGACCGGGAAAGGCTCCGGTGTGAACGCGGACAAATAATCGTCCAGCGAACGGAAAATAAGCTCGAGGGCCCGGATCTGGTCGCTGAGATCGGAGTCATACCTCCTGTATTTCAATATCCTGCCTTGCCGGTCAACTTCTCCTATCAGGAGCTTTGTGCCGCCAAGGTCCAGGGCAAGACAAGTTTCCATGCTCTTTCTCCGGTTCTTGGAATAAAACTGCCGGCATTCCAAGATGGCGATACCGGCAGTCCACTCCAACCAAATATATTAACCTAATTCAACGTGAAGGAAACACGTGAACGGATATCATCCGAGCCGCCGCCGACCAAGGCCTCGAAAGTCCCCTCCTCGGCCTTCCAGCCAGGCAGGGCCGGGTCATAGAAGCACAGCTGGTCTTCGCTGATCCGGAAACGGACCACCGTCGATTCGCCGGGCTCCAGATAGACTTTTTCGAATCCTTTCAGCTCCTTGTCCGGGCGCGGCAGGGAGGATTCCTTATCGGAAATGTACAATTGGACTACTTCCGCCCCGGCCCGTTCGCCCGTGTTGCGGACGTTGACCGAAAGCGTTATGGCGCCGCCTTCCCGCATCGACTTCCTGTCGAGTTTCGCCTCGCCGCATTCGAACTGCGTGTAGCTCAAACCGTGGCCGAATGCGAACAACGGATCGATCTCCTGCCGCTCAAACCAACGGTAACCGACGAAAATCCCCTCCTCGTAAAACGTCTTTCCGCGCGAAGGGAAATGCATTCCCGCCTGATGGGCCGGAGAGTCGGCGAGCTGGCGCGGGAAGGTGAATGGCAGCTTTCCGCTCGGATTGACGTCGCCCCAAAGAACATCGGCGAGGACGTTTCCCGCTTCTGAACCCAGATACCAGGCCTGCAGGACTGAGGGAACCTTGTCGATCCACGGCATCGCCACGGCATTGCCGCTTACCAGCATCACGACCAGGTTCGGATTGGCATCGGCCAGGGCTTCGATGACGGCATCCTGCCCGTACGGGAGGCCTAATGAACGCCGGTCCGTGCCTTCGCAATCCTGGTTGTTGCTTTTGTTCAGGCCGCCGATAAAGAGGACGAAATCCGCCTCTTTCGCCAGGTTGGCCGCTTCTGCGATGAGCTCCTCCGCAGAACGGTTTTCAGAGAGATCCTGTCCGGAATTCACACCATTGTAGGATCCACCCACATCGCCGACATAGCCACGGGCATACAGGACCTCCACGTCGCCGCCAGCCCGGGCGCGAATGCCATCTAACGGTACAATCTCATGCTGGACCTTCAAAGAAGAGGATCCGCCGCCGACCGTCATCATCTTGATGGCATTTTCGCCGACGACCAGCAGGCGCTTCACCGAAGGCCCGACCGGAAGGACATTCCCATCGTTCTTGAGCAGCACCACGCCTTCGCCGCCGATCCGGCGGGCAGCCGCATAGTGATCCTCGGAACAGATGGAGCCGAAGGGTTTGTCTTTGTTCATGGCTGTCCGGAAGATCAGTCGCAACACCCGGCGGCACTTTTCATCCAACTCCTCTGTCCCATATGTCCCGTTGAGGATCCCGTCACGATAGGGCTTTGCCAGATAATAGGCATCATAGCCGTTCGTGGCCCCCATGGTCAGGCCATCCGTCCAGGTGCCGAACTCGAGGTCGAGCCCGTTCTTGACCGCGGCGTCCGTCTCATGCACCCCGCCCCAGTCGGAAATCACAGCTCCGTCGAAGCCCCATTCTCCCTTGAGGATATCCATGATCAGGCGCTCGTTGTAACAGACATGTTGTCCGCGGTAAAGATTGTAGCTGCCCATGATGGACCAGGCACCCCCTTCCTGCACGGCTGCCTTGAACGCGGGCAGATAGATCTCATAAAGGGCCCGGTCATCCAGGTCGACATCGATCGTATGACGGAACGTTTCCTCGTTGTTGAGGGCAAAGTGCTTGACACAGACTGCCACTCCGTTTTTCTGGACTTGCTGGACGTACGGCACGACCATCTGGGCGGACAGATACGGGTCTTCTCCCATGTACTCGAAGTTGCGGCCATTGAGCGGCGTCCTGTAAATATTGACACCGGGGCCCAGCAGCACATCCTTCTTGCGATAGCGGGCCTCTTCACCAATGGACTTGCCGTACAGGGCGGACATGTCCCGGTTCCAGGTGGCGGCAAGGCAGGTCAACGCGGGATACGCGATAATGGAGTCGTTGGTCCATCCCGCCTGTTCCCATTCGTCCCAAAGGACTTCTGTGCGGATGCCGTGCGGACCGTCAGTGGTCCACAGTTCGGGAATGCCGAGACGCGGGACGCCGGCGGAAGAAAACTTAGATTGGGCATGAATCATCTTGATCTTCTCCTCAAGGGTCATCCTTGCGAGAGCGTCGTCAATCCTGGCTTCGATGTCGGCTGACGGGTCCAGATAGACCGGTCCCTGACCAGCGGGTTTAGGCGTGCAGGACAACAGGCAGAAAGCCGCCAGACCTGCGAGTACGGTAGAAAGTTTCATCGATACGGTAGTCTATTGCACAAAAACGGGCAGATTGGTGGAGGAGGCGTATCCGGTGCCGTCGAGGGCATAAATGTACACCCTGTATGCTCCGGGCTCCTCCAGTTTCAGTTTCAATACAGGTTTGCGGGAGGTCCGGACTTCTCCAACGCGGTCGGGTCGCGGTTCATACGCGCCTCCGGTTGCTGTGACGGTCGCCTCTTTGAGGACTTCCCAGACGAAGGTCATCCTGTCTTTCTCCCGATCCTTGACCGAAGCTTTTACCTTGAACGGCTTGCCGACAGCGAAGTTTGGATTTTCGCGGACCGTTTTGCCTCCGGCAGTCATTGAGGAGATGACCGGAGCGGTCTGCGCCGGCTCCCTGCCGGTCCAGACGCGCTCCATGCCTTCGACGGTGGCGGCTTTTTCGCCCTTCAGCGGGAGCCCCTCAACGCCGTTCTCCGTGAACATGCAGAACCAGGTCGGGGTCCGCTCCTCCTTCTGGCCCCAAAGGAACACGAAAGAACCCAGGCACGCGGGATCGGCGGTGATGATGTTGTAACGCTCCTCGTAGCAGATGCGCTTCTCTTCACTGGACTGCTCGATCGGCGCGCCCCAGGCGGTCTTGTCGCATTCCCACCAACCGGTCGGGCCCCATTCCGTAACCATGTACGCCCCCTTGTAGTCGGAGGTGGCAACCATGTTGGCGAGGCGTTCAATGCCGCCATAACAATTGATGCCGACGAAATCCAGGGACGGGGCGTACTTGGCCACCATGTTGAGGCTCTTCTGGTTGAACGTGATGACCGCGGAAGTCAAGTGGCGCTTGTCAATGCTCTTGAACAACAAGGAAAGCTCATTGACGAAAGCCCAGGCCTCCGGCGTGCTGTCGCCGTTCAGTTCGATCTCGTTGCCGATACCCCAGATAATGATGTTCGGGTCGTCCTTGAAACGTTCGGCGAGTTCGCGGCACTGCTGGCGCAGGCGGTCCTTGTACTCTTCGTCTACATACATTTTAGGGTCCTTGGTCAAGCCGATGCCCTGCATGATGTACATGTTGTTCTGCCTGGCTTCGGCGACGGTCCGCTCGACCTGTGCGACAGTCCCGCTCCAGGTGCGGCAGGCGTTGGCACCGGAGGCCGCGGCGACATCCATCTTGTTGGTGCCGCCCACGCCTTTGATGTAGGTGGGTTGTCCGTCCACCAGCAACTCCCAGCCGCCGGCGGCCGTCTTTTGGATTTTCACCTGCGCGGCCGCAGCCACGCACAGCAGGAGGAAAAACAGGGATAAACCGATTCTTTTCATAAGTCCTTGCCGTGTTATTCGTTCCAAAGATCGGGGACGGTGCCGTGGCCGCGGGTATTGCGGGCCCGTTCGGCATACGGTGCCTTGGTGCCGGAATGCACGTCGTAGAGGACCTTGGCCGTCTCCATCATGGCCTCGACCTGCTCCTTGTAAGGACGGTCAGTCACGTCGATGACGCCACAGTTGTAGTTCTCTCCGTCGTTGCGGCCGGACATCTCCTGGTCGCACCATTGGAAGTAGCCGGTGCCGACAAGGGCCGGGTGCGCATAGGCGTTTTCGGTGTAGTAGCGGTAGGCGACACCGCGCTGCTGCTGGTTCTCCACCTGCCAGAGCGACTGGGCCAGACCGTGGTCCACGGTGCCGAAATGGTACTCGCCGATGATCATCGGGAGGTCCATGATTTCCATGGCGCGGTCCATCATTGACGGCAGCGGGGCTTCCATGTAACAGTTGAAGCTGAACACGTCAAACGCCGTGGCACAAGCCTTCAGGACGTCCTCGCCGACCCCGTCGGGATCGCCGAAGCGGATTCCCATGTTGAGGTGGTGCGGATCGTATTTTTTGAAGATGCGGTTGACGTCGTGCAGGAAGATGTCGAAACTGTTCACGATGAACGCCCTGCGGTTCGCGTCCGTGTCGCCGTTCTTGTCCAGGTAGGCTTTCAGCGCCTTCTGGATCGGGCGCTCAGGGCCGTCGAGGATAATCTGGCAGAGACGGACTTCCTCATTCAGCCAGGCCGGCTCATTGGCGACGAAGTAACCGATCAGCCAGGGGTTGTCAAGGTTGCGGCTGACGGTGGCGGAGATGCTCCGCTCCAGGCTGGCGATATAATCCGGACGATAGATATCGCACAGGCCCATCAGCTGGCCGTCCATGCCGAGGCCGCCCAGCGAAAGGATGAACGCCTTGCGGTTCATGTTGTAGATTTCGGCGCTTGACCAGTTGGCGATGGTGTTCAGGCCCCACTTGTCCATCCGCTTGATGACCATCTCCCGGGCCTGCTCGCGAAAATTCTCGCCATAACGGCGATACAGGTTCCACAGACCCAGCGAGGGGGTCGGGGCACGGCGCTGTGCGGCTGCAGGTGCGGCGGGAGTTGCGGACGGCGGTGTCTGGGGGCGGCCGGACAGGATCGCCATCACTTCGTCGGACGGGATTTCCTTGTACATGTTCGGGCGCATGTCATAGGCACGGACATTGCCCCCGTTGCCATAGTTGACGCAGTCGATGCCGACCGACAGGAAGAGATATCCCTCAGGGTCGACCAGCCACCAGCGGCCGTCGATTTTTTCCGTACGGAAGAAGCCGGTGGCCTTCACCTGTTTCTGCCTGTACCCTCCGAATTTGGAATAATTGTAGGCGTCCGTGGTGACCACCTCTGCCTCCTCGGCGCGCCAGTCAGCTTCGAGGTCCGCCAGCGAATGAGCCTTGCCGGGCCACTCGACGAGATTGGACTGGCCGAACTCGTCGAACGCCGGCTTGTCGCCCATGTATTCGTCGCCCGGATCCTCCACCGCCAGAGTGACATTCCGGATTTCGATGGTCGGTTTGCCGATGGCGCGGCGGATGCGCACGCCGATGGAATCGACGCCATGCATGGGGCCGCGCTTGCCACCCAGGTTGATCCAGCCCGTGTAGCGGGCGTGGTTGAAGGTTGCGGCCAGATCATGGGCGGGATCCGGCAGTTCCGTGTAGTATTTCAGCGGAATCGCCAGTTTGTTCCAGGCATTCGGCACATAGGACATGACGCGGAGCTCATTGTAGCCCCAGTCCGTCGTGAAGCCGAGCTGGAAGCGCTGGGCGGTCGTGATCCTGTACTCGAGCACGACGAAATTGTACCCGTCCCAGTTGTCGGGCAGGTCCGGATTGATGTCCTTCAGGGCGAACTTTTTGCCCGACATTTCCTTGCTGCCGTCGAAAGTGAATTTGGCCGTCTTCGGGCCGCACGCGGACAGTAGAAGGACGAGGGCGGCAAAGGCTGCCGCTGCCGTAAGTATGCGTTTCATGGTATGGCTTATTTGATCGTTTCAAGCATTTTCCGGGCCCAGATGTTGCCGGAATTCGCATCCAGCGCCTTCTGGAGGTGCTCCCTGGCCTGGACTTTGTCGCCAAGGCCAAGCCAGCCGAGGCCGGCCGTCATCTCGTTCTGGGCTAAGCGGGCGTTTGCGGAGGTCCGTCCGCCGAACTGGCCGTTGATGACATTGCCTTCGTTGGCCGTGCCTGTCATCCCGCGGTAGAGTTCCTGCGCCGCGGCAACGTCGCCGAGTTCCTGCAGGGCCAGGCCGGACCAGTACTCATACTGACGGTCGGCACCCGTCCCACGTTCCACGTCGTTGGCGGCTTTATTGAAGTACGCCTGCGCGGCAGCGGTATCGCCCTTTTTCTTCGCGGCGAGGCCGGCCAGATAATACAACTGCGAGAACTGGGCGCGTCCATACAGGCCTACCGGATAATCGAGAGCCTTCTGCATCACGTCTGCGGCCTGCTTGCCCCGGTTCTTGCGAAGCAGGTCCCAGGCCTTGAGGGCGTAGCTGTTGAGGTAGTCGGACTGCTTCTCGCGGGCACCTTCAGACTCGACGATATCATTGTTGTCGAGCAGGTTGAGCGCTTCGTCGTAATTGCCGTTCTCGACGGCGCGGGTGATCAGGCGCAGCAGGGTCTCATAGTGCTTGACGGCCGTCTTTTTGTTGGCGATCAGGAAATCGTACTTCTGTTTCGCGGTCAAGCCGTTGAGGTCGTTGATGACATCCGTTTCAAACAGCAGCCGCGGATCGCTGGCGTTGCAGGAAACGGCCTTCCGTATGCTTTCAAGGGCCTTCGGGTAATCCTGGTCGATGTCCTTATAGACCAGAGCGAGGTTGCGATGAACAATATAGAAGGACGGATCGAGGCTACGGGACGTCTCCCAGAGGGTGCGGGCCCGCTCGGGCTGATGTTCATAGAACAGATTGCCCAGATAGTACGGTGCCTTCGCGTCGGCCGGGTCAGAGGCGATAGCATGCTGCAACATCTCGATTTCTTCCGCCCGGAACGGATAACAGTAGTCATGCGGGGCCTGGGAACCCTTCTTGTAGTTGAGGGCCGCCACATCGGCATCCCCGGACATCTCGGCACAGTAGCCCCGGGCGTAGAACACCATCGGGTAGGTACAGCCCTTGTCGATGATGTGCTGCATCACGTCGCCGGCATCCCCGTAGGCACCGGCCATGATGTATGCGGACGCCAGTTCGAGATAGGCCTGCGGATCATCCCGCATCCAACGGTCGAGTTCGGCCCGGTCGCCCCGGCCGAGCAGGCACAGCTCGTTCATCGCCATATGGTCGATCTTCGCCTTGTCAAGCACTCCCTGCAGGAAGGAGACGGCTTCCGTACGGGCGCCCTTCTTGCGGAGGATCATGCCCTTCAGGTTGAGGGCCACCAGGTTCTCGGTATTGGTCGAAATGCTTCGGTTGACGTGATCCAGGGCGTTGTCCCAGTCCTCCCGCTCGCAGTCGATCTGCGCGAGCTGCAGATAGGAGGCCGTGTGCCAGTCCGCATCCCAGGAGGCGCGGTACAGCATGTCGTATGCCTCTTCCGGACGGCCGAGACGGCGCAGGGTCAAACCCAGATAATACAAGGACTCGCAGTCGCGCGGGCGGGTATAGCGCGCCGTGACGCGCTCGACCGCCTTGCGGAAATACTGCTCGGCCTTCTCCCAGTTGCTGTCCTGGTAGGCCATGATGCCGAGCTGGTTGTTGACCTGGGCGTTGCCCGGGTCCCGCCTGAGCGCCTCCTCGAAGTACGGCATCGGATCCATCGTGCTATGGAACTGGACGATGCGCAGGCCGGTCAGATAGAGTTCCTCGACGCTGGCGATGTCGTCGGGACGGGCATAGGAAGTCAGCGGCTCCGGACGGTCATAGTCCGGTTCCGGATGCTCGGCCGGGGCATAGCGGAGGAGGACCTCCCCCTTCTCGTTATAGAGAAGGATGGCCAGATCCTGTTCACCGACGCCGGCCGGCAGGGACACGTCGACCTTCTGCGGCTCAGCCGGGCTGATGGACAGGTTGCGGCTGAAGACCTCCTTTCCGGAAGCTTCCACGCTGAGGCGCGCCGACTTGTGCGCACGGGTCGTATTGAGGCGGACGTCCAGTCTGTTTCCGGTGAGGAAATAGTTCATCGCGCCGTCACGATTGGCATAGATCAGGCCGTCCAGTTCGCGGATCGGGAACCAGACCATCGTGCCGAGTTTGGTTTCATACGGCTGCAGCCAGCTGTAGTCAGGCTGATTGTCGGTATAGAAACCGGCCATCAGTTCGATATAGCGGCCGGAATCGTCCGTCAGGCCTTCGTTGGTTTTCAATCCGCTCGGGTTGTTGCCGTCGGCCCAGTATTTCATGCCGGGGCTGACATAGTGATTGCCCACCCAGGCGGTGCCGGCCTTCAGGCGGTGGTCATAGCCGCCGAAATAGTCCTCGCGCGGGTCCCAGGAGAAGAAGGAGACGGAGGTCTCCGTGTTCTCCCAGCGACTGATGTCGAGGCCGGTGTAGTTATGTCGGTTGAAATAGCTGTCCGCAATCGGCCAGGAGGTCATGCTGTTCTTGCCGTGATAGGTCACGTACCTCACGCTCGGCGGGAAGATGACCTGATAGTTCTCGTCGCAGCGAACGGCCGGGTTCGCCCAGAACAGGAAGGAATTGGTCACTTCCGTGGGGTTGCGCGGCACGATGGTCATCTCCACAAGGGAAGCGTCCGGCCACACTGTATAGCCGATCAGCACATTCGCGCGCTGCAGCCGCTCCTGAGAGTTGATCCAGACGGTCTGGCTGCCGTCCCCATGCTTCTCAATGCGGTATTCCATGTTTTCCACCGTCGTGGGGCCGTGATGATGCGGATAGCCCCAGGCAAGGGAGCCGGAGCGCCAGTTGCCGACCATGCCGATCAGGGACGGCTTGACAACGGCGTTGTGGTAGAACCAGTTATATCCGTTCGTCTTGTCGTAGGCATAGTAGATTCGCCCGCCCTGCTGTGGAGCGATGGCCATTCGGACATAGTCGTTCTCAACGAAAACCATGTCATAATCGACATCCTGCTTATTGGTGGTCAGCCCATTGTCAAAAGCATAGGGATACATGCGACGCTGCACGCCCTGGTGGTTGGCTCCCTCATAGAATCGCGGCATCGGATTCGGAGCGGTGGGCACATAGGTCGGGATTGTCTCGGTCCCTTCGGTGACTTTGAGCTGGGCGTAGCACGGAACGGCTGCGCCCAGCACCAAAGCCGCGGCGAGGATAATGGTAGAGATTTGCACTTTGCTCATGCGCGTGTTATTAAATAAAAGAGTTTTCTGACTATCTAAATGTCGTGTACATAGACGCCGCCGCGGGCGGTGATGTAAAGCTTATTTCCGATAACAGTCATGGATGCCGGGCGCTCCGGCACGCAGATGGTACGCTTGTAAGTACCGTCCGGACCATAAACCAGGACTTCGCCGTCAGCGACGTAGACGTTGCCTGCCGCATCAACGGCCACTCCGAACTCTCCACGTTCGACGAAGATCTTCGCATCGGACAGGGAGCCGTCGGCGGCCACGGCGGCCGAGATGACCCGGCGGTCATAGTCGTCGGACAGGAAAACGCGTCTGCCCGGGAATGCCTCAATCAGTGAAGTACTGCGGACCAGGTCGTACTGCTGCGGGATGATGGTACGTCCATCGGGAGCGACAAAGCACTTCTCCGGGCGGAAGACCACATTCGTCCAGAAATCATGGAAGTCGCGCCAACGGTTGGACGGATAGAGGGCCTTGGCGACGTTGGTCACGCTGCCCATCGGGACAAGGTCGAGCAGGCGGATGCTGTTCTCCGGATCCTCCGGGTCGATGGCGTAAGCCAGCGTGGCGAAGCCGGAGTTGCCCCAGCCGCTGAATGAGGTGCCGGAAGCATCGGGCAGGGATACGACGGAAACCGGGTCGGCGGAAAATCCGGGCTGACGGTCATACCGGAAGGTCACAATGACATTGTCCTGCGTATCGACGGCCACGTTGTTCGGCTTCCAGGGGAAGTCGGCCAACAGCTTGAGGCCCCTGTCCGGGGACCACTGCCAGACGCGGCGGAGCCGGTGGTCGCAGAAGTAGAGATTGCCCTTGCTGTCATGCGCGGCGCCTTCGGCGAATTCCAGGTCGGCCGCAATCCGAACGGCCGTGCCGGAATTGCCGGCACGCGCGAAAGTCGGGGCCTCGTCTCCAGTAACAGTCAGGCGGGCGAACTCCCACGGCCGGACCTCGATCTCCTTGGCCTGGTCGTAGATGGCAATGTCGTTGGAATACTTGACCTGGCCGAAGTTGTGGACATTGAGGAATTCGATATCGCGGCAGCCGCGCATGCGCACGGAGCTGTGGTACGGCCAGTCGAAGCGGATCACGCGGAACATGTACAACTCAGCGAAAGTGATGTCGCGGCAATCGTCCAGCTCAAGCGGCTGGCACTCCTTGCTCTCGACACTTTCCTCCTCGGTCTGCATGCAGTATATTTTCCAGTTGGAGACATTGCGCAGACGGACTTCACTGCGGACATGATGCTCGATGCTCATCGCGTAGATGCGGGCCGGCACATCGGTATCCGTGGCAAGGAAGCCGTTGGTGGCATAGGTATTGGCAGTCCAGATATCTTTGAAGGTGCCGCCGCCATGGTTGACCCAGAGGCTCCAGTGTTGATTGTCCCAGGCGTTGTCGAAGCCCTGGGCACGGACCGGATTGTCCGGAGTGCTCACATTCGACGTGCCGGCCCGGCCCCGGTTCTGCTGAGCGGGAGCGCCTTGCGGAGCCGGAGCGGGCTTGCGCATGGTGCCGTGTCCGCCGACGTACTTGACATCATTCATATAAGAATCCGCTCCGGCCATCCACTTGACACCGACCGCGCGGTAGTTGAAAGCGCCGGTGTTGATTCCGATGCCGTTCAGGAAATTCTGTCCGCCCTCGGAGGACTCCAGGATGGCGACAGGCGAGCCGAAGGAACTGAAGGCCGGGGTACTCTCGAGGAGTTTTAGCTGGGTGGCGAAAGGATGCAGGCCGATGAACTTGGTGTTCCGATTCATTTTAATGGTCTCGGAGACAATGTACCAGCCCGTCGGGAAATAGACATTGTCGCCGGCGGCCATGGCCCGGCGGATAGCCTGGGTATCGTCGGTCTGCCCGTCTCCCCTGGCGCCGTAATCGCGGACATTGACCCAGGTCTCCATGCCGGGAAGTTGCGGAATGTCGTTCTGCAGGACGGCCGGGAGCTTTGAGAGCGGAACGATGTCCATGTCGGTCCGGTAGGCCGGGGTATCCGTCAGCGAGGCCATCTGCAGGCCGTGGTTGAAGGACTTTACGCAATAGACTTTGTCGGGGACCTCGGTCTGCTCACCTGTGCGCGGATAACTCACCAGGACCGGGACCTTGCTGCAGACGATGTCGCGCAGGGTCACGTCGGTGTTGGCATTGTTCTCGACGGCAACTACTATGGCCGGGCCGGAGACATTCTCAAAACGGCAGTTCTCCATGAATACGCGGTCGCAGTATCCTTCCTGGATCTGATAGACCGTCGGGACGTTTTTGGCTTGTAGATTGACGATGGCCAGACCCGCCTCCTGGGCGTAAATGGCTGCCTTTCGCTGGCCCTCGAAGTAGCAGTCTGCCATCATGACCTGCCAACCCGGCGAGGCCTTGGTCGAGAAGATGCCATATTCTCCGCCGATGAAGGCGATGTTCTCCAGCTCATTGCCGAGATCGAACAGGCCGGCCTTGCCTTTGCCGATGTTGATCGTCATGTAGCTGACGAAACTGTGCTGGGCAAAATGGGTGCGCAGCGCGACCGCCTGCGGGTTGCCGTCCTCGATACGGAGGTCGATGTTGGACATACAGCTGTAGAAAGTACCTGCGCCGGCGTCACCGACACGGCTTTCGTCCGAAACGATCCCGCCGGTGAACCAGAACATGTATTTGGCTTTGCCCTTGTCGGCGGGATGCTCTTCCGCAAATCCCGGGGAGTTCTTCGTCAAGATAATCTCCGGCCGGTTCTTGCCATAGCCGATGACCCGGACGGCTCCTGGGATATAGATGGTGCGGCTGATGCGGTATTTGCCTTCCGGAATGAAAAGGATGCCGAAAGCCTGTTCGGTCTTGACCTTATTAATGGCAGCCTGCAGGGCCACGGAGACATCTGTCTTGCCGTCGGCGGAGATGCCGGGAAAGTTCTCCGGCGTGAAGAACAGTGCTTCCGGGTCAGCGGGTTTCCGGGTATAGATGGACTTCTGCTGGACCGCATGCAGGGACATGCTGGCCACCAGGAGCAGGCAGAGAATTGACAGGAATTTACGCATTCTATTGTTCGGTTGAGAAGGGTTACTGTTTATTTGATCCGGGCGGCGTAAAGGCCGCGGGAAGTCGTGATAAAGAGCAGGTCGCGGTTCCTGCCGCCGATGGCGAGCGAGATCGGACGGTCTTCCACATGCATGCGGCGCAGCTGCCGGCCGTCCTTGTCATATACAACCACGTCACCGTCGGCGATATAGACGTTGCCGTCCGCATCGACAATGTCGCAGTACTGGCCGAACGGCAGGGTTTTGTCCAGTCGTTTGAGCGTACCGTCGGCATTGACGGAGAAGGCCACGGACACTTTGTTCAACTCATCCTCCACATAGACGGGATTCCGCTGGCCCGGCGTGACCGGGAAGACGGCGCTGCAGCGGAAAAGGTCGAAGGTTTCCGGGATTGTCGTGACGCCGTCGGTAGCGAGATAGCTGTACTCCGGCATGTTCTCGGCAATCTCCGTGAAGTCCGGACGGCGGCGGGCGCCGGGATGCCATACTCGCTGCACACCGCGCACGCTGGCAGACTTGACAAGCGGGAGAGCGGTGAAGGATTCGTCTCCCCTATCCGGATCAAGGGACCACACGCGCACGGTCCAGCCCCCGTTGCCCCAGCCGCTGTAGTCCGGGTTGTCATCCGGGAGCACGGGAACGGTTTCCTGTTTGCCGTCCACCATGTAACCCGGCTGCGGGTCATAACGGACGATGGCAAGCAGGTTGTCTCTGGTATCTGTCGCCAGGGCGAGCGGTTTCCACGGGAAATCCGCCACGAAGGTCAATTTGCCGCTGTCAGCATTCCACTTGTAGACCTTTTTCTGGCGATGCTCGCTGAAATAGACATTGCCTTTACTGTCGGCGGTGGCCCCGGCGGCAAGCTCGAAACCATCCGCCAGCTTGACCGGCTTCCATAGACCGGGCTCAGCGCGACGGGTCAGTTCCTTGCCGGTAAGGGTCAGTTTGGTGATGTTCCAGGTCGGCACCGGGATGTCCTTGTTGACATCGTAAATCGGATTCTCCAGGATTGGGACGATCTGGGTATAACTGTCAAGGTTGTTGACGACGATGTTCTCGCTGTCCCAGACGCGGATGCCCCAGTGCTTCGGGGTCTGTACGCGGATCACGCGGTACATCCAGAGGTTGCAGAAGGTGATGTCACGGCAACGGCTCATCTCCATGTTGAGGCAGTCGGGCCCCTCGACGGATTCTTCCTCGAACTGGAGGCAATAGATCTTCCAATCGGCCACGTTGCTCATGCGCATTTCGCTGCGGACATGGTGCTCCAGGGACATGGCATAGATCCGTCCGGGCGTCTGCGTGTCGCTGATGTACACACCAGCTCCGGCATAGGTATCCGCCGACCACACATCCTTGATGGTACCGCCACCGCCGTTGGTCACCCAGAAACTCCAGTACTGGTTGTCCCAGGCCAGGTCCTTGCCCTGGGCATACACCGGGGCTGTCGGGGAACTCGCCGCACGGGTGAAGCCGCGGACCATGTTTGTCCGGGGAGCCGCCGGGGCGGCATTCGGATCCACGGGGGCCGGCTTGCGCTGTGTGCCGTGGCCGCCCACGAACTTGACGTCGTTGAGGTAGGAATCCGCACCGGACTGCCATTTCAGGCCGACCGCACGGTAGTTGAAGGCTCCGGCAAAAACACCGATCCCGTTGAAGATGTTGTCGCCGCCCGGATAGGACTCGATCATGGGGACCGGGCCGCCGAAGCCGCTGAACGCGGGCTCGCTCTCAGTCAGGACGAACTGGGAGGCGTAGGTGTGAAGGCCGATCAATTTGGTTTTCGGCCCCAGTTTGAGGGTGCGGGTCAGACGGTACCATCCCGTCGGGACGTAAATCACTTCATTCTCGGCAATCGCTTTCTCGAATGCGGCCGTATCATCGGTGACGCCGTCACCGACTGCGCCATATTTTTTTACGCTGACCCAGGTTTCCATGGCCGGAAGCGGGCGGAGTTCCCGGGGCAGGGAGGCAGGAGCCTTGGCGATGGGCTGCATGTCGCAACGCTCCAGGATGGACGGGTTGTCGTCGATGTCGTCGTAGGTCATGCCATAGGTAAAACTCTTGATGTTGTACACCTTGGCGGGAGCCGTGACCTTCTTCCGGCTCGGTTTGTAGTACACGGCGACCGGAGTGTTGCTGCAGGTAATGTCCTGCAGGTTAATCATGTTTATGGTGACATCCTCCACCGCAATCTTGACAGCGGCTTCGGAGACATTTTCAAAGAGAGCCCGCTCGATATAGACGATATCGCGGGTGTCATCGGCGCTCTCGTAAGCGACAGGGACGTTCTTGACATGCATGCCGATAAACGTCGCGCCGAGGTCCTTGCCCAGGACCGCGGCATATTTCTGGCCTTCGAAATAGGTGTCAAGGACGGCTACCGGCCAGCTCGGGGACGGGCGGCTGGAGATGATGCCGTACTGCCCGCCGTAGAAACGCAGGTCCTCCACCTCGTTGCCGAGGTCCCAGATGCCGGCGAGGCCGTCGCCCAACTGGAAGTCGATATGACTGACGAAACTGTGCTGCGCAAAATGGCTGCGGATGGCCACGGCCTGCGGGTTGCCTTTCCCAATACGGAAGTCTACGTTGGAGATGGCACTGTAGAAAGTGCCGGCACCGGCATCGGAGGGCTGGCGGCCGGGCTGTGCAATGCCGCCCGTGAACCAGACCATGTAGTTGCGCTCGGTCTGGAAGCCGGGCGTTTTGTCGGCAAGGTAGATCACCGGACGCTTCTTGCCGTATCCGATTACACGGATGCTGGAAGGGATGGTGATTGTCTTCGAGATCCGGTATTCCCCTTCCGGGAGGTAGAGGATACCGAAATTGTATTTGGTCTTGACGTCGTTGATGGCCTGCTGCAGGGCCTCCGTGACATCAGACTTGCCATCCGCCTTGAACCCGTAATTATCAGGTGTAAAGAACACCGCGTCGGGGTCTTCCGGCCGGAGGGTATAGACAGAATGGGATGCCGGCTGTTTTGCGGCAAGGGCCGGCAGAAGGCTCATGAGAGCCAGACACAGGGTAAAGAAAAACCTTTTCATGGGTTCAAAAGGATAAAGCGGGGACTGGGGACGGGAATATCCCGCCCGGAAATCAAAAATAAAAAGGAAAAAAGTCATGCGGGAAGGAAACACGCCATCCCGCATGACTTCATTCAAAAGATCAGAACGTGATCTTCACGAGTTCGGAATAGTTGTGACGGATCGTGCCCGCACCGGGAACGGCCGCCTGCGCACCCACACGGAAGTAGTAGTTCTTTCCCGTGTACTTGAACAGGGAGGCGTTGGCAGCGGTGTCAATCGTCAGGGTGTACTCCTTGGAAGGATCCACGACCTCACCCGGGCTGGCTTTATCTGTGCCGCCGGTAACGGCGAACTTGACATAGTTGCCCACCCAGATGTCAGAGAAGGCAAAGAGCTGGATCTGGTTGACGGTCTCGTCTCCCTTGCCACCTTCAAGTTTGAACTTCGCCGTGACGATGTCGCCGCTCTTGGTGATGGAGCAATCCTTGACTCGCAGATACGGGGTTACGGTCCAGTTGATCTCATTGTCTCCCGTCTTCACGTCCATGAAATCGGTGAATCCGTAGAAGTTGCCGTTCTGGAAGACCACCTCGTAGCGAGCCGCGAACATCAGGTTGTTGCGATACTCGCCCGTGTTCTGGATGACCAGGGTACGGCCGTTGGCGCGATTCTCGGCGGCGGCATAGCCCTGCTCGTAAATCTGCAGCTGGGATCCGTTCTGGATGTCGGTACCGACCAGTTCCCCGGTCTTGGCATCCAGGATCTTTCCGTGGATCGTGGCGTTCGGGCCTTCGTAGTTATCGAGTTTGCAGGAGCTGAACAAGAAAAGGAGGCTCGCTGCAGCTAACAATACTTTTTTCATGCTGTCAAAGGTTTTCTATTAATAACCAGGGTTCTGGACGAGCCCGCTGACATCGATGCCCGGAATGGACAGGTAGTAGCTCTGCTGCTGGAACGTCTTCGGGCTGATCTCGTCATTACGCTGGTTGATACGCAGGAAGACGTACTTGGGCGTTCCGTCACGCAGGTCGACGACCGGCATGATGCCGTGACGCATGGAGCTGTTCCAGCGGGTGTGCATCTCGCGGCGGCGCATCGCGTCCCAATAGAGCTGACTCTCGCCGAAGAGCTCGACTTTGCGCTCCTTCTGGACATTCTCAATGGTAAGCGGGATGTCGTCCGTGTGGGCAGCGCGGTGACGGATGTCATTCAGGCACTTGGCGGCCAGCGTGGCATTGCCGCTACCGGACTCGGCCACGGCCTCGGCATAGTTGAGGTACACCTCGCCGAGACGCATGTCAATCCAGGTCGTGGTGGAAGAGGCCTGCACGCCGGCGGGCATGCTTTTCTCAGCCAAGAACTTGCGGATGGAGAATCCCGTCGTGGAGATCGAGCAGTTGTCAGAGTCGCCGCCGGCACCGTCGAAACCGGAGTAGTCAATGGCTTTGGACTCTCCGCCATAGGAATAGTAAGTCTCGCCGCCGACCACTTCATTGGTCTTCTCATAAATGTGGGCCGTGCCGTCGGTTTTGATCATGCCGCCCTGCATGGTGATCACCTGTCCGGCATAGCTTGCGCCAGGAGTGATCACGGAAGCCTGCAAACGGGCGTCCTTGCCCTGGAACGGGGCCGTGACATCGTCGTACTTGATCAACGGTGCGGTCGTCACGTTGGGATTCGTGTCGACACCGGCGAAGACGTAGGTCTCGTCGCCGTCCTCACGGGTCTTGATCGGCGCGCTCTTGCCGGTGCCGTCGTCGGTATAGTCCTCATAGAGGTCTACAAGTTCGGAAGTAACGCTCCAGCGGGCATACTTGTGGAAACCGGGATTCTTCTGCGCAGGGCTGAAATAGATATCCATGCAGTGACCCTGACCCCAGTAGACGGTGCCGTCGAGATAGCCGCGGCTGAAGATTACTTCTTCGGAAGCGGCATCCGGGTTCATGAAGAGGTTCTGGTAGTTCTCCGTGGCAACGGCAACGCTGGCCGGATTTGCACCGTAGAGGGTCTTGCCGGAGTTGTTGATAATCTGTTCGGAGGCGCTGATGCAAGCTTGGTAGAAGGCTGCGGCATCGCTCTTGCTCATGCTGACCAGATTCTGGCTGACGGCTGTTCCCGCCATCGTGTAACGGTCGCTATATTGGGCGATGGACGCCGCATACAGGGCGGCGCGGGACTTGAGCGCAAGGGCGGCCCACTTGGTGGCGCGGTAATCGGAGACGCTCTCCGGCAGGCCGGCAGCTGCGCGGTCACAATCGGCGAGGATGAACTCCCAGGTCGCCTTTTCCGTAGAGCGGGGAACATAGAGGGCCTCGTTGTCGGACCCCTGGACATACTCGCCGTCCTGGACATGGTCGATGATGGGAACGCCACCATAGCGGCGTGCCAGGGCCATGTAGATATAGGCGCGGGTGAAGTAGCCTTCTCCGGCATAGCGGGCGGCTGCTTCCGCAGAAATCACATTGTCCTCCTTGGCCTTCTCGATGGTCTCGAGGAAGAGGTTGACCTGACGGATGTTGGAATAGTAGTCGCTCCAGTGGTTCGTGGAAAAGTTGACACCGATATTGTCAGACTTGATCGAAAACTCCGTATACATGTCCACCATCTGCATATCGCCGGCACCGCCATCCCAGTCATACCGGTTGTATCCGGAATTCGGTCGATAGCGGAAATCCTCCATCGGAGTGATATTGTACATCTTTGCGACAAGAGTCATGATACCACCCTCGGAAGAAGTCAGCGTGCTCTCGGAAACCTTCTCGAGAGACTCCAGTTCCAGCATCTCGGTGCAGCTGGCGAAGCTGAGGGCTGCCAGAACAGAAACAAGCGGATATAAAATCTTTTTCATTGTCCTTCCTTTTTAGAATGTGATATTGACACCGATGTTGTAGGAACGCATCAGCGGGTAAGCCAGACCGGCGCTCCAGTCACGCTCTTCACGCTCAGGGTCCGCCTGGCGCAGAAGTTTGTTGCAGAAGGTCAGCAGGTTGAAGCCGTTCACAAAAACGCGGGCGCTGCCGATGCCCACCTTGCTGAGGACAGCTTTCGGCACGGTATAGCCGATCTCGAGAGATTTCAGACGAAGATAGGTGGCGTCCGGGTTCCAGATATCAATCATGGTGTTGCCCGTACCGCCGTTATTGCCCATATCATAGGTACCGGCATGACCGTAGGTCTTCAGGGCCGGATAGAAACCGCTCACCCACTGGGTGGCCGGATTGAACGGGTCATCGGTCACATTGGCGGTGTGCCAGCGGTCCAGGAACTTCGAATAGGTCGAAGGATAACGGCCATAGCCCCAGATATCATTGTTGGAGTACTGGATGTACTGGCCGGAGGTTCCCTGCCAGACCATGCTCATATCCCACTGCTTGTAGTTGAGAGTCACGTTGAAACCGTACTGGATCGGCGGGTTGGTGCCACGGCCCCACTTTTGGATGCGACGGTCGTCGGTAGAGATGCGTCCATCGCCATCAAGGTCGACAAGCCTATAAGAACCCGGGAGCATCTTGGAGTTGCCGTTGGTGCCGCCGTACAGCGGAGCGGTCTCGTACTCTTCAAGAGATGAGAACTGTCCGTCATAATCGTAGAACCAGGCGTATCCGGTATAACGATTCTCGGAACGGCTCGTCCAGGTATTGTACTGGGAAATCGGTTCGGAGACCGTGTTATGCAGATTCATGCTGCGGGCATAGGTAAAGTTGGCGGACAGCGTGTAGCTGAAATCGCGGCTCACCTGATTGGTGTGGTACAGGGAGAGTTCGTAACCGAAATTCTTGCTGGAATAAAGGTTCTCCTGCGGGAAAGAAGCACCAAAGGTGTTCGGCACGGTAGCCAGGGAGTTGCCCAGCTGGCCGGTATTTACTCGCTGGAAGACTTCAACGGTACCGCCGAGCTTGCCTCTCCAGAGCTCGAAGTCGACACCCAGGTTGGTAATCGTGGAGGTCACCCAGGACAGGTTGTCGTTGACAACACCAGGGGCCGTCATACCGGAAGTCAGGGTCGCGCCGTCGAAGGTGTATCCTGCGGAAGCCGACTGTGTGTAAGCACGGACATATGCCCAGGCATTCCCGGCATCAGTGCCGCTCTGGCCATAGGAAGCGCGGATCTTAAAGTTGTTGAGCGCCGGGATGAATGATTTCATCCAAGGCTCCTCGCTGACACGCCAACCGAGCGACGCGGAAGGGAAGAAGGCCCAGCGCTTGGCAGGAGCATAGCGGTAAGACCCGTCATAACGTCCGACGACTTCAAGGAGGTACTTGCCCCGGAAATCGTAATTCACACGGGCCAGGTAGGCGGCCAGGCGGGTAAAGGAACGGGAACCGGAGTTGGACGCCGTCGTGGATTCACCCATGTTAAGGATGTCGTGGGTATAGATGCCTGTGTAGTTACGGGCGCCGGAGAGGTTGTCGCGGCGGGTTGCAGAGGTCTCAGCGGCCACTGTCGCTGCCAGGTTGTGGTCACCCAACTTCACGCTGTAGTTGGCCTGGATGCGGCCATAAATCTTCTGGTAAATGCCCAGCGAGTTGGAATAGCTGTCATTACCGAAAACAGAGGACTTGGCATCCGTGTAATAGTCGTAAAGCTGATAAGATTTCTGCAGATTGCTGTTATTGCTCCAGTTGCCGTCGTAAGAAGCGGTTCCGGAGATCACGAGTCCCTTGACGAAGGGCACGGTGTAGCGCAGTTCGAGGCTGGAGTTGAAGTTCAGGGAACGGTTCCAGCGGTAACCATCGGCCTCCGGATCCACCAGAGCGGCAGCGTTCTTGCCCTCCGGCTGGATGTTGGAATAGTGACCGGCAATTTCGTTGCCGTTCGCGTCGATGGCATAAGGACCGACGCCACGCTCATTGACGAGGAGGGTCTTGTAAGTCCACATGAAGTCCTCGCGCGGCTGCTGCTGCTCAGACCAGCGGGCGCCGACATTGAGGTTCATCACGAGGTTCTTCGAGAGATCCACTGAGAGGTTGGAGCGGAAATTGTAACGCTTGTAGTACTGGATGCCGCTGCGAAGCAGACCATTGTCCTCGTTGTAGCCGAGGGACACGAAATAGCGGACAGCATCGGAGCCGCCGCGCACGGTCAGATTATGGTTCTGCTGAAAGGCATATTCCTTCATGTAAAGGGACAGCCAGTCATGATCGGTGTAGCCGGTCTGGCCGCTGCGGTATCGGTTGAGGAACTCCTCGCTGTAAGTCGGGCTGGCGCCGATATTGCGGTCCATTTCATTCTTCAACTCATAGTAGGTCAAGGCGTCCACGGTGCGCTCAAAACCGGTCGGGTTCTTGACGCCGAGGGTATTGTTATAGGACACACGCGCGCGCTCGTTTTTACCCTGCTTGGTAGTCACGATGATGACACCGTTGGCGGCGTTCATACCGTAGATTGCGGCAGAAGCGTCCTTCAAGATGGACACACTCTCGATATCCTCGGCATTGAGTTCTGCCAGGTCAGCGGTGCCGTTGCGAGTCACGCCGTCAATGACGACGAGGGGATTGCCGTAACCGCGGATGGAGATCATATTATCAAAGGTACCCGGCTCACCGGTCTTCTGACGGATCATCAGGCCAGGCATCTTGCCCTGCAGGTTGTTGATAAAGTTCTCCGATTTTGTGGTCTCGATGTCCTCTGACGTGATCGCCGTGACAGCTCCTGTCAGGGACTCCTTGCGCTGGACTCCGTAACCGACCACGACGACGTCTTCGAGCATTTCGGAATCATCGGCAAGGGTGACCGTCATCTGCGGGGTAGCGACAATTTCTGCGGTAGCATAGCCGATGGAGGAGAAGACAAGGACGGCGCCGGAAGGGACGGTGATGGAGAAATTACCGTTCAAATCCGCGACAACGCCATTGCTCTGGTTGCCTTTCTCAAACACGGACGCGCCGATCACGGCCTCTCCGTTGGAGTCGAGAATTACACCTCGGGCAGTAATCCTGTTCTGTGCCGACGCGATAGCTGTCGACGCAAGCATGATTACGGCAGCAAAAATAAGCTGTAAATAATGTCTCATTGATTTTCGTTTGTTAGACTAAATGTGGTAGAATCTGGTTTTTGCGGCCGGCCGGCAAAAGGAGAAAAAGAAATAGTGTTTAATCCATAGGCAGATAGGACTATTAGTTGGTTAATAATACTTTATGAAATGATTGGGTACTTTTCCGCAACAAAATTGAAGAAAAAAAATACGCAAACGGGATTCGGTACCGAGAAAGTACCGGAAGGAATAATGAAAAACAATTTAACAAACTGAAAATAAGTTTGTTAAAAAATTTTAAAAAGAAGAAAAAGTACTACGGTTCGGTTTAAAAATCACCCGATTTTCCGGACCATCTCGTCAAATTCCTCGCGGGGCACACGTGCGGCGTTCCGGATTTTGACCTTGTAGTTGTAGATGGTACGGACAGAGTACTTCAGCAGGCCGGCAATGGCATTGGAATCTTCGATACCCAGACGCATCAAGGCGAAGACCCGCAGTTCCGTGTTGAGTTTCTCGCCCTTCTTCAAGATGATGCGTGCCGGCTCCTCCAGCAGGTTATTGAACTGTGTGACAAAGTCCGGGAACATGGCGAGGAAGGTCGTGTCAAATGTGTCGTAGAAGGCGTCCGTCTCCTGTTCGACGGCCGTCGAAGCGCGCATTTCCTTTAGGAGAGCCTCGGCTTGTCCATAGTTCAGCTGCTTGATCACATGGGACTCCAGAGACTTGACCTTGTCGATATTCTCCGATAGCTGGGACAAGAAGAGGCCGATGTACTGCTCTTTGATGCTGTTGGACTCCTGCAGTTCGGTGTTCGACCGGGAAATATCGTCGTAGGCCGTCTTCAACTGCCAGTTGAGTTCGTCCACTTTTCTCTTGGACCGTAACAAGCGCAAATTGATGCGGTTCAACAGTAGCAGACCAAAGACCAGCAGCACCGACAACAACAGCAGGGTCCAGGAAAAGACTTGGATCCGCCGGTGCGCCCGTACGAAGCGCGCTTCGTACGCAGACTGAATCGGAACCATATGGCGCGAAATCTGCCAGGGACGAAGTTTGGCGTTGTAGAATACAGCATCATACAAGGCGAGTTGAACGTAGCGGAAACTATGCTGGATGTCAATATCCATCAGGTCCTCAGCAACCAGGTTCAGGGACGCATAGTCCTTGACGGCATTCTTGAAATCAGCTTTGGCAGATTCAATCTCCCACAACAGTTTCTCCCGGGCAAGGCCCAGGGAATCACAGATGACGGACTCATAGTAACAGGCCTTCGCATAGTCGTGCGAATCCCGGTCGAGCATTCCCCGGATCCGGGCATTGACCCCAAGTGCCTCCTCGAACCGGCCGTTATTAAGCAGGTTGATGACCTGCATCGTCTCCTGCTCCAACGAACCGGGGCGGAACCGCAGGAGCAACGTATCGATATAGGCTTGCCGGGACTGCAGCAAAAGCGTCTCCGACCCGGCCAGGGAATTCTCCGTGACGTTGTCTGCAAGCCGGTACAAAGCATAATAATACGACGTCCGAAGCTCGTCCGGGAGGGCCAAGGGGTCGGTAATGCTGTTCAGGGTCCGGTACGATTCCATATAATAGCCCGCACTGGCCAGAATCTCGCCGTTACGGATATCTGACCAGGCAATCCCATCCTGCCGGCGTGCTTGCGCAGCAATTCGCCGGCTTTCGGCGATCCAAGCCAAGGTCGAATCGAGATTGTACGGGAAGTATTCATTTACCAGACTCCGGGCCAAAGCGGTCCGGTCCTCGTAAGAGCGGGCCACGCGATAAGAACTCTTCAGGGAAGCGATCCGCTCCTGCTTCCGCCTTTCCTGCGCAGGACGCTCCGCAATGATGCGGTCCAGTTCCTCCAGCTCCCCGGACAATTCTTTGTCTATGTGCAGGGCGGAACGTCCGGAAGAAAGGGCCTCACGGGTTGCAGGTGCGTTTTGGAGGCTGTCTGGGGATTGTACAAACGATTCCCGCCCGCAGGACAGCGCCAGCGGGAGGAAAAACAGCAGGATATGACGGCGGGGTCGCATGTGGTCCGTGCGATTCTTCACAAAGATAGCGACTTATTTTTATATAAGAAAACCTCCTTTTTTTTATCTTTGCGTATTGCAAAACCTGACCACATGGCGCCCTTCCTGCTCTCCATCCTCCTGTCCGGATTGACCTCCCTGGTCAATCCTTTCGTCGGCACGGATGCACACGGGCACACTTTCCCCGGCGCCGTGGCCCCCTTCGGGATGGTGCAGCTCAGCCCGGACACGCGCCCCAAGGCGGGCGACTGGGACGGCTGCAGCGGCTACCACTACAGCGACGGCGTCATCTACGGTTTCTCCCACACACACCTGTCCGGCACCGGCTGCGACGATCTGTGCGACGTCCTGCTGATGCCCGGCGGGCAGCCTTCCGCCTTCTCGCACCAGCGGGAAAAAGCCGCCCCGGGCTACTACGAAGTCTTCCTGGACGGGCCGCAGGTGTTCGCGCGCCTCACCGCCGGCCGCCGCGTCGGCGTGCACGAGTACACCTTCCCCGCAGGGGTGAAGCCCACCGTCACCCTGGACCTGCGGCACCGCGACCCGCTGGACGCCTGGCGCATCACGCCGCGCAAGGACGGCTGCAGCGGCTGGCGGCAGTCCAGCAGCTGGGCGCGCGGGCAGGATGTCTATTTCTGGATGGAATTCTCCGCCCCGGCGAAGTGCAGGCTCACGGACGGCGGCAGGCAGGCGGTGTTCACCTTCCCGAAGAAGGCACGGACGGTTACCGTGCGGGTGGGCATATCCTCCGTGTCGGAGGAGAACGCCCGGCAGAACCTCCTGGCGGAGTATCCGGCAAGCTTCGAGGCGCAGCGCGCCGCCACCGGGGCCGCCTGGGAGGCCTATCTCGGCAAACTCGAATGTCCCTGGAGCGATATGGAGCACCGGCGCCGCTTCTACACGGCGCTCTACCATACGGGCATCCACCCCTCGCTGTATTCCGACGCCAACGGCGAATACCGCGGCATGGACCGCCAGGTGCACCGCGCCGAGGGCTGGGAGCGCTACACGGTCTTCTCCCTGTGGGACACTTTCCGCGGGGAGCATCCGCTCCTGTGGGAGATCGAGCCGGAGCGGAGCCTTGATTTCCTGAAATCCTTCCTGTCCATCTACGAGGAGGGCGGCAAGCTTCCCGTCTGGGAGCTGGCGGGCTATGAGACGGACTGCATGATCGGCTACAATGCCGCGCCCGTGATCGCCGACGCGATCGCGCGCGGCTTCACCGGCTTCGACGTCGAGAAGGCGCTGGAAGCCCTGCTGGTGTCGTCCATGCGCCCGGAATACGGCATGGCCAGCTTCCGCGCCAACGGCCTGGTGCTCGCCGACGACGAGCACGAAAGCGTGTCCAAGACCCTCGAATATGCCTACGACGACTGGTGCGTGGCCCAGGTGGCGAAATACCTCGGCCGGCAGGACGTCTACGAACGATACATGACCTCCGCGCAGTACTGGCGCAACGTCTTCGACCCGGAGACGGGCTTCATGCGCGCCCGCCTCAACGGGCGCTGGTTCACCCCCTTCGACCCGCGCGAGGTCAACAACAACTACACCGAGGCCAATTCCTGGCAGTACAGCCTGTTCGTGCCGCAGGACATCGCGGGGCTCATCGACGCGCTCGGCGGGCCGGAGGCCCTGGAGGCGCGCCTGGACGGGATGTTCTCCGCCGAGGAAGGCAATACCGGGCGCACGCAGGCGGACATCACGGGCTGCATCGGGCAGTACGCCCACGGCAACGAGCCCAGCCACCACGTGGCTTATCTGTACGACTTTGCCGGCCGGCCCGACAAGCGGCAGGCGCGCGTGGAGCAGATCCTCGAGACCCTCTACTCCTCCGCCCCCGACGGCCTCTGCGGCAACGAGGACTGCGGACAGATGTCCGCGTGGTACGTCCTGTCCGCACTTGGCCGCTATCCGGTCACGCCCGGCCTCTGTCCTCCTGAGCAAAGCGAAGGAGCCCTCACCCGCATCCCGAAGACCATCGTCACCAACCCGGCTTTCGAGATGGCGGGCGACATCTTCCTCGATTCGCTGCGCGTCTCGCTCCGGGGCGAGGGCGACATCTATTACCGCATCGGCGACGGCGCCTTCCGGCGCTACGAGGGGCCTTTCACCGTGCGCGAAGCATGCTCCATGGAGGCCTACTCCCAGGTCGGGCGGCGGCGGAGCTTCACCACCCGCTGCGCCGTGCACCAGATCTCCCGCGACCGCGACATCTCCATCCATTCCCGCTATAGCCGGCAGTATACCGCCGGCGGGGACGAGGGCCTGATCGACGGCTTCCGGGGCGGCCTCAACTGGCGCACCGGCGGCTGGCAGGGCTACCAGGACACGGACTTCGAGGCCGTGGTGGACCTGCGTGCGGAGCGTCCCCTTTCCCGGCTGGGCGCCGGGTTCTGCCAGGACGCCCGCTCCTGGATCTGGATGCCCACGTACGTGGAATTCTCCGTGTCCGCGGACGGCGAGCACTACCGCACGGTCGCCCGCGTGGACAACACCATGGACGAGCGGGACTACGAGGTCCGCATCTGGGACTGCGAGGTCCCGGTGGACGTCTCCGCGCGTTTTGTCAAGGTTTTTGCAAAGAACATCGGGACCATCCCCGACTGGCACCCCGGGGCCGGCAGTCCGGGATTCATCTTCATCGACGAAATTTGGGTTAAATAAAAATAGCTTTCTTATGAAAAAAGTACTGATCCTGCTTGCGACCCTCGGAGCGTCGCTCACCCTCTCGGCCCAGCAGCCGGAAAATCCTGAAGCCCCCAAGGAGGCCCGCGCCTTCACGGGTGAATATTATGCCACCCAGCAGAGCACCTACACCCCGTCCTTCAAGATCGACGGCTCGAACGCCAAGGTCAGGAACATCATCCTGCTCATCGGTGACGGCATGGGCCAGGGCGCCGTCAACGCCGGCATGTTCGCCAACGGCGGCAAGCTCACGATGACCAACCTGCACACCTTCGGCTATGTCCGCACGCAGTCCGCCGACAACTTCACCACGGACTCCGCCGCCTCCGGCACCGCCTATGCCACCGGCAAGAAGACCAACAACGGCTATCTGGGCCGCGATCCGGAAAAGAAGGACCTCACGAACATTCCCGAGATCCTCGCCCCGCTGGGCTATGCCTGCGGCGTCCTGTCCACGGACGACCTCAACGGCGCCACCCCGGCCGCTTTCTTCGCCCATCAGGATGCCCGCAACGCCAAGGAGGGCATCTGGGCCGATCTGGCCACCAGTTGCCTGACCTACGCCTCCGCCGGCTCGCAGTCCGTCTACGAGAGCATGCCGCTGAGCACGCAGGAGGCCATCCGCAAGGAGTTCACCGTGGCCTATGACCCCGCCGATCCCGCCGTAGCGGGCTCCAAGAGGCTCCTCTACCTGCCCAAGACCACGGGTGACGACCGCGGCGACTATCTGCCCGCAAACACCACGAACGCCATCGAGTACCTGGCCGCCCGCTCCAAAAAGGGCTTCTTCCTGATGGTCGAGGGCGCCCACATCGACCACGGCGAACACGCCAACAACACGGCTTACACCGTCCGGGAGACGCTCGACTTCGACAAGGCCGTGGAGGCCGCGATCCGCTTCGCCGAGCGCGACGGCCACACCCTGGTGATCATCTCCGCCGACCACGAGACCGGCGCCACCACGCTCCTGCGCGGCAACCCGGAAGACGGCTTCGTCTCCACCGGCTTCGCCTCCCGCGGCCACAGCCCGATGATGGTGCCGCTCTTCGCCTACGGTCCCCGCTCGAAGGACTTCAGCTGCGTGCAGGAGAACAGCGACGTCGCCAACAAGATCATCGCCATCCTGACCGGCAAGAAGGGCCCCGTCATCGAAGTCCCCTCGAAATACATCGTCAACCGATAAATCTCCCGGCCCGGGCCCCATGGCCCGGGCTTTTCATTTCCCTCCCGTTCCTCCGCCCGTCCTCCCACGCCGGGCCGGGTATGTTCTTCCGGACTTGGAGTTTCCCGGAAGTATGCATATCTTTAACAGGAAATTGAAAATGAACTTGACTATGAAACGCTATTTTCTGGTTACGACCGACCATTTGACCGACCGCCTCTGGTTCCGGGATGAAGAAGATTTCAGGGTAGCAATGAATTACGTGGCTATCGTCGCGTTCCTCACGGGGTGCACGGTACTCGCCTTTATCCTGATGTCCAACCACGTGCACTTCGTGCTCATGTGCGGCCGCAGGGAAGCGGAAGACTTCATCAACAGATTCAAAAGATTGTATGCTGCGTATTATCAAAAGAAGTACGGCATCAACGAGCTCCTGCGAAGGAATGGCGTCGACATCCAGGAACTCCATACCGAAGATCAGTCTTTGGAGAAAGCCATTGCCTATGTCTTGATGAACTGCGTAGCGGCCAATATCTGCCTGGAGCCTTCCGGGTATCCCTGGGGTACTGGAAATGTACTTTTTAACCGGCAGCCCATGCAGGGCACGCGTCTGGGAGACCTGTCCGGAAGGTCACAGATCCGTCTGTTGAGAAGCAACGTCAAACTCCCCCAGGACTATCTGATATCGCCCGGAGGGTATGTGTTGCCGGCGTCATATGTGAGTGTAAAGGGCCTGGAGGATTATTTCCAGACGCCCAGCCGGCTCAATTATTTTCTAAGGACCTCCTCCAAAGCGCGTCTCAGGATGGAAAAGAATGCTGCACCCGCCTTCCAGGACCAGGTCATCCTGGCTGCCTGCGGAAACCTGTGCCAGTCTTTGTTCCGGGTCAAGACAATTGCAGACCTGACCCGGGAGCAGAAATCCGAACTCCTCCGGCAGCTCAGCCGCCGTTTCAGCGCAGACATCAATCAGCTCTGCCGCGTCACCGGCGTTCCATATGCCGAAGCCGCCAGGATGCTTGACAGCTATTGAATCTGAATCTTCTTCCCGGAAGTGCTTTCGAAGGTCCAAACGCTGGACCCTCGAAAGCATTTTGGGCCGTTTTTGCTGCTGAGGGTCCACGCAATGGACCCTCAGCAGCACCTGGTGGGGAGGAAGGTTCCCAATGGGTTCATTTCCGGGGTGGGCGGGGACCTCTTACAATTATTTTTTGTATTTTTGTCTTTCAACCACTATGGCAAAGAAAGGCGAAGATACCCCGATGCTGAAGCAGTATTTCAGCATCAAGGCGCAGCACCCCGAGGCGATCCTGCTGTATCGCGTCGGGGACTTCTATGAGACCTATTCCGACGACGCCGTGCTTGCGAGCAAGGTGCTCGGGCTCGTGCTCACGCGCCGCTCCAACGGCGACAAGGGGGACACGCCGATGGCGGGCTTCCCGCACCATGCCATCGAAGGGTATCTCCAGAAGCTGGTCCGCGCGGGCTACAAGGTCGCCATCTGCGACCAGCTCGAGGACCCCGCGCTCGTGAAGAACAAGCTCGTCAAGCGCGGCATCACGGAAATCCTCACCCCGGGCATCGCCTTCGGTGAAGGCATGCTCGACCAGAAGGAGCACAACTACCTCGCCGGCCTGACCTTCGAGGGACAGAGCTGCGGCGCCGCCTTCCTGGACGTGTCCACCGGGACCTTCCAGGTGGCCCAGGGCAGCATCGACTACGTCGGCACGCTGCTGAGTTCGCTCCAGCCGCGCGAGCTGGTCGTCCAGCGCGACGTGCTCCGCGCCGTCAGGGAGCGCTTCGGGGACTACTACGTCACGGGCCTGGACGAATGGGCCTTCGTGCAGGACGCCGCCGTGGAGCGGCTCTGCAAGCAGCTCAAGGTCAAATCGCTGAAGGGCTTCGCCATCGACGGCTTCCCGCTGGCGGTCTGCTCTGCCGGCGCCCTGCTGGCCTATCTGGAACAGACGGAGCACGCGGGCCTGGGCAACATCTGCTCGATCGGCCGCATCGACGAGGAGAAGTTCGTCTGGATGGACAAGTTCACCTTCCGCAACCTCGAGATCTTCCAGAGCAACGCCGGGCGCGAAGGGGTGGCGCTGGTCGATGTGATCGACCGCTGCTGCACCCCGATGGGCGCCCGCCTGCTGCGCCAGTGGCTGGCCATGCCGGTGATGGACATCAAGGAGCTGGAAGCCCGCTATGACGTGGTGCAGCTGCTCCATGACAACGAAGAGATGCTCGAAGAGCTGCGGGGCTACCTGGGCGAAGTGGGCGACCTGGAACGCATCATTTCCCGGGCCGCCACGGGCAAGATCCTTCCGCGGGAGGTCCGCCAGCTGGGCCGCTCGCTGGGACGGATGGAGCCCATCCGCACGCTGTGCGGCGGCACCGGCTGCGCCGCCCTCGACAAGCTCGCCGGCGGCATGCGCAACACCGACAAACTGCTCGCCCGCATCACCGCCACGCTTGCGGAGGAAGCCTCCCAGCTGGGCCGGGGCGACGTGATCGCCGCCGGCGTGGACAAGCAACTGGACGAGCTGCGCGGCATCTCGCGCGGCGGCAAGGACTACCTCCTGCAGATGCAGCAGCGCGAGAGCGAACGCACCGGCATCACCTCGCTGAAAATCAGCTACAACAACGTCTTCGGCTACTACATCGAAGTCCGCAACACCTTCCGGGACAAGGTCCCCCCGGAGTGGATCCGCAAGCAGACCCTGGTCTCCGCGGAGCGCTACATCACCCCGGAACTGAAGGAATACGAAGAGAAGATCCTCGGCGCCGAAGCCGCCATCTACGAAATCGAGAGCCGCCTGTACGGCCAGCTCGTGGAGCAGGTGCAGGCGGCGATCCGCGACATCCAGGAAAACTGCCGGCTGCTCTCGCGGCTCGACGTCCTGCAGGGCTTCGCCCGCCAGGCCGTCGACCGCGCCTACTGCCGGCCGGTCGTGGACAAGGGCGCCGTGCTGGACATCAAGGCGGGCCGGCACCCCGTCATCGAGACGCTCATGCCCGTCGGCGAAGAATATGTCCCCAACGACATCCGCATGGACAGCAAAGGCGAGCAGATCATCATCCTGACCGGCCCCAACATGGCCGGAAAATCCGCCCTGCTGCGCCAGACGGCCCTCATCGTGCTGCTGGCCCAGATCGGCTCCTTCGTGCCCGCCACGGCGGCGCAGATCGGCTATTTCGACAAGATTTTCACGCGCGTGGGCGCCACGGACAACATCTCCCGCGGGGAGTCCACCTTCATGGTCGAGATGCTCGAGACCTCGATGATCATGCACAACCTCAGCGCCCGTTCGCTGGTGCTGCTGGACGAGATCGGGCGCGGCACCTCCACCTACGACGGCATGTCCATCGCCCGCGCCCTGGTGGAATATATCCACACCAATGGCAAGGGCGCCAAGACCCTTTTCGCGACGCACTACCACGAGCTCAACGACCTCGAGGGCCAGTACCCCCGGGTCAGGAACTACCACATCGCGGTCAAGGAGGAGGGCAAGAACGTCATTTTCCTGCGGAAACTCCAGCCCGGCGGCGTCGCGCACAGCTTCGGCATCCACGTGGCGCGCCTCGCGGGCATGCCGCGCGAGGTGATCGAGTCGGCGGAGAAGACGCTCCGCGACCTGGAGCGGCGCGAGAAGCATGCCAGCGCCATGGCCATGGAGGACGACGGCTCCGTGCAGCTCTCCTTCTTCCAGCTGGACGACCCCACGCTGGCGTCCCTGAAGGAGAAGCTCGAAGCCGCCGACCTCAACAACATGACGCCCCTGCAGGCCTTCGACCTCTTGCGTTCGCTGAAGAGCGAACTCGGTCTGTAGTTTATTTCGTCAGGGTGCCGAGAAGGAGGATGGTGTCGGAGGTATTTTCCCGGATGGCATAGGCGAAAGGCCTGTTGACATCGACCGTAGCCTTGGGCGGGGTGACAGGTTTCAGGGCGTTCGTCGCCATCGAAACCACGGTCACGGCGGCGAATTCCGTCCCTTTCTCGCTCACATCGATCTGGACATCCTGCTTGATCATGCTGACATACAGCGGCTCTGCGCTGATGCCGGAAAAGTCCGCGCGCTCCTCGTCGAACGGCAGGGTCAGGCCCTGTGCTTTCAGCGCCGGGATCAGTTTGCCTCCTGTCGAGTAATACGTCGACCATTTCGGCAGATAGATCGTCACCTCGGCAGCGCCGACCGGATAAGCGATATCTTCGGGATCCAGGGATGCGATGACCCCCGCCAGGGATTTCCCCTCTTTCGGGAGGATGATGTCCATCGTGTAGGCCCCGTTGCCGTAGGGAAGCCGGACGATCTCGAAATCGCCGTAATCGCCGTATCGCAGGGTCTGATCCTTAGCATAGAGATAGTCCTTGTCCGTCTTCGTGCCGCCGGCCGCCGTGAATGTCCGGCTCTTTTTGATCTCCCAGCTCATGCCCCACGGAGCCTTGTAGAGCAGGGCGTTGATCAGCATCATGCGGGTCCTGGGATCCAGACCCTGCAGGATCTGCGGGATCTTGCCGTCCGTCTTGTCCGAGCACCATTTGTTGATCTTGTCCAGCGTCTCCGCCGCGGTGAAGTCCACCTGGTAGTGCTCTGCGGCGAAATACGTCTTCAGGCGGGACGTGAACGGCTCCTTGAGCGCCAGGTCTTTTGCCGCCCAGAGGGAGTTGGAGCTGGAGAACTGCACGTTGGCATCGACTTTCACGAGCCCCTCCACCATCGTCTTGTAATACCCGCCCACCGTCTCGTGCGAAGCGTCGCCCCAGCCGATGACGTCCGCGAACTGCTTGTAGGTCTCGCCCTCCGCGCCGTCGGCCGCCATGGCCAGTGCCAGCGAGAGGCTCAGCGGGGAGAAGGAGACGTCGCCGCTTTTGTCGTCCGGATAGAGCTGCTTGAATGTGCGGAGACCGAAATCGTTGGAGGCGTCCCGGACGGCCCAGTCGCCTTTGGTCAGTTCGATGGGAACCATCGGCTGGATGTCTTCTTTGCCGAGATTGTCCCCGCGGCCCAGTTTTTCGCAACCGACGGCCAGCAGGAGGGCGGCTGCAAGCAAATGTATTACCAGAATCTTTTTCATGACTGTTTGGATTGTTCTGCCGATATAACGGAGTCCGGGGCCGTTCACTGCCTCGGAAAAACGACTATTTCAAGTCGAATGACAGGCCGACACGCAGCTGGAGCTGGAATCTGTCGTCCCAGGTATTAACATAGGAACTGTGGTTGAAGTACTGCGAGAAGACGGGGGCGAGGTAAACGCGGACGCCGGGCAGGAGGCGGTAGTCCGCGCCGCCCTGGAGGTTCCAGGAGAAGAGGAACGGATCCCGCAGGGGTTCGCCCCCCGTGGCCAGGATGCACTTCTCGACCTTCAGGCCCGCGCCGAGATACAGGCGGAAACGGCTCTCCGGCCAGAAAAGATAGTGCGCTTCCAGCGGCAGGCCCAGATAATGGAGGGCGAGTGACTGGGGGACATCGTCCCGGAGCCAATAGCCCGCGCGCTGGGTGTAGTCCAGGCCCAGGGTCAGCGCCCAGTGGCGCGCCAGGTCCAGTTCGGCGCTGACGCCGAACGAGACCGGAAGGGTCGGCACCCGCTCGACGGGAATGAAGCGGTAGGTCTCTTCCTTATAGGTGACAATCATCGGCTGATTCATCCCGTTTACTGCATTCGGGGCATCCGAAGAGAGGATATAAGGAAGGGCGTCGTTCGTGGAAACATACTGTTTCTCCGCCCAGCTGAAAGTCCTGAAACCGGTGCCGCCGGACTTGGCGGACATTCCCGCCGTCGCCGCGTGCACCCGCAACGCCAGCCGGGGCTTGCGGTGCGCGGCGGGAGCTTCGCCGGTCCAATCGGTGAACGGCGTGTTCCCGGCCACCTCGACGGGGTCGGCGGACGGCGCGGAAGGGTCGGGGAACGTTTCTGCGCCCATGCCCTTCTTCGGGGAGGGCACCGCCTCGGAAGCCGGCTGGTCGCCCCCTGCAGGAGCTTCGGCGGGGGTGGGAGGTTCGCCGGTCGGGCCGGCGAATGACGAAGGGGGAACGGCGGATGACAAAGGAAGGCTGGGGACGGACGCAGGAGTGCCGGGGGCCGAAGAAGGGACGCCCTGCGCAACCGGGGATGCCGGGGCGGGGACGGAAGGGCTGGACGGAGCGGCAGAAGGGGTGCCCTGCGCAATCAAGGGCGCCGGATCGGGGCTGGTGGGATCGGCAGGTCCGGACGGAGCGGGACGGAAGAGCAGGAGGGCGGCGACGAGGACGGCGGCAGCGCCGGCCAAGGCCCAGGGCCATGGCAAAGCCGGGGATTTCTGGATGGAATCCGGAGATTCGCCGATCAGGTCGGCAAATGACGGAGCGGCCAATTCCGCATCCTGCAGCCGCTCCTGCAGGACCTGCGTCCAATCCTGTTTGCTATTCCTTTTCATCGCTTCCGTATTTCGCCGCGAGCATCGCGGCCAGTTTGCGCCTCGCCTTGAGGTATTGGGTCTGTGAAGTCTTCTCGGTGATGCCGAGCATCTGCGCGATCTCCCGGTGGGAATACCCGTCCAGGCAGAAGAGGTTGAACACCGCCCGGTAGCCTTCCGGCAGCGACGCGATCAGCCCGATCAGCTCTTCGACAGGCACCGTCCGCAGCCGTTCGGCATCCACCGCCGGGTCCTCCTCCCGGGAGATCTGCGGGTCGTCCGCCACCTGGACCAGCAGCTTCCCTCTCCGCAACTCGTCCACGGCCAGGTGGGCGGCGATCTGCGAAAGCCAGGCGCCAAGGGAGCCCGACCGGCGGGGCCGGAAGGAGTCCATCGAGTCCCAGGCTTTGAGGAAGGCGTCATGCACGAGGTCCCGGGCCCGGTCCGCGTCCTGGACATACCTCCGGCACACAGCCAGCAAACGCCCTGCGTAGGTCTCGTACATCTCCCGTTTGGCTTCCGGTTCGCCGGCACGACACCGGCGAACCAGGCCCGTCTCACTCATCAACACGCGTGTTTTGAAGAATCTTCCCAAAGATAACGGAAAATGGGTGAAATACTGCCTGGAGAAATCCCGGATCAAGCCGGGATCGGCTTATTTCGACAGGGAACCGACGAGGAGGACAGCATTGGAGCTGGTCTCGCGGATCATGTAGACGAAAGGATGGTCGGCGTCGAAGACGACCGGCTTGGGCGGCGCGCCGACGGCCGTGGCCTTCTCGAAACCGATCACGGTCACGGCGGCGAATTCCGTCCCCTTCTCGTTCACGTCGATCCGGACCCGCTGCATCACCAGGCTGATCTTCAGCGCTTCGGCGGCGCTGATGCCGGAGAAGTCGGCCGCATCGGAGAACGGCAGCGCCATCCCCTTCGCCTTCAGGATGGGAATCAGCTTGTCCTCGGTGCAATACTCCGTCGAGAATTTGGGCAGCCAGACTTCCGCCGTCTCCGGATACAGGCGCAGGGTGCCGCCTTTCTCCCGGACCGTCGGGAGGATCTTTTCCACCGTATAGCCCGCCTTGGGCAGGAAGACCACCATCTCATAGGCGCCGTTGCCGTAAGGCAGCGCGATCGCCTGGCAGTCGTCGAATTCCGCATAGCGGTAGTCGCCCTTGGCATAAAGAAAGTCTTTCTTGGAATTGACGCCGGCCTCGTCCCGGAAGTCCCGCTTCTCCTTCACCGCCCACTCCATGGCCCAGGGGGCCTTGTAGAGCAGCGCGTTGATCAGCATCATGCGGGTCTCGGGGTCCAGCTGCTGCAGCATCTGCGGGATCTTGCCGTCCGTCTTGGCAGAGCACCAGTCGTTGATCTTCTTCAGCGTCGCGGCGGCGGTGAAGTCCACCTGGTAGCTCTCCGCAGCGAAGTACTCGCCCAGCAACTGTTTGTACTGGTCTCTCAGGGGCAGGTCCGGCGCCGCCCAGAGCGAGTTGCTGCTGGTCAGGCTCACCTTCGGGTCGGCCTTCGCCAGGCCTTCGGTCATCTTCTTGTAAAAGGATCCCAGCTCCTCCCTGGTGGCTTCGCCCCAGCCCAGGGCGTCCCCGATTTCCTTATACGTGTCGCCCTCGGCGCCCTCCGCCGCCATGGCGAAGGCGAGCGAGAGGCTCAGTGGAGAGAAGGACACGTCCTTGCCGTTCCGCACGGCGTACAGCCGGGAGAAAATGTCCAGTCCGGACGCATTGGACGCGTCCCGGATCCCCGCATCCGCCTTGGTCAGCTCGATGGGCACGGCGGGGACGTTCTCCTCCTGGGGCGTGTCGTCCTGGGGGATGAACAAGGCGCCGCAGGCGGCCAGGAGGCTGCCGGCGGCAAGCAGGGCGACGGATAAAATCCTTTTCATCACTTATCAGTAAGATTCTTCAACAAGTTCAGAATGACAGGCTAGTTCAGAATGACAGGCTAGTTCGACAATGTGCCGATCAGCAGGATGGCGTTGGTGCTCGTCTCGCGGATCATATATACGAACGGACGGTCGGCGTCGAAGACGATCTTCTTCGGCGGCGTAGCCGGCAGGGCCAAGTCGACAAACGATATCGTGGTCACGGCGGCGAACTCCGTCCCCTTCTCGGTGACGTCGATCCTGACTTTCTGCAGCACCTGGCTGATCATCACGGCTTCGGCCTTGCTGATGCCGGAAAAGTCCGCCGCCTCCGAGAAAGCCAGGCGCACGCCCTTGGCCTTCAGGATCGCGGGAAGCGCCCCTTCCGTGGAATAATCCGTAGAGAACATCGGCAGGAACACCTCCACCGTGCGGGTCGGCAGGACGATGCTGCCCGCCCTCTCCTTCACCAGCGGGAGGATTCCCTCCACCGTGCGGCCCTCCTTGGGCAGGAAGACCACCATCTCGTAAGCGCCGTTGCCATACGCAAGCGACACGGCTTCGCTGTCGGACAGGTCGGCATAGCCGAACATCTTCTCGGCATGGAGGAAGTCCTTTTTGGACACGGCACCCTCGCCTCGGAAGGCGCGGCCCTTCTTCACTTTCCATTCCGTGGCCCAGGGGGCCTTGTACAGCAGGGCGTTGATCAGCATCATGCGGGTCGCGGGGTCCAGCCGCTGCAGCATCTGCGGGATCTTGCCGTCCGTCCTGGCAGAGCACCAGTCGTTGATCTTCTTCAGCGTCGCGTCGGCGGTGAAGTCCACCTGGTAGCACTCCGCGGCGAAATTGTCGGTGAGACGTTTCGTATAGTCCGCGTCCGCGGCGAAGTCCTTCGCCGTCCAGAGGGAATTGCTGCTGGTAAAGCTCACTTTGGGGTCAACCTTGGCCAGCCCGTCGATCATCTTCTTGTAGAAAGCGCCCAGCTCCTCTTTCGGGGCATCGCCCCAGCCGAAAGCCCCGGCGATCTGCCGGTAGGTCTCGCCCCCGGCGCCCTCCGCCGCCATGGCGAAGGCGAGCGAGAGGCTCAGTGGCGAGAACGACACGTCCCCGCCGTCCCGCACGGCGTACAGCCGGCCGAAGATGTCCAGCCCGGAGGCGTTGGAGGCGTCGCGGATGGCGCCGTCCGCCTTGGTCAGCTCGATCGGCACGGCGGGGACGGTCTCCTCCCCGGTCCCCTTCTCGTCCAGCTTCTCGCAGGCGGGCGCGCACAGGCACAGTGCGGTAACTAACAGTCCGAATAACTTCTTCATACATACTCAAAGATGATGCTTCCCGGCGTTTCGTTGCATCGGGAGATCCTTCGGCAGGCTCAGAATGACAGAGCAACAGGCTCAGGAGGACAGGGCGGCAGGCTCGGGAGGACAGGGCGCTAGACCAGGAAGTTGGTCAGGAAGATGACGACGATGGCGGGCGGGGCGACGTAGCGGAGCAGGAACCAGAACACGTCGAAGACGGCAGCGTTGAAGCGGGCGGTGCCGCCGCAGGTGAATTCGTCGCGCACCGCGGTCCTGTCCATCTTCCAGCCCACGAAGATGACGAACAGCAGGCCGCCGAAGGTCATTAGGAAGTTGGACGTCACGAAGTCGCAGAAGTTGAAGATCGTCCGGCCGAAAAGCTTCACCCCGGCCAGCGGGCCGAAGGAGAGCGAGCACAGCGCACCCAGCAGCCAGGTCCCGGCGAAAATGAGGAGCGTGGCGCGGCGGCGCGTCAGCCCCCGCTGCTCCACGAGGTACGCCACCCCCACTTCGAACATCGAAATGGCGGAGGTGAATGCCGCGAACACGATGGTGACGAAGAAGAGCACGGCCACCACGGCGCTCACCCAGGGCGCCGCCGCCCCCATTTTCGCGAAGATGTAGGGCAGGGTCTCGAAGATCAGGCCAGGACCCGCGCCCGGCTCGATCCCGGCGGCGAACACCGCCGGCATGATGGCGAAGCCCGCGATCAGCGCGAAGACCAGGTCGAAGAAGACGGTCTGCGCCCCCGTGGCGAGGATGTTCTCCTTCTTGTGGATGTAGGAGGAATAGGTCAGGATGGTCCCGACGCCCAGCGACAGCGAGAAGAAGCTCTGCCCCATGGCCGAGGCGACGGCCGACGGGGTGATCTTGCTGAAATCCGGCTTCAGCAGGTAGTCCACGCCCGCCCGGGCCCCCGGGAGGTTGAGCGAGTACACCATGATGAGCACGATCAGCACGAACAGCAGCGGCATCGTGACTTTATTGAACCGCTCGATGCCGGACTTCACCCCGGCGGAGACGATCCAGGCGCAGCCGCCCAGGAACAGGGTGTGGCAGACCAGCGGCCCCCAGGGTTTGGCGATGAAGGCGCCGAAAACCGAAGACACGGCCTCCACCTCGCCGACGTGGAAGCCGACGCTGAGCGAGCGCCACAGGTAGTCGATGGACCAGCCGCCCACGACGCTGTAGTAGGACACGATGATCAGCGGGGAGAAGACGGTCAGCAGCCCCAGCCATTTCCATTTCGTGCCGGGCGCGAGCTGCTCCATGGCCCCGATGGTGCCGGCGTGCGTGCGGTGCCCGATGATGGCTTCCGCCAGGAAGATCGGCAGCGAAAGGAACACGCAGGAGGCCAGGTAGAGGATGATGAAGGCGGCGCCGCCCATCTGCCCGACCATGTAGGGGAAGCGCCAGATGTTGCCCAGGCCGATGGCGGAGCCCGCCAGGGCCAGGATGGCGGCGGACCGGCCGCCGAAAAGCTCCCGCCTGCGCTCCATCGCCTACAGGATGAAGTTGGTGAAGAAGATGATCACGACCGCGACCGGCGCCACCCACTTGAGCAGGAAATACACCACCGGGAAAATGCGGCCGTTCTGCGGCTGGGCCCCGCGGCTGGTGAACTCGTCATATATCACGCGGCGCGGGAGGATCCAGCCCGCGAAGACGACGGCCAGCAGGGCCATCACCAGCAGCAGAATGTTGGAGCACACCCAGTCGAGGAGGTCAAAGATCGTCATCCCCGCCAGCTTGACGCCGGCGAGCGGGCCGAAGGAGAGCGAGCACAGCACGCCGACCCCGCCGCAGAGCACGAAGATCAGCAGGCAGGCCTTGCCGCGCGAGAGCTTCGTGCGCTCCATCAGGAACGACACCCCCACCTCCACCAGAGAGATGGACGAGGTCATCGCGGCCACGATGACGGACAGGAAGAAGACGATGGAGGCGATCCCGCTGAGCACGGGCAGTTCCGCGCCCATCTTGGCGAACACATAGGGGATGCTCTGGAAGATCAGGCCCGGACCCGCCCCCGGCTCGATCCCGGCGGCGAACACCGCCGGCATGATGGCGAAGCCCGCCAGGATGGCGAAAAGCAGGTCGGACACGGCCGTGCCGGCGCTCGTGGCGAGGATGTTCTCCTCCTTCTTGACGTACGAGCCGTAGGTGATGATGGCGCCCATGCCGAGCGACAGCGAGAAGAAGCTCTGCCCCATGGCATAGGCGAAGGTGCGCGGGGTGAGCGCGCTCCAGTCGGGGTGCAGCAGGTAGCGCACGCCCTCGCGGGCCCCGGGCAGGCTGACCGAATAAGTCAGGATCATGACGATCAGCACGAACAGCGCCGGGAGGGCGATCTTGCTGAAGCGCTCGATGCCGGCATGCACCCCGCCCGCCACGATGCCCACCGTGGCGGCGAAGAACAGCAGGTGCATCAGCACCGGCAGCCAGGGCGAGGACACGAAGCCGCCGAACAGGCCGACGGCCGCCTCCGGCGCCATGCCGGAGAACGCGAAGGTGCAGGATTTGAAGAAGTATTCCAGCGACCAGCCGCCGATCACGCTGTAGTAGGACGAGATCAGCATGGGGATGAGGATGGTCAGGTAGCCGGCCTTCTTCCAGAAGGGGTGCTGGCGCGACAGGCGCGCGAAAGCGTCCCGGGCGTTGGTGTGGCTGCGGCGGCCGATCATCACCTCGGCGAGGAAGACCGGCAGGGAGATCAGGAGCGTGGACAGCACGTAGATGATGATGAACGCGGCGCCGCCGTGTTCGCCCACCATGTAGGGGAAGCGCCAGATGTTGCCGAGACCGATGGCGGAGCCCGCCATCGCCAGGATCACGGCCATGCGGCCGCCGAAATGCTCACGCTTCTGTGCCATGTCACTACCAACTATCCTGAGGCTGAGTCAGCCTCTCCTACCGCCGGATGTAGGTCACGAACTCGAATTCGTATCCGGTCTCCTCGTCCTTCAGGACGCCCGAGCGGGCCTCAACCTGCCAAATATCGGAATTAATTTCCGGAAAATACGCATCCGCGTCGGGAATCGTCGTATGGACGTGCGTGATATACAGCCGGTCCATCGCGTCGAGGGCCTGCCGGTACACCGACGCGCCGCCCATGATGAAGCAGCGCGGCGCCGGCTCGGCGGCCGCATAGGCCTCTTCGAAGGAATTCACGCACACGACCTCGTCCGGGATGGGATCCCCGCCCAGGTTGAGCACGATGTTCTTGCGGCCCTTCAGGGGCCGGAAAGGCAGGGAGAAGTAGGTGGTGCGGCCCATGATGACGGGAAGCCCCTTCGTCTGCCGCTTGAAATACTTCAGGTCCTCCGAAATGTGCCAGGGCAGCCCGCCCTTCACCCCGATGGCCCAGTCGTCGGCCACGGCTACGATCAGACATTTCTCCATGATCGCTATACGGCTACCGGGGCCTTGATCGCCGGCCAGGGGTCGTAGCCCTCCAACGTAAAGTCCCCGTAATCAAAATCAAAGATGCTCTTCACCTCCGGATTGAGCTTCATCACCGGCAGGGGGCGCGGCTCCCGGGAGAGCTGCTCGCGCACCTGGTCGAAGTGGTTGAGGTAGATGTGCGTGTCGCCCGTCGTGTGGATGAAATCCCCCGGCTGCAGGCCGCAGCTCTGGGCGATCATCATCGTCAGCAGGGCGTAGGAGGCGATGTTGAACGGCACGCCGAGGAAGGTGTCGGCGCTGCGCTGGTAGAGCTGGCAGGAGAGCCGTCCTTCGGCCACGTAGAACTGGAACAGGCAGTGGCAGGGCGGCAGGGCCATCCGGTCCACCTCCCCGGGATTCCAGGCGGACACGATCATGCGCCTGGAATCCGGATTGCGGCGGATGGTGTCGACCACCTGCGAGAGCTGGTCGATGCTCCGCCCGTCGGGGGCGGGCCAGCTGCGCCACTGGTGGCCGTAGACGGGGCCCAGGTCCCCGTTCTCGTCGGCCCATTCATCCCAGATGGTCACCTTGTGGTCCCGGAGGTATTTGACGTTGGTGTCTCCGGCGATGAACCAGAGCAGCTCGTAGATGATGGACTTGAGGTGGACCTTCTTCGTGGTCAGCAGGGGGAAGCCCTCCGACAGGTCGAAACGCATCTGGTGGCCGAAGATGCTCTTCGTGCCCACCCCGGTGCGGTCGTGCCTGACCACCCCGTGGTCCATGATTTCCTGCAGCAGGTCGAGGTATTGTCTCATTATTTCTTGACGCCGAAGGCGAATATGATGGCTTCGTGGTAGGTCTTGCCCGGCTTGAGGACGGTGGAGGGGTACTCCTTGCGGTTGGGGCTGTCCGGGAAGTGCTGGCACTCCAGCGCCACGCCGCCGTAGTCGCGGTAGATGCGGCCGCGCTTGCCGACGGGGCAGCCGCCCAGCCAGTTGCCGGTGTACACCTGGATGCCGGGCTGGGTGGTGAAGACCTTGAGCGTGCGGCCGCTGCTGTTGGACCACAGCTCCGCGGCCTCCTGGAGCTGGCCGGGCATGTAGCCGTCGATCACCCAGCAGGCGTCGTAGCCCTTGCCGTAGTTCAGCGCCGGGAAATCCTTCTTGATGTCGCGGCCCAGGGTCTTGCCGTTGAGGAAGTCCATCGGGGTGCCGGCCACGGGCTCCGGATCGCCCAGCGGGATGAGCGTCGGGTCGGTCGGGAGGTACTCGGAGCAGTTGAGGCGGAGGAACTGCCGGAGGATGGATCCGCCGCAGTTGAGGTTGAAGTAGGCGTGGTTCGTCAGGTTGACCACCGTCTTCGCGTCGCTCTTTGCGCTGAAGGTGAGGCGGAGCTCGTTCTCCTCGCTCCACTCATAGCGCGCCACGACCACCATCTTGCCGGGATAGCCCATCTCGCCGTCGGCGGAGACGTACTTGAACTCCACGCCGCCCTTGTGCTTGCGGGACTCCCAGACCTGGTCGGCGAAGCCCTGCGGGCCGCCGTGCAGGTGGTTGGGGCCGTTGTTGACCGGGAGCGTGTACTCCTTGCCGTCCAGGGTGAACCTGCCCTTGGCGATGCGGTTGGCGAAGCGTCCAGGGCACTTGCCCAGGAAGGGGCCGTCGTTGAAGTACAGCTCAGGCTTGCCGTAGCCGAGCACCACGTCGCCCAGTTTGCCGTCCTTGTCGGGGACGTTGACGGACACGATGGCGGCGCCCACGCTGCCCAGCACCACGGAAGCGCCGCTCCCGTTGATCAGGGTGTATCTGAAGATGGCCTTGCCATCCGGGGTCCTGCCCCAAAGCTTTCTTTTGATCGTCATGGCTTGTTATGGTTTAAAGGTTTCCTTGTATCCAGGATACGACGCGCTCCGTCGGGGCGTCCTTGAGCAGGACCCGCTTGTCGCGGTCCAGCAGGTACAGCGACGGGATCGCGCGGATGTTGTAGATCCGGTCCGAGCGGACGAGCCCGTCGGGGTCGTAGCCGCAGAGCCAGTTTCGCGGGTAGTTCGGTTCGTATTCCCGCCAGGCCCCGACGTCTTCGTCGATATAGACGTTGACCACCGCGAAGTCGCCGCGGCGGATCCTGTCGTCGATGCCGGGCACGGCCTTCAGGGTGTTGATGATCTCCAGGCAGGCGTAGCAGCCGGGGTTGCTGAAGAACAGCAGGGTGGCGCCGGCGCGCACTTCGTGCAGGCGGTGGGTGCGGCCGCGGGCGTCCGTGAAGCGGAAGTCCGGGGCGATGGACCCGGTCGGCGCCAGGGCGCACATGCGCGCCTCGTACGCATAACCGGGACGGGCCGCCTCGCGGGTGTAGGGAGAGGCCGCGAGCCCCTGCACGTACGGGAGGTACAGGTCCTCGTTGCGCACCGGGGAGTTGGGATCGTACAGATAGCGCACGACGATCTCCTCCATCAGCAGGAAGACGTGCTGCGCGGTGTCGGCGGCGTGGCGGGTCTCCACCTGGGAGAAGAAGTGCCGCATCTTCTCCTGCGCCTGCGGCAGCGGGATCATCTCCAGCAGCTGGATGTACGTGGCCACCTGCTTCTCCACTTCCTCGTGCGTCACGCCCAGCACGGCCTTTTCGTCGCAGCGGCCGCTGCCGGACAGGAACGCATCCCAGAAGTGGTCCAGCAGGTAAGTCTGCCGCTCCTGCTGGTCCGTGTACACCGCCGGGATCTCCAGGCGCGGGAACGGGCGGAGCGGCTGCTCCGCGGCAGGGGCGCCCGACCGCCCGCGGCAGGCGGGCAGCAGCGCGCAGAGCGCGAGCAGCGATATGAGCGCCGGATGCTTCATCCAAAGGTGTAAAGATAGCAAAAAAACCGTATTTTTGTGTTCTGATGAGACGCCTGCGCGCCATAGCGGTCCTGCTGCCGGTCCTGTTGGGCCTGGCGCTTCCGCTGCGCGCCCAGTTCTATACGCTGGGCGCCGATCCGGGCGGGCTCCGCTGGAGCAGTCTCGATTCTCCGACCTACCGGATCATCTACCCCCGCGGACTGGACTCCCTGGCACGGGTGTACGCCCTGGCGCTGGAGCGGGCGGCCACGCCCGTCGGCGCGAGCGTCGGCTTCCGCCCGAACGAAGCCTACCGCAGCCGGATGCCGGTCGTGCTCCACACCGCCGCCGCCCAGTCCAACGGGCAGGTCACCTGGACCCCCCGGCGGATGGAACTGCTGACCACCCCGGATGCCTTCTCCTTCGACGCCACCCCGTGGGTGAACCTGCTCGCCGTCCACGAATCCCGCCACGTGGCGCAGATGCAGGCCGGGGGCGCGAAGCCCTTCCGCTGGCTGCGCGTGCTGGGCGGGGAGCTGGCGGCCGGCGGACTGTGCGCCGTCTACGGCGGACCGGCCTTCCTCGAAGGCGACGCCGTCGTGGCGGAGACGGCGCTGTCCCGCGCCGGCCGCGGACGCACCGCCGAATTCCTCGAGTATTACCGCGTCAGCTTCGCCGCCGGTGACTTCCGCGACTACTGGCGCTGGCGCTATGGCTCCCAGCGCCTTTATACCCCCGACTATTACCGCGCGGGCTATCTGGCCGTCGGCGGCATCCGGGCCGTGTTCGACGTCCCCGACCTCAGCGCGCGCTTCTACCGGCGCATCGCTGACCACGGCGGCGTCGCCTTCTTCAACTGGCAGAAGACCGTCCGCGAAGCCACCGGGCTGCGTTTCCGCGACGCCTTCTCCGCCGTCTGCGACAGCCTGCAGCGGAGCTGGGCGGCGGACGAAGCGGCGCGCGGTCCCTTCCTGCCCGCCAACCCCGTCGGCGCCACGCCGCGCCGTTTCACCGAATACCGCGCCCTGACGGCCGCCGGGGACGGACTCTACGCCGTCCGCAGCGGCATCACCCGCCCCAACCAGCTGGTCTGGCTCGGCCCCGACGGCGAGCAGAAGACGGTCTCCCTGATGGGCATCGGCCTCTCGCATCCCCGCTTCAGCGCCTCCGCCGGGCGCCTGTTCTGGAGCGAAATCGTGAGCGACGCCCGCTGGCCGCTGCGCTCCTGGTCCGTGGTCCGGACGTTCGACGGCACGCGGCAGCAGACGCTGACGCGCCGCACGCGCTACTACCACCCGGCCCCCGAGCCGGACGCTGCACGCCTCGCCGTGACGGAGTATCCCGTCGACGGCAGCAGCCGCGTGGTCCTGCTGGACGCCAGCGACGGCCGCGAACTGCGGCACTGGACCGCCCCCGACGGGATGCAGGTCCTGGAGAGCGTCTGGGTGGACGGGGAGCTGTATGCCAGCGCCCTGACACAGGCGGGGACGGGCCTGTACCGCGTGGCGGACTTCGCCCCCGTGCTCCCGCCCCGGCCGGTCACCGTCACGCAGCCCTGGGCATCGGGAGGCCGGCTGATGTTCACCAGCGACCTCAGCGGCGTGAACGAGCTCTATGCCCTGGACCCGCGGGACGGCGGCGTGCAGCGCCTCACCACGACGCGTTTCGGCGCCACCGACTTCGAGATCGTCCGCGACACCCTGTTCTACGCCGCGCTGCAGCCGGAAGGCCGCCTCGTGCACGCGACGGCGCTTGCCGACCTGCGGCCACAGCCGGCCGATTTCTCCGCGCTGCCGCGCTATCCTTTCGCCGCGGAGCTCTCGGCGGGCGAGCCCGCGCAGCCGGACTGGCAGGCGCCGGTGGCGCTCGGCGAGCCCAAGCCGTACAACAAGCTCGCGCACCTGTTCCGCGTCCATTCCTGGCTGCCCGTTTATTTCCAGTACGACTCCGTCGGCGACCTCTCCCTGGAGACCCTCACGCAGGACGCCGGGCTGGGCGCGACCGTCTTTTTCCAGAACACCCTCGGGACGGCCTGGGGGCAGGCCGGCTACCAGGCGGCGCCTTCCAAGGAGGGCTGGCGGCATTCCGCCCACGCCAGCTTCACCTACACCGGGCTCTACCCCGTCATCGAGGCGGGCGTGGACCTGGGCGGCCGCGAGGCCTGGGAGTACACCGTCAAGCGGGGGAAGGACCAGATCTCCCTGGAGCATGCCGGACGCGGCGTGCCGTCCGTGTCGGGCCACGTCCGCACCTACATCCCCTGGAGTTTCAGCTCCGGCGGCTGGCTGCGCGGCGTCATCCCCACGGCGACCTTCGTGCTGAGCAACGACCGCGACGAGGGCGGCGCCACCATGCAGCGCACCGCCCTGAGCATCCGCGGCTACCTGATGCAGCGCACCCCCGCCTCCCGGGTGTATCCCCGTTTCGGCATCGGGGCGGAGGCCGGATGGTGCCGCCGCTGGACCTCCCGGCTCATCTCCCCGGCGGCCTATGGCTTCCTGTACGGCTACCTGCCGGGCCTGTTCCAGGCCGACGGCTTCCGCTGGTCCGCCACCCTGGTCCGCCGCTTCGACAAGGGCTCCTTCAGCGAGGTCCTCGCCCGCACGGCGCCGCGCGGCTTCGACCCGGCCGTCAGCAGCCGGATCGCGGGCTTCTCCCGCCAGTTCAAAGGATCCCTGGACTACATGGTCCCGCTGATCCCCGTGGACCGTGCCATCCTGGGGCCCGCCGCCTACCTGCGCAATTTCGAGCTCACCCTGCACGGCGACTGGACGACGTTCCGGTCTCGCTCGGACAACGGAAACCTGTACAGCGTCGGCGCCGACCTGACCGCCGTCCTGGGCAACTTCCTCTGGATCCCGTACCCCACCCGCATCGGCGTCTCCTGCAACTACAACGGCGGAAGCTCCTATGCGGCCTTCGCCGGACAGGAGCTTCCGATGGAGCGCTTCAAGCTCTCGATGATCTTCAGTGTCGAGCTTCAGTAGAAGCCCGGATCCTTTCCCCGCGCGTGCTTGTCAGAATTTCAGCGCCAAGCCGACACCGGACGGCGTGAAGCCGAGGTCCAGCTCCGCCTGCGACGAATCGGTGGTCCGGTCCCGGAGCAGCCGCACTTGATTGTGCCCGACCAGATAGGTCACCAGCCCGCCGGCCCCGATGGCCGCACCGACCACCGTGCCCATGATTCCGATGGAGCGTCCTCCAGGCAGGACATTTGTCTCACTGCTCCGATATGAGGCCTCGGAAATGGCCCACACCGCCCCGGACACCAGGGCGACACCGCCGCCGGTGTACGCAAGCACGGCCCCGGTCCGCTCCGTCGCGAGGGCCTTGGTGAACGCCTCCGTCTGTGACGCGGACAGCTTCGCGCCCTGCTGCGCCACCTGCGCCGTGGCAGTCGCCGCTGCCAGCATAGCACAAACAATGAGTAATAGTCTCTTTTTCATTCTGTTTGGTTTTTGATCGTACAAATATATCATTAAAAATACACATACCAATAATACGGCATCAACAAATCACTGATTGTCGTATATGTCAGATTATATGGATTATTCGGATGGTCGTCGACATAATCTTGAAGCAAGCTTTCAAGCCCAGAAACAGACCCTGCGCCATATGCAAATTGCTCAATCATGACTGGAGACATCCCTGAAATCTCATCATTGGGATACCAATCAAAATTGTGATGATTTTTTTATTTAGCATTGTTTTGTGTGTTAGTTGTGGCAAAGAACGGGCTTTTCCTTTAAATACACAAAAGAAAAACCCTTGCAACAGCAAACACAATTATCTAAATATCAATGTTTTATAGAGAGGTTCGTCCTTGCAAGGACTCAATGTTCATGTTTTATGAACAAACTGCCCGATTTTCGGCATGCCTCTTTCCAGAAAAGAAAGGAAAAAGTCCGTGTACGCCGACCCGCTTTTCTCAATGGTTTTTCGTAATCTGTGGACACGGCTATATGCAGTATTGATTGATGATGATTTTGGGGAAAACGCATTGATGGCTTTGTATGAAAAGCCGAACAGGCAGAACGAGAATAGTTTGATTTCCTCTTCCTTCAAGGCAGGGACTTCCGTCCTGAGTTTGGAGAGAACGTCGTCATGAATGATATTGATATTTGTCTCTATCGAGTCTCCCAGACGTGTCCGGGATGTGACGTCCATGAGATAGTCCTTTATGATCTTATGATAGTTGTCCTGCTTGGATAAATTGGGGTGATAATACGCTTCTGACAATCGATTCAGAACATCAAAACCAAAATCGAGAGTCTCCCTTACGGTTGTTCCATATAGCGTCAGTTTTTCTGACAGCACCGTATTCGCCTTTTCTTTTTCTTCCAGTCGCACTTGCTGTTCCCGGGCTTCCCGTTCTGCCAGAATCACGCGGGTACGGTAGAATAGTAGAATCAACACGGTAACGCTTAGTATCAAAAACAATATCTCGTACCATCGGCGTTTATCTTGCTGCATTATGCGGGCGAGGCTTTCATTCTGGTCTTTGAAATAATACGCCCGGGCTTTCTCGACCGATTGAAGTACGGCATTATTAATCTGTCTGTCTGTGTACTTCTGAATCGTTTTCAATAGATGATTCGCCCTGATAATGTCTCCTCTCGATTCCGCTATCCTGACCTCCCAGGGCATCACCAGGATGCTGTCTCGTTCACTCTTCGCAACTGAATATGCCTGCGAAATCCATTTTTCCGCACCCGTGATTCTTCCATCCAGGAAAAGGGCCCATGCATAGACGGCGCTTTGGGCTGCATGAAGAGGATACATCTTTTTCACCCGGTCCAGACGGGCGAGGGTGCTGTCCTGGACAGGCGGATTAAGAAAGAGAAATGCTTCTGCCGACGTCAATAACGCGTCTGCGGCAATTCCATGGTATCCCATAGTTGTCGCTTCTCTTATCAGACTGTCACACAAGGAAATACTCTGCTCAAACCTTTGATTATTGTAATACCCGTTCGCAAGGAGCATTCTGGAATATAGCAGATGCTGAGGCTTATCTATCTTTTCGAAGGCCTCCACTGACCGTCGGGCAAACTCAAGGGATTGAGCATAATCGAATCCGGACTGATACAAGTTCGACAGATTATTCGCCGACATTCCGGCGAAAAACCACTCCCGCTGTACCTCGGCCAGTTCGAATGCCCGGGTATAATTGACGGTGGCCTCTGCAATCATGCCTGCGTCATGTTGCATGTCGGCAAGATAATAGCATGCACGTGTCTGGTCATACCGGCTTCCGTGGCGGCGATACCATGCCACGGTCGGTTCCATACCAGAGAGGCCGTGTCCATCATCCTGATTGTTTTTGTCCCGGGCAATAGCGAGCAGCAGATTGTAATGGGCCTTTGTCCGAAGAGGGCGGATTTTTGTACTGTCCAGCGCCCGCAGCACCGCCAGGGCGCTGTCCGGACGCTCGTTGATGTAGGATTCGACGTCATCGAGCACGGCGGCGACGCGGCGATGCGGCGACGCGCCGCAAGCCGACAGCAACAACGCGCAAAGGACGACCAGCAGTGTGTTGATCCGGGGCATACGAAAGGACTTGAATTGACGCCTTCAAATATACGATAATCCGCGCATACTTCAAGGCGGCACGGCACGGCGCCGGACTGTTCCTTCCGTCCCAAGAAGGGGGACGCTGACGATAGTTGAATGGTCCAGGATGGGGAAGGTCTAATTTTAGCCCCGACACCTTCCCCACAGAAAAGGGCTCTGAATGGTGCAGAGGGCACAACCGCTGGGGAAGGTCCGGCACCTGAAATTAGACCTTCCCCAAAGTCTCCGGGGACCTTCCCCGGCAAGCGGGAGATTCCCGGTCAGGCCGGGAATGACAAGGGAGGGAGATTCCCGGTCAAGCCGGGAATGACGAGAGGGCCGGGAATGACGGTCAGTAGAAGAGGCGGCGGTCGATGCCGCGACCCATGACCTCATAGCCTTTGGCGTTGAGGTGCAGCCAGTCGTTTTCGTAGAGGTAGGCCGGGTCCAGGCGGATCGGGTCCTGCGGGTCGGCGACCAGGCGGTCGAAGTCGATCACGCCGTCGAAGACGCCGCTGCCGCGGATCCAGTCGTTGAACGCCTGCCGCGCCCGCTCATGGTCTTCCGAGTAATAGCCGTTGCCCTTGACGGGCGTGACCGTGGCGCCGAAAACCTTGATGCCCCGGTCGTGCGCGTCCTGCGCGATCTGCGTCCAGGCGGCCTCCAGGCCCTTTTCGGTCAGGGCGGCGTCGCCGGTCGTGCCCAGATCGTTGGTCCCTTCGAAGAGGATGATGTACTTCACGCCGCAGACCTCCAGCAGGTCGTGCCTGTAGCGCGACAGGCCGGTCGGGCCGAGGCCGCCGCGCAGCACGCAGTTGCCGCCCAGGCCGAAGTTCAGCACCGCCAGGTGCCGGGTGCGGCGGTCCTTCAGCAGCGCGCGGGAGAGCTGGTCGGTCCAGCGGTCCTGGCCGTTGACGGTCGTGCCGCGCCCGTCCGTGATGGAGTCGCCGAGCACGGCGACCGCCGCGGCGTTCCGGCGGCGCGGCTTCACGTCGATGGCGCTGATGGTGTACCAGTGGTTCGTGCGCGCCGCGGGGGCGGAGAAGTCCGTCGTGTTGCCCTCCGCGATCCAGGAGGTGGTGCGGGAGCCGGGGTGTCCCGTCATCTTCGCCGTGCCGATCCTGCCGTAGTGGATCGTGATCGCGAGGTTCTCGCGGTCGGAGGTCCTGAACTTGACCGGATCGGAGACCACGTCCACGCCGGGCATCATCGAGAAGGCGCGCTGGCCGTCGAAGGTCAGCTCTACGGTCGAGGATTCGTCGATCTCGGGGCTCGCGCCCATGGACTTCGCCCGGGCGATCTCCACGCCGAGGATCTCCGTGTCCGTGTCGGAATAGTAGTTGGACAGGCGGAGCTGGAGGTCTTTGCCGCCGACGGAGATCTGGACGATCTGGCGCAGGGAGTTGCCGGCGAGGCCGGGCTCCGGCGGGATGTTGTGGGGCTCGACGACCTGCAGGGCCGTGGCCCAGGTGGTCACGCGGTCGAAGGGCTGGGCGAAGGCGGCAGCGCTGAGCGCCGCGGCCAACAGGGTGATTGTCAAAAACTTTTTCATCTGAGGATGGGACGGTGCTGGTCGTCGTGGAGGGGCATGCCGAGCCGGTCGGAACGGATCTGGCGGTTAATCAGGGAGTCGATGGGGGTGCCGAGCGGGCGCACGTCGCCGGGCAGCGGGCGCTGCGAGAGGGTCTGGAAATAGCCCACGCAGGCGTCGCGCCACCACTCCGCGTCATGCTTCTGGATGTCGAGCTTGTCGGCTGCGTCCTGCCACAGGCCCGGGCTGACATAAGGCTTCACCCGCTCCCAGGTCGCCTGGAAGCCCTCCACCGCCCGCACGCCGCGGTCGTAGTGCAGGCAGATCTCGTCCCAGAGGGTGCGCCCGGACTTCATCCGGTGGTCCCAGGGGAGATGGTGGAACCAGAGGATCAGCTCCTCGGGGCAGGTCTCCGCATCGTTGAACTGCGAGGCAAGGGGCTCGTTGTACTGGTCCACGTTGCCGGAGCCGCTGCGGGTCCGGTCGAAGCCGATGCCTTCCGCGTCGGCCTGGTGGTAGTAGGGCGGCTGCCAGTCCACGCGGGGCGGCGTGCGGTCCCAGGGCATCGGGCCGTAGTGCGTGCCACCGAAGAGGTGGTGCAGGCCCAGCGGCATCTCGTAGTCCACGACCGCCTCGCGCGAGGCCATCATCATCCCCCGCACCGGCGCGACGACGCGGGTATCGAAGGCCTTCCGGGACATGCCGTCCGGCTTGATGAACGTCTGCCGTATCCATTCGTCGGCGATCCGCTCCGCGCTGAGCGCCGGGTCCCAGGCGAGGCGCCCGAAGGCGTACCAGTTGGCCTGGGCGAAGAGCGAACCGCAGAAGTCGGCATCCTGCCCGGTGTTCGCGACGCCGGCCATGAAGCTGATCACGTCGGCCACGGAGGACGGGGCGGATGCGTCGCGATAGGTCTCGGACTTCAGGCACTCCTCCCACATGGTGCCCAGGTAGGCCATGTGGTTGGAGAAGCCCAGGTATTCCTGGGTGATCTGGAACTCCATCATCATCCAGGTGTTCCGGAGCTGGCCGAACAGCGGATTGAAGGGCTCGCGCGGCTGGAAGTCCACGGGGCCGTTTTTGATCTGCACGATCACGTTCCGGGCGAATTCGCCGTCCAGGGGCAGGAACTCCTCCACGGCCTGGCTGGCCCGGTCGGGGCTCGTGGGGCTGTAGACGAAGGCGCGCCACATGACGATGCCGTCATAGGGGGCGAGCGCATCCGCGAGCATGTTGGCCCCGTCGGCGTGCGTGCGGCCGTAGTCCTGCGGGCCGGTCTGGCCCTCGGAATTGGCCTTCACCAGGAAGCCCCCGAAATCGGGTATCGCGGCATAAATCTCATCCGCCTTGTCCTGCCACCATTTCCGGACCGCCGGGTCCAGCGGGTCCCCGCTCTTCAGGCCGCTGAGGAGGATGGGGGTGTTCCACTTGATGGAAAGGTAGGTCTTGATGCCGTATTCGCGCAGGATACCGGCGATCTTAGCGACGCGGGCGATGTGCTCCGCATCGAGGATCAACGCATTGGAATTGACGTTGTTGAGCACCGCGCCGTTCAGGCCCACCGAGGCGCAGAGCTCCGCATAGCGGCGGATGCGCGCCTCGGGGATCTCCGGCGAGGTCCACTCCCACATCGATTGGCCGGCGTAGCCGCGCTCCACGCTGTCGTCGAGGTTGTCCCAGTGGTCCAGCAGGCGCAGCGCATACTTCGGATGGTCCTCCAGGTCCATCCCGGGACCGGCTTCGCCCATCACCTCGGCGCGCTGCAGGGCGTACACGCCGTAGCGCACGCCGGCCATGCCGCTCGCCGCGAGGTGGCGCACGCCGTCCTTGTCATAAATATGGAATCCCTCCGGCGGCTGGCGGAGGTCGACCTCCACCTGCACGGATGCCAGCACCTCCTCATAGGGGCGGCCGGCGGCGAACCAGAGGTCGGAGCCGTCCTGCACGGCGGGCGTGGGACGGCTGCATGCACAAAGCAGGCACAGGCCTGCAAGGGACGTCAACAGAAAAGCGTTTCGCATAGGGACTTGGTTATACACACAAAGATACTCCTTTTTTCGAAAAGGGCGAAGGCCGACCGGCCCCCGCCCTTTTTTCCAACCAATTATATAACCTTTATGAAAAAGCTATTCGACAGGATAGCCCGGATTCTGGTACGCTGCCTTCTCGGAGGCGTCCATCTCCATGCCGTTGAGCTGGCCCTGCGGGATCGGACGCAGGTACAGGTAGTCATCGATGGTCCGCTTGAAGGTCTCCGGCTTGTGGTCGCCCCAGGAGGAGCCGCTGATGGTGTAGGTGCCGGCGCGCTCGGCCCAGGTCTGCGTGCGGACCAGGTCGAACCAGCGGAAACCCTCGCCGTAGAACTCGCGCATGCGCTCGTCCAGGATGTAGTCCAGGGTGATCGTCACGGGCGTGGCGGCGGCCAGCTCCTCGCTAAAGTCGGCCGAGAAGGCCGCGCGGGCGCTCTGCTTGTAGGTCCACACGCCGGCGCGCTTGCGGAGCACGTTGATGTTGCTGCGGGCCTTGTCGTTGTTGCCCAGCTTGAAGGCGGCTTCGGCGGCCGTCAGGTAGAAGTCGGAGAACTTCAGGATGCTGTACGGACGCGTGCTGGCGCCGTTCGGCGAACCCAGCTGGGAGGCCTTGTCGTAGTCGTTGCGCTGGCCGACGAGCTTCCACAGGGACGGGTAGGCGATGCGGCTGAAACCGTTGAGGTCGAACACGTAGTCCGCACGGCCGGGCACGGTGCCGGCACCGACGTTGGCGCCGTTCGTGTTGCTCTGGGCATCCGGATAGACGATGTCGTCCAGCACCTCGGGGATGAAGGAGAGGACCAGGCCGCCCTTCGGGATGTCCATCCCGTTGGCGCCCGGCACGCTCGCGCTGGCGATGCCGGCCTTCTCCCAGTTGCCGTAATAGGCGGTCGAGAAGGTGCCCTCGAAGCGGGAATCCTTGGTGATGTCCTGGCTGGTGAAGACCGCGATGGCCTCATGGGTCGGGGCCATGCGGGTCCAGGGACGGCCGACCTCCTGGCAGGCTTCGCGCTGGATGCAGCCGACGCCGCCGATGTTGACCGTGCCGTGGTTCCAGTTCATCATCCAGCCCGCGAAGTTCTCCGGCGCGTTGCCGTTGCTCCAGCCGAGGCTGCTGGCGTTGTACTGCTCGTTCTTCTCGGTGTGGTCCGCCCAGAGGAGGATCTCCTTGTTGCGGTCGTTCGCGGCCAGGTTGACGTCGCGGAACGTGTCCATCAGGCCGTAGGGACCGGGATTTGCGATCGCGGTCTCGCAGACGGACAGGGCCTGGGTGAAGTACCAGTTGGCATCATGGCCGTTCAGGTCCTTGCGGTCCGAAGCCGGGTAGGTCGGGATGTTCTTGGGATTCTCCAGCCACCAGCCGAAGGTCAGGTAGGCCTTGGCCAGCGCCAGGCGGGCGACGTTCCTGGTCACGCCGCCGGTCACGCGGGGATTGTCCGGCAGGTCGTTCACCGCCGCCTCGAGGTCGGAGAAGACGGCCTTGTACACCTCGGGCACCGTGTTGCGCACGGAGGTGCGGGACGGCGTGCTGTTGAAGGCGAGCTCGCCGGAACCCAGGTCGAGGGGCACGCCGCCGAAGGTCTGCACCAGCTGGAAATAATACCAGCCGCGGAAGAACTTCGCCTCGGCGATCAGCGCGTCGGACAGGCCCACCGCCTCGGCGTTCTCGACGATGCCGCTGGCCGTATTGATATAGGTGAACACCGTGTTCCACAACACGTCGCTGCGGGAGGAGCTGGCGTTGAGCGAACCCACGCCGGACAGGTCGGCGTCCTTGAAGTTGCCGTCGGCGGACTGGCCGTAGGTGGCCTCGTCGGTGCCGGTGGTGTTGATGTTGAAGTAGTAAGCCTGGCCGTAGACATAGCGGAGCGAGGCGTACAGGGCGGTCAGGCCCCCTTCCACACCGGCTTCCGTCTGGAAGTAACCCGGCTCGAAGAAGGTGCGGGGCTGCTCCTCGAGGATCTTGGTGCAGGAAGCCGCGAGGGTGACGGCGGCAGCGAGCGCTGCGAAGATATGATTCATCTTTTTCATGGTCGGAGGCGATTAGAAGGTGATGTTGATACCGATGAGGTAGTTCCGGGTGTTCGGCGTGTTGGTGCCGATGACCTTCTGGCGGTACAGGTATCCGGCGCTGGCCTGGTTCTCGGTGCCCCGGGAGTTCGGTTCGGGATCGAGGCCGCTCTCGCGGTGGAAGCTGGAGAAGAGCACGAACGGGTTCTGGGCCGTCGCATAGACGCGAAGTTTGTCGAATCCGAAGCGGCGCAGGGCGCCGATCTTCTCGAAGTTGTAGCCGAGCGTGACCGTGCCGATCTTCAGGTAGGAGCCGTCGAAATAGGACAGGGTCGAGCCGTAGAGCGGGTTGTCGTTGCTGTTGAGTCCGCCCGGGCGCGGGTAGCGGGCGCCCGTGTTGCTCTCGGTCCAGTAGTCCACCTTGAGCTGGCCGCGGCGGCCGGTCAGCATGTTCAGATAGCCGCTGGAGCCGTGCAGGGTGGAGATCAGGATGCCGCCGGCCTGGAAGGTGCCGAGGACGGTGAGGTCCCAGTTCTTGTACTGGAGACGGGTGTTGAAGCCGCCGAGGAACTTCGGATCGGCGTTGATCGGCACCATGTCGTTCTCGTCGATGGCGCGGACGGGCTTGCCGTCCTTATACTCGCCGTGGTACTTGACCTTGATGTCGCCCGGCGTGGCGCCCGGCTGCAGGATGCCCATCAGCGCTTCCTCGCCCTTCTGCCACAGGCCGTCGTATTCGTAGTCGTACAGGCAGTTGATCGGGTAGCCCACGAACCAGCGGTTGCCGCGGTCCTCGGTCTGGCCGGAAGCCAGGGAGACCAGCTTGTTGCGGTTGGCGTAGATGTTGAGGCCGGCATCCCATCTCCAGTCGCCGGAGTCGATGATCGTGGCGTTCAGGGAGAATTCGACGCCCCGGTTCTGCGTGCTGCCGATGTTGGCGGTGTAGCTGCCCACGCCAGCGGTGGAAGGAAGGTTCAGGTTGAGCAGGATGTCGTGGGTCTTCTGGGAGTAGTACTCGACCGTACCGGTCAGGCGGCCCTGGAGGAAGGCGAAGTCGATACCGTAGTTCCAGGTGTTGGAGTACTCCCAGCCGAGCTCGGTGTTGGGCAGGGTGGACACGAAGTAGCCCATGGCATAGGTCGTCTCGCCGAAGTTGTAGGGACGGGTGCCCAGCGAACCGAGGGTCTGGTAAGGATTGATGGCCTGGTTGGAGGTCTCGCCGTAGCCGACGCGGACCTTGAGTTCGTCCAGCCAGCCGCGTGTGCCGGCCATGAAGGCCTCGTTGTGGACGTTCCAGCCCGCGGACACGGCCGGGTAGGTGTGCCACTGGTGGCCCTTCGCCAGGCGCGAGGAGGCGTCGGAACGGACGGCTGCGGAGAGCATGTAGCGGTCGTCGTAGCTGTACATCAGGCGGCCCATGTAGGAGATGAGGCCGGCCTGCCAGTAGTTGGAGGAGTTCGGGCTCACGGTGATGTCCTCGGAATTGGCCTGGCCCAGGTTGTAGTACAGGAACTGCTCGTTGGGGATGTTGCGGGCGGACAGGCCGTTCTGGACGTAGGTGGTCTGCTCGGCGGAATACATCGCCACGGCGTTGACGTGGTGCTTGTCGGCGAAGGTGCGGTCGAAGGTCAGCAGGCTCTCGGCCGTCCAGTTCTTGGTCTCGTTCTGGCTGATGCCGCCGTTGTTGGGCTCCGCGACGTTGAAGTTGTTCACGCCCTTGCCCGTGAACCAGCCGCTCTTGTTGCTGCGGTAGTTCATGCCCACGGTCTGCTTGAAGGACAGGCCCTCGAGGAAGGGCGCCTTCAGCTCGACGTAGGCGTTGTTGTAGGAGCCGAAGCCGAAGCTCTCGTTGATCCAGCGGTCGGCGACGCTCTCGACGTTCTTGCGGGTCGGGATCCAGACGTTGTCATTCGGCATCGCGGCGCGGAAGAGGTTCTCGCCGGACGCGTCGGTCGGGCTCATGATCGGGGTGAGCTGCAGGATGCCGTACAGGCCGATCTGGTTGCCGTGGGAGGTGTTGTAGTTGGTGTTGGTGGAGAAGCCGATCTTGAACCAGTCGGTGACGTTCTGGTCCAGGCTGCCGCTCAGCGAGATGCGGTCGTAGTACTGGGAAGGCACGACCGCCTCGTCCTTATAATAGGAAACGCCGAAGCGGTAGCTGCCTTTCATGGTGCCGCCCACGACGCTGAGCTCGTGGTTGCGGACGACGCCCGTGCGGTAGAACAGGTCCTGCCAGTCGGTGTCGGTGGCGTCGTCCTCGTAGCCGATCTTGTTGGTGTACTGCCCGGCGAGCTTGCGCATCTTCACGTACTCGGGACCGTTCATCATCGGGTACTTGATCGCCTTCTTGAAACTGATGTAGTTGTTGAAGCTGACCTTCGGAGCCTGCCCCGCCACGCCCTTGTAGGTGGTGATGAGGATGACGCCGTTGGCGCCGCGGGAGCCGTAGATGGCGGTGGAGGAGGCGTCCTTGAGGATGTCCATGCTCTTGATGTCGCCCGTGGCGATGTCGGAGAGGGAACCCATGAACGGCACGCCGTCCAGCACGATGAGCGGGTCGTTGGATGCGGACAGGGAGCGGTCACCGCGGATGCGGATTTCCATGCTGGCACCCGGACGCGAAGAGGTCTGCGTCATCTGCACGCCGGCCACGCGGCCGTTCAGCGAACGGGTGAAGTCGCCGGCGGCCACCTCGCGGAGGTTGTCGCCGCCCATGGAGGCGATGGATCCGGTCACGTCCGACTTGCGGGCGGAACCGTAACCGATCACGACGATGGCGTCCAGGGCCTGGGCGTCGTCGCTCAGCACGATATCAATGTTCGTGCGCCCCTGCACGGGGATGCGCTGCGTGGTGAAGCCCATGCAAGAGACCTCGAGGGTCGCTGAAGGGCTGACCTGAAGGGAATAGGTGCCGTCGACGCCGGTCACGGCGCCGACACTGGAGTTCAAGACCATCACGGCTGCGCCGATGACGGTCTCGCCGTTCTTGTCCGTGACGGTTCCCGAGACATTGATGTTCTGCGCGTATGCGCCGAACGCCGCCGCAAGGGTGAGCGAGACGGAGAAAAACAAAGACTTGAGGTTTAACTTCATTGTGTTTATGGATTATGTGTTGAACAGTCTGACGCAAAATTATCCGACATGGGGAAAGTGCCGCTCACCCGATGTTACAATCGCTGTAGCTTTTGTACCATGCCATTTTAGTTTCCATTTTGTTTATTACTTTTGTACCCGACGTAGTAACAAAAATGAAAAACAAACTTATAACCTTCTGCTTATGCCTGTTAGGCGCCCTGCCCCTCGCCGGGCAGACCGCCCGGCTGTACACGCCCGACTCGGGACTGGACAACACCCAGATCAACCGGATCCGGCAGGACCGCGACGGAATCCTGTGGATCTGTTCCGAGGGCGGCCTGGTCCGCTTCGACGGACAGGGTTTCGAAACGCTCCGCCATGACCGGGAGAACCCCAATTCCATCTCCAGCGAATCCGTCCACGACTTCTACGAGGACAGCCAGGGGGTCATCTGGGTCGCGACCGCCGAGGGACTCGACATCTTCGACGCGGACTACAACAGTTTCCGGCGCTTCGACCTCCAGGACCCGCGCCGTCCCATTTCGAACCAGTTCATCGTCCAGCTGCTCGAGATTCCGGACCGCGTGGCCGGCTCCCACCTGTTCGTCGCCTCGGGGGGCAACGGCATCTATGTCATCGACGTACAGCAGCAGCGCCTGCTCCCCGAGAAGCGGGAAAAATTGTATAAGCACCTGACGACGGAATACATCAAGATCCTGTTCCTGGACGCCGCACGCCACCTGTGGATCGTGCAGGAGGGCGGCGCCCCGCTGGTCGTCCTGGACGCGGACACGCTGGAGCCGGCCACGGACATCCGCCTCAGCCCGGAACTGCAAAAGCTGGACGGGAAGCTCCGGGTCGTGGACATCGCCGAGGATCCCCTCACGCACAACCTGCTGATCGCCACCGCCTCCGAGGGCCTGCTGATCTATGAGGCCGATAGCCGCATCCTGCGCAAGACGCGCGGCCGGAATGCCTCGGGCACCACGGCGGCGGCCGTACTGTTCAACACGCAGCCGCTGCCCGAAAACACGCGGGACTTCCTGATCGGCAGCGAGAAAGGCGGCCTGCTGCTGTTCGACACGGAGACGGAATCGGTCCGCCCGGGCCACCTGCCCGGCCTGCGGATGGACATCACGCGCCGCAAGGCCAACGTCATGTTTGAGGACAACCAGGGCAACATCTGGCTCGGGCTCTATCAGACCGGGCTGCTCGTCGCGCCCAAATCCATGTTCGGCTTCTCCTATTTCGGCTTCAACCGTCCCGGCGTAACCAATGACGAGGGGGCCTGCGTGATGACCATTTTCGCCGATGACAACGAGCTCTGGGTCGGCACCGACGGCGCCGGCCTGTATTGCCAGCTGAACGACGGCACGCTGCTCAACTACCGCCAGGAGAACTCCGCCCTGGGCAGCGATTCCGTCATGGCGCTCGTCCGGGACAAGCGCGGAGTGCTATGGATCGGCACCTACACGGACGGTCTCTACTATCTGGACACGCACGCAGGCGGGCCGGTCCGGCGCTTCCCGCAGAACGACCGGATCGGCACCGAGCGCATCCGCCGGCTCGCCTATGACGAGCAGCGAGACCAGCTCTATGTCGGCACATACGGCGCGGGCGTCGTCCTGGTGGACCCCGTCCGGAAAGCCATCACCGGCTCCGTCCTCAACGAGGACAACCGCTGGGTAAGCGCCCTGCACCTCGCCGGCGGCATCGTGTGGATCGGCACGTACAACGGCCCGCAGTGCTACACCCCGGACACCGGGCAGCTCCGCAGCTTCAACATCCTGCCGGACGGGGCCCCGCTGCGCACCTACGCCATCTGCAGCGACACCGACCGCTCCGTCTGGTTCGGCACTGGCGAGGGCCTGTACCACGTCAGCGCCGACGGCAAGACGGTGCGCCAGTACACCGAACGGGACGGGCTCGTGCACAACAACGTCCGGGACATCCTGCCCGGCGCCCCCGGGGAGCTGTGGATCTCCACGGCGAACGGCCTGTCGCGCTTCCTGCCCGCCACGGAGACCTTCACCAATTATCATGCATCCGACGGCCTCCAGGGCAATGAATTCCGCTCCGGCGCCGCTTTCCGCTCCGCGCATTCGGACCGTCTGGCCTTCGGCGGCACGGGCGGCGTCACCTACTTCTGGCCACAGATGGTGGACGGCGGGGCCCACGCGATGCCGCAGGTCTACCTCTCGCACCTGACCCTGCTGGACCGCGAGGTGCAATACGACCCCGAGCTGGGACGCAACAATCTCATCGACAAGCACCTGCCGGAAGCGACCCGGATCCTGGTCCCGAATACCGTGGACCTGTTCTCCGTCGAATTCTCCGTCCCGGAATACACCAACCCGCAGCGCATCGTTTACAGTTACCGCCTGCGCGGCTATGACTCCGACTGGAAGACGGCGCCCGCCCGCCTGCGCACGGCCACCTATACCAACGTGCCGCCCGGCCGCTACCCGCTGGAAGTCCGGGCCTTCTTTGAAGGCGCTCCGGACGCATACTCCTCACGGACGGTCTTCCTGCGCGTGGAAGCCCCCTGGTACAAGAAAGGCGGCGCCTACGTTTTCTATTTCATCCTGTTCGTCCTCCTCGCGGGCCTGCTGACCGGCCTCTGGAAGCAGAAGAAAGAACGGGAGCGGGAAGCCCAGGACGCGGAACTCAAGGAGCTCCGGCTCGGCCTGTTCACCAACCTCACCCACGAGATCCGCACGCCGCTCACCCTCGTGATGGGCCCGCTGCGCACCTTGCGGGAGAACGAGCAGGACCACACCCGCAAGGACACTTACAACCTGATGTACCGCAACTGCCTGCGCATCAACCGGCTGGTCGACCAGGTCATGGACCTGCGCAAGGTCGACGCCGGGCAGATGCAGATGCACTTCCGGCAGACCGACCTCATCTATTTCATCCAGGACATCATGCAGTCCTTCCAGAACCTGGCCCAGAGCAAGCGCATCCACTTCTCGCTCGTGCCCGCGCACGACGAGGAGCCGGTCTGGATCGACCAGGGCAACTTCGACAAAATCATCTACAACATCCTCTCCAACGCCTTCAAGCACACGCCCGACGGCGGACAGATCCGGATCGACGTCTCCGCGCCCGTCGCCAACCGGGGCGTGCTCGCCCCGGACATCCGGGAATACCTGGAGGTGGACATCTTCAACTCCGGCAGCCGGATCGAGGAAGAATACATCAGCCGCATCTTCGACCGCTTCGTGCAGGTCAACCCCTATGACGCCAGCGTCGGCTCCGGCGTGGGGCTGAACCTGACCAAAATGCTCGTCGGTCTGCACCACGGCCAGGTTTTCGCCGAAAACAAGGCGGACGGCGTCGTATTCCGTGTCCTGGTCCCGACCGGCAAGGCGCACCTCAGCGCGGCGGAGCTGTCCGAAACCACGCACCACAAGGACCTCTACACCAAGGCCCCCGACATGCCCGAGGACGAGGCCTTCGTCCAGCCGGACGCCGAAGAACAGGGCCGTGCGCTCAAGACGCGCCGCAGCGTGGTCGTCGTCGACGACGACCCGGACACGCGCAAGTACCTCGGTTCCCTGCTACGGTCCACCTACAACGTCACGGAGTGCCCCGACGCGGCCGCGGCCTGGCCGGTCATCACGACCACCCTGCCGGATGCGGTCCTGACCGACCTCGTGATGCCCGGCATGAGCGGCAGCGAGCTCTGCGCCCGCATCCGCCAGAACCCCGCCATCAACCACATCCCCGTCCTCATCCTGACCGGCCAGAGCGGGGAGCAGGAGCAGCAGGCGGCCACGGACAGCGGCGCAGACAAGTTCCTGTCCAAGCCCATTTCCGTCGAGCTGCTCCTCAGCAGCCTCGCCCAGGCCATCTCCGCCCGGGAGACCATGAAGGGCAAATTCGGCGGCGCGATGGACTACGACTATTCCGCCATCAAGATGGGCTCCGCCGACGAGCGGCTCTTCCGGCGCATCGTCGAGAGCATCCAGACGCACCTCGAGGACCCGGACTTCGACGTGTCCGCGCTCTGCCAGGACGTGGGCATCAGCCGGGTGCACCTCAACCGCAAGCTCAAGGAGAACGGCAACGTCCCGCCCAGCGTCCTGATCAAGTCGTTCCGCATGAAGCAGGCCGCCTACCTGCTCGCCTACAACAAGGTCAACGTGTCGGAAGTCGCCTACCGCGTGGGCTTCTCCTCGCACTCCTATTTCTCCAGTTCCTTCCGGGATTTCTTCGGGATGACGCCGCGCGAATTCGTGGCCCGATACGGGGACAATCCGGACGAAGAAAGCCTGAAAAAACTCTTCGAATAGAAATCCATGTTACATATTTGAAAAGGATTGTTCCTAAAGTGGAACGGAACCGATATCGTTTATGTTACATTTGCGCCGTACAGACCAAGCCCATTCCAGCATGAAAACCTTATGTTTCCGCCTCTTCCTGGCAGCCTTGCTGCTCCTCCCGCTCCCGGCGGCCGCCCTCGACCACCCGGGCATCGCGGAGCCGCGCACGGCGCCGGGCCGCTTCAGCCTGATTGAAGGCGGCGTCCCCGCCGCCGTTGTCACCGACCCGGCCGACCGGAGGGGCGTACAGATCGCCGCCGAGACCCTGCGGGAAGATTTCGCCCGGGTCTGCGGAACGAAGGCCGCCGGCGCCGGCAGCCGCGCCATCCTGGCGGGCACCGCCGACAGCCCCATGATCCGCGACCTCGCAGCGCGCGGCTTGATCGACCTGGAGAGGCTGGAGGGTCAGTACGAGAGCTTTTTCATTTCCACCCTCGGCCAAATGGTGCCGGGCTACGACGACGCCCTTGTCATCGCGGGCGCGGACATGCGCGGCACCATCTATGGCCTTTATGAGATCTCCGAGCAGATCGGCGTCAGCCCGTGGTACGACTGGGCGGACGTGCCCGTCACGCACCGCGAAGACCTTTCGCTCGCCCCCGGCACCTGGTATTCCCCCCCGCCCGCCGTCCGCTACCGCGGCATCTTCCTCAACGACGAAGCCCCCTGCCTGACCACCTGGGTCAGGAACACATACGGCACCGCCTTCGGCGACCACCGCTTCTACGCGCGCGTCTTCGAATTGCTCCTGCGCCTGCGCGCCAATTTCCTCTGGCCCGCGATGTGGGACTGGGCCTTCTACGCCGACGACCCCGACAACAGCCGCACGGCCAGCGAGATGGGCATCATCATCGGCACCTCGCACCACGAACCCATGGCGCGCAACCACCAGGAATGGGCACGGCGCGGCGGCGCGGACGGCCCCTGGGACTACCGCACCAACCGCAAGGTCCTCGACCGCTTCTTTACCGAAGGGATCGAGCGCGCCCGCGACACGGAGGACCTGATCACCATCGGGATGCGCGGCGACGGCGACGCGGCCATGGGCCAGGAAGGCCAGGAAGCGAAATACATCGGCCTGCTGGAAAGCATCATCAAGAACCAGCGCAAGATCATCCGCAAGGTCACCGGCAAGCCGGCCGGGCAGCGCCCGCAGGTCTGGGCGCTCTATAAAGAAGTGCAGCAGTACTACGACCTCGGCCTGCGCGTCCCCGACGACGTGACCATCCTGCTCAGCGACGACAACTGGGGCGACGTGCGCAAGCTCCCCACCGCCGCCGAACGCAGCCGCAAGGGCGGCTGGGGGCTGTATTACCACGTCGATTACGTAGGCGCGCCGCGCAACTCCAAGTGGCTCAACGTCACCCCGATACAGAATATGTGGGAGCAGCTTCAGCTGACTTATGACTACGGCGTCGACCGCCTCTGGGTGCTGAATGTCGGCGACCTCAAGCCCATGGAATACCCCATCGACCTCTTCCTCGCCATGGCCCGCCGGCCGGAAGCTTTTTCGGCGGAAACCCTGCCGGAACACACGCGCAGCTTCTGTGCGGCGGCATTCGGCGAGGACCAGGCCGACGAGGCCGCGCGCATCCTCGACCTGTACTGCAAGTACAGCGGCCGCACCACGGCCGAAATGATGGACCGGAGAACCTACGACCTCGCCTCCGGCGAATTCCGGCGCGTCAGCGACGACTTCGTCCGGCTGGAGGCCGAGGCGCTGCGGCAGTTCCTGGGCCTGGACCCGGCCGCCCGCGACGCCTACCGGCAGCTCATCCTCTTCCCGGTGCAGGCACTCTCCAACCTCTATGAGATGTACTATGCGCAGGCGATGAACCACGACCTCTACGCCAAGGGCGATCCCGCGGCGGACGCCTGGGCGGACCGCGTGGAACGCTGTTTCGCGCGCGACGCGGAACTCATGCGCCAGTACAACAAGGAGATGTCCGGCGGCAAGTGGGACGGCATGATGACGCAAAAGCACATCAGTTATTTCTCCTGGAACGACGACTTCCCCGCCGACCGCCTCCCCGAAGTGAGGCGCATCGGCCCCGTGGCCCCCGGCGGCTTCTCCTTCTCCGCCGATCCGCGCGGGTACACCGCCATCGAGGCGGAGCATTATTTCGCGGCGCAGGCCGCGGAAGGCACGCGCTGGACCGTCATCCCCGGCATGGGCCGCACGCTCAGCGGCGTGGCGCTGATGCCCTATACCGAGCCGGCCGAAGGCGCTGCGCTGCGCTACCGCGTGCAGCTGCCCGAAGGCGTGCAGTCCGTCAGGGTGCACGTGGTCACCAAGTCCACCCTCGCCTTCAACAACAGCGGGCACCGCTACGAGGTCTCGCTCGGCGGCGCCGCGCAGACGCAGCACTTCAACGCCCGGCTGAACGAGGACCCGGAAAACATCTATTCCGTCTACTATCCGACCGTCGCGCGGCGCGTCGTGGAGACCGTCTCCGAGCTGCCGGCACAGGCGGGCTGGGCGGAGCTCGTCCTGCGCCCGCTGGACCCGGGCATCGTGTTCGAGAAGATCGTGCTGGACTACGGCGGGTACACGCCGCAGTTCCTGTTCGGAGAGGAGTCCGCCGCCCGGAAGATTGCCGAATAATTCCTATATTTGTCTTTGCTATGCAAAAAACCTGGAGATGGTTCGGCAAGAAGGACCCGATCACGCTTGCCATGCTCAGACAGATCGGGGTGGAAGGCATCGTGACCGCCCTGCACGATGTCCCGCTGGGGCAGGTGTGGACGCGGGAGAAGATTCACGACCTGCGCTCATACATTGAAAGTTACGGCCTGCGATGGAGCGTCGTGGAGTCGCTTCCCGTGGTGGAGACCATCAAGTACGGCGGCCCCGACCGGAACGCGCAGATCGAGGTTTACAAGCAGTCCCTGCGCAACCTCGCCGCCGAGGGGATCCACTGCATCTGCTATAATTTCATGCCGGTGCTGGACTGGGCGCGGACGGATCTTTTCCACCTGAATCCGAACGGCGCGACGAACCTGTATTTCAATTATGCGGAGTTCGCCTATTTCGACATCTATATCCTCAAGCGTCCCGGCGCCCGCGAAGAATGGGCGGAGTTCCGCTTCCCGGACGGCGTCGGCGAAGGACGCGACGTCCTGGCGGAGGCCGACGCGCTGGCCGCGACGATGACGCCGGAAAAGGACCATAAACTCGTGGAGACCATAGTCATCAAGACGCAGGGCTTCGTGAGCGGCAACTTCAGCGAAAGCGACGAGGCCCCCGTCCAGAAGTTCCGCGATTTCCTCGCCCTGTACAAGGACATCGACAAGGCGGCCCTCCGCGCCAACATGAAATATTTCCTGGAGGCCGTCATGCCCGTTTGTGACGAATGCGGGACGGATCTGTGCGTCCACCCGGACGACCCGCCCATCGAGGTCCTGGGGCTTCCCCGCATCGTCCGCACGGAAGAAGACATCGAATGGTTCCTGGACGCCGTTCCCAACCCGCATAACGGCCTGACTTTCTGCGCCGGATCCCTGTCCGCCGGGGCTTACAACGACGTCGTGGCCCTGGCCCGGAAGTTCGCTTCCCGGACGCATTTCGTGCACCTGCGCTCCTGCCACATCTTCCCCAACGGAGACTTCACCGAAGCCTCGCACCTGGGCGGCCGGGCGGACCTGGTCGAACTGGTCCGCATCTTCGAGAAGGAGAATCCCGCCCTGCCGATGCGCGTGGACCACGGGATGACCTTCACCGACAGGCCCGGCGGCATCATGGACGAATCGGCCCATGGCCACAACGCCGGCTATACGCTGCTCGGCCGCATGTTCGCGATGGGCCAGGTCCAGGGCATCATCGCCACCGTGGACCGGGAACTGGGCCTCCCTTACAAACAACCCGGATTCTTCGACTGAGATGAGACTGACTGATATCCTGACGGGGGACTTCAACCCCGCTGAATGGGAAGCCCGGGGCTACCGGCTCCCGAAGTACGACATCGGCGCCGTCAAGGCGAAAACCCACGCCGAGCCCACCTGGGTGCATTTCGGCGGCGGCAATATCTTCCGCGCCTTTCCGGCCGCCATCCTGAACGAGGCCCTGAACGCCGGCCGCTACGACCGCGGCGTCATCGTGGCGGAGACCTTCGATTACGAAGTCATCGACAGGGTCTATGCCCCGTACGGGAACCTTTCCCTGTCGGTGAGCCTCCAGTCCTCCGGGACGATCGAAAAAACGGTCATTGCCTCCGTCACGGAGGCCCTGAAAGCCGATTATGCCTTCCCCGACTGGGAGCGCCTGAAGGAAATCTTCCGCAACCCGTCCCTCCAGATGATTTCCTTCACCATCACCGAAAAGGGGTACACCGTCGCGCCCTCCGACCTGGACCGCGGCCTGACGCCCGTCCTGGCGATGGGCAAGGTCGCCGCCCTGATGCTGGAACGCTTCCAGGCCGGGGCGCTGCCGCTGACCGTGCAGTCCATGGACAACTGCTCCCACAACGGAGACAAGGTCAAGGCCGGCATTCTCGCCTATGCGCAGCGCTGGGTCGCCGACGCGCTGGCCCCGGCGGAATTCCTCGCATGGCTGCAGGACGGCTCGAAGGTCAGCTTCCCCTGGTCGATGATCGACAAGATCACGCCCCGCCCCCACGCAAAGGTGCAGGAAATGCTCGCCGCGGACGGCTTCGAGGACACGGAAACCTTTGAGACACAGAAACATACATTCACGGCCCCGTTCGTCAATTCCGAAGAGGTACAGTACCTTGTCATCGAGGACGATTACACCAACGGCCGGCCGCCGCTGGAGGAGGGCGGAGCGCTCTTCACCACCCGGGAGACGGTGGACAAGGTGGAGACGATGAAGGTCACCACCTGCCTCAACCCGCTGCACACGGCGATGAGCCTGTATGGCTGCCTCCTGGGCTACACGCTCATCAGCGCCGAGATGAAGGACCCGGACATCCGGCTCTTCATCCAGAAACTCGGCTATATGGAAGCGATGCCCGTCGTGACCGACCCGGGCGTGCTGAATCCGTACGAGTTCATCGGCGCGGTGATCAACCGGCGCCTTCCCAATCCCTTCATGCCGGACGCCCCGCAGCGCATCGCGATGGACACCAGCCAGAAGATCCCCATCCGCTTCGGCGAAACGCTCAAGAAGTACGTCGCCCGCTCCCTGGACCTGGACAACCTGGTGCTCATTCCGCTTGCGCTCGCCGGATACGCCCGCTACCTGAAGGGCGTCCGCGATGACGGGACGCCGTTCGAACCGTCACCGGACCCGCTGGTCGGGGAACTGATGGCGATCGTGGCTCCGCTCGAAGTGGGCCGGCCGGACCAGGACTTCTCCTGCCTCAAGCAGCTGTACGGCCGGAAGGACATCTTTGCGGTGGACCTGTACGGAATCGGTCTCGGCGAGCGGATCGAGGGGATGGTGAAGGATCTTTTCTCCTCTTTCGGCGCCGTGCGCGCCACCCTGCACAAATATGTTTGGGCACGCTAGTCTGGGCAAATGGCGATATTTTAAAAGAGACCGACACCTTTTTGAAAGCGGCGCCGCCCCGAAAAGCATATCTTTGTAAGACTTATATATAACACGACAATGGCCAACAACGAATCCAAAGGCTTCTACAAGCTCAGCTGGATGCAGCGTATCGGTTTCGGCGCCGGCGACATGGCGCAGAACCTCATCTACCAGACCATCAGCATCTGGCTGCTTTTCTTCTACACCAACGTTTTCGGGCTCAAGCCCGGCCCCGCCGCCCTGATGTTCCTGATCGTCCGCCTCGTGGACGTGCTCTGGGACCCGGTGGTGGGCACCATCGTGGACAAAGGCACGCCCAAATGGGGCAAATACCGCTCCTGGCTCATCCTGGGCGGCATTCCGCTGGTCGGTCTCGCCATCCTCTGCTTCTGGAACGGCTTCAGCGGATCGCTCGTCTACGCCTACGTCACCTACGTGGGCATGTCGATGTGCTACACCCTCGTGAACGTCCCCTACGGCGCCCTGAACGCGTCCCTGACGCGGGACACCAACGAGATCACCATCCTCACCTCCACCCGCATGTTCATGGCGAACCTCGGCGCCCTGTGCGTCAAGTCCCTGCCGATCATCATCGCCATCTTCGCCCCGAAGGTCCTCAATCCCGAGACCGGCAGGATGACGGCGGTGTACAACACCCCGGACGCCGCCGGCGCGTGGTTCATCACCATGACGATCTTCGCCCTGGCGGGCCTGCTGCTGCTGTTCTTCTGCTTCTCCCAGTGCAAGGAGAAGGTCGTCATGGACCAGAAGGAAGCCGCCAAGGTCAAGGTGAGCGACCTGTGGATGGAGTTCGTCCGCAACAAGCCCCTGCGCGTGCTCGCCTTCTTCTTCATCACCGCCTTCGCGATGATGAGCGTGGGCAACGCCGCGGACGCCTACTTCATGACCTACAACGTCGGCGCCACGCCGCTGCTGACCACCCTGTTCATGTGGCTCGGCACCATCCCCGCCTTCATCTTCATGCCGCTTGTGCCCGCCATCAAGCGCAAGATCGGCAAGAAGGGGATGTTCTACCTGTTCCTGGGCGTCGCGATCCTCGGCATGGCGATGATGTACACCTTCGTGTCCATCCCGGCCACCAAGAGCAACTTCGTGCTGCTGTGCATCGCCCAGTTCATCAAGTCCACCGGCATCATCACCGCCACGGGCTACATGTGGGCGCTGGTCCCGGAGGTCATCTCCTACGGCGAATACACCACCGGCAAGCGCATCGCCGGCATCGTGAACGCCCTCACGGGCATCTTCTTCAAGGCCGGCATGGCCCTCGGCGGCGTGGTCCCGGGCCTCGTGCTCGCATGGGTCGGCTTCAACGCCGACGCCGCCCAGCAGACCCCGCTCGCCGAGCAGGGCATCCTCTGGCTGGTCTGCGTGATCCCCGCCCTGCTGCTCCTCCTCGCCATCTTCATCATCAGCAAGTATGAGCTCAGTGACGAGAAGATGGACCAGATCAACCGCGAAATCGAAGCAAGACACTTAGCAGAATAACCATGGCAAAGAAAGTTCAGAAACGCTACCTCTTCCTCGAAGACTACATGGCCGACCCGTCCGTGCACGTCTTCGACGGCAAGCTCTACATCTATCCTTCCCACGACTGGGAGTCCGCCGCGCCGGACGACGACTTCGGCAGCGAATACGACATGAAGGACTACCACGTCCTCACCCTGGAGGGCCCGGATCCCATGACCTCTCCCGTCAAGGACAACGGCGTCGCCCTGGACATCAAGGATGTCCCCTGGGCCCGCCGCCAGCTCTGGGACAACGAAGTCGTGAAAGGCCCCGACGGCCGCTACTACATGTATTTCCCGGCCAAGGACAAGACGGACATCTTCCGCTGCGGCGTCGCCATTTCCGACAGCCCCACCGGCCCGTTCGTGGCCCAGCCGGACCCGGTCCGCGGGAGCTATTCCATCGACTATGCCATCCTGCATGACGACGCCGACGGCGAATACTACATGTACTTCGGCGGCATCTGGGGCGGACAGTTGCAGCGCTACGAGGACAACCTCGCGAAGGACTGCGGCACCTCCTATCCCGCCGACGGGCAGCCGGCCATCCCGGGCCGCGTGGTCCGTCTCGCGAAAGACATGCTCCAGTTCGCCGAGGAGCCCAAGCCCGTCGTGCTGCTGGACGAGAACGGCGACCCCATCAAGGTCGAGGACAACGAGCGCCGCTTCTTCGAGGCCAGCTGGATGCACAAGTACAAGGGCAAATACTACTTCAGCTACTCCACCGGCGACACGCACAAGCTCTGCTACGCCATCGGCGACAACCCCTACGGCCCCTTCACCTACAAGGGCGTCATCCTCACCCCGGTATTCGGCTGGACCACGCACCACTCCATCGTGGAATACGGCGGCAAATGGTGGCTCTTCCACCACGACAGCGGCCCGTCCAAGGGCATCAACCGCCTGCGCAGCCTCAAGGTCTGCGAGCTGACCTACCGCGAAGACGGAACCATCGAGACGATCGAAGGTCTCGACCAATAATAAACTGTACTAAAACCGGAACGGGGACCGCGTGATGCGATCCCCGTTTTTCATTCCGGAGCCCTGTCCGGGCTCGACGCGCGCCCCACAAATGAGGCTCCGGGTGACGGGCCTCTGATGGTGGTATCCCCTTTTTCAGCGGGATTCAGCGGAAGAAGCGGGAGAGCCAGGCCTGGTTGATTTCGGCCAGGCCGGCGGCGGCGTCCCGGATCTGCGGGTTGCGGGAGAGGATGCCCGCGCAATCCTCATAGACATTGAAGCCGACGGCCAGCAGCTCCATCTGGCCGTTTTCGGGATAGGTGAAGGTCATCTCGCCGTCCGCGCCGTCGCTTTTCAGGAACTTGAGGGCGACGTCCTTGCCCAGCTCCTGCAGCGTGATGAACTTGCACATCTCGATGATGATGTCGTCCAGCCCGCAATCGAAGATCTTGACCTTCTCGATGAGGTCCCCGACGGTCCGGACGAGGCGTCCCGTGTACCCCTCCGGCACCCCGTCCGCATTGACCGGGGCGTCCGTCAGGACAAGCATCAGTTTCTCCGACGGATCATGGTAGAGAAAGGGGAATTTGAGCAGGTTCGAAGTCCCGCAGTGCGGGCAGTTCCAGGTGAAATAATCCCCGTTCCGGACCCGGATTTTGAGCTCCGGAGAGGCCGCCACGTTGACACTTTGCGGCACTTCAGCGGTATGTGGGGCCCCGCAGCGGGAGCAGTTGGCGGTGATGGTCATAAAAATGTTTCCCGTGGAACGTTTTGAAAAAAGAATTTACTGTGCGGACGAAAAATAAGAAAATCTTGCGACGTGAACCCTATTAAATTGGGACGAATAATTTTAGAATTGAATGAATTAACTATTTGATTGCCAAATATTCTGATAGTAGATTTTCCGTATCTTACAAACTTAATCCCAAGAGAATTAGGGACCAATTTCAAATCTCCTCAAAAATCAAAAATTTCATCAACAATCCGAAATTCTTTTCTAAACATTGAAGAGGAAGTGCATGATATCGCCGTCCTGGACGACGTAATCCTTGCCTTCGACACCCATTTTTCCGGCCGCGCGGACCGCCGCCTCCGTCTTGTACTTGACGAAGTCGTCGTACTTGATCACCTCGGCCCGGATGAAGCCTTTTTCGAAGTCGGAGTGGATGACGCCGGCCGCCTTCGGGGCCTTGTCTCCGACATGGATCGTCCAGGCCCGGCACTCGTCGGCGCCGGCGGTGAAGAAGGTCTGCAGTCCGAGGAGGTGGTAGGCACCCTGGATGAGGCGGACAACGCCGGACTCATGGAGTCCCATCTCTTCGAGGAACATCTGGCGGTCGTCGTAGTCCTCCATCTCCGCGATCTCGGCTTCCGTCCGGGCGGAGATGATGAGGATCTCGGCCCGCTCGTCCTTCACGGCCTCGCGGACGGCTTCGACGTAGGCGTTGCCGCGGACGGCGGAAGCGTCGTCGACGTTGCAGACATACAGGACCGGCTTGTTGGTCAGCAGGAAGAGATCGTGCGCAAGCGCAGCCTCCTCCTCGTTGAGCAGCGCGACGCTGCGGCAGGACTTGCCCTGCTCGAGGGCCTCCTTGTAGCGGAGCAGCAGCGCCAGCAGCTTCTTCGCCTCCTTGTCGCCGCCCGTCGTGGCCTGCTTCTGCACCTTGGCGATGCGGGCGGACACCGTCTCCAGGTCCTTGATCTGGAGCTCCAGGTCGACGACCTCCTTGTCGCGGACCGGATCCACGGAGCCGTCCACGTGGACGACGTTGCCGTCGTCGAAGCAGCGCAGCACGTGCAGGATGGCGTCACACTCGCGGATATTCGCAAGGAATTGATTTCCAAGACCTTCTCCGCGGCTGGCACCTCGCACCAGGCCGGCGATGTCCACGATGTCCACCGTCGCCGGGATCGTGCGCTGGGGCTTGCAGATCTCCGACAGCACCTCCAGGCGCTTGTCCGGGACGTTGGTAGAGCCGAGGTTGGGCTCGATCGTACAGAAGGGGAAATTGGCGCTCTGGGCCTTGCCGGAGCTGACGCAGTTGAACAGGGTGGATTTCCCGACATTGGGAAGGCCGACGATACCGCACTTAAGGGACATGTTATTCTGTATTTGGCAGTGCAAATGTACGCAAAAATCGCCATATTCGCGGTATGAAACGAACTATGATCATACTTCTGTCCCTGCTCGGGCTGTCCGCCCGGGCGATGGCCCAACCCCGCGATTCCCTGGTGGTTGCCTTCTGGAATGTCGAGAATTTCTTCGATTACCGCTCCGAAAACAAGCCGCAGTACTGGACCAAAGGCCGTTTTTACCGCAAATGCGACGCGATTGCCAAGACCCTGCTGCGCATGGCCGACCGCTACGGCCGCCTGCCGGATGCCGTGGGCTTCGCGGAGGTGGAGAACGCCTTCGTGATGCGGCAGCTCTGCAGCGCTTCCCCCCTGCGGAAACTGGACTACGCCCTCGTGCATTACGAGTCTCCGGACCACCGGGGGATCGACTGCGCGCTGCTGTGCCGGCGCAGCACGCTGCCCCTGCTGCGCAGCGCCCCGAAACACGTCCCGGACAGCGCCGGCGGCATCCTGGCCACGCGGGACATCCTGCTGGCGGAGTTCGACAGCCTGGCCGTCCTGGTCAACCACCATCCCTCCCAGCTGGGCGGCAAGGACAGCCCGCGGCAGGCCGCCCGCGCGCGGCTGCGCGAACTGACGGACTCGCTGCACGCCGCCGGGGTGCGGCGGACGCTGGCGATCGGGGATTTCAACGAGGATCTGTGGACAGAGCATGGCGTGAGCGCGGGCACGATCAAGTACAACGGCGGCTGGGAAAAGATCGACGGCGGCTTCGCAGAGGGCTTTTCCCGCGTGCGGGAGGAGGTCTTCGCGGACCCGCTCCTGCTGGTCCCGGATGCGGCTTTCGGCGGGCGGAAACCCCGCCGCACCTTCGTCGGACCCCGCTACACGGGTGGCGTCAGCGACCACCTGCCTGTTGTGTTTGTGCTGTATTTTTGATAAATTTGTGCTTGCGACAAACAATAACCAATCCATATGCAAAACAAAATCCACGACAAATTCCTGGCGATCTACGGCGAAAGCGGCACCATGTACGCCTCCGCGGGACGCATCAACCTCATCGGCGAACACACGGACTACAACGGCGGCTACGTCTTCCCCGGCGCCATCGACAAAGGCATCATCGCCGAGATCAAGCCCAACGGCACGGACAAGGTCCAACTCCACTCCATGGACTACGACGCCACGGCCATCTTCGGCCTCAACGAAGAGGACAAGCCCGAAGAGGCCTGGGCCCGCTACGTCTTCGGCGTGTGCCGCGAGACCATCAAGCGGGGCGGCCGCGTCGAGGGCTTCAACGCCGTCTTCGCCGGCGACGTGCCCCTGGGCGCCGGCCTTTCCTCTTCCGCGGCCCTCGAGAGCTGCTTCGCCTTCGCGATCAACGACCTCTTCCAGAACGGCATCGACCTGTTCGAGCTGGCGAAGATCGGGCAGAGCACGGAGCACAACTACTGCGGGGTCAAGTGCGGCATCATGGACCAGTTCGCCTCCTGCTTCGGCAAGGCGGGCAGCCTCATCCGGCTGAACTGCAAGACACTGGAATACAAGTATTTCCCCTTTGACCCGAAGGGCTACAAGCTGGTCCTGGTGGACTCCTGCGTGAAGCATGAGCTCGCATCGTCGGCGTACAATTTCCGCCGCCAGAGCTGCGAGCGCGCCGCCGCCGCGATCAAGAAGAACCACCCGGAGGTGGACTTCCTGAGCGACTGCAAGCGCGTCTGGCTCGACGAGGTGCGGGACGAGATCTCCGGGGAGGACTTCCTCCGGGCGGAATACGTGATCGGCGAGGTCCAGCGCGTGCTGGACGTCTGCGACGCCCTCGAAAGAGGCGACTACGAGACCGTCGGCGAAATGATGTACCAGACCCATTTCGGCCTCAGCCGCCTGTATGAGGTGAGTTGCGAGGAGCTTGACTTCCTCAACAAGCTGGCCCGCCGGCTGGGTGTCACCGGTTCGCGTGTGATGGGCGGCGGCTTCGGCGGCTGCACGATCAACCTGGTCAAGGATGCGCTGTACCTGCCGTTCGTGGCGGCGGCCAAGGCCGAGTTCACCCTCAAGTTCGGCCACGCACCGAAGATCTACGACGTGGTCATCTCCGACGGCGCCCGCAAGCTGTAGCGGTGGTCCGTTGACGACGAAAAAGGGCCTGCAGACATCTGCAGGCCCTTTTCAATTCCAGTCTGATCGACTAGAAGAAACGCTCACGGTTGTCCTTGACATTGTCATAGTCCTGCATGACGGACGTGATCATCTGCGTGAGGTACTGGGCCTTCTGGCTGGCGAGCGCCTTGGCGTCGTCCTCGGTGTAGAAGGAACCCAGTTCCTTGCTGTTCACGCGGACCATGTAGGTGCCCATCTGGCCGGCCACGGGGCCGTAGAGCTCGCCTTCCTTGGCGGCGGCGATGGCGCCCAGCAGGGCCGGCTCCACGCTCGAAGAACCGAGCGAGAGGGCCTCGCGGTGCTCAACCGTCGTGCCGAGCTTCTCGGCGGCCGCTTCCAGGCTCTGCACACCGGCGAGCTGGTCGGCCATCTCCTGGCACTTCTGCTCCTGCATCTTGTTGAAATAGAGCAGGTCCTTGATCTGGGAAGCCACCTTGTTGATCGGGGCGTAACCCTCCTTGGTGGCGTCCTTGACGGCCACGACGAAGAAGTAGTTGTTGTCCACGGTGATGATGTTGGAGGCCTTGCCGACCTTGGCGTCAAAGGCCCAGCGGGTCACTTCCTTGGCATTGTCGATGGCACCGTAGCTGGCCGTCGCCTCGGTGATGGTGGCCGGGTGGGAATAGACCTTGGTGGAGTCCAGGGCCTTCTGGTAACCTTCGTAGGAGCCGCCGGCGAGGGTGGCGAAGGTGTTGGCCTGGGCGTAATAGCTGTTGAAGGTCTCCTTGCTGGCGATCGCGTCCTTCTCGAAGATGGCGACCTGCTTCTTGGCGACGGGCTTGGTCTTGTTGCTCACGACGACCACGTGGGTGCCGTACTGCGTGTTGAGCACGAACGGCTCGCCCACCTTCGCCTCGAAGATGCCCTCGAAGCCCGGAATCATGTAGTTCTGGGTCATCCAGCCGATGCTGCCGAGCTCACCGTCGGCGATGGAGCCCTGGTCCGCGGAATAGGTGGCGGCCAGGTTCGCGAGGTTGCCGCCCTTCTTGAGCACGGTCACGAGGCTGTCCGCGGTGCGGGCGGCGTTCTCGTCCTGGAGAAGGATGTGCTTGACGAAGGCGGAGTCGGGGAGCATCTTGCTGTCCATCACGCGGGCGGCATAGAAGGTATTGCCCTCGGAGACGATCTGGGTGACGGTGGCGCCGCCGAAGATCTGGTCGTCCAACTCGGCGTTGACGGTGCGCAGCTCGCCGGCCTTGTACCAGTAGTTGTCCAGGGCGCGGTCGGAGTTCTTCATCAGGAAGGTGCGCATGTTGTCCGTGCTGGCGAACTCGTCATAGGCATCGGTGATCGCCTCGCTTGCGGCGGCGATGTCGTCGGCGGAAGGAACGACCTCATATACGACGTATTCGATGTCGCGGTTGGCGTTCTGCTTGAAGAACGGCTTGTGCGCGTTGTAGTAGGCACGGATCTCGTCGGAGGAGACGTTCACGGTGCTGTCCTCGCTCATCGGGTAGAACACCATGAGGTAGTCCACGTCCGCGGTCGTATTGCCCTCGGAGATGGCCTGCGAAAGCTGCAGGGCGTTGTCCTGGCCGCTGGCCGTGAACAGGGCGCCGTATTTGGCGTAATACTGCTGGTTGTGGACCGAATTCTGGATATAGTTCCAGTAGGTGCGCAGCTGGCCGCTCTCGTCGGTGTCGACGCTCTGGATGAACGCCTTCAGGCGGTCGGCGGAGAAAGCGCCCGTCTCGTCCATGAAGACCGGATTCTGCGCGATGGCCGGGGACACATAGTCGCCGGCCATCAGGGCCAGCATCTCGTCCTGGCCGACGGTCAGGCCGGCGTTCTGGGCATTCTTGATGAACATGTGCTTGTCCAGGAGCTCCTGCCACGCGGCGTTGCGGATCTGCTTCTGGGTCTCCTCGTCGCGGACGGAGCCGGAGAGGAGCTCGTTGATGGTCGTGTAACGGTCGACGTCAGCCTGGAAGTCCGCGTAGGACACTCTCTTGCCTGCAATCTGGCCGACGTCATATTTGGAAGACATCGAATTGAGTGCAGACTCCAGCGTGCTGGGGTCGATGATGAAGGAAAGGAGGGCCAGCGCGATGATAATCGAGATCAGCAGGCCAAACTTAACGCGTATTTTTTCAAGTACCGCCATAGTTATGTATTTTTATAATTTCCGATAAGGGGCTGCGAATTTAGTCATTTTTTTGGAAATGGCCCAATAAAATTCACAGAATCAATGATTACCGCCGTACTATCCTGCACAACGACCCCGTAACCGTCGAACGGACGGTACAGGATGGAGTTGCGCACACGGTCGTCGGAACGCATTCCGAAGCCCTGCAGGAAGCCCTGGCGGGAATAGATCTTGACATAGCAGTCCGTGTAGACTTCCTTCTTGACCTGGTCCCAGTAGATGGTGTCCGTCTCCATGGTCTCCTGCTCGATGACATTGTGCAGGATGACGTTGCCGAAGGCCTCCCAGATCTCATCCTTGTTCCTGTCCTTGGGCACGATGTGCCGGGCGTCGTCCGCCAGGATGATGGTCTCGAGCAGCCCGTCCTCCGTGTACCCGTAAACGGAAAGCCCGTGCGGGAATGCGTCGTACGACGCCGAATCGGTGTCGTAGTGCTCCATCAGCGGCGCCTCCATCCGCATGCCGACCGTCCCGTTCTGGGTCTGGACCGCGAACATGTCGAAAGTCTGCTGGGTGGGCGTCCTGCCCAGGTCCAGCCGCTCCGCTTCCCCTATCTTGTTCTTGCAAGAAACGACAATGCTGGCAACCACCGTCGTGATTGCCAGCATGCGGAAAATATGTCCTTCGCCGCGCAACTTATCTGGTGCGCACCGTGGTGGTGGCACGCATGCCGCCGCAGACCACCGTGTAGGACTGACCCTTGGTGATGTCGTACATGAACGCCTCCGCCGTCTCCGGGAAGTACACGCTGTACTGGCTGATGTAGCGGTTGGCCTCGTCGGTCAGGGAGGGATCCGCGGCCTTGGCCTTGTTCATGAAGTCGCAGGCGACCCAGTACGGGGCGCGGCGCTCGATCTCGTTGCCGCCGCAGCGGGTGGCACCCCAGATGTTGCCGATCAGGAAGTAGGCCTTGCCGGCCAGGGCGTCGTTCTCGGCGGCCACCTTGGAGGCATACTCGAAGGCCTGGGAGTTCTTGCCGTTCTTGAAGCAGAAGGTCGCGAGCTCATAGGTCCAGTCGGCCTTGCGGGCATCCTCGACATCCTCGCTGGCGAGGGCGTTCTCCATGTACACGATCGCCTCGTCGACGTTGCCGCGGGCACCGTGCAGGCGGAACAGGTAGTAGGAGGAGCTGGCGGAAGGATCCAGGCGGTTCATCGTGGTGACGGCCTGCAGGAAGAGGTCGTTGTCGTCGCAACCGTCGGTCATGCTCATGGTCTTCACGATGCTCTGGGCGAGCTGGAGGTTGTCCGGATCGGCGGCCAGGCGCGGGGTGTAGAGGGCCAGGAGGCTCTCGCAGCTGGCCACCTTGCTGGCGGCGAACAGGCTGCCCATGTCGTTCTTGACGTTGGCGACCTGCTCCTTCTCGGTATCGTTGGCCGGGGTGGCCTTCTCGAGCAGCTCGGTGTTGCGCTGATAGGCGTTGATCACGGTCTCGGCATCCAGCTGGCCGGCCTGGAAGAGGTCGATGGCGGCCTGCATGTCGAACAGGAGGACCGTGGCGCGGGTCTGCTCCTGGTTGTTGGCGATGATCCCCTCGAAGCCGTCATAGAGCTTCTTGGGATCGTTCTTGACATAGTTGGACAGGTCCAGGCCCTTGTTGTTGAGCGCGGTCACCGCGTAGTTGGGATAGTACTTGGCGCGGGTGTCGTGCAGGGTCAGCAGGGAGTCCACGAGCGCGGCGCGGTACTTCGCATCCTTGGCGTTCGCGGTGATCAGGCGGCGCATCAGGGTCGTACCGTCGATCAGCAGGTTCTGGTTGGCGGTCGGCGGGCAGACGCTGTAGGCCTTGCGCCAGCTCGGCAGAGACTCATCATAGTTCTTTTGCTTGAAGTACTCCTTGTAGAAGGAGAGATTGGTAACGCACGTGGCGCTGTCGGCGCCGTACTTGCCCTGGGCGAAAACGTTGGTCCCCACCAGCGCGGCAGAAAGGGTCAGAATGACAAGAATAAATTTTTTCATATCGCTAACTGTTAAATTATTCATATTGGTACTTGCGGAACCATAAGTCGTAGAGATTGAACCCGACGGAGAAATTGATGTATCTTTCCCGCACCAGTGCATTCTCTACAGAACCCCGTTGTCCAAAATCCATGCCGAGCGTGAGTCCGTTGTATCCGTTGATGATCGGAAGCGTCACGCCGAGGGTGATTCCCTTCGATGCTATCTCATTGCCATTCAGCAAGAAATAGTCTTTTTTGTAGTATGCGCCGACCCGGTAGGCGACATGGTTGAAATAATAGCGGATGTCGTTGCGGTTGGGCACGATCTCGAAGCCCACACGGTAGGCTTCGGCCACCGTGGTGGCGAACATCTTGCCGCCCGCGAAGCCGCGGATGTCCTCCAGGCCGCACTTCGTCCAGTCGGAACGGGTGTAGTCGAATTCCGCGCGCCAGCGTCCCGCATCCCGCAGGGAAATGCCGACGCCGATCTCTCCCGCCAGCATCGCTTCGGACCCCTTGCCGAGGTTGTCCCGCCGGTAGAAGAGCGTGTCGGCGGCCGACGTGCTGGCCGCGAGGGAGCGGCTCGCCTCCACCGTGCCCCGCAGCCGGGCCGACGTGGTGTAGGTCGCGCCGAGGCAGAGGGTCAGTTTGGACCCGAGCGGCTGCTCGTACTGGAGGCCGAACTTGCCGGCGTGGCCGGTGACCTTCGCCGAGGTGCCGTTCTTGATGCTGTTGTACGAGGCGTCGTTGAAGAGGGTGTAATAGGTCTTCTCGATGTCGCCGAAGTAGAAATTCCATTGCGCGCCCACGGACAGGCGCTTGAAGAAGGTCACGCCCGCGGCGGCGAACACCTTGTAGATACTGCCGCTGCCCTTGGCGGAATAGGAGATGCTCCCCGTGCGGCCGATCAGCTCCGGATCCGTATAATCGAAGCTGTAGCCGAAGCCGGTGTCGCTGTAGGGCATGATGCCCACCATCATCGCGGAGCTGCGCCAGATCGGGAAGGACATGGCCAGGTCATTGATGTTGATGGTGTTGCTCGCCGAGGTGATATTGCCCTGCTTGAAGAGCTTGTTGTCGGAATACAGGGAGAAATCCGTCATGAGGGGATTGCCCTGGTATCGCTCTTCGGAGACGTCTCGGGCCGTGACGGCGGCCGGATTCAACAAGTTGATGTAGAGATTGTTGCGCGAAGCGATACCGACCCCGCCCATGGTCTTGTTGTAGGCCGAGCCGGGCTGGCTGAGGTCTCCGACCCCGAAAATGGAATATGGCGTATAGGTGCCCGTAGCCTGCCCGGATGCGCTGAAAGCGGCGCACACGGCCAGGATCACGGCCAATCCTGCTTTATGTAAGGTTCTTCTTGACATAGTCGTCCGTTATCAGGGCCAGGCCCAGCAAAACCATGTTGGAAACTACAAATATCGAGTTTTTCGTCTTCTTGGCAAAATAAATTGCGTCTCCGCCCGTAAAAATCACGATATTTTCGGGCCGGAGCCGGATGTACCCTTCAATTTCAAACATTATGCCCGAAATCACGCCGGACTCGATCGAACTCCGCACGGAGTGTCCTTCCGGGCTCACTTGCTCCGGGGTGTCCACCAGCGGAAGCGAGCGGGAATAGCGCTCCAGGGCCTTGAACCGCGTCCGGCAGCCGGGGGAGATGTTGCCGCCCATGTAGCGGCCGTCCCGGCTCAGGAAATCGACCGTCAGCGTGGTGCCGAAGTCAAACACCGTCACCGGCTTGTCCTGGAACAGGAAGCCCGCGGCGACCAGCCCGGCGGCGCGGTCGAAGGTCAGATACTCGGGGAAATTATGGCGCAGGAGCAGTTCCGTGTGGTTTTTGTCCAGGATGAGCAGGTGGGCGCAACGCTCGCGAAGCAGCGCTTCCTCCTCAGGAAGGACCCCGGCGGCCGAAGCCACCGTGAGCACTTCCGGGCGCTCCTTCTCGAGCAGGGAGAGAAGAAAATCCATCATCTTCTCGCCCTGGTACCGGAAGGTCTTGCCCAGGGTGGTTCCCTCGGTCCATGCGGCTTTCAGCGCTGTATTTCCTGCTTCGACAATAAGATTGGCCATGGTCGCAAATCATGCAAAGTTACTAAATTATCGCAACTTAACCAAAATCGCATGCGCTTCTTTGAGGGTGGGGACGCCCCGGACCACGATCTTGAGCTTGTTTTCCGTCTGTTTCAGCTCGAAGCGCGGCATTTCAGCCGTCTTCTCCAGGATTTTCGCAAAGACGGGCGACTTGTAGTACGGCGACATCGGGTTCGCGATGAAGAATGCGATCATCAGGCCGTTCTTGACGATCACCTTCTCGAAGCCGAGCGCGGCGCCGAGGTTGCGGATCTTGACCACCTCGAAGAGGTTGCCGATCTCGGCGGGGAAGGCGCCGAAACGGTCGGCGAGCTGGGCGGCATAGCGGTCGATCTCCTTGTCGGAGGACATGGCGTCGATGGTGCGGTAGATGCGGATCTTCTCCGCGGTGACGTCGATGTAATCGTCCGGGATATGGGCCGACTGGTCCGTCTCTATCGTGCACTCCGTCACGAACTTGCTCCGGTCGCTCCGGGTCACGATGCCCGTCTCCACGCCCAGTTCTTCCATGGCTTCCGCCAGGATCTTCTGGTAGGTCTCGAAGCCCATGTCCATGATGAATCCGCTCTGCTCGGCCCCCAGCAGGTTGCCGGCGCCGCGGATGTCCAGGTCCTGCATGGCGATGTTGAATCCGCTGCCCAGGTCGGAGAATTCCTCGATGGCCTTGAGCCGGCGGCGGGCGTCGTCGGTGATGCTCACCAGCGGCGGCACGATCAGGTAGCAGAACGCCTTCTTGTTGGAGCGGCCGACGCGCCCGCGCAGCTGGTGCAGGTCGCTCAGGCCGAAGTTCTGCGCCTGGTTGATCAGGATCGTGTTGGCGTTGGGGATGTCCAGTCCGTTCTCTATCAGCGTCGTGCAGAGCATCATGTCATAGTCGCCCCGGATGAAGTCCAGCATGCGCGTCTCGAGCTCGCGCGCCTCCATCTGCCCGTGGGCCACGCAGATCTTCATGTCCGGCACCAGCCGGTGCAGGATCTCGTGGATGGCGGGCAGTTCCTCCACCTTGTTGTGCAGGAAGAAGATCTGGCCGCCGCGGTTGAGTTCATAGTTGATGATGCTGCGGATCTCCTTCTCGTCAAAGAGGATGATCTCCGTCTGGACGGGAATGCGGTTGGGCGGGGGCGTGTTGATGATGCTCAGGTCGCGGGCGCCCAGCAGGGAGAACTGCAGGGTGCGGGGGATGGGCGTGGCGGTCAGCGTCAGGGTGTCCACGGCGGTCTTGATCTCGCGCAGGCGCTCCTTCGCGGCCACGCCGAATTTCTGCTCTTCGTCGATCACCAGCAGGCCCAGGTCCTTGAATTCAAACTCTTTGCCCAGGATCTTGTGTGTGCCGATCAGAATGTCGATCTGCCCCTCCTTGAGGCGTTTCTTGATCTCGGTTATCTCCTTTGCGGTGCGCAGCCGGCTGACATAGTCCACGTTGCAGGGGAGGTTCTGCAGCCGCTGGCGGAAGGTGTTGAAATGCTGCAGGGCAAGGATGGTCGTCGGCACGAGCACGGCCACCTGCTTACTGTCGGAAACGGCCTTGAAAGCCGCCCGGATGGCGATTTCCGTCTTGCCGAAGCCGACGTCGCCGCAGATGAGGCGGTCCATCGGGCAGTTGTCCTCCATGTCCCGCTTGACGGCGATGGTCGCGGCCTCCTGGTCCGGAGTGTCCTCGAACATAAAGGAAGACTCGAGTTCCTGCTGGAGGTAGGTGTCCGCCGAGAAGGCGAATCCCTTGGAAGCGCGCCGCTTGGCATACAGCTGGATCAGGTCTTTCGCGATGTCTTTAACCTTGGATTTCGCGTTGTATTTCAGGGTGATCCAGGATTTGGAACCCAGTTTGTTGATCCGGGGCGCCTCACCTTCGCGGGAGCGGAAACGCGAGATCTTGTGCAGCGCATGGACGGACACGAACACCACGTCACCGTCCTTGTAGGTGATCTTGACGACCTCGCGTACACGGCCGTAATCGTCCTTGAGACGCACCAGGCCGCCGAAAATCCCCACGCCGTGGTCGATATGGACCACGTAATCCCCGATGTTGAAGGCATTCAGGTCATTGATCGTGAGCTGTTCGCTCTTCTCCACGGTACGCCGCAGGTTCACGCGGTGGAAACGGTCGAAAATCTCATGGTCCGAATAGCAGCAGACCCTGTTTTCCGCATCGATGAAGCCGTTGTGGATGTTCTTTCCGGGGACGAATTCCGGGATGAGCCCGCCGTTCTGCGACAGGATGGACCTGATCCGCTCCAGCTGGCTCTGTTTCTCGCCGTATATCAACACTTTGTAGCCGCCTTCGATGCGGCTTCTGATGTCTTCCGTGAGGAGTTCGAAATTCTTGTTGAAAGTGGGCTGCGGGGAGATATGGAACTCGATCATGTCCATCCCCCCGTAAGACAGCGGGGTGTCTATGTATACCTTCTGGAAAGGTTTGAGTTTCCTGTAGAACTCTTCCTTCGAATACATGTCGGAGGAGTCCAGCCAGAGCAGCGTCCCCTTCGGGAAGATTTCCATGAGGCTCTGTCCCTGTCCTTCTTCCCCGCTCACCAGATCCGGCACGATCTCGATCTTATCCACCTTTTCCCGCGACAGCTGCGTGTTGCAGTCGAAGCTGTGTATGGACTCTATCTCATTACCCCAGAAAGAAATGCGGTAAGGATAATTGTCCGAGAAAGAGAAGATGTCCACGATGGAACCGCGGATGGCGTACTGCCCCGGCGCGGAGACGAAATCCACCTTTTCGAAGCCCTGCCCTGACAGGATGCGGATGATTTTGTCATGGGACAGTTCATCGCCTTCCTTGATCCTCAGGACCGCATCCTGGATCGACCGGGTCGCCGGGATTTTCTCCGCCAGCGCCTCGGGGTAGGTCACGATGAAAAGAGATTCCGGGTCACGCCCGGAATGACCATTGGAGGCAAAGTCCAGGATTTTTCCGATTGCGGAGGTACGCTGCACGCCCAGGGAGGACTTGTAGTTGCTCCGCTCCACGCTTTTCCCGGACTCCGGCAGGAAGAATACCCGGTCGCCTTCGATCAGGGGATACAGGTCCGCCGCGCAATATTCAGCCGCCTCCCGGTTCGGCAGCACGATGACGTGCACGCCCTCCTGCGCCACCTGGGACAGGACGAACCAGCGGGCGGACAAAAAGAGGCCCCGACAGAATACATCCTTACCGGATTTTATTCCGTCCTGCAGGCATACGCTCGTTTTGCCACTTATCAACATATTCGTCCCGAAGGTGGTTGAAAACCCGGTTGATAAACTGTTCTTTTCTTCATTTTCGTTGTCGATAAAAAGAATCGATCCCTTTTCAACAACGCTTCCAACAAACTATCAACTTCTTTTTCAACCGTCGTCCTCTTCTTTAATAATTTGATATTTAATCACTTTATTGAATTATTAACAATTCAACAACGCTATCAGAAAACAACAAATTATCAAAATAAAAGAACTATATTTGTATTCTGATTGTCGCGAACCCTATGACTGATTTCGACCCTCATAACGCAAACGACTGCAAAGATAAGGAATTGGACGGAATTATCCGGCCCCAGGAGCTGGAAGATTTCACGGGACAAGGTGAAATCGTCTCCCGTCTGAGGATCTACATCCAGGCAGCCAAATTGCGCGGAGAGTCCTTGGACCACACGCTTTTCCATGGTCCTCCGGGCCTGGGCAAGACCACGCTCGCGCACATCATCGCGAACGAAATGGGGGTCAACATGAAGATCACTTCCGGTCCCGTCCTGGACAGGCCGGGCGACCTGGCCGGCCTGCTGACTTCCCTGGAGACGGGGGATGTCCTGTTCATCGACGAGATCCACCGGCTTTCTCCCGAAGTGGAGGAGTATCTCTATTCCGCGATGGAAGATTTCGTGATAGATATCATGATAGACAAGGGCCCCGGAGCCCGTTCCGTACGCATTACCCTGAATCCATTCACCCTGGTGGGCGCCACCACGCGGGCGGGCCTGCTGACGGCGCCGCTGCGGGCGCGTTTCGGCATCACCGAGGGACTTGAGTATTATGACACGGAGGACTTGGTCAAGATCGTGAAGCGGAGCGCCGGGATCCTGAAGGTGGAGATCGAGCCGAAGGCGGCGCAGGAGATCGCGCTGAGAAGCCGCGGCACGCCGCGAATCGCCAATTCGCTGCTCCGCCGCGTGCGGGATTTCGCCCAGGTGATGGGCGACGGGCACATCGACCTGGAGATAGCGCGCTATGCGCTGGACAAGCTGAATATCGACAAACGCGGCCTGGATGCCATTGACAACAAGATACTTAGGACGATCATTTCGACTTTCAAAGGGGGTCCCGTGGGCGCCAACACCCTGTCCACCGCCATCGGGGAGGACCAGGGGACATACGAGGAAGTCTATGAGCCTTTCCTGATCAAGGAGGGATTCATCGTGCGCACCCAGCGCGGCCGCGTGGCGACGGAGCTTTCCTATAAGCATCTCGGGCTGGATCCGTACCAGAACAACGCGAATACACTGTTTTGACCGAAACACATAAAACTGATATGTCTGATAAATTAGATTCCAAAATCCCGGCCGGACCGCTTGAGAGCAAGTGGACCCGCCGCAAATCGGAGATCCGGCTCGTGAGTCCGAACAACAAGCGGAAAATGGAGATCATCGTCGTGGGCACGGGCCTGGGCGGAGCTTCTGCAGCCGCTTCCCTCGGCGAGTTGGGATATAATGTGAAGATATTCTGTATCAGCGACTCTCCGCGCCGGGCGCACTCGATCGCCGCACAGGGAGGCATCAACGCTGCGAAGAATTATCAGAACGACAACGACTCCGTATACCGCCTGTTCTATGACACGATCAAGGGTGGCGACTACCGTTCCCGCGAGGCGAACGTGTACCGTCTGGCGGAAGTGAGCGCAGCCATCATCGACCAGTGCGTGGCGCAGGGCATCCCCTTTGCCCGTGAATACGGCGGATACCTGGCTAACCGCTCCTTCGGCGGCGTGCAGGTGAGCCGTACCTTCTACGCCCGCGGCCAGACCGGACAGCAGCTGCTGCTCGGCGCCTATGCTTCCCTGAACAAGGAGGTTTCCTATGGCACGGTGAAGTCTTATCCGCGCCATGAGATGCTCGATCTGGTGGTGGTGAACGGCCAGGCGAAGGGTATCATTGCCCGCAACCTCGTGACGGGCGCCCTGGAGCGTTTCGGGGCGCATGCCGTGGTGATTGCGACCGGTGGCTACGGAAATGCTTATTTCCTGTCTACGAACGCGATGAACAGCAACGGCTCCGCGGCCATGCAGTGCTATCGGAAAGGCGCTTTCTTCGCCAATCCCTGCTTCGCGCAGATCCACCCGACCTGTATTCCGGTGCACGGCGACCAGCAGTGCAAGCTGACCCTGATGAGCGAGTCGCTGCGCAACGACGGCCGCATCTGGGTGCCCAAGAAAATCGAAGATGTGCAGCGGCTGCGCAAGCACGAAATCAAGCCTTCGCAGATCCCCGAAGAGGACCGTGACTATTATCTGGAGCGCCGTTATCCGGCCTTCGGCAACTTGGTGCCGCGCGACGTGGCCTCCCGGGCCGCCAAGGAGCGTTGCGACGCCGGATTCGGCGTGAACGAGACCGGCAAGGCCGTGTTCCTCGATTTCGCGGATGCCATCAACCGCCTGGGCCGCCAGCGCGTCGCCGAGCGTTATGGCAACCTCTTCGAAATGTATGAGAAGATCACGGATTCCTCTCCCTGGGAAGAGCCGATGATGATCTATCCGGCCATCCACTACACCATGGGCGGTATCTGGGTCGATTATGACCTGCAGACCACGATTCCGGGCCTGTATGCCATCGGAGAAGCCAACTTCTCGGACCACGGCGGCAACCGCCTGGGTGCTTCCGCCCTCATGCAGGGCCTGGCGGACGGCTATTTCATCCTGCCCGTCACCATCGGAGACTATCTCTCCAACAAGTTCGCGGAGCCGAAGACGGACGTCAATTCTCCGGAATTCAATGCTACGGAAAAGGCCGTGCAGGCCCGTATCGACCGTCTTTTCGCCATCAAGGGGACCAAGACGGTGGATTCCATCCACAAGCATCTGGGCAACATCATGTGGGATTACGTGGGCATGGCGCGCGATGCGGAGGGCCTCAAGAAAGCCATCGAGGAGATCCGGAAACTCAAGAAGGATTTCTACGAGAACGTCAACGTGCCCGGCAGCCAGTATGAGTTCAACCAGGAGCTTGAGAAAGCCCTGCGCCTGGAGGATTTCTTCGACATCGGCGAACTGATGGCGCGCGACGCCCTCAACCGGGCCGAGTCCTGCGGCGGCCACTTCCGTGTCGAGAGCCAGACGGAGGAGGGAGAGGCTAAGCGCGACGACGCCAATTTCATGTACGTGGCGGCCTGGGAATACAAGGGAGAAGACCGGGAGCCCGAACTCCACAAGGAAGAGCTCAAGTACGAGTTCATCGAGGTTAAAACGAGAAACTACAAAGAATAAGCGCGATGGATTTCAATCTGAAAATATGGCGTCAGAAGAACGCCAAGACGAAAGGCCATTTCGAGACCTATCATATTTCCGGAATCGAGGAGGATGCATCCTTCCTCGAGATGCTGGACATCCTCAACGAGCAGTTGATCCGGGAAGGATGCGATCCCGTCGCGGTGGAGCGCGGCTGCCGGAGCAGCGGCCCCGTGTCGTTCGACCACGACTGCCGGGAAGGCATCTGCGGCGCCTGCGGCCTGTTTATCGACGGCCGTGCGCACGGTCCGGACGAACACGTGACCACCTGCCAGCTGTTCATGCGCCATTTCAAGGACGGGGCGACCATCACGGTGGAGCCCTGGCGGAGCTCCGCTTTTCCGGTGATCAAGGACCTTGTGGTGGACCGTACCGCGTTCGACAAGATCCTGCAGGCGGGCGGCTTCATTTCCGTGCGTACCGGTGCGGCGCAGGATGCCAACAATATCCTGATTCCGCACGACCGGGCGGAGGAAAGCATGGATGCGGCGGCCTGCGTGGGCTGCGGCGCCTGCGTGGCGACGTGCAAGAACGGATCTGCGATGCTGTTCGTGGCGGCGCGCGTCAGCTCCCTGGCCCTGCTGCCGCAGGGACGTCCGGAGGCCAAGCGCCGCGCCAAGGCCATGGTGGCGAAGATGGACGAGCTGGGCTTCGGCAACTGCACCAACACCCGCGCCTGCGAGCTCGAGTGTCCGAAGGGCATCAGCGTCTCGCACATCGCGCGCCTGAACCGCGAGTTCCTGAAGGCGAAGTTCTCCGACTAGCTACCAGAGGAAATTATTGAAGGGATAACGTCCCGCATGGATCTCCGCGACCATTTTATAAATGTCGTCGCGGAGTTTGTCGATGTTCTCCTTCTTGATGGCGGAGATGAAAATGCAGGGGATCTTGCGGCCGTTGATCCATTTGGCCTTCACCTCGTCGAGGGTGAAATTCTTCTCCGTCTTGGGCTGCAGGGAGAACTCGTCGTAAGGTTCATAGGTGTAGGCGTCGGTCTTGTTGAAGACGACATAGACGGGCTTGTCGGCCGCGGAGATGTCCTTGAGGGTCTTGTCCACGACCTCCATCTGCTCTTCGTAGTCCGGGTGGGAAATGTCCACCACATGCACGAGGATGTCGGCCTCGCGCACCTCGTCAAGGGTGCTTTTGAAGGCTTCTATGAGCTGTGTAGGGAGTTTGCGGATGAATCCCACCGTGTCGCTGAGCAGGAACGGCACGTTGCCGATGACGACCTTCCTGACCGTGGTGTCCAGGGTGGCGAACAGCTTGTTCTCCGCAAAGACTTCCGACTTGGACAGGAGGTTCATCAGGGTGGACTTTCCGACGTTGGTGTAGCCCACCAGCGACAGGCGCACCAGCTGCCCGCGGTTGCTCCGCTGGGTGGCCATCTGCTTGTCGATCTTCTTCAGGTCCTCCTTGAGCTTGGAAATGCGCTCGCGCACGATGCGGCGGTCCACTTCGATCTGGGTCTCTCCCATGCCGCCGCGCGTGCCCATACCGCCGCGCTGGCGCTCCAGGTGGGTCCACATGCCCGCGAGGCGGGGGAGCATGTAGTTGTAGCGGGCCAGCTCCACCTGCGTCTTGGCATAGGCCGTCTGGGCCCGCTGGGAGAAGATTTCGAGGATCAGGCTGGTCCGGTCGATGACGGCGGAAGTCTTGATGATATTCTCGATGTTGCGCTGCTGCATGCCGGTCAGTTCGTCGTCGAAAATGACATAGTCGATATGGTTCTCCTCGACGTATTCGGCGATCTCCTTGAGCTTGCCGCTGCGGATGTAGGTGGCCTTGTCCGGCCGGTCCACGCGCTGGACAAATTTCTTGTCGCCCACAGCGCCGGCCGTCTCGGCCAGGAACTGCAGTTCATCCAGGTATTCGTAGATTTTCCTTTCGTCGTCATCCTGCCGGATAATACCGACGAAGACGGCCTTTTCTTCTCTCTTTTCTTGCATGCTCGGTCAAAAAAAGGCCATCCGCGTACGGACGGCCTCTCACTTGGTTTTGCGGGATTATCGCAGCTGGAAGATCACAGGGAACTGGTACGTAACCTTCACGGCGCGGTCTCTCTGCTTGCCAGGGGTCCACTTCGGGGAGCTCTGGATCACGCGCACGGCCTCGCGGTCGAGGGACGGGTCCACACCACGGAGCACCTTCACGTCGGAGACGGAGCCGTTCGGGTTCACGGTGAACTGCACCATGACACGGCCGGACACGCCGTTCTCCTTGGCGATCTCGGGATACTCGAGGTGCTGGGAAACCCACTTCGAGAAGGTGTTGGCGTCGCCGCCCTGGAACTGAGGCTTCTCCTCGACGAGGGCGAACGGGATCGCTTCCTCCTCGACGACCTCTTCCTGGACCTCCTCTACGTAGTCCATGATCTCGACACCCAGGTTGGCGTCATCCTCGAGGTTGAGGATGTTGTCGTCCACCTTGATGTTGTCGTCCACGATGTCGATCTGGTCGGAAAGAACAGGGATCTTCGGCGCCTCGGGGGGCGGGGGAGGAGTCTCCTGCGTGATCGGAATGATCTCTTCCTCGATCAGTTCGGTGTTCTCCTGGGCGAAGACACTCTCTTTCTTCTCCTTGGTCTTGTATTCGAACGCGAAGATCGTGATCAGAAGGGACAAGACTAAACCAATCTCCACAAACAAGAGTTTCTTGTTGTTGAGGTCGGCCTTGGGTGATTTCTTGACTTCCATATTTGTGGTTATTAAAAAATCTACATTCGAGTTTCAAAGATAGAAATATTTATTTTTAATTCCAATTTTTTCATTTAATACTCGTAAATTTGCAAAAAACATTCCATGATCCGCTACTTCCAGGAGGATATTTCCTTTGATTTGAAGCAAAAACGGCTGAACAACAGCTGGCTGAAGATGGTCGCCGGGAGCGAGGTGCGCCGCCTGGGCGCGATCAACATCATCTTCTGCTCGGACAACTATATCCTGGACGTGAACATGCGTTACCTCCAGCATGACTACTTCACGGACATCATCACCTTCGACTATTGCGAGAAGGACGTCCTCTCCGGGGACCTGTTCATCAGCATCGATTCGGTCCGGGAGAACGCCGCGTACTACGGCGTCGACTTCGCGGACGAGCTCGACCGGGTGATGGTCCACGGCCTGCTCCACCTGATCGGCTATGACGACCACACGGAGGAGCAGACCGCGACCATGCGGAGCAAGGAGAACTATTACCTCAAGATGAAAGCCGCGCTGCGATGAGGAGCGAATATGACATCATCGTCGTCGGCGGCGGGCATGCCGGCTGCGAGGCGGCTATGGCCGCCGCGACGCTCGGCTCCTCGGTGCTGCTCGTGACGATGGACATGCTGGGCTTCGCGAAGATGTCGTGCAACCCCGCGATGGGCGGGATCGCCAAGGGACAGATCGTCCGGGAGATTGACGCGCTCGGCGGATGGAGCGGTGTGGTCACGGACCGCACGACCCTCCAGTTCCGGATGCTCAACCGCTCGAAAGGGCCGGCGATGTGGAGTCCCCGGGCGCAGTGCGATAAAATCCGCTTTTCGCTGGAATGGCGTAAAATACTCGAAAGTAATTGTAAATTAGACATTTACGCGGATTCTGCGGTCGCTTTTCTCTTTGAGAATTCAAAAATCTGCGGCGTCAAGACCAACACCGGGGCGATTTTCAAGTCTCAAGCCGTTGTTTTGACCGCCGGGACCTTCCTTTCGGGCAAACTGTTCATCGGCCGCCACCAGATGGAGGGAGGCCGGATCGGCGAGCCGGCATCCTATGGATTGACCGAACAGCTCGTCGAAAGGGGGCTTATCACCGACCGGATGAAAACGGGGACGCCGCCGCGCATCGACATCTCTTCCGTTGACACGTCGAAGCTCACCGTCCAGCCCGGTGATCCGGATCCGGCGCGTTTCTCTTTCCTGCCCGAGCCGTCTGCCGTCCAGGGGGAGGGGAAGGAGCAGATGGACTGTTTCATCCTGCACACCAACGAACGCGTCCACGAAATCCTCCGAACGGGCTTCGACGATTCTCCGCTGTTCACCGGCCTGATCCATGGCCGGGGGCCGCGTTATTGCCCGAGCATCGAGGACAAGCTGCGCGTCTTCCCGGACAACGACGCCCACCAGCTTTTCCTGGAGCCGGAGGGCCGCTGGACCAACGAATACTATCTGCAGGGGTTCTCCTCGTCGCTGCCGCTGGACGTGCAGCTGGAGGCGCTCCACGCCATCGAAGGGCTGGAGCGGGTCAAGATCTTCCGGCCGGCATATGCGGTTGAATACGACTATTTCGACCCGACGCTGCTGTATCCGACGCTGGAGTCCCAACGCATCGGAAACCTCTTCCTGGCGGGCCAGGTCAACGGGACGACCGGATATGAGGAAGCTGCCGCGCAAGGCCTTGTGGCGGGCATCAACGCCCACCGGAAACTGCGCGGGCTGGATCCTTTTGTCCTCCGCCGGGACCAGTCCTACATCGGCGTGCTGGTCGACGATCTCATCACGAAAGGTGTGGACGAGCCGTACCGGATGTTCACGTCGCGGGCGGAATACCGCATCCTGCTGCGCCAGGACAACGCCGACATCCGGCTCACGCCGCTGGGACACGAACTTGGCTTGATCGGGGAAGAGCGCTATGCCGCCACCTGCGAGAAATACCGCCGGATCGAAGAACTGCAAGCCTACTGCGAGCGGACCAACCTGACCGCAAAGGCGGTGAATCCCTACCTGGAATCTGTCGGATCCGCACCCATTTCCGAGTCCAAGAAGATTGCCGATCTGGCGACGCGTCCGGAGGTGACGCTTGAGGAACTCCTCCAAATCGTTCCACGTGGAACTTATCAACAGGAGGAGGTGGAGAGTGTTGAAATCTCTCTCCGCTACAAGGGATACATTGACCGGGAGCTGGCGCTGGCAGAAAAAATCCGCCGGTTGGATGACCTGCGGATTCCGGATGGATTTGATTTCGACAAGCTGTCCGGCCTGACCATCGAGTGCCGTCAGAAACTGAAGCGCTATAAGCCGCAGACCATCGCCCAGGCGTCCCGGATCTCCGGCGTGTCGCCGGCGGACATCTCTGTGCTGCTGGTTTATTTCGGCCGCTAGAGCCGTTGCAGCGCGGCCTTGATGATTTCCTCGACCGAGGCCTGCGGATCCTGTTTGAGAATCGCCTGGATGGCTTTGTTGATGTTCGGTTTCGCGAAGCCAAGCATCTGCAGGGCCGTTGCCGCCTCTTCCGCCGCGGCGTTGCTGTCCGCACGGAAAAGTACGTCCGCACTGGCACCCTCTCCCTTGACGATCTTGTCCTTGAGCTCGAGGACCATGCGCTGGGCGGTCTTGAGGCCGATGCCCTTGACGCCCTTGAGCCGGTTGACGTCTTCGCTCAGGATGGCGCTGCGCAGCTCCTCGGCGGACAGCGAGGAGAGGACCATCCGGGCGGATGCGGCGCCCATGCCGGACACGCTGGTGATCTGACGGAAGAGCTCGCGCTCCTCCTTCGTCGCGAATCCGTAATCCACTTCGACGCCGTCGCGCGGGTTGATCTGACGCTGGATATAGGCCGTCGCTTCGCTCTTGCCGTTCAGCGCATCATAGGTCTGGAGGGAGATCTCCACGGCGTAGCCGATCCCCTGGTTGTCGATCACGGCCATCGTCGGGGTCAGCGCCACAAGCTTTCCTGAAATATACTCTATCATATCACAAAAATAATGTTTATTTTTGCATTTCGCTATGCAGCAGCTTGAAAATATACGGCAGGAGTTCCCCGCGCTCGGGGAGCGGGTCTACGGCAAGCCGCTTGTCTACCTGGACAACGCGGCGACGTCGCAGCGTCCCCGCTCCGTGATCGGTCTGTGGGAGGAGCTGACCGTGAAGCGCAACGCCAACCTGCACCGCGCCGTGCACCGCCTCGCCGACCTGGCGACACAGGAGTACGAAGCGACCCGCGACGCCGTCCGGGCGTACCTGAATGCAGAATCACGCGAGGAGATCGTCTTCACGTCCGGAGCCACGGCCGCCATCAACCTGGTGGCGTTCAGCTTCGGCGAAGCCTTCGTCCGCGAAGGGGACGAAATCGTCGTCGGCGAAGCGGAGCACCATTCCGACATCGTGCCCTGGCAGATGCTCTGCGGGCGCAAAGGCGCCGTCCTGAAGGTCCTTCCCGTAGACGACGGCGGCCACTACCGCCTGGACGCGCTGCCTGCGCTGCTGACGCCGCGCACGAAGCTCGTGTGTATCGCCCACATCTCCAATGTCCTGGGCCTGGTCAATCCGGTGAAAGACATTGTAAAAATCTGTCATTCAGCGGGTTGCTATGTCTTGGTCGACGGTGCGCAGGGCATCGTGCACGGGCCGGTGGACGTCCGGGAAATGGACTGCGACTTCTATGTCTTCTCCGGCCACAAGGTGTACGCCGCCCCCGGGACGGGCGTCCTGTACGGCCGCCGCGCACTGCTGGAGCAGATGCCGCCGTATATGGGCGGCGGCGAGATGATCGACACGGTCCGCTGGAGCGGGACGAGCTACGCGCCGCTGCCGCAGAAGTTCGAGGCCGGCACGCAGAACATGGCCGGCACCCCGACCCTACGCCCGGCGCTGGAGATGGCCCAGGCGCTGCGCGATCCGGCCTTCGAAGCTGGGCAGAAAGCCATCAAAGAATTCATGCTGAATAAGTTGCACGGGATTCCCGGGCTGCGGCTCTATGGTGAACCGGCCTCGCCGGAGGAGAAGATCCCCCTGTTTTCGTTCTCCGTGGAACATGCCCACCACGAGGACCTGGCGCTTATTCTGGACAAGATGGGCATTGCCGTCCGCTCCGGGCAGATGTGCGCGGAGCCGCTGATGGACCGTTTCGGCGTGACAGGCATGCTGCGGGTGTCGTTCGCCCCGTACAACACGCTGCAGGAAGCGGAATATTTCATACAATCGCTGGAACGGGCGATCAAAATGCTGAGAGGATGAAAACACTGCAGGAGGTCCAGGCCGAAGTCGTCGACGATTTCTCGATGTACGACGAGTGGCTGGACAAATATGAATATCTGATCGACCTCGGGCGCCGCCTGGAGCCGTTTCCCGAGGAGTTGAAGACGGATGACCGCCTGATCAGGGGCTGCCAGTCCCGTGTGTGGCTGGACGCCCGGGAAGAGGACGGCCGGCTGTATTTCCGCGCCGACAGCGACGCCATCATCACCAAAGGGATCATTTCCCTGCTGATCGGCGTCTACTCGGGCCGGACGGCCGCGGAGATTGCGGAGGACGACTTCGCCTTCGTGGACAGGCTGGGCCTGCGGGAGAACCTCTCCCCGACCCGCGCAAACGGTCTCGCCTCGATGATCGAGACCCTTCGTCAGACTGCCAAAAAATGCTGTTGAGATGGCACAGAATGATGTTTTGACCCCGGAGGACGTGAAGGAACTGTCCCCGCTGTACGAAGATGTGATCACGGCGCTCAAGCAGGTCTTCGACCCGGAGATCCCGGTGAACGTCTATGACCTCGGACTGATCTACGAGCTCCACATCGACAAGGAGCACAAGGTGTATATCAAGATGACCTTCACCGCCCCGAACTGCCCGATGGCCGACTACGTCCTCTCGGACGTGAAGCGGAGCGTGGAGGACACGCCCGGCATCACGGGCTGCGAGATCGAACTGGTCTGGGAGCCCGCCTGGAGCACGAGCCTGCTCTCGGACGAGGCCCGCGTCGCGCTGGGCTGGGACCCGGAGATCGAATGAGAAGCGTCCCCGTCTATTTCTCCCTCGGCACGAACCAGGGCGACCGCCGCGCAAACCTCGACGAGGCACTGCGCCGCCTGGACAAGGCCATCGGACGGCCCTGCGAGGCGCTTTCCTCCATCGTAGAAAGCAAGGCCTGGGGCTTCGACGGGGCGGATTTCCTGAATTGCGTGGTCCGTTACCGGACGGCGCGGCGCCCGGAGACGCTGCTGCGCATCTGCAAGCGCATCGAGCGTGCGATGGGGCGCCGGGAGGCCCTGGAATATGACGCACAGGGCCGCCGGATCTATCATGACCGCCCCATCGACATCGACATCCTCCTGTACGGGGACGAGCGGATCGACACCCCCGAACTGCAGATTCCGCACCCCCTGATGCGGCAGCGGGACTTCATTATGCGCCCGCTGGAGGAGATTTTCCCGCAGAAATGATTACCTTTGTCAGATTGACAATTAGTTAGTACAAAAGATATGACACAAGACGAACTGTTCAAAGTACTCGTGGCGCACTGCAAGGAGTACGGTTTCATTTTCCCTTCCAGCGAGATTTATGACGGCCTGGCTGCCGTGTACGACTACGGCCAGATGGGCGTCGAGCTGAAGAACAATATCAAGCAGTACTGGTGGAACGCGATGACCCGGCTGCATGAGAACATCGTCGGCATCGACTCCTGCATCTTCATGCACCCCCGCATCTGGGAGGCCTCCGGCCACGTGAGCGCCTTCAACGACCCGCTGATCGACAACAAGGACTCCAAGAAGCGCTACCGCGCCGACGTCCTGATCGAGGACTACCTGGGCAAGATCGAGGAGAAGATCAACAAGGAGGTCGAGAAGGGCCGCAAGAAATTCGGCGACGGCTTCGACGAGGCGCAGTTCCGCGCGACCAACCCCAATGTCCTGCGCGAGCAGGCGAAATGGGACGAGGTCCACAACCGCTACGTCGCGGCCGAGAAGGCTTCCGACTTCGCGGAATACCGCCAGATCATCATCGACTGCGGCATCGTCTGCCCCATCAGCGGCACCTGCAACTGGACCGACGTGCGGCAGTTCAACCTCATGTTCAGCACCTCCATGGGCAGCACTTCCGAAGGCGCCAACACGATCTACCTGCGTCCGGAGACGGCCCAGGGCATCTTCGTGAACTACCTCAACGTCCAGAAGACCGGCCGCATGAAGATCCCCTTCGGCATCGCCCAGATCGGCAAGGCCTTCCGCAACGAGATCGTCGCCCGCCAGTTCATCTTCCGCATGCGCGAATTCGAGCAGATGGAGATGCAGTTCTTCATCAAGCCGGGCACGGAGCTCGACTGGTTCGCCAAATGGAAGGAGAACCGCATGAAATGGCACGTCAACATCGGCATGGGCGCCGAGAACTACCGCTTCCACGACCATGAGAAGCTGGCCCACTACGCCAACGCCGCCACCGATATCGAATTCAACTTCCCCTTCGGCTTCAAGGAACTCGAAGGCATCCACAGCCGCACCAACTTCGACCTGGGCAACCACCAGAAGTTCTCCGGCAAGAAGATCGAGTACTTCGATCCCGAGGAAGGCGCCGCCTACACCCCGTACGTGGTCGAGACCTCGATCGGCGTGGACCGCATGGTGCTCGCCGTGCTGTCGCACTCGCTGCACGAGGAGCAGCTGGAAAACGGCGAGACGCGCGTGGTGATGAGCATCCCCGCCCCGCTCGCCCCGGTCAAGGCCGCGGTCCTGCCGCTGGTCAAGAAGGACGGCCTGCCCGAGCTCGCGCAGGAGGTCATGGACCTGCTGAAATACGACTTCAACTGCCAGTACGAGGAGAAGGACAGCATCGGCAAGCGCTACCGCCGCCAGGATGCCATCGGCACCCCGTTCTGCATCACCGTGGACCATGAGTCCCTGGGCGACCGCTGCGTGACCGTGCGCGACCGCGACACGATGGAGCAGCAGCGCGTCCCGATCGCGGAGCTCCGCGCCATGATCGACGCCCGCGTCAACCTCAACAACCTGCTTCGCAACCTTTAATGGAAAACACCTTTGCGGAACTGGGCCGGGTCGAAGCCATCCGGCAGCTGTTCGAAGGGACGCCCTACCGCCCCTTCGAAGAGCCGCTGTGGTTCGAGGCGAAGCCGCAGGAGTGCATCACGACGGCTTCCGCGCTGCTGCTGGAAGGGATGGACTTCAACCTTGTCTATTTCCCGCTGGGGCACCTGGGCCGCAAGGCCGTGCTGCGGGTGAGCGGCGAACTGTACGCCGTCATGGCGCACCCCGAGACGCTCTCCGTGCAGCTGGGCGTCTCCGCCAAGCTCGATTTCGAGCAGATCCGGGAACTGTGGAAAGGCATCGTCGCCGCGGCGCAGGAGCACGGATACAAGCACCTCTGTCTGGACCTCGGGCCTTCGCGGAACGGCCTGGCGATCGCGCTCGCGGCCACCGGCCGCCACTGCGCCGCGACGTCCGCGGGACGTCCGAAGGCGCAGTCCAGGGACCTGCTCGCCGTGTCCGGCCGCCTCGGGGCGGCTTTCCTGGGCCTGCAGGTCCTGGAGCGCGAACGTCTCAAGTTCGAACAGGGCGGCACCGACCGCACGGCGCTCGAGCAGCACCGGATGCTGGTGGGCGCCTATCTGCGGCCCGAATTGAGCCCGGATCTGGCCGCGCAGCTCGAATCGGAGAAGTTATACCCTTCCCATGGTTATCTCCTCTCCAGGGGCCTCGCAGACGGCCTGCTGCGCCTTTGCCGCGACAGCGGCCTCGGCGCCAAGGTCTACGCCGACAAGATCCCCTTCGAGGCGGGCAGCTTCGCCCTCGGCAAGGAGCTCGACATCGACCCGCTGTCCGCCGCCATGAACGGCGGCGACGACAACCAGCTCCTCTACGTGATCCCGATCGCGCAGTACGAGCGTTTCCGCACCGATTTCCAGACCTTCGACATCATCGGCCACCTCGCGCAGCCGGACACCGGCGCCGTGCTGGTCTCCCCCGACGGCCTGGAGCACCCGGTCTCAGCCCCCGGATGGAACAAACTCTAACCACATAAGGAAATGAAAAAGATCATCGCCATTTTCTGCGCTACGGCGCTCTTCGCGGCTTCGGCCGGCGCCCAGAACGTGCTGGGCGGCATCCTCAACGCCATCGGCGGCGGCAACGTCGGCGAGACCATCACCAACGTGATCTCCGGCGTCACGGGCGCCACGACGAACCTCGTCGGCACCTGGACCTACGGCGGCGTCGCCGCGGCCGTCCGCAGCGACAACATCCTCAGCACAGTGGCCGGCAACGCCGCGGTCAGCACCCTCGAGAACAAGGCCGACGAGATCCTCGGCAAGGCGGGCGTGACGCCCGGCGCGGCCACGTTCGTGTTCAACCAGGACGGCACTTTCTCCTTCCAGGCCGGCCGGCTTCCCGCCATCACCGGGACCTATGTCCAGGAAGGAAACAATGTCTCCTTCAGCTTCGGCAAGACGCTGAAATTCTTGAAGTTGAACGGCACCGTGTCCACCGCGGCCGGCGGCTGCAAGATCCTCTTCGACGGCGAGCGCTTCATGACCTTCGCCCAGCGCGTAATCGAATTTGCGAAGAAGATCACCACCAGTGCGGGCCTCGCCACGGTCGGCAACATCCTGACCACGGCCAAGAGCGTGGACGCCGGCTTCAAGCTGACGCGTTAACCCGCCAGGTCCCGGGCGGCCAGCACCAGGAACATGTAGTGCGAGGAGCCGCCGCCGAGGACGTATTCCACCTGCTGCCACAGATACGGGAAGGTCAGCAGTTCCGGGAAATCCGGCCGGATCAGGGCCGTCCCGGACACCGTACCGCCCGGAATGTAACTCCAGTCCGCCCGGTTGAGCCCATAGCCCACCGTGGCGGACTGGGCGCCTACTCCCCCGGCGAAAGACGCCTGGTTGGAGCCGGGATGGCGTCCGAGGATGAAATGCAGCGCGTTGTGAACCTGGTCCGGGGCGAAAATGTCCGGATAGGCCTTGGCCAGGAAGTAGTGGCGGTAACCGAAGGACTGGATGTCCCAGCCGGCGCCCCAGATGCTGGGCTGGTAAGGCACGCCGTATGGCGTCGCCGCGCTCTGCGCGTCCAGCCGGGTGCGGTAGCCTGCCAGGGCTTCCCGGAAAGCCGCGCACTGTTTCCTGTATCTCTTCTGCCCCTCCATCTGTTTCTCCACGCGGGCGAGGTACCAGCCGGTCTGTGCGACGGCGCGCACGGCCTCGTCCCAATGGCTCAGGATGAAATCGAAATAAGCCTGCTCCCCCGTTGTCAGGTAGAGTTCGGTGGCCAGCTGCAGCCGGCCGGGTCCGCCCGCAGCCGCGGAACCGGCCCGGGCGAAAACGTCCCGTGCGATCCGCTCGCAATGGGCGGCGAGGGTGTCGTTGAAATGGCGCAGCGCCCGTGCGGAAGCAGCCAGGTTGACCGCCATGCCCACGCCGTCGCCCGTGTCCGGGTAGATCCAGCGGTCGTCGCCGTTGCCCGGGACACCGTCGGACATCGTGGAGGTGTCACCTAGCAGGGTGTACTGCCGTAAATTATTGGTAATAACCCCTTTGGAAAACCTTCCGAGGGCGAGATATGCGTTCACTTCATGCAGCATGCCGTGCTCGATCTGCTGCAGGATGTCGTTCTTGCCGTCCGGCTCATGGATTTCCACATGGTGGCGGGCCTGGTCGATCGCCGTGGCGTCGATGTCCGGATGGAAGGCCTCCCAGGCCATGGTGAGGATATAGCACTCATTGCCGGTGGTGCCGCGCACATCGTCGTCGCCGGCATCGTGCCATCCGCCCACGTTGACTCCCGGCACGCTTTCCAGTGCGTGGAAATGTGTCCCGTTGTCCTCCGGCTGCACATAGCCGTCGATATGGTTGCCCGGCGGGGCCATCAGGGCGTCGTCCATGTGGCAGGTGTCATGCCAGACGCGGTACTTCTCCATCACCTTCATGTGGCACATCTGCACCGGCAGGAAGTATTCGATGACCGGTTGCCAGACACCCCGGTCATACACGTCCGGTGCAATGCGGAAAATCGGGGATTCGCTCCCGCCGTAGCGCAGGCGGTACAGTCCGGTCTCCGTCACCTCGCTGAAATCCGCCTTGAGATACTTGTAGCGCAGGAAATCCCCGTCCCAGCGAACGGTCGGCACGGTCTTGACGAGGTGCTCTCCGTCCGCTTCGATGCGGAACAGTCCGGCGTCCTCGAAACGGTCGTCGCGCCGGTCGAGCTCGATCACCGCCACCTTCTCCTGTGCGGGCAGATAGCCCACCTGGGAGGTTTGCACGACCGGTTTCCCGACCCATCCCGGCACGACGTCGGGTTCGATATACCAGACGACGGCGCCCTTTGTCGCTCCGGCCGGGATGTCCGAGCGGAGGACGAACCAGCCGTTGTTGTGGTTCATGCGGCCGTCATAGAGCTTGAGGTCCGCCTCCGTCAGCGAGCGGACGGTCAGGCGGCTATGCGGGTCGTCGGGCCGCGAAGTGAAGACCTTGCCGACGGCATACGGCTCCGCGATGACGGCATCCGCCGTGTAAGGGCTGTAGCCCTCTCCGATGAGGTGTTTCACATCGGTGTCCGGTGCCTTCTCCGGGCGGAAATCGCCCACGGACCGGTACACATAGCTTTCCTGCGTCAGCAGCGGAGAATTCGGCTGCTGCGGGTAAATGCCCTGCCGGTCATCCATGATCCAGGGCTTTCCGAAGAGGTCGCCCGGAAAGAATTCAAGATTGAATCCCGCCCGGCCGAGCAGGGTCTCCGGAATCGGGCGGTCCAGGTCCACGGTGACCAGGAAACCCTTGCCCTGCGGCTCCAGCGTCACGGTGTAGGTGAGCCGGATGTCTGGGTAGATCATCGGGTTGAAGCCCGTGAAATGCCGGCTGGAGTCCGGATAGCAGAGCGTCGTGACGATGCGGTTGCCGTCAATCCGGCGCTCGAGCTGCTTCGGGACGGGCTGCCACTGGCCCGGGGTGGGCTCGAAGCGGAGGTCGCCGTTGCTGGCGACGCGGTGTCCGTGCATCAGCACGGAAATGCCGCCCTGGTGGCCTTCGGGATAGAAATCGTTGAACGCCATCACGTCCACGCCGTCCCGGTTGAAATAGCCGGATTCGTTGAGGCGGAACTCCTGGGCGCCGAGCGTCGTCGCGAACAGGATCGCGGCGGGCAGTAGAAAGGAAACAGGTTTCATGGGTAAAATGGTTTTCATCGGGGATGAATATACGCATTTTACCCATGAAATGCTAGAAACTGAATTTGTACCCTATCCCCACGGTGGTCCTGAAAGTCTGGTCATAGGTCAGGTTTTTCAGTTTCGTGCCCTCTTTGTTGGTATCTACGTTCTTATCGTAACAGTAGTCAAACAGGCCATAAAACTCCAATGAGCTGTGCTTGTCGAGTTTCCATTCCAGACCCAGCCCGCCGCGGTAGCGGCAGATGTAGGTGTCGGTATATCCGGTAAAGGAGTAGTTGCTGTAGGTGCCCGTCGCGGTGTTGTAGGTCGCGGTGCAGGCAGGATCGTTGAAGATGTTCTTCAGCTCGAAGAACGCATACGGCTCCACGGTGTCAAAACCCTTGTACTGCACCTTGAAACGCGTTTTCAGCGTGAGCGGATTGCGCGTTTCCTGGAAGGCATTCAGGTCTTCGGTTTTGTGGGTGAGCTGGACCATTTCGCGCAGCGAGAAGCGCCAGTCGCCGATCCTGTATCCGAAAGTGAGGTATCCGGATGCGCGGTGGCGGGGCTGCCAGCCCGCGTTCGTGCCGTAGCGGTCGAAGAAGGTATAACTGAGCCCGCCCTTGAGCCAGTCGTTGAACTTGTAGTCCAGTCCCAGGGAGACCTGGTGCCGGTCGATTTTGGTGAGCGCGTTCTCCGTGCGCAGTTCATACGCCGCAGACAGGTGAAGGCCCCGTGCCAGTTTCTTGTCGATCTCGACGGAAGTGCGGGTGGCGAAGTCGTTTTCCAGGGCGTTCACCGTGCCCTGCGCCCGTCCTGCAACCGGGACGAGCAGGAGCGAAAACAGAAGTAAATAGCTGTTTTTCATTTCGTTGCTGATAGATTATCCGACAAAGTCCTTGGCTTTCGTGAGCTGGTCGATGGTGGCGTCCTGCCCCTTCGCCAGCCGGTAGCGCACCTTGATGAAGGCGGCGTCCTTGAGGAAGTCCACATGGCCGATCTCCAGGTCCTCGACCGGGAAACCAAGCCGCTTCTGCAGGTCCTCGACCAGTTCCGCTCGCCGCTCCGGGACGATGAGTTCGATCCGGTCGTAGAGCACCAGTTTGGTGGACGTCTGCGCGAGGAAGCGCCCGCTTTCCAGCACCCAGATGAGGCCGATGACCAGCAGGTTGGCCAGCGCCGTGACCCCGACGGCGCCGGCGTTCAGGGCATAATGGGGATGGTCCGACAGGGCGCCGACGAGCCGGTAGAGGGGAGAAAGGCCGTTGAGCGCCGCCAGGGCGATAATGACGAACAGGTAGGTCATTTCCCGGATGGGAACGGTCTCCGTGCGGTAGCGGATGACGCCGAAGATGGCGAACAGTCCCAGCGTCAGCCCGACGCCCACCTCCGCATTGCCCATCATGTACAGCAGCAGCACCATGGCGGAGGAGAACACCATGAAGGTGAAATAGTAGTCGCGCCGGTGGCTTTTGCGATAGTAGAAGAAGTGGACGAGAATCCAACATACCAGCAGGTTGAGCAGGAAGCGGATGCCCAGCTCCGCCAGGCTCTGGCCGGTGGTCATCATGGCGTCCGTGATGGCCTGGACGTCGAAGACCTCTTCGTCGGCGATGTTGTAGTCGCCCAGATTGTCGATTTGGATCATATTGTGCAGAGTTTTTTGTTGATCGTTTTTTCTATCATTCTGATTTTCGGCTTGAAGCGGTTGCTTTTGACCGCGTTGTCCGTGAGGGTCACCCCGATGCAGTATTTGCTCACCCGGACGGGCTTGACCCGGTGGTCCAGCAGGATGCCCTTCATCTCGCTCTCCGCGCGGCCGTCCTGCTTCAGCTCGATGATGACAGCGTCCTGCAGGCTGGCCTCACGGCCGGTGCGGCGATTCAGCAGGCACAGCCCCGTATCGATGGTCAGGCGTTCGGTCTTCGCGGCGTTGACGAGCGTAATCCTGCGGAAAACGGTCTCCAGCACAGGTGAGAGCCGGTCGGCGGCGATGGCGGAACAGCGCCCCATCAGCTCCGCCGTGCTTGGGTCGGCGCGGAAGTCGCGGAAGGCTGCCGGGAGGATCTCCGTCCGTTTTTTCTTCGTCCGGCCGTGGTTGTCCTTCCGCTTGATCTCGAGAAAGGTCTGCCCGCTGCCTACATAGACCCGCGTGCGGACCTTCTGGCGGACCAGGCGCCGGTTGTGGTGGTCGAGGAACATCTGCAGCTCCGGCGTGTCGTAGTAGAGCGTGTCATAGGAGCTGATCTTCGTCCCCCCGGTCTCCAGGGCCCGGTAACCCCGGGACGCGGCGTCCTCCAGGATGCGGACCAGAGTCCGCTCCGTCGTCAGGTACTTGGAGTCGATGCGGTTGAGGAGCTTGATGGCGTCCATCTCCCGGAGAAAGATCGGGGGCAGGGCCGCAAGCGCATCGTCAAGCGTCTTCTGCGATGTATTCATACACTTTGATGGATTTGAGCTTCCCCTTGGCCGTGTAGGTATATTGGATCTTCTTGCGTCCGAACTCGTTGTACTCGAACTTCTTGTAGTTGTCCAGCCGGTTGCGTTCGTCGTACACGGACTCCTTGACCACCTTGCCGGCGGCGTCGTATTCGTAGCGCTTGCGCCACTTCTGTCCGTCGGAGTTGTACTCGATCTCCTCGAGTTTCTTTCCGTCGGCGTTGTAGGTCGTCACGTGGTCCAGGATCCGGGTCTTGGAGTTGGCATCCGTGTTCCATTCCTTGATGACCAGGTTCTTCTTGTTGATTTTCTGGGTGGTTTCCTGGGCGAAGGCGCCGGAAGCGGCAAGCAGCAGCACGGCTGCAAGGATACTTATTCTTTTCATGACAGGAAGTTTTATCTGTTAATGACCGCCGGGACGGCCGCCCTGGTTGCCGGGGCCGCCCTGGCCGCCGCTATAGTTGCTCAGTGAGACGGAAGTACCGCCCGAGATGCCGGAAACCGCCCAGGTGCCGTTGCAGGAGGAAGAACTCACGGAGACGCCCGTGTATCCTTTGCTCAGGGACGGAGCGGACACCGCGACGGAGGAGATGCCGGACGGCGCCTTGAAGGCCGCGATATATGAAGTGCCGTCGTGGAGGGCGTTCCAGTTGCCGGCAGAGCAACTCATGCTGTACACGCTCTGCGAGGCGGAATACCCGCTCTCCAGGCCGCCGTAGGCCACGACGGTGGCACCGCTGTTGATGTAAAGCTTGTAGCCCCCCTCCGTGTTGGCATCGAGCGCGACCTCCGGGCTTCCCTTCGTCGTGACGGCGAAGACGTAGCCGCCGGAGAGTTTCATGTTGCCGTTGCTGTCAATGGCGTCATTGGCCGACGAGAATCCGTACACATAGCCGCCGGAGACATTGAGTTCTCCCTGGCAGTTGATCGCATCGTCGCCGCTCGAAGATACATACGTCTCACCGCCGGAGACGGTCAGGTTCCCTTTGGCCTCAATGCCCTCGCTCTTGGAACAGGTCACGTTGACGGAGCCGCCGGAGATCTTCAGGTTGCCGGCATAGATGTATTTTTTGCCGGAAGCCTGCTTGAACCCGATTATGATGCCTTTGGACGAGACATCGTTGGATTCGCTGCCGGTCGTCTTGACAGTCAGCGTGCCCCCGGAGATGTAGCTGTCGGAAAGCGAGCCGTTTTCCGAATAGTAATCATAACTGCCGGCGCTTACACCCTTGCCGCCGGAGCCGCTGTTGGTGATGGTCACGGTGCCGCCCGTCATGGCGAAATAGTTGTCCGCCTTGATTCCGGCCGTCCCTTTGTATTCCGCGTCGTCGCTGTCGTAGGCCACGCCGCCCGTGACCGAGATGCCGGTCGTGCCGCCTTCGACGAGCACGTAGCCGTCGGAGCCGATGCCCTTCTTCATCGCCGCTGCGGCTGAGACGGTCAGCGTGCCGTCGGAGAGCTGGACGTATTCCTTTCCGCGGATGCCGTGCCCGGCGGAGCTTCCGGCGGTCACTTTTACCTCCGGGCTGGCCATCATGCGCACATAGTCGTCGGAAACGATGCCGGACTTGCCCTGTTTGTTGTTGGCGGTGACGCTGAGCGAGCCGCTGCCGCTGAAGATGAGCTGCCCTTCGGAGAAGAAGACGCCTTTCATGTCCTCGTCTCCGCTGGTGGAATAAGCGGCGGAACTACCGTCAGCGAGGGTGTTGGTTCCTTCCACGTACACGAAGGTTCGTTTGCCGCTCTGGTTGTTGACGGCCGCGCCGTTGCTGTTGGTAATCGACACACCGCTCAGCCAGAGCGCCTGTTTCTTGGTGCTGTAGAGCTTGAAGAAACCGTCTGAAGCGGAACCGGAAAGCTTGTAAGCCACATTCTCTGAACCCGAGTAGTTGATGGTGACGCCGTTGCCGCTCACATCGACGTCGAAGACATCGGCGACGGCGTCATAACCGCTCACGGTGGCGCCGCCCGCGGCGAAGGTCACCGTGACCAGGCGGGTGAAGGTGGTGTTGGAGATATCGTCGTCGGAGCCGCTGTCACCAGCGGAACCGAAGACCATCGAGACGGCCCCGTCGTCGCTGCCGTCGGACACGTTCAGCGTGTACGAAGCGGAAGCGGATTTGTAGTAATCATTGCCGGTGAAGGCCGCCGTGATGTTCGTGGTGCCGCTCGCCACCGGCGTGATGGCGCCGGAAGCGGCGTCGATCGTCGCGACAGCCGTGTTGGAAGAGGCGAACATGATCTCCAGTCCGTCCGGGTCGGTGCTGAGGGAGGGATAGCTGTTGTCTCCGCCCAGGGTGGCGGAGCAGCTGGCGGCGCTCCAGCTGAGCGCAGCCGTACCTTTGACGACTTTCAGTTCATAAGTGACGTCAAGGGCGTCATAGCTGTCGTTGCCCGCGAAAGAAGCCGTGATGCCGGTCGTGCCGGCAGCGACGAGAGAGACGGATCCCGAATCGTCCACCACCGCGACGGACTCATCGCTGGAAGAGTAGGTCACGGAGAGCTGATGCTCGTTGGAGAGCGTCGGGAAGCTGTTGTCCCCGGCCGGGAGCGTGGCCGTACATTCCGCCATGGACCAATAGATTACGTCGGCACCCTTGTACACGGTAAGCGTATAGGAAACGGTTGCCGCCGTATAGGTGCCGGTCGCTTCCGAAGCGGCGGTTATGGTCGTCGTGCCGGCTCCGGTAAGGGTAATGACCCCCGACGCGGAAATGGCAGCGACGGCATCATCGGAGGAGGAATAAGTGACGCTTACGCCCGCGTCGTTGGACAGGGAGGGGAAGCTGTTGTCTTCGCCCATCGTCGCTTCGCAGGTGGAGGCGCTCCAGGTAAGGCCGGGGTCCGTCTGTATGGTCTCCGTTTCTTCCTCTTCTTCGTCGATGAGGGTAATCAGGTCTCCTACGCAACTTCCGGACAGAAGAGGAAAGGCGACCAGAATCAAGGTTAAGTACACGTGTTTCATATCGTTCGTTTTTAATTGACTCGATTTAAAGGTAATCAAGGATTCTGCCGCGATCCGCCCGATTCAGCGAACGGGCGGATTTCATCAGCAAACCGGCAAATCCTTTGCATTTTATTGCTTATTTTTGCGAAAGTGAAAAGTGTTTTCCAGGAAGAAAAAGATGAGAACCGCCTGTATCTGCTGATCTGGGCGGGCGTGTTCGTGGTCGGGGCGCTTCTCGTGCTGATCCAGGGCCTGTCGCGGACCGGACATGCGCCGGCCATTGGGGACGTGCTGCAGCCGTGGCTGCGGATCCTGCCGTTCCTGGTCCTGTTCCTGCTGCACAATTATCTCGTGGCGCCGCTGCTGATGCGCCGGCGTACGCCATGGGCCTATGCCGTCGCAACCTGTGTCCTGTTGGCTGCCTTTGCCCTGTTCCTGGTGGCGACCCGCGTCGGGCCCGGCCCGGAGATGCGTCCGCCGGAGATGCCCAGGGGCCTGCCGCCCGGCGGGCCGGGCCCGGGTCCCAGGCCGATGCACCCCGAGATGCTGAAAACGCTTCTCGCCGTGATGATGCTCGCCGCCAATGTCGGCATCAAATATCAGTTCCAGGCGCGGCGTGACGCCGCCCGGGTGCGGGAACTGGAGAAGGAGAACCTGCAGCAGCGGCTGGACGCGCTGCGCTACCAGATCAATCCACACTTCTTCATGAACACGCTCAACAACATCCATGCGCTGGTGGACATCGATCCGGAAACGGCGAAGGAGAGCATCGTGGAGTTGTCCAAGCTGATGCGCCACATCCTCTACGACGCCGGCTCTCCGACCATCCCGCTCAGCCAGGAGCTGGATTTCCTGCGGCACTATGTATCCCTGATGCGGATACGCTATTCCGAGGGGGTGGAGATCTCGCTGGACCTGCCCGAAAACGACGGCGGGGCGCAGGTGCCGCCGCTCGTATTCGCTTCTTTTGTGGAGAACGCCTTCAAGCATGGCGTGAGCTATGAAACGCCGTCGTTCGTCCGGATCGGCGTGGACCTGGACGGAGACCGGATCGCGTTCCGCTGCATCAACAGCCGGCAGGCTCCGCTGCCGCAGGACGGCGGCTCCGGCCTTGGCCAGGAGAACGTCCGCCGCCGGCTGGATCTCCTGTACGGCAGCCACTATACCTTGCAGATCGACGGCAGCGCCGGTACATATGACCTGGAACTGGTCCTTCCCTGCCACCCCGAAACCCCCGCATCATGAAAAAGATCCGTGTCCTCGCCGTCGACGACGAACCCCTAGCCCTCAGGCAGCTGGAAATGTATATCGGCAAAGTCCCTTTCCTGGAGCTGGTGGCAGCCTGCCGCAGCGCCCTGGATGCCCGGCGTGTGCTGGACGAGGCCGATGTCGATGCCCTGTTCCTGGACATCAACATGCCGGACATCTCCGGAATGGACTTCGTGCGCGCCCTGCAGGACCCCCCGCTGGTCGTTTTCACCACGGCTTATTCGGAATATGCCGTGGAGGGGTTCCGCGTCGATGCCGTGGACTACCTGCTCAAGCCCTTCTCCCTGGCGGAGTTCATCGCGGCGGCAGAGCGCGTGCGGCAGCGCCTGGAAGCGAGACCGGCGGCCCATGCGCCGCTGGACCTCCACACGCAGGACGATTCCGTCTTCTTCCATGCCGACGCTCGGACAGTGCGCGTGCGCCTGTCCGACATCCGCTATATCGAGGGCATGCGGGAATACGTAAAAGTGTGGTACGCCGGCGCCGCCGTGCCGCTGCTCGTGCTGGCGCGGCTCAAAGCCGTGCTGGACAAGCTGCCGGCGGGGCGCTTCATGCGCGTGCACCGCTCCTATATCGTGAATCTGTCGCGTATCGCCGAAGTCGACCGGGACGGCATCATCCTCGACGACAATACAATGATTCCTGTCGGCGATCTGTACCGGCAGGAATTCAAAGAGTATCTTTCCAGGACCAGCCTGGGTTGACGGCCGTCTACCATCCCGGTCCCCGGCCGCCCATGCCGCCGGGCCCGCCCATCATGCCGCCGCCCATGCCGCTGCTGTAGGCGGAGACGGTGATCTGGCTGCCCCCCGCGACGGTGGCGCCTTCATTGGCCATGCCGCCGAAGAACGGGGTGCCGCCGGAGACGGTCACGCCGCCCAGCAGGGCCGGTTCGCCCGCGGTGGAAACCACCATCCCGTTGGCGCCGGCGGACGGGGTCTTGAAGGCGAAGACCAGCTTGCCGTCGGAATAAAGGGCATACCAGGTGTCACGGTTCCAGCTTGCGGAATAGCAGGCCTGGGACTGATAGGCGCCGCGCTCCAGGCCGCCGATCGACACGAGGGTGCCGCCGATGACGTAGAGGGTGTGGCCGTCTTCGGTGTTGGCGTCGATGCCGACTTCCGCGCCGCCGGCGCTGGAGGCGTACACGATGCCGCCCTGGATGTAGCAGTCGCCGTTGGCGTCGAGACCGTCGTTGCCCGTGGACAGGGCGCAGACGCGGCCCCCGCCGACGATCAGGTTGCCTCCGGCGTTGATGGCGTCGTCGGACGAGGTGGCGTAGACGGTGCCGCCGGTGATGACCATATCGGCCTTGGCCTCAATGGCTTCGTGGTTCTTGGCGGACACGGTGACGGTGCCGCCCGTGATGACGAGCTTGCCGTCGAACTTGATGCCCTTGGCGGACTTGGAGTTGTCGCTCGCGCCGCTGGCGCTGGTCTTGTAATTGCTGCCGGTGACGGCGATGTCGATCGTGCCGCCCGCGATCAGGCCGGCCAGGTCCCCGCAGACGCCTTTGCCGCCCTGGCCGCTGTTGGTGACGGAAAGTGAGCCGCCGTTCATCACGAATGCCGCGTCGGCCTTGATGCCGGAGGAGGCGGAGATGTCCGTGAGGTCGGAGTCGTCCACCCCGCCGGAGACGGTCAAGGTCGTGGCGCCGCCGTCAAAACGGGCCGTGCCGTCGGTGGAGATGGCCTTTTTGCCTGCCTTGCTGACGGTGATGTCCAGCTTGCCGCCGCCGATCAGCACGGCGTCCTTGCCGCGCAGGCCGTGGCCGCCGGTGGAGTTGATGCTGATCGTGGGATCGCCCAGGATGCGGACGTAGTCGTCGGAGGTGATGCCGGCCTTGCCCGTGGCGGTCACGGCCAGGGAGCCGCTGCCGCTGAAGACGAGCTGCGCCTCGCTGAAGAAGGCGGCTTTCTCGTCTTCATCTTCGGGTGTTGCGGTGTACTTCTCGCCGTCGGCAAGTTTGTTGGTCCCCTGCAGGACCACGAACGTGCGCTTCTTGTTCTGGTTGTTGATGGCGGCGCCGTTCGGGTTCGTCAGGTCGAGGCCGTTGAGCACGATGGCCTGCTTCTTTTCGCCGTAGATCTTGAAAAAGCCGTCCGAAGCGGTGCCGGAGAGCTCATAACGGATCTTTTCAGAGCCGGTATTGTTGACGGTCACGCAGTTGCCGCTGACCGTCACGATGCCGTTTTCATCGCCCGTCACGGTTGCGCCGGAGGCGGCGAACACGACGGAGATCGTACGGTCGAAAGAGGTGTTGTCAATGGCATCCTCTTCGTCCTCCAGGACAAAGGGATCCTCGATGGTGGTGTCCGGAGTCACCGGATCGACGGGGGTGTCGGTATAGGCACCGGGCGTGTCTTCCCCGGTCCAGTCGAATTCGAACCAGTCGTCGCAGCTGCAGACGAGCAGCAGCGGAATCAAAAATAGAAAAGCCGATCTTTTCATTACAAAACGGTTTTAGTCACGGTCCCCTTAAAAGGCAAAAGGCTTGCCAAAACAAGCGTTCCGGTCGGAAACACATGCCTGCAGGACCGCCTATCCCCATAAATGGGGATGTTTTTTGAAAAAAATTTCACAAAAAATGGGGATTGACCGCGCCGGAAAGCTGCGGTATTTTTGCAGGTCAAAAAAATGGATAAGTGATGATCAGAAGGGTATTATCCTCTCTTGCCGGCCTGCTGGCGGTGGTTTCCCTGTCCGCCCAGACCCTGCCGCAGGAGCCCCGCCTCACGGTGGGCGGCTACGGAGAAGCGGCTTTCTCCGCCAATTTCTACAGCGACAATGTCTACCGTTATTCTTCGGCGGCCTCGCATGCCGGCGAGCGCCACAGCCGCGTGGACATCCCCCACGCGGTGATCTATCTGGGCTATGATTTCGGCCACGGCTGGACGATGCAGACGGAGATCGAATTCGAGCATACCGGCACCGGCGCGGCCGTCGAGAAGGAGTTCGAGGAGGCCGGCGAATGGGAGACCGAGATCGAGAAGGGCGGCGAAGTGGAGCTCGAGCAGTTCTGGATCCAGAAATCCTTCTCCCCCGCGCTGAACCTGCGGATGGGTCACATCGTCGTGCCCGTGGGGGCGCTGAACAACGCCCACGAGCCGCTCAACTATTTCACCGTGTACCGCTCCGAGGGTGAATACAACATCCTCCCCTCCACCTGGCATGACACGGGCGTGAGCCTGTGGGGCCGGGCCGGCGCCTGGCGCTATGAGGTGCAGGTGATCGCCGGCCTGGACGCATACATGTTCAACACGGAGAACTTCGTCAAATACGGCGCCGGCTCGCCCTATGAGTTCAAGGTGGCCAATCAGCTGGGTTTCGCCGGCCGCATCGACAATTATTCCATCAAGAATCTGCGCCTGTCGCTGAGCGGCTTCTACGGCCGCGCAATGGACAATTCCTACCCCTACGAGGCGATTGCGGAGACGTCCCGCTACTACGGCGTCAAGGGCCGCACGGCCATCGGCGCCTTCGACTTCGAATACAAAGGACGGCGTTTCGTCGCCCGGGGCAATGCCGACTACGGCTATGTCGGCGACGCCGGCACGATCAGCTACATGAAGCGCAACCGCTCCGCCAACAACTCCCCCTACAAGAAGTCCGACGTGGGCCGGGGCGCCATGGCGTTCGGCGCGGAGGCGGGCTACGACGTCATGCCCTGGCTGAGCCGCCGCGCCGGTGACAAGAAGCTGTTCGTCTTCGGCCGCTACGAATACTACAATTCCTACATCCCGGACGAGGGCTCCGTGCGCGCCGACTGGACGCAGAAGCACCGCATCGCCGTGGGCCTGAATTACTTGCCCGTCCCGGAAATCGCCATCAAGGCCGAGTACTCGCACCGCTTCCTGCCGGCGGCCTACAACCCGGAGCCGTCCGTGAGCCTGGGCATCTGCTACATGGCGTTCTTCAGAAAATGACCAAAAACAGATAAACGATTATGAAGAAAGTATTTAAGTTCATCCTGACGGCCGCGCTCGGCGCGCTCGCCATGTCCTGCGAAGGAAACAAGATCAACACCGGCCTGACCGCTGAAGAAAAGGCCATGAAGGCCGCCGTCGAGGAGTATGTCCCCGGCGTCGTCTATGATATTTACGGCAAGCTGGCCGACGAGACCGCGAACCTCTACAACCAGCTTGCCGCCATGAAGGGCGCCGCGAGCGTCAGCAGCGCCCAGGTCAACGCAGCCTGCGCCACGTTCCTGAACGCCCGCAGCTGGTGGGAGAAGAGCGAAGCCTTCCTGTTCGGCGCCGCCACCAACTACGGCATCGACCCGCATATCGACTCCTGGCCGCTGGACCTGGACGCACTTGCCAACGCCCTGACCAACGCCGGCGCCATCGCCGCGCTGGACCGTGACGGCGCCGCCGCCACGGGCTATGTGGGCGCTTCCGCCCTCGGCTTCCACGGCATCGAGTTCATCCTGTTCCGGGACGGTGCCGCCCGCGACGCCTCCTGCTTCAGCGCGGCCTTCAGCGACGAGGCCCTCGGCGTGGACGGCAAGACGGAGCTGATCTTCGCGACGGCCGTCGCGGAGGACCTGCGCAACTACTGCTTCGAGCTGCAGGCGGCATGGGATCCTGACTGTCCGGCCGACCGCGTGGCGCTGGTGGAGGACGAGCTGGAGCTCAACACCGTGATGGACAGCGGATTGACCTTCGGTGAGAACCTGCTCGGCGCGGGCGAGGCTGGCAGCACCTACCGGACCTGGCAGTACGCCGTGTCCAACATCCTCGTGGCCGGCTGCTCCAACATCTGCAACGAGGTGGCCAACACCAAGATCGGCACGGCCTACTACGCCGCCGCGGACGACGCCGAGGCCCAGGACTACATCGAGTCCCCGTATTCCAAGAAATCCTACGTGGACTTCAAGGACAACATCCTCTCCATCCAGTACAGCCTGTACGGCAGCAACGGGGCGACCGTCGCGAGCCGGACCAGCCTGATGTCCTTCCTCAAGGAGCACGGCTATGCGAAGGCGGCCGAGCTGGAGAACGCCCTCAAGGCGGCGGTCGCGTCGCTGGACGCCTGCATCAATTCGGGCGTCGCTTTCGTGGACGACAAGAAGGCGGCCGTCGCCGGGACCGCCATCGAGAAGATCAATGCCCTGGACGAGCTGCTCAACGATGCGGCGGACTGGGCGGCAAAACTGTAAACATATGAAGAACAGGTATTTATTATTTGCGGGTGCGTGCCTGCTGGCTGTCCTGCTCCCGGGTTGCGAGCTGGATAAATATCCAACGGAAATGAAGGGTAAGGCCGGGTCCGACGCCAAGTACGTCGGCCAGGCGGTCGGCAACTTCTCCGCCGAGGAGTGGTATCCCGGCGGGCAGCTGGGCACCACGCTCAACATCACGGAAGGCTGCTATGAGGATGAGACCCCCGCCGTCACGGCGCAGGGCCTCACCCGCGCCTTCAACCATGGCGAGATGTTCTTCGAGCGCAACTTCACGCTCAGCACCGCGCCTTTCAAGGGCCTGGGGCCCGCTTCGGTGCGCAAGTCCTGCCTGGACTGCCACCCGGGCTACGGCCACGGCCACTGGCAGCCTGCCTACATCGCCAACGGTGCCGCAGCCTGGAGCAACGGCTACCTGCTCGTGGTCTATTATGCCAACGAGCCGGGCAGCAACGACGGCGGCTACGTGGCGGAAGTCACGGGCATGCCCCAGACGATGGCGGCGGAGCCCTTCCTGCCCCCGATCGACGAGAAGGGCATCCACCTGACTTGGAACAAGGTCCCGGCGATGGAGAGCGGCCTGCCCCTGAAGTTCGCCGACGGGGAGGCGTACGAGCTCATCTACCCCGAGCTGACCATCGATTACGACGCCTTCAACACGGATCCCAACCCGTATGACACCGCAAAGGAGAAAGGGCTCACGCTGGGCTTCCGCCTGGAGAGCACCATCGGCATCACGGGCTCGGGCCTGATCGACGCCATCCCGGACGAGGCCATCCGCGAGCAGTATCGCGCGGAGGCGCCCTACGTGGAGCTGAACCCGGCCTTTTGGGACAAGGCGGCGAACGATTTCGCGGCCACCGCCTTCTACGGCAACTATCAGCCGGGCAGCTATGGCGACGGCTACCTTGCGGACGGCACGTTCGTGGCCCGCGGCAGCTACAAGCCCGTCAAGCGCTTCACCTATGCGATGACCCGCGGCACGCTGCAGGACGGCGCCGGCGCCAACGCCATCTGGAACATCACCAACGTGTCCCGTCCGGACCGCGCCTTCCTGTACACCACGAACGCCTGGGCGAAGAAGATGTCCGAGACGCCCTCGGTGCTTGCGGCGATCCGCGCCGCCGGGGCGGATTCCCCGTATTACGTGGATGTGGACGGCGACGGCACGGTGACGGACGCCGAACTCTCCGAGGCGGTGTACGAACTGCTCCGTCCCGGCACCAACCAATACGACAACGCCTACCACAATTTCTCCCCGGAGATGGGCGCCGACGACTTCTACGACTTCATGGTCTGGCACCGCGGCCTCGCCATTCCGCGGGCCCGCGACCTCAACGACGAGAACGTGCAGCGGGGCAAGAAGCTCTTCAAGGAAATGGGCTGCGCCGCCTGCCACAAGCCGTCCTGGAAGACGGGAAGCGACAACTACTGGAGCCCGGCGATGAACGAAAACAAGCCCCTGCCGCGCTATGCCGACCAGACCATCTGGCCGTACTCCGACTTCATCCAGCACCGCCTGTACATGAAGAACGACATCCACGGCACCTGGTGCCGCACGACCCCGCTGTGGGGCCGCGGCCTGCACACCATGAACACCGGCCGCGGCGACCGCCTGCACGACTGCCGCGCGCGCAATGTCATCGAGGCCATCATGTGGCACGGTTATAGCAAGGAAAGCGACGCCTACGAGTCTGTGGAAAAGTTCTATAAGCTGCCCAAAGAAGACCGCAACGCGGTCGTCAAATTCATAGAATCCATTTGATGAACAGACAGAAGACCCTGAAAAAAATCACCTACCTGACCTTCGCCGTCCTCATCGTCTCGATGGTGGCGGCGACGGTCCTGGAAAAGATCCACGGTACCGAATCCGCCCTCCGCTGGGTGTACCACAATCCCGTATTCATCGTCCTGTGGGGCGTCGTGGCCGTAGCCGGCATGTGGCTGCTGCTGAAGCGCGTCGACTGGCGCCGGCAGCCCTGCTCGGTGCTGCTGCACGTGGCCCTGGTGCTCATCCTCGCCGGTGCGCTCGTCACGCACCTGTGGGGCTTGGGCGGCATGATCCACCTGCGGGAGGGCGAGCCGACGGCAGCGTTCGAACTGGATGACGAGTCCCCCGCCACGCTGCCTTTCAGCATCCGGCTGGAGAAGTTCGCCATCGAGTATGATCCGGATTCCAAGACCCCGTCCGACTACCGTTCGGACATCACCTTCCTGCCGGAGGACAGGGCGGTGACCATCTCGATGAACCACATCGCGAAATACCGGGGCTACCGCTTCTACCAGGCCGACTACGACGAGGACGGGCTGGGCAGCATCCTGGCCGTCAGCCGCGACCCGGTGGGCGTCGGGATCACGTACACGGGGTATCTTCTGCTGCTTGTCTCGATGATCGGCTATTTCTTCCAGAAGGACAGCCTCTACCGCAGTGCGCGGCAGGCGATCCGCCGGCGCCGCCCGGACGGGCGGAAGCGGCACGTGGTCCCGGTCGTGCTCGGCGTGGCCGGCTGCGCCCTGCTGCTCCTGTGGTGGCTGGATGCCTTCCCGAAGGGTCCCCTGATGCCCGTGCTGCGTTCTCCCCTGCTGTTCATGCACATGATCCCGATCATGGTCAGCTATGCGCTGTTCGCGCTGCTGGCGCTGCTGGGCGTGGCGGGGCTGCTGGTGAAGGAGGAGGCCTCGGAGCGCCTGCACAACACCGGCCTCGTCATCCTGTACCCGGCGGTGTTCCTGCTGACCTTCGGCACCTTCCTGGGCGCCGTCTGGGCCAACATTTCCTGGGGCAACTACTGGGCCTGGGATCCCAAGGAGACCTGGGCGCTGGTGACGCTGCTGGTGTATTCCCTGCCGCTGCACGGCAGGGCCATCCCGGCGTTCGACAGGCCCCGCGTCTTCCACCTGTTCATGATCATCGCCATCCTGTGCGTGCTCGTGACTTACTTTGGGGTCAACATGCTGCTGGGGGGCATGCATAGTTACGCTTGACGCGTCAGGCCCGGAACCGAAAATGAAGTGATTTGGCGCCGACCCGGCTTTCAAAACCAGGGTCGGCGCCATTTTTAGCCCTTTCCGGCTCCGAGCCGACGACATATTTAATTTAAAACAGCAGGAGGGCGGACTTTGGCATGTCTCGTCCGCCAGTCCCGGTGTCATTGAAGACAGGTCTCCAGCAAATCGGCCACTGGTGCATTCTGTGTGGCGACCTCCCCCCCGAAAACGGTCCATTTGGGCTGAAAACTCCGACAGGTCGCCACACAGAACGCGCAGAACGCACTTTTTCTGGCGACCTGTGCGAGGGAGCCGTCGGCGATGCTTAGCGAATAACCCGGCCGCACATCAATGGACAAAAGGGGAAGCGGCATAGAAGCATTAATTGGCATGTGTATCAGGCGAATCCTCTCTTTTAAAAGACACTCCTCTCCAATATAGACAATCGTCTACGATTCGGATGTACTCGTCCTGCACATGGTACCGTTCAAAAAAAGCATCAGTAAGGCACCCCATACGGATCGTAATCTGGTTCTTTCCTTGCTCAAGAGGACACATGATCAAAGGCGGAACGGTCACAATTCCCTGAAATGTAAAACCGTGCGGGTGTTCCTTAACCACGTTGTTGAAGTCCGGGGTGAATCCAAAATAGATTCTTTAAACATGAGATTGATAACATCCGAGCTCCATCTATCGAAAGCCTTGCCGTCTACATCATAAAATCCCCACGTCTCACCAACCTCCTGCCATTCATATTCAGTCGCTAAACCCTCGGAAGAATCCCTAACAACAAGTTTCCTTCCCGTCGGATCCATCAGGTTCACCGGATTCCCCGCACAGTATGTCAAAGGCCCTATCCCGTAGTACTTCTCGGCCATGGGATCCACACTCAGCCACGTGGCGGTCCCGGGGCTGTAGAGGCGCGCGCCGAAGTCCAGGTAGGGGGCTCCGGGGGCGGCGCCCGTGCCGGCGAGATCCGTCAGGGCAGTGCTGTTGTGGGTCATCGTGGTTATTAATTGGTTCGTGTAAAAATACGTAATTCACAGTTAAATCCCAAGAGGGCAGGACCTTTTGGCTTCTTTCGTCCGCCGGTCCCAGTGTCATTGAAGACAGGTCTCCAGCAAATCGGCCACTGGTGCATTCTGTGTGGCGACCTCCCCCCGAAAACGGTCCATTTGGGCTGAAAACCCCGACAGGTCGCCACACAGAACGCGCAGAACGCACTTTTTCTGGCGACCTGTCCCGGCTCGATGCGCGCCCCGCGGAGCAAGGCTCCGGATCCTGACCGGGAATCCCGAAAAGTTATCAACAATCAAACACCCGGCCTGCCAAGGTCGGGTGTTTTTGCGTATATTTGTGTGGCCATGTCCTTCGTACACCTGCACGTCCATACCCAGTATTCCATCCTCGACGGAATGAGCGACATCGAGAAGCTCTTCCGCCGCGCGGAGGAGTTGGGGATGCCCGGCCTGGCGATCACGGACCACGGCAACATGTACGGCGTCAAGGATTTCGCCGACGTGGCGAAGAAGCACCCGGACGTCAAGCCGGTCTTCGGCTGCGAGATCTACGTCACGCAGCACTACGACCACCGTCTCAAGGACAACGAGCACAAGAAATACTACCACCTCATCCTCCTGGCGAAGAATTACACGGGGTACAGGAACCTCATGAAGATCGTGTCCACCGGGCACATCGAGGGCATGTACTACAAGCCCCGCGTGAGCCACGAGGTGCTGGAGCAGTACCACGAGGGGCTGATCTGCTGCTCCGCCTGCATGGCGGGCGAGATCCCGCGCGGCATCCTCGCGGGGGACGCTGCCGGCGTGGACAAGGCCATCGAATGGCACAAGCGCGTGTTCGGCGAAGATTATTATCTCGAAGTGATGCTCCACAAGACGGAGGTGCCCGGGATGTCGCTGGACCTCTATGAGCAGCAGAAGGAGTACACGACGCGGATCTTCGAGCTCGCGCAGAAGCACGGCGTCAAGGTCGTTGCCACCAACGACGTCCATTTCATCCGAAAGGAGGACGGTCCGGCGCACGACCGCCTGATCTGCCTGACGACCAACGCCGCCGTGGACGACCCCAAGCGCCTGCGCTACACGCAGCAGGAGTACCTCAAGAGCGAGGACGAGATGGCGGCGCTGTTCCCGGACCATCCGGAGGCTCTCGCCAACACGCTGGAGGTCCTGGACAAGGTGGAGCGCTACGAGATCGACCGCGGCCACGTCCTGCCGAAATTCGAGCTTCCGGAGGATTTCCTGGCGGACATCGACACCCACCTGCAGAAGTACGCCGACATCATCGAAAACGGCAAATACGACGTCTCGAAGGACAAGGACGGCCAGGAGGTCCGGAACTACCGCGGAGACGAATTCTGCCGCTCCGTAGCCTATCTGTGCCACCTTACTTACGAGGGCGCGCGGCGGCGCTACGGCGAGACGCTCAACGAGGAGCAGCAGACGCGCCTGCACTTCGAGCTGATGACCATTTCCTACATGGGTTTCCCGGACTACTTCCTCATCGTCCAGGATTTCATCAACTGGGGGCGGCGTCACGGCGTGTCCGTGGGCCCGGGGCGCGGCTCCGCCGCCGGATCCTGCGTGTCCTACTGCCTCGGCATCACCAACCTGGACCCGATCCGCTACGACCTCCTGTTCGAGCGTTTCCTCAACCCGGAGCGCATCTCCATGCCGGATATCGACGTGGACTTCGACGACGAGGGCCGCTACCGCGTGATCCAGTACGTGCAGGACAAATACGGCGCCGACCACATCTCGCACGTCATCACCTTCGGCACGATGGCGGCGAAGCTCGCCGTCAAGGACGTGGCGCGCATCTCCAACCTCTCCATCCCGGAGTCGAACCGCCTCACCAAGATGATCCCGGACCGCCCCATCGTGGTCCGCGAGGGCGGCGAGGAGAAGGAATACAAGCCCACGCTGGCCAACAGCGTCAAGTACATCAAGGAGCTCAAGCACGAATACGAGGAGGGCGAACCGCTGGTGCGCGAAGTGCTCGACTACGCTCTCCAGCTGGAGGGTTGCATCCGCCAGACGGGCATCCACGCCTGCGCCATGATCATCGGCCGCGGCAACCTCACGGACTACATCCCCATCACGATGGGCACGGACAAGGCCACCGGGCAGGAAGTCTGGGTGAGCCAGTACGAAGGCACCAAGATCGAGGACGTGGGCATGCTGAAGATGGATTTCCTGGGCCTGAAGACGCTGTCCATCATCGACCGGGCGCTCGCCCTGGTGAAGAAGCGCTTCGGCAAGGACATCGACATCGAGAAGATCCCGATCGACGACCCGGAGGTCTTCGCGCTCTACGCCCGTGGCGACACCAAGAGCATCTTCCAGTTCGAATCCGGCGGCATGAAGGAGTGGCTGATCCGCCTGCACCCCGAGCGCTTCGAGGACCTCATCGCCATGAACGCCCTCTATCGCCCGGGCCCGATGGACTACATCCCGGACTTCGTGGCCGGCAAGAACGACCCGTCCAAGATCCACTACGACCTCCCCGAGATGGAGGACCTGCTGAAGGAGACCTACGGCGTGACCGTGTACCAGGAGCAGGTCATGCGCCTGTCCCAGAAGCTCGCGGGCTTCTCCAAGGGCAAGGCGGACAAGCTCCGCAAGGCCATGGGCAAGAAGCAGAAGTCGGTGCTCGACTCGCTCAAGGAGTCCTTCATGTCCGGGGCCATCGCCAACGGGCATCCGGAGGCCGTCCTCGCGAAGATCTGGTCCGACTGGGAGGCTTTCGCGAAGTACGCCTTCAACAAGTCGCACGCCACCTGCTACGCCTGGGTGAGCTACCAGACGGCCTGGATCAAGGCCCATTATCCGTCGGAATTCCAGGCCTCCAACCTCACGCAGAACATCTCCGACATGGACGAGCTGAAGGAGATCATGGCGGACTGCCGCAAGGGCGGCATCAAGGTCCTGAGCCCCGATGTCAACGAGTCCGACGCGCAGTTCTCCGTCAACAGGAACGGGGACATCCGCTACGGCCTGGGCGGCCTCAAGGGCTTCGGGGACAACGTCGTGCAGGCCATCATCCGGGAGCGTGAGTCGAACGGGGCCTTCGCGGACCTGTTCGACTTCGTGGAACGGATGGCCGAGATGCTCAACCGCCGCAGCGTCGAGACGCTGGTGTACTCTGGCGCCCTGGATTCCTTCGGCTACAAGCGTACGCAGTATTTCCTGCCCTGCAAGAACGGGGAGCTGTTCATCGACGAACTCGTCAAATACGCCAACCTCTACCGCAACGACCAGCTGGACACGGCCAATTCCCTCTTCGGCGAAGTCGAGGAGCTCAAGCCCGTGCGGCCGGAAGTGCCCACCAGCAGCGCCGAGGAGGACATCCTCGCCCTGCTCCAGCAGGAGAAGGAGTTCGTGGGGATGTACCTGTCGTCGCACCCGCTGGACCGCTACCGCTTCGAGATCGAGACCTTCACCGACCGGCCGCTGTCCGGCCTGCAGGCCCTGATCGACGAGTGCGAGGCGGCGGACAAGGCCGGCAAGGCCGCCGTCGCGGGCATCGTCACGGACGTCAAGACCATGACGACGCGCACCGGCACGCCCGGCGCCCGCGTGACGATGGAAGACTACAGCGGGACCTTCGAATTCGCCCTCTTCGGCAAGGACTACCAGGCCTGGCTGCCCTTCATGCAGCTGCACGCGCAGCTCTTCATCGAGGGGGAGATTTCCGCCCGCTACTTCCTCAAGCCCGAGGAGCGCGCCCAGGGCAAGAAGGCGCCCTACTCATTCAAGATCAAGAAAATCTCGCTGCTCGGCAATCTCAACGGAGACCTGCTCACCGGCTTCAACATCGTGCTCGAATCCGACCGGCTCAGCCCGGACTTCCGCACCCGGCTGGTCAAGATCCTCAAGGCCCACAAGGGCGGCACGCCGCTGTCCATCCTGCTGCATGACCGCGCCACGGGCTACACCCTCGACTTCCATTCCAAGAAGTACGCGGTCACCGTCTGCGAACCCTTCATCTCCGCCCTCCAGCAGCTGGGCGTGGCGTACACCGTGTCCAGGAAGTAGATCCTTCGCTTCGCTCAGGATGACAAAACGGAGAGGATGAAAAAAACACCCGGCCTGCAAAGGTCGGGTGCTTTTTTGAAAACTTTTCGGGATTCCCGGTCATGCCGGGAATGACGCTGCTCTTTTCGAGCCGGGAACGACACTACTTCTTCGAAGTCTTCGCAGCGGCGTTCTTGCGGGTACGCATTTCGGCGTCGAACATGATCGGGGTGCCGATCATGATGGAGGCGTAGGTACCGATGAGGACACCGAGGCAGAGGGCGACGGACAGGCCGCGGATGGACTCACCGCCGAAGATCGCGATGGCGAGCATCGGGAGGAGGGTCGAGACCGAGGTGTTGACCGTACGGGTGAGGGTCGCGTTGAGGGACTTGTTGACCGTAGCCTTGAAGTCGTCGCTCGGGTGGAGCGCGAGGTTCTCACGGATACGGTCGAAGATCACCACGTTGTCGTTGATGGCGTAACCGATGATCGTCAGGATGGCGGCGATGAAGGTCTGGTCCACGTCCAGGTTGAACGGCAGGATGCCGCTGAACAGGGAGAAGAAGCCGATGATGATGATCGCGGTGTGCGCCAGGGAGACGACGCCGCCGAGACCCCAGTTCCAGCCCTTGAACCGCATCGCGATGTAGGCGAAGATGACGATGAGGGCGAGGATGATGGAGATGATGGCGTTGCGCTTGATGTCGTTGGCGATGGACGCGCCCACCTTGTCGGAGGAGATGATACCGTTCGGGTTCTCCAGCGTGGAGGTGAAGTCGGCGAGGTCCACGGGCTCGGAGTAGAAGTCCTTCAGGGACTCGTACAGCATGCCTTCGATCTCGGCGTCGACCGTGGCGGACTCATCCTGGAACTTGTAGGAGGTCGTGATCTTCATCTGGCTGTCGCCACCGAACTGCTTGACCTCGACGGAGGACTCGGGATCGGCCAGGTTGAAGGTCCTGTTCACGGCGGAACGGATCTCCTCGGCGGTCACGGGCTTGTCGAAGCGGACCACGTAGGTGCGGCCGCCAGTGAAGTCGACACCGTAGGTGAAGCCCTTGATGAACATGGAGCCGAGGGCGATCACGATGAGGGCGCCGGAGATGATGTAGGACCACTTGCGAGCACCCAGGAAGTCGACGTGCGTGTTCTTCAGGAAGTCCTTCGTCAGCTTGTTCTCGAAGGTGATGTTCTTGCCGCGCTTGATGCGGCCTTCGAAGATCAGGCGGGTGACGAAGATGGCGGTGAGCATCGAGGTGATGATACCGATGATGAGCGTGGTGGCGAAGCCCTTGATCGGACCGGAGCCGAAGAAGAAGAGCACCAGACCCGTCAGGAGGGTGGTCACCTGGCCGTCGATGATGGCGGAGTAGGCGTTCTTGTAGCCGTCGGCGACGGCCTTGCTCAGGCCCTTGCCTGCCTTGAGCTCTTCCTTGATGCGCTCATAGATGATCACGTTGGCGTCCACGGCCATACCCAGCGTCAGGACGAGACCGGCGATACCCGGCAGCGTCAGGACGGCGCCGAAGGCGGACAGGGTGCCGAAGAGCAGCACGACGTTGGACAGCAGCGCGATGTCAGCGGCCACACCCGCTCCCTGGTAGAAGAAGAGCATGTAGATGAGGACGAGGCAGAACGCGATCAGGAAGGAGATGAGACCGGCGCGGATGGACTCGGCACCGAGGGACGGACCGACGACCTGCTCCTGGACGATCGTAGCCGGGGCGGGAAGCTTACCGGACTTGAGGACGTTGGTAAGGTCGGTGGCCTCCTCGATGGAGAAGTTGCCGGTGATGGAGGAGGAACCTCCGGTGATCTCGGTCTGGACGGTCGGGTAGGAATAGACCGTGCCGTCGAGCACGATGGCGACCTGGCGGCCGATGTTCTCCTTGGTCAGGCGGGCCCAGGTGTTGGCGCCCTCGGCGTTCATGGTCATGGACACGCCGGGGTTGCCGCCGCGGCGCTGGTCGTAGTCCACGTGGGCGTCGGTCACGACACCGCCGTCAAGCGGAGCCTTGCCGTCGCGGGAAGTGGACTTGATGGCCACGAGCTCATAGATGTTGTCGCTCTGCATGTACTCGGACGGCTGCACGGACCACATCGGACGGAACTCGGCCGGGAAGATGGCCTCAATCTCCGGCATGCGGAGATACTTGTTGACCTGGGCGGTGTCGGCGGCGGCGGCGAAGGCGATGCAGGCGTTGCCGCGCATGCCGGAGGGGCTCAGGATCGCGAAGAGCGGATTGGCCTTGCGGGCGGCCTCGAGGCCGGCGTCGTCGGCGCTCTGGGCCTGGATCTCCTGCGAGACGACATCGTTGGCGGCGGGAGCGGCGGCTTCGGCCGGAGCCTCACCGGCGGAGAGGATCTCCGCGAGGCGGGTGTTGGCCTCGTCGAGGTAGCTGGCCATCTCGTCATAGGTGAAGGTCGGCCAGAACTCGAGGGACGCGGTGCCCTGAAGCAGCTTACGGACACGCTCAGGCTCCTTCACGCCCGGGAGCTCCACGAGGATGCGGCCGGTGTTGCCGAGCTTCTGGATGGACGGCTGCGTGACGCCGAAACGGTCGATACGGTTGCGCAGGACGTTGAAGGAGTTGGCGACGGCGCTCTCGGCTTCGTCCTTGATCACGGACAGGACCTGGTCGTCGGTGGACTCGGGCTTGATGCGGTCGCGCATCTCGTACGTACCGAAGATCTGCGCGAGGCGCATGCCGCCGGAGACCTCCTTCCAGGCGTCACCGAACAGGGTGATGAAGTCGGACTGCGAATTGACGCTGCGCTCCTTGGCGAGCGACAGGGCCTGCAGGAACTGCGGGGACTGGTCGCCGCCGGCGAGGGCGCGCACCAGGTCCTCGAGCTGGACCTGCAGCATGACGTTCATACCGCCCTTGAGGTCGAGTCCGAGGTTGATCTCCTGGTTCTGGACCTGCTTGAATGTATAACCCAAATAAACTTTCTCGCCGGAAATGGAATCTGTGTAACGGCGGGACTCGATCTTCCGGATGGAGTCGAGATAGAAGGCACGGTCTGCCTCGGGGACGGCGGAGAGGTTGACGCTCTGGGCCGCCTGCTCGGCGCGCTGCTGGGCCTTCCTGTTCTGGATGGACGTCACCAGGGTGAACGACAGCTGCCAGAAGCAGGCGATCAAGAGGCAAATCGTGACAAATCTGATAGCACCTTTGCTTTGCATATGTATGGTAAATTAAATATTATTCATAAATTAGCCCGCAAAGTTAGCAATTTTCTTAAAACAAAGAAACTTTACCCGCTGAATTCGTGATTTTTAGCTTTTTGCACCCCGTTTTTCGAAAAGGTTCACCGTCAGGCATTTAAAAAACAACTCCGGGGTTTTTGCCCCGGAGTTGTCATACAATATGCTGATAATCAGCGCTTAGTACTTGATTGCAATAGTAGCGGTGGTGGAAGACGGCAGGACGGGAAGCTTGATAGTCGCCTCCCGGGTCGCGGCGTCATAGGTGCAGGCAAGTGCCTGGCCGCCAAGCGTTGCGGAGGGCTGCCGCATGACCCCGCCCAGGATGATGGACAGGTCACGGTCGGCGCTCATGCCCTTGTAGCTGCCCCGCCTGGCACCGACTGTGACGGTGACGCCGGAACCGGTCGCCGTCTTGCTGATTTCGGTGGTGGCGTAGGCGTCGGGATAAGCCTGGCTGGTGCCGTCGTCCTCATAATGGATATAGCTGCTCTTGCCTGCGCCCGGCGCGATGAAGATGCGCAGGACGTTGCTCGGTGTCTGGAGGTCCTGGATCCCCTCTTCGGCCAGGGGGATGATGGCGCCGGCCTTGACGAACCAGCAGATCTCGCCGATGGTATAGCGCAGGTCGCGGACGCTGCCTCCCTTGACGGTCTGCTTGTGGGCCATGTCGTACCAGTCGTTTCCGACAGGGAACCAGACCCGGCGGCCGGCGGTGCCGGACAGGGAATCAATCGGTTCGCAGACGGTGGCGGCGAGGATGTTGTCACCGAAATAGTACTGCTGCTGATAGGTATAGGCGTTTTCCGCCTCGGGAGACTCATAGTACATCGGCCGGCAGATCGACACGCCCGTGTCGTAGGCCTTGCGGGCCATGTCGTAGATGTACGGGCTCAGGGCATAGCGGAGCTGATCAGCCTCGAGCATGTACTGATAGTGGTCCTCGAAGGCCCAGAAACGGCGCTCGATGATGGCGGAACTGGTGCAGTGGGTCTTGAACAGCGGGGAGAAGACACCATACTGGAGCCAGCGGGTGTACAGTTCCGGATCCGTCGGGATCTGGCCGCGCTGCATGTGGCCGCCCAGGTCGTGGCCCCAATAGCCGTAGCCTACGTTGGAGGCGGTGGCCGTGAAGTATGGCAGGAAGCCGAGCACTTCCCAGCGGATGTGGGTGTCGCCGGAGAAGCCGAGCGGGTAGCGGTGGCTGCCCAGGCCGCCCCAGCGGTGGTAGGTCATCGGGCGCTCGGAGTCCTCCGGAGCGTTGCCGCGGTTGCGGCGGACCTTGTCGTTGAAGAAGGTGTGGTTGAGCCAGAAGGTGTTGCTCAGGCCGGGAACGTAGCGGCTCTCCTTGAACTGCTGCCAGTCAAGCCACCAGAAATCGACGCCCTGCTTCTCGATCGGGTGCAGGACGGAGTTGAAATAAGCGTCCGCCCAGGCGACCTGGTCCATGCGGAACGGGACCGGAGCATGGTAGCCGGCGCGCGCGATGTTGCCGTTGGCCTGCTCCTCGCCTCCCTTGTAGATATAGCCTTCCGGTCCGTCATAATCCCGGGTGCGGGAGAGGTAGTCCGCCACGAAGGCGGGGTAGGCGTCCTCGCGCTGGACGATGCCGGAGGCCGGGTGGAGGTTGAGCGAGGTCTTGAGTTTCATGCTGTGCAGCTCGCCCAGGAAACCTTCTGGGTCATTGATCAGGTCCCGGTTCCAGGAATACCCGGTCCAGCCCGTGTTCTGACCGGTCTCGTCACGGCGCATGCGCCGCGACGTGGTCTGCCAGGTCTGGTGCCAGTCCATGTCGATGATCATCACGTCGATGGGGATCTGCCGCTCGCGGAACTCCCGGCCGAGCGCGATGAATTCCTCGTCGGTATAGGCCCAATAACGGCTCCACCAGTAGCCGAAGACATACTTCGGCGGCATCGGGATCTTGCCGGCGACCTTGGTGAAATCGGCCAGGGCGGCCTTGTAGTCGTGGCCGTAGGCGAACAGGTACAGGTCCTTGACATCGCCTTCCGGGCGGACGGAGACCCATTTCTCCCAGTCGGAGTCGTCGTCGACGAAGATGTGGCGGCTGCTCTCGTCCACGATGGCCCAGCCGTCGCGGGAGAGGATGCCGGTCTCCATCGGGTCGTTGTTGTTGATGTGGTCCGGTCCGGTGCACTGGTCAAGGGTGCGGGCGGTACCCATCAGGTTGCCCGTGTCCTCCTGTCCATAATGCCAGGAAACGGTTTTTCTGCCCAGGCGGAAAGATGCGGAAAGGTTTTCCGCGGAGAAGGCTCCGCCTTTGTAGGTCAGCGTGACGGCGCCTGTCTTGATGACCACGCCGGCACCGCTGCGGGATGCCGTGAATTTCGGCACGGGAAGCCGGCGGTTGACGATGGCGAGGGTCGCGTGGTCTTCGAATGCGCCGTTTGCGGACCATTCCATGCGGATCAGCCGGTCGGTCAATACGGTGAAACGGGCGTTGCCGACCGTGACCACGGCCTGCGGGTCAGCCACCGGATTATCCTTCGCCCGGGTGGTGAGAGCGGCTGCAAGCAGGGCAGCGACAAGGAGTATTTTCTTCATATTTTATAGAATTCTGTTGTCTTGTTTATTTATCTATTTCCGGCCTTCCTGCCATCCGCCCGGCATGCTTCTTTCGGCGACCAGCCTCAGACGGGCAGTCATGTCTTCATCCAGCCCGCAGGCGGAGGCCTCCTTGTCGAAGGGCTCCCCATAGATCATCAGATAATTCACACAGGCTTTCAGGTAGGACCCATAGTCGCTCTGGTGCTTCTGGTCATCGGCGAGAAGCGGGATATCCGGACACAGCCGGCGGGCCAGCGCAAAAGCGCGTCCGATATAGGACACCTTGTCTCCGCAGACAGCGGCCAGAAGTTCCGTCCCCTGGTCGGAGAGCCGGTCGAAGGCCTCCAGGCTGCCGAAGCCGCCACAGTCACCGGCGGGGTAGGACCAGGTGCTTTCCAGGAAGATGACCGCCTCCGGCGAGTATTGCCGCACCCGGCCGGTCAGTTCCTTCGCATCCGCCAGGACGTAAGGGTACCGCGCCGGATCCTGTGCATAGCGGGCGTGCAGCTGGCTTTGGTTCTGCAGGAAGACAAAGTCGAAGGTGTCCCCCGCCGAAGGCCGCTCAATGGCGTTCAGGGTCTCGTCCCGGCGCAGGTGCCTCGCGAAAGTGAAGCCCCCGACATACTGGGCGTTCATTCGGATTTGATGGCCCTGGCTGGCCGCCAGGTCCACAAGCTTCTGGTGGGCCTCCCCGACATAGGTGAAGGAATTGCCGATGCACAGGACCCGTTTCGTATCCTTGACGGGAACGGTGTCATTCCGGACCTGTCCCGCGGCGGGAAGCAGGGAAAGGCAGAGCAGGGCTCCGAATAGTATTTTTCTCATCATTCGCTATTTCTTGTATTCAATCACAAGGGTCTGCATCGGACCGACCTCGGTCCCGTCACTGACGGTGACTCTCTCTCCGGTGATGACATTGGTGCCTTCACCCAGGCCGTCGGAGATCTCGGCGTAAGTGCTCCACGGAATCTTGACGGAGTCTGTCGCAGAAGGGTTGATGAACACGAAGACCGTGTCGTTGTCGTTGTAGCGGAAGAAACCATAGCCGCCCCGGCCGGGAATGAAGTGGAGGGTCTTGCCGTTGTGGATGACGTCGGCGGTCTTGCGCCACTGGAAAAGCTTGCGGCAGTAGTCGTAGAGTTCCTTGCGCAGCCCCTTCTCGATCGGGGTACCGTCAAAATCCACATCGATGGCGGCGCGGCCTTCATCGGTGAACAGGTCATACGGATCACCTTCCCAGCCTCCCGGGAAATCGACGCGCAGCCCCGGATCCCCGGCGCGCAGGTCGGAGGCGGAGAACATCATCTCGTCTCCCGAGAAGATCTGAAGGATGCCGCGGACGGTGGCGAAGAAGGTGACCATCGCCTTGAAACGGGCCGGATCCTTGCCGACGATGTCGCCGATTCGGCGCGTGTCGTGGTTGCTGGTGAAGACCATGATATGGTCCAGGTCATGGTAAAGATAATCCTGGGAGAGAACGTTGTACAACTGGGTGGCGTTGCTGTTGCCGCCGCCGCGACCGCCCTGGGCCTGCTGGCCGCGGCCGTCCTGCGGGGCGCCGAAGACGGCATTGGCCGCATTCATCAGCGGGAAGTCCATCACGGACGGAAGCAGTGAGTTGAAGCCGTCGGAATTCGGGTTGTCCTTCTGCCAATAGGCGATGGACGCCGGCGAGCCGATCCAGCACTCTCCCACGATGTTGAAGGCGGGATACTCGTCGGTGACGGCCTTGCACCATTCGCTCATCGGATATTTCTCGTTGTACGGGTACGTGTCTACCCGGAAACCGTCGAGGTCGGCGTACTCGATCCACCAGATGGCCCATTGCTGGAAGTATTTGAGCAGGAACGGGTTGTCGAGGTTCATGTCCACCATGCCGCGGGTAAACCAACCGCTATCCATCAGCATGGCGTCACGCCGGGAGGCATGCGGGTCGGACAGGGCGCCGAAAGCGTAATTCGAGCCGGTATACTCCGGGAACTGGTGGATCCAGTCCTGGAACGGAAGGTCCTGCGCCCACCAGTGGGTTGTCGTGCCGCTGTGGTTGGTGACGATGTCCATGATGACCTTCAGGTCCTTCTCGTGGGCTTTGGCCACGAACTCCCGGTAGAGTTCGTTGTCGCCGAAGCGCGGGTCGATCTTGTAGTAGTCGGCGGCGGCGTAGCCATGATAAGAACCGCGGCGGTCGTTGTCAAGCAGCAGCGGGGTGTTCCAGATGGCGGTCGCACCGAGGTCGGCGATATAGTCCAGGTGGTCGATCAGGCCCTGGATGTCACCGCCATGGCGGCTGCCGACGCTGCTGCGGTCGGCCGCTTCTTCGGTATTGTCCGTCGAATCGTTGGACGGGTCGCCGTTGGCGAAACGGTCGGGCATGATGAGGTAGATCAGATCTGCGGTGGTGAAACTCGCGCGGTCCGCGGAGCCCTTGCGCCGGGAGGCGATCTCATAGGGATACTTGAAGGATTCGCCGTCCTTCCGGAAGACGATCCAATAAGTCCCGGGCCGGGCGCCGGCGGCGACGTCCACGTCGACGAAGACATAGTTGGGGCTTTCGGCCTTGCTGACTTTTCTGACCTTGACGCCGGAACCCCCTTCGATGGAGATGTCATAGGCGCTGATCTGCGGTCCGTTGATCAGCAGCTGGAGGGGGCACTTCATGCCGGTCCACCAGGAAAGGGGTTCGACATGGGCTACGGCGTCCGGTGCGGCGTCCGGCACCTGTTCCGGCTTGAAAGCCGTGCAGGCGGTGGCCAGGGCGGCGAGCATGCCCGCCAGGAGGATGGAATGGTATTTCATGCGCTTGTTCGGATTATTTCTGAATGGTCGGGAAAATGGTAAGCCGGAGGGTGGTGCTGCCGTACGGGACCAGATCGATGTATTCAATCCCGCCCTCGGCCTCCACCGTTTCGGGCAGCGGCGGGGTATAGCGGTTGTCCTGCAGCGTCCAGCCCTTGACGCCCACGACGGGGACGCGGATCTTGACAGGGACGCCGTCCGGATCGAACGGGAAGCCGGAAGCGCCGGTGCGTTCCGCCTTCAGGCCGCCGAGGCGGTTCTTGACAAGGGCGTAGTTCCATTTGCCGGAGGGGGTCATGCTCCAGTTCTTGAAGTCGGGGTTGGCGGAGACCTTTCCGGCCATGTTGTCGTAGATCACGGGGTCTTCCTTCATGTCGGCGGGGACCGCGAAAGCGTAGACGACGGGACCGCGCTGCACGGAGGTGCCGGCGACGGGGTTGTCCACGATCTCGATTTCCATCGGGAGGTCCACGGAGAAGCTGTCGCCGCTGCGCCAGGCCTTGCTGACGGTCCTGAAGCCGGGTTCTTCTGCCGCGCACCAGCCGGGAATGCGGTAGGTGAAGTCCATTTGGTGGGACTTGGTGGACGGTTTGCCGTCCTCGAAGAAGGAGAACGTAAAGCGGACCTGTTCCTCGAACGGATAGGCGGTCTGCTCTTCGATCCGGACCGAGACGCCGCCGCCGAGGTCGTATTCCACGGAAGACGGGCCGTACAGGGCGGCCACGGGATGCCCCTTCCTGTCGCGCAGCCACATGCGTGCCACGTAGTTCGGCATGTAGCGGTGGAGGTTGCCGATGCAGCATTCCGTCTCGTGGATCGGGCGGTAGGCCATCCAGGTGAGGCCGTGCTTGAAGCCGTTGTGGTTGGAGTTGCCGGTCGCGATGACCTGGTTGGGGCAGGAGAAATACTGCATGCTCCTGAAGTCCTTCGTGATGGCGCCCAGGCCTCCGTTGAAGATGCCCTTCTCGATGCGGTCGGCCCACTGGCCGTCACCGGTGGTCATGAGGTAGTAGCCCATGGTCCACGTGTAGTCGGCGATGTCGCAGGTCTCGTGGCTGGCGAGCGGGTCGTTGCCGGCAAGGGCTTCGGTGGAAGAGTTGATCCCGTCGATCAGCATGTTCGGGCCTTCCATCTTCGCCTCGGCGTGGAGGGCGGCGCGGAGGTACTTCTCATCCCCGGTGTAGGAATAAAGGATGAGTGGGATCTTTAGGAGTTCGTTCATCGTGACCCCGTGCATGTGGAACTCGCTGTCGTCCAGCGCACTCGCCTGGGTCATGTCGGAGGCGTTCTCGTCCCAGGCCTTGACGGCGGCCTCGAGAAGGGCGGGGTTCCGCGTGATGGAATAGGTCCAGAGCATGCCTTCGACGTTGACGACGAAGCGGTTCATGCCCAGTTCGTCGACGGTGTAGGACAGATAGTTCTTCTCGAGCGCTTCCGGGATGCGGGGATCGCCGGTGGCCTCGTAATAGGCCTTGACGGCCCGGAAGAAGACGGCCCACGGCCAGGCCATCGAGCCGGTCTCGGGACCGAGACGGCCTTCCGGTCGGTCTGCGGCGGCGATGCGCTGCTGGCGGGCCCGGCGGGCCTGCTGCTCGGCGGCGCGCTGTTGCGCGCGCGGGTCGGCGGACACCTGGGCGTTGAAATCTTCCGCCGGCGGCCCCTGCCGCTGCTGGCGCTGGGCCTGGGGGTTCTGTCCGCCGCCGGGGCGGCCGCCGTTGCCCTGCCGGGCGTCTTCGGCGGGCGGTTCCCCTTTCTTGAAGGGAAGCGGATGGTCCAGGACGTAGTCGATGTTCTGCTGCCAGACGTCCAGGAAGCGCCTGTCATCCAGCAGGAAGCCCAGGCGGGTCAGGCCGTCGAGGTAATAGGCGGTCTGCTCGAAGCGCCACCAGTCCGCCCCGCGGGATTCGGAGTCCCGCTCGAGCTTGCCGGCCCAGAGGACGGAATTGTACGGATAGGCCATGGCTTCCGGATGCCCGGTCAGGCCCTCCGCCTGGCGCTCCAGGATCTCCTTGAGCCAGCCCTGGGGCTGGATTTTGTCGATCAGGCCCTCGGAGAAGGCGGCATAGGGAGGGGCGGGAATGCCGGAGCCGCATACGGCGGCCATTTCGGGGGTGAACAGGTCCAGGATATAGGTGCCCCGGGCGGGGACGTGGAGCTTGTTGGTCAGGTTGAGGACCTCGCCGGTGACGACATCCCTGCCGGAGGTGAAGCTGCCGATGACGTCGCTGTAGCGGTCCATGGAGATGTCCGCATCGCGGTCGGACCCGTTGAGGACCACCAGCACGGTCTTGTCGTCTTTGATGCGGGCGTAGACATAGCAGTCGCCGTGCTCGCGGACCGGTGCGTACTGGATCAGTTTGCCGCGGCGGACGGCTTCCGAGGTCTTGCGCCACTGCAGGATCTTCTGCATGTAGTCGAACGCCTCGTTCTCTTCGGCGGTGCGGCCCTCACGCGTGAATACGCTGCGGGTGTCGCCCGGGAAACCGCCGGGCATGTCCATGCGGATCGCCCCGTCGCCCTGCTGCTTGGTAGCCTTGAAAAGCAGTTCGGTGCCGTAATAGACCTGCGGGATGCCGCGGGTCGTCAGCAGGAAGGCGATCCCCTGCTTGTAGCGGCGCAGGTCGGTGTCCTCCTTGCGGGAGAAGCGGCCCAGGTCGTGGTTGTCCAGGAATACCAGGATGTTGTCCGTGTCGGCATAAAGCACGTCGTTCGCCAGCGACACGTAGATGTTGAACAGGCCGGTCGCGGCGCCGTCGGCGGAATTGTTCGCGTCGGTAAAGGCATCCCCTGCGAGGAAGACCAGATTGAAATCCATGACGGTCTTCAGGCTGGAATCCCACGCGGGATTGAGCGCGGACCCCTTCTGCCACCAGGCGGGGAAGGCCGATCCGACAGGATACCAGGTCTCGCCCGTGATATTGAAATCCGGATACTCTTCCATCGTTTCCTTGCACCAGCGGGCGCCGAACAGCGGATCCATGTACGGATGGGTATCCTGACGGACGCCGTCGATGCGGGCGTACTCGATCCACCAGATGCAGTTCTGGATCAGGTAATCGGCCACCAGCGGATTGTTCTGGTTGAGGTCCGGCATGCCGGCGTTGAACCAGCCGTCCACGAAGAGTTTTCGCTCGGACGGGGCGGCGTGCGGATCGACGGCCGTCCACTTGTTGTGGCTGGTCCCGACGAACTTGTTGTTGAAATTGAGCCAGTCCCCCGTCGGCAGGTCCTGCATCCACCAGTGGCTGCTGCCGCAATGGTTGAAAATCATGTCCATGACGACCTTCATGCCCCGGGCGTGGGTCCGGTCGACAAAGTCGATGTATTCCTCCATCGTGCCGAAGCGCGGATCGATGTCGTAGTAGTCGGTGATGGCGTAGCCGTGGTAGGAATTGGCGGCGTTCTTCTGGACGGGATTGAGCCAGATGGTGGTCATGCCGAGGTCCTGGATGTAGTCCAGGTGGTCGAGCACGCCCCTGATGTCGCCGCCGTGGCGGCCGCCGGCGCGGCTGCGGTCCGCACGCGCCCCCTCCAGCTCGTTGTTGCCCGGATTGCCGTCGGCGAAGCGGTCCGGGGTGATCAGGTACAGGACGTCGTCCGTCGTGAATCCCTGTGCCCCCGGTTTCCGGCTGCGGGCCTTGAGTTCATAGGGATAGACGGTCTTGCCGTCCGTGCCGGAGAAGGTGATGTCCATCCGGCCGGGCTTTGCCTTCGGGGAGATGTCCAGGTACAGGAACAGATAATTCGGATTCTCCGTCCTGACGACCTCCTTGACGGAGACGCCCGCGTATTTGACAGAGACCTCGTTCCCGGAAACCTGCGGCCCGTGGATGAGGATCTGCAGCGTGGTGTTCTTCATCCCGACCCACCAGAAAGGCGGATCGACGTGCTGGATGTCGGTGCTGTAGCCAAGCATTCCCGGACCCAGAAGAAGGCCCAGGAATGCGATGGCCATGAGGAGTCTTCTTCTCATGCGAACCAAGATACGAAAATTATTTGCTCAAGTCAAGTACATAAACGCCGCGGGCGGGCATGAGGACCTGGGTCGTGACGTCGACGACCTCCCCGGTCACGGCGTCTTTGCCCTTGGTGTAGTCGCCGATGACCTCGGAGAAACGCTGCATGTCGACCAGGCGGACGGTATCGGAGCCGTTCAGCATGACGAGCACGGTGTTCTTGCCGTCCGTGCGGGCATACACGTAGCATTTTGTCTGGTTGTCCGGGGTGTAGTGGATGAGTTTGCCCTCCGTGACCGGCTTGGAATTGCGGCGCCAGTTGAGGAGCTTGCTGGCGAAGTCCCAGCATTCATTCTGGAAGGCGGTGCGGCCGGCGCGGGTGAACGCGGTCACGGTGTCCTCTTTCCAACCGCCGGGGAAATCGTTGCGGTTGTTGCCGCTCATGGCGATCTCGGTGCCATAATAGATTTGCGGGATGCCGCGGGTGGTCAGCAGGAAGGCAAGGCCCTGCTTGAGCTTCCAGGCGGGATCGTCCGCCTTCATGAAGCGGTCGATGTCGTGGTTGTCGAGGAAGGTCAGCACGAAATTGGGATCCGGGAAGAGGAAGTCCTGGGTGATGACTTCGTACATCTTGAACAGACCGGCCTCGGAGCCTTCGCTGGTATTGCTTTCCTTGTTGATCTCGCGCTGGGTGGTGAAGGTCAGGTCGAAGTCCATGACGGTCTTCAGGTGGGAATCGCTGCCGTTGACGGAGGATCCGCGCTGCCACCAGCCGGCGGCGGAGTTGCGCGGGTACCAGCCTTCGCCGACGATGTTGAAGTCGGGGTATTCGGCCTCGATCTCGTCGCACCAGCGGACCATGAAGTCATAATCCGCGTAAGGGTAGGTATCCATGCGGATGCCGTCGATGCGGGCATATTCGATCCACCAGATGCTGTTCTGGATAAGATAAGTCGCCAGATGGCGGTTGCGCTGGTTGAGGTCCGGCATACCGCCCGAGAACCAACCTTCAATCAGGATATCTTTTTCAGTCTGCGGCGCATGGGATCCATGAGGGTCCACTTGTAATGCGTGGTGGTGACCAGGCTGCCCGGCTGGCGGGTGACGCTGTTGCGCAGGGCGTCCTGCTGCTCTTTCGGGAGCGCCCGGAACTCCTCGACGGTGGCCGGGAACGCCGGACCGCCGCCGCGGCGGCCGCCGCCCCCGCCCTGCATCTGTCCGTTCTGGCGGGAGCCGATGGAGGCGGCGTAATCATTCTGGTTGAACCAGTCGTCGTCCGGGATGTCGCTGATCCACCAGTGGCTGCTGCCGGAATGGTTGAATATCATGTCCATGACCACCTTGATGTTGCGGTCGTGGGCAGCGTCGATCAGTTCGCAATATTCCTCGTTGCTTCCCAGCCGCGGGTCGATCATGTAGTAGTCGGAGATCGAGTAGCCGTGGGAGTTGTTCCCGCGGTTGAACTGCACCGGATTGAGCCAGATGGCGGTCACGCCGAGGTCGTCGATATAGTTCAGGTGCTCCCGGATACCCTGGAGGTCTCCGCCGTGACGGCCGCCGCCGCTGCGGTCGACGGTCCAGTTCTCAAGGTTGTCGTTGCCGGGGTTGCCGTTCGAGAAGCGGTCCGGCATAATCAGGTACAGGACATCCTTGGTGGTGAAACCCTGGGCGCCGACCTTCTTGTTGCGGGGCCGGAGCTCGAAGGGCTTCTCCGTTATCTTGCGGCCTTCCTTGAAAGTGAAGGTCATGGTGCCCGGCCGGGCATTGTCGTTGACATTCAGATAGACGAACAGGTAATTGGGATTCTTGAGTTTCACCACTTCCTTGACGGAGACGCCGGCATAGTCCTGCATGGCGAATTCGGTCTTGGCGATATCCTTGCCATAGAACATGACCTGGACTTCGTGGTTTTTCATGCCGACATACCAGAAGGGCGGGTCCATCCGGTCAATGTTGACGCCGAAAGCGCTGACGCACATGTAGATCGTAGCGAGGCAAAAGAGGATTTTTTTCATTTTATCGTGGGTGGGAGGTTTATGCAAGCCAGGCCATGAAGTCGCTGACGCGTGACCGGGCGACGATCATGTCCACTTCGGCGGGCGGGTCCATCAGGACCTTGAGCCGGCCGCCGTAAATGCGTTCGATGCCGTTGATGGCATGGGAGGAGATGATATAATTCCGGGAAATGCGGAAGAAGATCTGCGGGTCCAGTTCTTCGAGGATGGATTCCATCTGTTGGTCGAAGTAATACCGCGTCCCGTCGGATTTGACAATATATTTGCTCTTTCCTTCGACATAGAAGTAGGCGATGTCCAGGGTGTCGATCGGAATGATCTTCTGGCCAAGGCGGACGATGAACCGCCTGCGGTAGCTCTTCTTCTCTCCGGACCGTTCTTCTGAAAACCGTTTCATGGCGGAGACCAGGGCGGAGATGTCATAATTCTCCGTCGAGTTGCGGCAGCGGCTGACGGCGCGCTGCAGGGCATCGTCGTCGAAGGGTTTGAGCAGGTAATCGACACTACCGGCCTCGAAAGCTTTGACGGCATACTTGTCGAAAGCGGTGGTCATGATGACCTTTGACGTGATGCTTTCCTGTTTGAAGATCTCGAAACTGCTGCCGTCCCGAAGTTCGACATCCATGAAGATGATATCTGCCGTATTGCCGGGATCCCGGAGCCAGGCCAGGGTAGCCTTGATCGATTCGGTCACACCGACGACTTCGATGTCCGGGAAGTTGCGCTCCAAAGCCCGTTTCAGGGTCTGCTGGGCGAGGATTTCGTCTTCTACGATTAATGCTTTCATTACAGAAGGGGCAGTTTGACGGTGTAGCTTTGTCCGTTCTCCTCCACGACGATTTCTTTGCCGGCTTCGTCATGATAGCGCTTGCGGATGTAGCGCTGGCCGTTGCCGGTTGAGGGTTGCGAGGAGATCTTCGGGTTGAGGTTGTTGGTCACCTGGACATACTCCCCTTCTATGCTGATCCGGATCAGCAGGGGCGTCTCGGAGGAGATGGCGTTGTGCTTGGTCGCGTTCTCGACCAGCAACTGGAGCGAGCAGGGAATGACAAAATGACAGACACCGTCTTCCGGGACGTCGATTTCCGTCTCGAATCCTTCCGGGAAACGGACTTTCATCAAGTCGACGCATTGCCGCACGAAATGGAGCTCGTCGTTCAGGCTGACGAGCCGTTCATTTTCCGTTTCGATCAGATAGCGGTAGATGGCGGACAGCTTATGGATGAATCGCGATGCTTGCTGCTCCTGTCCGGAAATGACGATGCTGTCCAGCGAGTTGAGGCTGTTGAACAGGAAATGGGGTTCGATCTGCTGCTTGAGCCGTTCATAGCTGTATTGTGCTTCGTGCCTTTTCTTCTTTTCAGCGGAGATGTCCTGCCGTGCCTTGATGGCGTAGGTTGCCATCCAGATGACAGCCAGGAAACTGACCGTGTAGTCGAGGATGATGTTGAGGACGACATTGTTTTCAAAAAAGGTTTCGGAAGACCGGACCATAAACACCATGCGGACCAGCACGATGACGACGAAGGCGACCAGCAGCCAGATCGGCTGCTGGGTGTCGTGCTCCCTGTAGAAACGGGAGCGACGCCAAAGTTTCGAGATCTCCAGCTGGACCACGCCGATGATGCAGGTGGTCAGGAAGGTGCTGATCGCACCGCGGTACAAGACGGATTCCGGGCTGTCTGAAAACAGGGTTGTCCGGACGAAGCTGCCGATGACAAGGCCGAGCCACATGCCGGCAACGTTGACAAGGATGACGGCAATGACCATGAAAGGAATACTCATCCGTTCGCGCAGGGACAGGAACACGGACATCGACATGGTGAGCAGGGTCAATATCAGCTCATTATGGAATCCGATAAGCCGTCCCGCAAGCGCCACGATGGCGTGCAGCAGCGCGAAGATCAAGATGATCAGATAAGCATTCGTTCTGTTCATGGCAGAAAGGATAATGTCCTGGTAAAGATAGCTTTTTTTAAGAAAGGGCGCGAAAGGAATTCGCGCCCTTCCCGTTTTGCGGGGATTTCCCCGCCCCCATAACATTAACTAACCAAAATTATCCAACTTGTTTCTAAACGTAATCAGGATTCTGCACAAGGCCGGGGTTGGCGTCGACGGCACGCTGCGGAAGCGGATACCACTCGTACTTGCGGTCGCGCTTGGCCGGCAGGTCGTAGCCGGGCTCCGTGGCACGGCCGAAGAACCACCACTGGCCCTGGGTGAACTTGTCATAGCGGCGCAGGTCGGTGCGGCGGCGGTGGCCCTCATTGTAGAATTCGATGCCCCACTCGCTCAGCATGCGGTCCATGTCGAAATCTGCGGAGAAGCCGCGCGGAGCCTGGTCCTTGGCACCCACGAGCGGAGTGCCGAGGGTCGGATGGACACCGGCGTTGTTCCAGTCGTCGTCGGAGAAGTAGCGCTTGCGGACTTTGTTGACCCATTCTTTGGCCTCAGCCTTGTTGCCTTCCCGCAGGAGGCACTCGGCATAGGTGTAGTACACCTCGGCGAGACGGAACTCGACCTCGTCGGCTTCGGCGACATTATGTCCGGAGGCCGTCGTGTAGAACGGATATTTCACGGTGCGCAGACCGGAGTTTTCCTCGCCCCAGCGCGGGTTTTCCACGATCTGGACGGGATGGTTGCCCTTGCCCTGGAAGTTGCCGATCTGGTCGACATAGACCTGCGGCTGGCTCTTGCGGTCCTGCTTTGCATCCTGGACGTTTCCGGTGCCGTAGGATTCGCGCATGACGCCTTCCATGAACAGACCGCCCCAGTTGCCTTCGTCGTCGCAGTACGGAGCGACCAGGCGGATGTCACGCGGGTCGAAGCGCTGGTGGACGGCGCCGAGCTTGTCGTTGTACGGCGGGTCGAGGAAGCACTTGGCGAGTTCCGGGTTGTACATCTCCTTGACGACACTGGCCTCGCGGTCGATGGCGCCGGCCTCGTTGTAGATGAGCGCGGGCACGCACTGGTCGTAGAAGTTGTTGCTGTTGTCGAAGGACGGCGTCGCCGTGGTGCAGTCCCATGCACCGTTGATCTGGGTGCAGTTGAAATACTTCGTGAAGGTGTTCGTCATGAACGGGACGTTGCGCTGGTTGGTCGCGTCGCTCTTGTTGTAGCGCTGCTCGAGGGCGAAGGCGAAGATGATCTCCGGGCAGGTGTCGTTGTTGTAGGAGTAGATGTCCTGATACCTGTCGACGATCTGGTAGTTGCCATACTTGCCGTCGATGATGTCCTTGGCCACGGCCTTGGCCTCGGCGAAGCGGGCCGTGCCGGTGAAGATCTCGGCGTTGAGGAGCAGGCGCATCTTCATGACGCGGTTGAACGCCTGGGTGACGCGGTTGACGGAGCCGCCTTTCGGCAGCAGGTTGAGGGTTGCGTCAAGTTCTTCCTCCATCCACTTGCAGACGATCCTGCAGCCTTCCTCGAAGGAAGTGCCGGCGGAAGCACTTTCGGGAATCTCCGTCGTTCCGGGCGTGAGGCACAGCGGAATGGCCCCGCCGAACAGCTCGAAGACATTGTAGTAGCAGTAGACGCGGAAGGTCTTGACCTCTGCGATGTACGCCTGCCGCTTTTCTTCGGTGATGCCGACCGTCTCCAAGTCGATCTTTGCGATATCGTCCAGGAAGATGTTGCACATGCCGATGGCCTCCCAGGACTGGGACCAGATGTCATTGATCATCGTGGCCAGCGGAGTCCAGGTGTGGGTGGAGATGACGAATTTGTATGCGCCGTCCCAGCCGTAGTTGCCGCCGTTCCAGGTACGCCAGGTGACCTGGTCCGCTGAGACGTCCTGCGCATACCAGTACTCTTTGCTGACGGGGATCTGCTCCGCCGCATAGATATTGGCGATGACCTGCTTGATAGCGTCTTCGTTGGTGTAGTAGTTCTCGGCGTCAAGCAGCGTGAAAGGATGCTCTTTCATGTCGAAGCAGCCTGTGATGGCGACCCCGGCAAGCAGGAGAGACAGAAGGATACTTATTTTTTTCATAAGGCTGATTGCTTAAATAAGTTGTACGTTGTTTAGAACTGGGCGGTGACGCCGAGGGTGAACTTCGAAGTGTAAAGGACCGTGGATCCGGCCATGCCGGGGGTCAGTCCGATGGAAGAGACCGTGGACGGGTCGACACCCGTAAACTTGGTCAGGGTCAGCAGGTTGGTCGCCGCCAGATAGACGTAGATCCGCTCGAGGTTGAGCTTGTTCTGCTTGATCTTGAAGTTGCGTCCGAGGGAGACCTTCTCGATCTTGAACCAGTCGCCCTTCTCAAGGAAGAATGAGTTGATGTAGCCGTTGTCGGCCGTCAGGTACGGATACTTCTCATAGGCGCTCTTGAGCAGGTTGTCGGAAGTGACGCCCGGATAACCGTAGGACTGGAGCTGGCCGTTCCAGATGTCCATGCCGGCGAGGCCGCGGCCGTTGATGGTCAGGTCCCAATCCTTATAGTTGACCGTGATGTTGAGGGAGAAGCTGTGCTTCGGCAGGGTGTTGCCGATGATCTTCTTGTCGTCGTCGAGCTGGCCGGTCTTGGAAGCGGTGCTGCCGTCCTTCTTGTAGTGGAGGATCTGGCCGTCCTCGTTGTAGCCGGCATACTCAAAACCGCGGAGGGAGCCGATGCGGGTGCCCCTTTCGAGACGGAAGTAGTACTCGCTGGAGCCCAGGCCGCCGGACTCATACAGGTCCACGTAGGAAGCGGAGAAGAGGTCGTTGCCGAGTTCGCGCAGGAAGGCGTCGCTGTAGGAATACGTTCCGCCGATGCTGTAGCGCCAGTCCTTGCCGATGTTGTCGCGCCAGTTGATGGAGAGCTCGACGCCCCTGTTCTGGGTGGAACCGAGGTTCAGCTTGATCCGGTCGTAGACATACGGCGGCTGCGGCGCGTCGTAGGTGTAGAGCAGGTCCTCGGAACGGCGGTCGAAGTACTCGATGCTACCGGTGAGGCGGCGGTTCAGGAACTCGAAGTCGATACCGTAGTTGTAGACGACGGCTGTTTCCCAGCCGAGGTTCGGGTTGGCGTTCTTGTTGAGCGCATATCCCGGGACCCAGGCCCCGTCCATATAGTAGTTGGTACCCTTGGAAGTATAGGTGGAGAGGGACTCGTAGTCGGAGCCTGCGTTGCGTCCGGTCACACCGTAGGAGACGCGGAGGCGAAGTTCATCCATCCAGCTGCGGGCGCCCTGCATGAACGGCATGTTGGAGATGGTCCAGGCGGCGGAGATGGCCGGGAAATAACCATATTTCTTGTTCTCGCCGAACTGGGAGCTGCCTTCGTAGCGGAGGGAAGCGGTGGCGGTGAGCAGGTTCTTCCAGCTGTAGGTCACACGGCCGAAGACGCCGGCGATCTTGTTGAAGCTCTTGCTGGAGTTCATGTCCGCCTGGCCGTCCGTCAGCGCCGTGCCGTCGCCGATGGAGTACCACAGGAACTGGTCGTACTGGAAGTTGCGGTTGGTCATGGACATGCTCTCGCTGCCGTTGTCCGTGTAGGAATAGCCGGCCACGGCCTTGAGGCTGTGATCACGGGTCGCGAAGTTGTAGTTGATCAGCCACTCGAAGCTCTTGCTCAGGGAATTCCGGCTGCTCAGCGAAGCCTCGCTGTCAAACGTGCTCCACATCGCCATGCGCTGCATGACGGACGGTGTATAGCTGTGGTTGTAGTTGGAGTTGTAGCGGAAGGACGCGTTGGCGTTGGTCGTGAGGAGGTGCTTGTCAGTCTTGATGAGATTGAGTTTCACATCCTGCTGGAACGTGATGCTGGTGGAGTGGCTCTTGTTGGTCGGGAGTTGGTTGTTCTCCACCGCATTGGTCGAGCTCTGCGTGTTCGTCGGCCAGTAGTAGCCGGTCAGCGAGCCCGTCTCGCCGGTCTCGTCGTAGACGGGGATGGTCGGGTTCATGAAGATGGTGCCCGCCAGGGAGCCGCCGTTGCCGTTGGGGGTGACGTTGGCGCGGATGTTGGCGACGGTGCTGGTCTCGATAAAGTCGTTCAGCATCTTCTGGCTCATCTGGAAGCGGGCGCTGTAGCTCTGGGAGTTGTTGTTCTTGTAGAGCTGGTTGCGGTCCGTGTAGTTGAGCGAGAGGTTGTAGCTGCTCTTCGCAGTGGATCCGGCCAGGGAGATGTGCTGGTTGTGGTCGTAGTTCGGCTTGTCGTTCCGGAGGGCGTTCCAATAGGCCTTGTCTACATTTCCGCCGTAGTCCGTCTTGCCGAGGTTCATCTTCTGGTTGAGCTCGCGCCACTCCTGGAGGTTGTACACTTCCGGGTTCTTGTGGAGGGCGGAGACGGCGATATAGGAATCATAGGTTACGCGCACGCGACCGGCGTCGCCGGCACCCTTGCGGGTGGTGACGAGGATGACGCCGTTGGCACCGCGGGTGCCGTAGATGGCGGCGGAAGCACCGTCTTTCAGGACGGAAATGGACTCGATGTCCTGGGTGGCGACGTCGGAGAGGTCTCCGCCGATGATGCCGTCGATGACGACGAGCGGGGAGTTGCTTCCGGTGATGGAGGTCGCGCCGCGGATCTGGTAGGAAGAACTGTTGCCGTTGGCGCTGACGTCGATGTTCAGGCCGGCCACTTTACCGACAAGCAGCTGCATGGGGTCGCCGGAAGGAGCCTTGTTGAAGTCGTCGGCGCTCACGCTGACAATGGAGGAGGAGACCTCCTTCTTGCTCAGGGAACCATAACCGACAACGACGGATTCGCTGATCAGCTCGGCATCTTCCTGCAGCGTCAGGCTGGACGGAATCTCAGATGCGACATAGGTCAGGGTCTGATATCCGATACAGCTGATCTCGATGACGGCCCGGGGACCGGATACTCTGAGGACGTAATCACCGTTGGGGCCGGTCGCCGTGCCGTTGGTGGTGCCGCGCTCGACGAGCGAGGCGCCGGGGATGGGACCGAATGCGTCGGAGATGACGCCTCTCACTTCATATCCGTTCTGGGCGGACACGCGGACAGACATGGCAAGCATGATTGCCAGGCCGGTCAGGAAAGTTAATAATTTCTTCATGAGAGTTTGATTTGTTATTAGTTGGCGGCTAAAGTAGCTGATACTGTGTGCAATAAAAATGCATCAAGGCAAAAAGGGGTGTGAATGGGCGGAAAAGGGGAATGGACGGCAAAAAAAATCCCCTCCGGTAAGGGAGGGGAAAGATGACGGGGACGCGACGGAATCACTCGCCCGGAGCGAAGCGCCGGGAGTCCTTCAGCAGGCCGGTGACAGTGGCATTCAGCTCGCCGGCTTCAAGCAGCGCGTGCACATCGAAGTGCAGGCGGAAGCGCCAGTGGTGATGCGGGTCAGCCGGTTCGTTGATGCGCTCGGCGAAGCGGTCCTCGCGGCGCAGGCCCTTGTCCAGGGCCACCCAGTCCTGCATCGGGAAGATGGCGAGCATCGACGGCGAGTCGAGGAACTCCCACAGCATGTCGCGCACTTCCCACGGCTCCGGGTCGTGGTCGCACTGCATGCGCATCGTCTCCATGTCATGGCTGGACGTGGCGCACACGCTGAGGTACTTCCACTCCCCTTCCTGCTCCATGCCGCGCATCTTCAGCGACAGGATCTTCTCGTGGTCCATCACGCCGGGCACACAGTGCGGCACCATACCGAGGTCCTCGCCGCAGGCCAGCATCCCCGTGGCGCCGAGCAGCTCGGGGAGCTTGCGCTCCGCGTTGCGGCGCCAGAACTCCTCGTGGCGGTGGTAGAAGAAGTCGTTGTACAGGGCGCCGAAGCGCTCCTGCTGCCACTGCGGCAGGTTCGCGGACGCCGGGGCGATCAGCGGCTGGTACATCCCCGGGTGGCGCGGATCGGGATGGAAGAGGCCCTCGATGGGCAGGTGCATGGCGTAGATCTCCTCCGGAGAATACGGCAGCGCCGGGTTGAAGTGCCCCTGCAGGCCGCCGGTGAACTCCTTCGGGATCTCCCAGATGCGGAAGAATCCCAGGATGTGGTCGATGCGGAACGCGTCGAAGTAGCGGCTCATCTTGCGCAGGCGCGCCTTCCACCAGGCGAAGTCATCCTTCGCCATCTCCTCCCAGTTGTAGGTCGGGAAACCCCAGTTCTGCCCGTCAGTGCTGAAGAAATCGGGCGGGGCGCCGGTGGAGGAGTCGAGGTTGAAAAGCTCCGGGTGCCAGTGGGCCTCGGCGCTGTCGGCGCTCACCCCGATGGGCAGGTCGCCCTTCAGGGAAATGCCCTTGGCGCGGGCGTAGTCCACTTCCTCGCAGAACTGCTTGTCCAGGTGGTACTGCATCCAGACGTAGTATTCCGGCTCCAGCTTGTCACGCTTGGCGCAGAAAGCGGCGTACTCCGGCAGCCAGGCCTCATTCTCCTTGACGAACTTCTTGCAGGCCGCTGAGGCGAGGTCCTTGGCGCCGCGCGCCTCGTAGGCCCGGCGGATGTAGGCCATCTTGGCCTTGAACACGCGTGGGTAGTCCAGCTCCGGCAGGGTGTTCAGCGCCGCCTGTTCCTTCTTGAAGGCCGCGTCAGCCTTGATGCCGAGGTCCTGCAGGTGCATGTAGAGCGGATGCAGGGCGAAGGAGGACACGGGGCTGTAGGGGTAGGAGTCCGCCCAGCCGCCCTTGCGGGTGGTGTCGTTGACCGGCAGCAGCTGCAGGATGCACTGCCCCGTGGCGGCCGCCCAGTCTACGACGGGCCGCAGGTCGCGGAACTCGCCGATGCCGAAGTCGTCCGCCGTGCGCAGCGAGAACACCGGGATCGCGGTGCCCGCACCGCGGAAACCGGGCTGGTCGAACTTCTCCGCCTGGTGCCGGCGCGGGAACGGGCAGCCCGGGATCGGGCAGTCGATCCAGGCGTCCGTGATCTCGCGGGCCGACTTGGAGCAGTGGTGCTCCCATTCCGTGCGGACGATGAGGCCGTCGCGCATGACGACATAGGTGTAGTCCTTGAGCGCCGCTGCGGGACAGTCCTTGACCGTCACGCTCCAGACCGCGCCCTCACCCCACTGCATGGGGTATTTCTTGTCCTGGAGGACCAGCGCCAGGCTCTCGCCCCACGCGGTCCGGTACTCTATTCTGAATGTTGTTGTCATATGCCTAAAGTTTCCTGAAGCTGATGCCGAAGCCGCCGCCCGGGGCCATCGTGACGGGGATCACGCTGTCCGGCGTCACGTTCTGCTTCGTGATGGCGTATGCCTGCGGATTGGTCTTGAAATGGGCGTCGGGGGCGTCGGCGTAGATCGTGGCCTCGTAGGAGCCCGGCTCCAGGAAGTCCAGCCTGATCTCGAACGTGCGCGCCTGCCCGTCCGTGACGCCGCCGCAGAACCACTGGCCGGTCCCCTTGGCCTTGCGGGCCGCGACGATGTACTCCATCGGTTCGGCATACAGGTAGCGGCTCTCGCTCCAGTCGACCGCCACGTCCTTGATGAACTGGAAGGCGTCCATGAAGCGGCTGTAGTGCGCCGGCGTGTCAGCGGCCATCTGCAGCGGCGAATACATCGTCAGGTACAGGCCCAGCTGGCCGCCGATGGTCGAATTGACATAAGAGTCGTTGCCGCACCACTCCTTGAGGTTCTGCTCGAAGATGCCCGGGGTGTAGTCCATCGGGCCGCCGTTGAGGCGGGTGAACGGGAGGATGGCCGTGTGGCCGGGGGTGATGCCGCCGAAGGCCTGGTATTCCGTGCCCATCGCGGACTCGTTGCCGATGAGGTTGGGGTATGTACGGCAGAGGCCCGTGGGGCGCACCGCCTCGTGCGCGTTCACCATGATGTGGTGCTTCGCGGCCTCGGTGATGCAGTAGAGGTAGTGGTTGATCATCCACTGGCTGTAGTGGTGCATGCCTTGCGGGAGGATGTCGCCCACGTAGCCGGACTTGACGGCGTCGTAGCCGTACTTGTTCATCAGGGAATAGGCCGCCTCCATGTGGCGCTCGTAGTTGCGAACGCTGGAAGAAGTCTCATGGTGCATCACCAGGCGGATGCCCTTCTTGTGGGCGTAGGCGTTGAGCGCCTCGATGTCGAAGTCGGGATAAGGGGTCTGGAAATCAAAGACATAGTCCTTGTTGCAGTTGGCCCACTCTTCCCAGCCGATGTTCCAGCCCTCGATGAGCAGCGCGTCGAAGCCGTTCGCCGCGGCGAAGTCGATGTATTCGCGCACGTGCTCATTGTTGGCGCTGTGGCGCCCGTGGGGCTTCGCCGCGGCGTAGTCGAAGGTGTTCAGGTCCACGCCGACGGCCTGGGTGTAGTCCCAGGAGCCTGCGCCCGCGATCATCTCCCACCACACGCCCATGTACTTGACGGGGTGGATCCAGCTCACGTCCTCCAGCGCGCAGGGCTCGTTGAGGTTGAGCACCAGGCGGGAGGCGAGCTGGTCCGTCGCGGAGGCGGCCACCTGGACGGTGCGCCAGGGGGTCTTGGCGGGGGCGGTCAGGTTGCCCTTCCAGCCCTCGGCGTCCGGGGTCAGCCAGCTGCGCAGGGTGTGGGTCTTCGCATCCACCAGCAGGTGCATGCAGGGATAGTCCACCAGCGCGGCTTCGTGGATGTTGACATATAGCCCCTCCGGGGTCTTCATCTGCAGGGAAGTCTGCACGCCCGCAGTGCTGAACGGGGTCTGGCTGCTGTTGCCGCGCATCTTGTCGCGGAAATGCGCCGGGACCTCGGAGAGCTTCGTGCGGTTGTACTCGTACTCCTGCGTGTCGTAGTCGCCGGGAATCCACCAGGCGGTCCAGTCGTCCGCGCAGGCGAATTCGGTCAGCTCCTCCCGGATGACGAAATGCACCAGAGGCTGCCCGGCGGGGAATTCATAGCGGAAGCCGAGGCCGTCGTCGAACAGGCGGAAGCGGATGTCCAGCAGGCGCCCGCTTTCGGGCTGCTTCAGGTGGACCAGCAGCTCGTTGTAGTGGTTGCGGATCTGCGACTCCTCGCCCCAGACCGGCTCCCAGACTTCGTCCTGGCCGCCCATGTCCATGCCGGCGAACGTGAACCCGCGGTCGAAGGCGATCTCCGGGGCGGTGTCGCTCTTGGACACGCTCCCGTCGGCGGCATAGTCCAGCTGCTCGGCCTTGACGGTGCCGCGCAGCGCGAAGCCCAGGCGGCTCGGCAGCAGGACGGCGACGCCGTCGCGCGAAAGGGAATAATAAGGCGTCCCGGCATCGTCCATGGCGAATTCCATGCGGAGCTTCCCGTCCGGGGAAGCCAGCTCCGCCTGCTTCTGCGGCGCGGCGGGCTCGGTGCTGCAGGCGAGCGCCAGGACGGCCGCCGCGAGCAGGGTGGTCAAGGTTTCAAGGTGTCTCATTTTCCAAGGATGTGCCAGCCCCAGGGCTCCAGGACGGCGTCTTTGCCGTCGATTTTCAGTTGGACGGAATGGTCGGAAAGGTTCGCGTACACCACGATGGCGTCGCTCCCCTTGGTGCGGCTGAAGGCCAGGATGTTCTCGGGCACATCGGGTATCAGGATGGCCGGGGCTCCCTTCTCTCCCGCCGCGAGGCAGGGATGGTCGTGCCGGAGCGCGACGAGCGTCTTGATGAAGTCGGTGTATTGATTCGGGCTCCAGTCGGTAATCGGGTCCTTCTCGAAGAACTCCAGGCGGCGGGTGATGCCCACTTCCTGGCCGGTGTACACGAGGGGCTGGCCCTTCGGCAGGGTGAAGCAGAGCACCTCCATCACCTTGGCGGCGTCGCCCATCCGCTCGAATTCGCTGCCGGCCCAGGAGTTCTCGTCATGGTTGGACGTGAACATCAGGCGGAAGCCGTCGGTGCCGATCCAGGCGTCATCCTCGGCGATGTAGTCGCGGAGGGCCTGCGCCGTCTTGGTCCCCTGCGCCACGTCGTTCATCAGGTGGTGCAGCTTCCAGGCGTAGGTGGCGTCGAAGAGCTCGGCGAGCTCCGGGTTCTCGGCCTCGGCCAGCAGGTAGATGTCGGGATAGTCGCGGCGGATGCCGGGCAGGATCCCCTTCCAGAAATTGACGGGCATCTCGGCGGCGGCGTCGCAGCGGAAACCGTCCACGCCTTTCTCCAGCCAGAAGCGCATGCACTCGTCCTGGGCGTCCCAGACCGCCGTGTTCTCGTAGTTGAGGCTGCGGGTGTCGGTCCAGTCGTACTCCCAGATGGCGTTGCCCAGCGAGTCGCGCTCATAGAAGTCGGCGGGTTTGCCGGTCATCCACACGTGGTCGGGCGCGGTCTGGTTGGCCACCCAGTCCAGGATGAGCTTGAAGCCCGCCTTGTGGGCGGCGGCGAGCAGGTCTTCGAAGTCCTGCATCGTGCCGAATTCGGGGTTGACCTTGGTGTAGTCCGAGATGGCGTAGTAGGAGCCGAGGCTCCCCTTGCGCTCCACCTCCCCGATCTCGTACATGGGCATCAGCCAGAGGATGTCCACACCGAGCTCCTTCAGGCGGGGCAGCTGGGCCTCGACGCCCTTGAAGGTGCCCTCGGGGGAGAACTGCCGGATGTTGACTTCATAGACCACCGTGCCGTAGGTCCATTTGGGGTGCTTGCCCGTCGTCTGGCAGGCGGCCAGGCAGAGGACCGCCGCAAGCAGGGCGATGATGTATTTTCTCATATATCTATCGGTTGAATTCTACGACCAGGGCGCTCTTGGGGGCAACGGTGACGCCGTCCTGCAGGGTGATGTCTTCTCCGGTGAGGACGTTCCGTCCCCGGACGGGGCCGGTGACGAATTCGCGGTAGTGGTTCCAGTCCAGGGAGCGCGGCTCGAAGGTGTTGTTGATATAGACGAACACCGCGTCGTCGTCGGTGTAGCGGAAATAGGCGTAGGTGTTGTCGGTGATGTTGGAGGCACCCACGTTGGCGCGGGACAGGAAGTGCAGGGTCCTGCCTTCCTGGACGGCCTTGCAGCCTTTGCGCCACTGGAAGAGCGTGCGGGTGTAGTCGTGGAGGCCGGCGGCGTCCTTGTACAGGGCGGGGGCGCCGCGACGGCCCGCCTCGCTGAAGAGGTCGGTCCGGTCGCCGGCCCAGCCGGCGCCGATCAGGAAGTAGGAGACGAACAGGAGGTACTGGTTGTGGACGAAGGCCACGGAGACGAATCCGACGGCGCCGATGAGCAGGCTCACCACGTAGGCGAGGCGCAGGGACTTGAACTTCGGCAGCACGATGGCCCAGAGGATGGAGCCGACCGCCTGCACGGCGAACACGACGCCCACCCAGTTGCCGGCGGCCTGATAGCCCGCCGAGGCGGTGTCGGTCGTGTCCCAGCAGTTGGCGGCGATGGCGCCGTTGGTATAGGTCCACATATACATGAAGGCGGCCCAGCAGAAGAACTGTACGAGGCCTACGGTCCAGAAGGTTTTCGGCGCATGCAGCAGGAGCTTGACCAGGCCGGGCTTGGATGCCCGGTCGGAGCCGGGCATGACTACGCTGCCGCTTTTCCCGTCATTGCCGACCTGATCGGCAATCCCGTGGAAGGCGGCGTACTCTGCCGGCGGCATCTCCTTGACTTTCACGAAGGTGTACATCACGCAGAGGATCAGGACGGCGGCGCCGCAATAGAAACTCCACACCACGGACGGGGGGATGACGCCCTCCGGGGCGGTGTTGGCGATACCGATCCAGGTGAAGAAGATCGGGAAGAGGTAGCCCACCAGGCTGCCGGCGTTGCACAGCAGGGACTGGATGGAATAGGCCTTCGCCTTCTGGTTCTCACCCACCATGTCGCCGACCATCATCTTGAAGGGCTGCATGGCGACGTTGATGGAGGTGTCCAGGAAGATCAGGGAGAAGAGCCCGAACCACATCGCGCCGTTCAGGCCGAGCAGCAGGCGGCTGCTGAAGTTTAGGCTGCCCGCATTGGGCAGGAAGACCATCACCAGCACGGCGATGATGGCGCCGACGAGCAGATACGGCTTGCGGCGGCCCATCTTGCACCAGGTGCGGTCGGAATATTTGCCGATGAGGGGCTGGACGATCATGCCCATCAGCGGGGGAAGGATCCAGAAGAAGCTGAGCTGGTGCGGGTCGGCACCCAGCGTCGCGAAGATACGGCTGATGTTGGCGCTTTGCAGCGCATAAGCGATCTGCACTCCGAAAAATCCGAAGCTCAGATTCCACATCTGCCAGAAGGATAGCGATGATTTTGCGGCCATTTTTAGTGTTATTTCAAGCCGAAGATAAGCCGCATTTTTCTTTCGTTTACACGCGTGCGACGGAATACGGGAAAAAATGGGATGAATTTTGCGTTTTAATGGATGAATTTTTAACTTTGAGGAACAGAATCGCCCTTATTATGGACAAGTTCCGGATCCGCACTTCCGTCTGGATGGTCATCGTCTTCACCATCCTCCATGCATTGACCTGCATCGCCTGCAGGTCGCTCGGCGTGGAGGACACGCAGGCCCTGACCCTCCTGACCCTCGCCATGGTGTTCATCCTTTGTAATCAAGGTGGATTCAGGATCTATTTCACCCTGGTCGCGCTGGTGCTCGTGAACGTGCTGGCCTACCTGATCGGCAATGCGCTCCCGACCCTGCTGGTCCCCTTGCTGGGAGAGACGATGTGGGTCCATGTGATCTCCACGGCGGTGACCACGCTCGTGCTGGGAGGGGTGCTTGTGGCCGCACTTTACTATCTCTCCGGCAGCCCGGCATTCAGCGGGCCGGATCAGGCCCCCAAAAAGACCTATCGCGTCCGCTGGATCGTCCGGCTGAGCAACCGGATCGTGCCCGTGATGACGGACCAGATCGCCTGTTTCTTCTCGGAAGACAAGAGCAATTACCTGATGACCTTCGACGGGGAACGCTACATCGTGGACGCCACGATGGAGACGATTTCGGAAGAAGTGGACCCGGAGCGCTTCTTCCGCATCAACCGCAGCTGCATCCTCGCCCTCCCGGCCATCGAGAGCGCCGTCGTCAACGACGGCCGCTACACCGTCGAGGTGCACCCTTCGCCGGGGAGCGTGTCGCTGACCGTCACGCGTTCCCGGGAGGGTGAATTCCTGCGTTGGCTGGAAAAGAGCTAGAGTTTGTAATAGCTCCCCAGGATCGCCGCGAACCAGCTCGGCGGGAGGATCTTCTTGAGCGTCACGGACAGGCGCTGCTCCAGGGTGGAGATGATGTAGTGGTAGCGCGGGCGCTTCTTGCGCACGATCTTCGCAATCTTGCCGGCGAGGAATTCCGGCTTCAGGCCGGTGGTCTCGTCCTTCTCGATGCTCGCCAGCGACTTCGCATAGCTCTTGTAGACCTCATAGGCCTGCGGGTCGGCGACGCTCTTGCGCTGCGCGGTGAATGCCGTGGCGAAGTCGCCCGGCTCGATCACCACGACCTGGATGCCGAAGGCTTTCGTCTCGAGGCGCAGGGCCTCGCAGTAGCCCTCGATGGCGAATTTCGAAGCGGAGTACAGCCCCTGGAACGGGAGCCCCATCAGACCGCCGATAGAGCTGAAACAGAGGATCTTGCCGCCGCCCTGCCGGCGCATCACGGGCAGCACCCAGTGCAGGAAACGCACCATCCCCATCCAGTTCACGTCCATCTGGCGCTCCGCATCCTCCAGGGAGGAGAATTCCAGCGGACCGCCGATGCCCATGCCGGCATTGTTGATGAACACGTCGATGCGGCCCTCCGCGTCGACGACCTGCTTCACCGCCGCCTCGCATTCGGCGGGGTTCTGGGCGTCGGCCTTGATGTAGGTGACACCGGGCAGGAAGTCCGTGGCGTGGCGGTGTGTGCCGTAGACCTTGTGGCCGTCGGCGCTGAGCCGTTCGGCCATCGCCCGGCCGAAGCCGGACGTGATGCCGGTGATGAGGATGACCATGCTACTGGATGATGCCGAGATCGCGGAAGATCTTCGTGAGTTTCTCCACGGCCTCGTCCACCTGCTCGATGCTGTGGGTGGCCATCAGGGCGAAGCGGATGAGTACGTCGTTCTCGGGCACGGCCGGGGCGATCACCGGGGTGATGAACACGCCGGCCTCATAGGCCTTGCGCACGACGGTCATCGCCTTGATGGTGTCGCGCACGAACAGCGGGATGATCGGGGACTGGGTGTGGCCGGTGTCGAATCCGCGCTCCTTGAAGGCCTGCTGCGCGTGGCGCGTGACCTCCCAGAGGTGCTCGCGGCGCTCCGGCTCGTTGATCATGATGTCCAGGGCGCAGGAGGCGGCGGCCACGGCGGCCGGGGTCATCGAGGCGCTGAAGATCAGCGAACGGGAGTTGTGCTTGAGGTAGTTGATCACGGTCTTGTCCCCGGCGATGAAGCCGCCCAGCGAACCGAAGCTCTTGGAGAAGGTGCCCATGATGAGGTCCGTCTCCTTCGTCAGCCCGAAGTGGCTGGCGGTGCCGGAGCCGTTCTCGCCGATCACGCCGAGGCCGTGGGCGTCGTCCACCATCACGGAGGCGTTGTACTTCTTGCAGAGCTTGACGATTTCGGGCAGCGGGGCGATGTCGCCTTCCATCGAGTAGACGCCGTCCACCACGATGAGCTTCGGTGCGTTCTTCGGGGTCAGGAAGAGCTTGCGCTCCAGGGCCGCCATGTCGTTGTGGGCGAATTTGCGCACCTCACTGAAACTCAGGCGGCTGCCGTCGATGATGCAGGCGTGGTCCAGGGAGTCCAGGAAGATGTAGCCGCCGCGGAAACCCAGGCAGCCCACGACGCCCAGGTTCACCTGGAAGCCGGTGCTGTAGGTCACCGCGGCGTCCTTGCCCACGAATTTCGCGAGCCTGGCCTCGAGCTCCTCGTGGAGGTCGAGGGTCCCGTTGAGGAAGCGGCTGCCGGAGCAGCTGGTGCCGTATTTTTCTATCGCCTTGATGGCGGCCTCCTTGAGGCGGGGGTCGTCGGAGAGTCCGAGATAGGAGTTGGAACCGAACATCAGCACCTTGCTGCCGTCGGCCATGGTGACGACCGGGTCCTGACCGGAAGAGATCGGCCGGTAATAGGGATAGATGCCCTGGGCCTTCACTTCGTCTGCGAGCGTGTACTTGCTGCAGATTTCATTCAGAATCTTTTTCATTCGGAAAGGTTTCGTTAGTACAACGTGCAAATATACACAAATTCTGAAAAATGTATCAAAGTGAAGCGGCGACAAGTGCCGCGGTGGACCAGGCGGCCTGGAGGTTGAAGCCGCCGGTAAGCGCGTCCACGTCGAGCGCCTCGCCGGCGAAATGCAGGCCGGGATGCGTCTTGGATTCCAGCCGGGCGAGGTCCAGCCCGGACAGGTCCACGCCGCCGCAGGTCACGAATTCCTCTTTGAAACGCGCGCGCCCGCTCACGGGATAGGCGTCCGCGGTGAGCGTGGCGGCCAGGCGCGCGGCGCCTTTGCTGCCGAGCTCCGCCCAGCGGAGGTCTTCGCGCAGGGTGGCGCGCCCCAGCAGGTGGCGCCAGAGCCGTGCGGTGATCCCCGCCGGAGGCGTGCCGGCGGCTTGTTTCTGCGGATGGGCCGTAGCCGTGGCGGCGATCCATTCCCGGGCTTCCGCCTCGGTGGCGTCCAGCCAGTTGACGAGCAGGGTGCCGCCGTAGCCGTTTTCCGCCAGGTGGCGGGCGGCGTAGGAGGACAGGCGCAGGGTAGCGGGTCCGCTGACGCCCCAGTCGGTCAGCAGCAGGGTCCCCGCTGCGCGGAATTTCGTCCCGGCCAGGGCGAGCGCCGCCCGCTCCACCACCGTGCCCATCAGGGCGCGCAGCCCCGCGTCGGGCACTTTCAGGGTGAACAGCGACGGCACGCAGGCGCTCACCGCGACGCCTTCCGGCAGCAGCCGCTCCAGCTTCTCGCGGGAACTCCCCCCCACGCAGACAACGACCTTGTCCGCCATGTCCTCCAGAGCCTCACGCTTGTCCTCCTGAGCTTCACGCTTGTCATCCTGAGCTTGTCGAAGGATCTTAAACCCCTCCGCCATCGCCTCGATCCGCCCGACGGGCGCATTCAGCCGGACGCGCACGCCCGCCTGCCGCAGGCAGCGCTCCAGCGTGCGCACGACCTGCATCGCGTCCTGGCTCGCCGGGAAGACGCACTGGTCCTCCTGCGTGACCAGCCGCACGCCCTCGGCCTCGAACCAGCGCTGCGTGTCCGCGGGACTGAGCACCCGCAGGGCGCGCCGCATCACCTGCTCACCCCGCGGGTACACCTCCGCGAGGCGCATTTTCCCGGGCTCCTGCCCGGTCAGGGCGATGTCGCGGAAGCTGTTGGTCAGGTTGCAGCGGCCGCCGCCGGTGACTGCGACTTTGGCGAGCAGCTTCGGCCCGGCCTCGAAGAGGGTCACGTCGGCTTCCGGCAGCCGCCGCTTCGCGCCGATCGCGCAGAAGCACCCGGCCGCCCCGCCGCCGATGATGGCTATTCGCAGAGGGTCCATAGTTCAAAGATACTGAATTTTTGTATCTTTGCGCCCAGTATGTACTACGTTTCCAAACGATTCACCATCGCCGCGAGCCACCACCTCGAAGTGGATTACCCCACGAAGTGCGCCCGGCCCCATGGCCACAACTACGAGATCGAGGTCTTCTGCAAGGCCCCGAAGCTCGACGCCAACGGCATGGTCGTGGACTTCAAGACCATCAAGGAGCGCGTGACCGACAAGCTCGACCACCGCGACCTCAACGAAGTCCTGCCCTTCAACCCCACCGCGGAGAACCTCGCCCGCTGGATCTGCGACCAGATCCCCTGCTGCTACAAGGTGATCGTCAAGGAAACCTCCGACAACACAGCCATTTACGAACTATGATCACGGAAGCACAAGCCAGGCAGCACATCCGCGAGCTGCTCGAATACATCGGGGAGGATCCCGACCGCCCGGGGCTGGTGGACACCCCCGACCGGATGGTCCGCATGTTCGGGGAGATGTTCCGGGGCTACGACCCGGCGCAGGCCCCCCTCGTCACCACCTTCCCCAACGGGCAGGACGGCATCATCTACGACGACATGGTGGTGGACACCGGACCCTTCTATTCCGTGTGCGAGCACCATTGCCGGACTTTCTTCGGTGAATACTGGTTCGCCTATCTGCCCAACCCCAAGGGCCGCATCCTGGGGCTGAGCAAGATCGGGCGCGTGGTGGACTACTGCTCCGCCCGGCTTCAGGTGCAGGAGCGCCTGGTCCATGACGTGGTCGAGATGCTGACCGAGGCGCTCGGGACCGAGAATCCGCCGCGTGGCATGGCCCTGATGATGCGCGGCCGCCACATGTGCAAGGAGAGCCGCGGCGTGCGCAAGAGCGGCGTCATGACCTCCACCTACCTCACCGGATCCTTCCGGACCAATGCGCAGACGCGCAACGAGTTCCTGTCCTATATCGACAAGACCCATGTATAAGGTCAGGAAAACGATGGAGGTGGCGGCGAGCCACCGGATCTCCTTCGCCGGCGGGACGCAGACGGAGCCCCTGCACGGGCACAACTGGAAGATCACCGTGTACTGCGCCGCCGAGGAGCTCGACGCCGACGGGATGGTGGTGGACTTCTGCGACATCGAGAAGCGGATCTGCGGCTATCTCGACCACGGCGACCTCAACGAGCTGCTGCCCTTCAATCCCACCACAGAGAACCTCGCACGCTGGATCTGCGACCAGATCCCGCAGTGCTACAAGGTGGAGGTGGAGGAGTCCCCGGGCAACGAAGCTTCCTACGAAAAACCGTCATTCCGGGCCTGACCCGGAATCTCATTTCCTCTTCACTCCCCGCACCGGATCCGCCGCCAGCGGATCGTCCGGCCAGGCATGGCGCGGATAGCGCCGGCGCAGCTCCTTGCGCACTTCGAAATAGGTCCCGGACCAGAAACTGCGCAGGTCGGAAGTGAGCTGGACGGGCTTGTAGCCGGGAGAGAGCAGCTCCATCAGCACGGGGCGGCGGCCGTCGTCCACGCGCGGGCTGTCCAGCAGGCCGAAGCACTCCTGCAGCCGCACGCGGAGCACGGGGGCCTCGGCGCCCTGGCGGTATTCGAGCCGGATGCGACTGCCCGTCGGCACGGTGACGTGCGTGGGCGCAAGCCGGTCCACGGCCTGCTGCTGCTCATAGCTCAGCAGGCTCCACAGGGCCGCGCAGAGGTCGATTCTCTTGAGTTCGGCGACGGTGGTGGCGCGGCCCACGAAGGGCGGCAGCCAGTGCGGCGCGTCGGCGAGCACGGCCTCGGTGGACAGGTCGGGGAGCCCGAGTTCCGGATGCCAGGCGGCCACGGAAGCCACCCGGCGCTGGAGGCCGCCCACCTCTTCCGAGAAATCGAGCATCGCCGTCCCCTCCTTCTGCGCCGCTTCGCAGATGGCTTGTGTCTGCAATTCCCGGACTCCGTCCGAAAGGGTCTTCACATCCACCAGCAGGCCGCCGATGCGGCGCTCGCGCCGGGCCAGCGCGGCACCGGCCTTGCTGTCCCAGACCACGCGGTCGCGGGTGCGGATGCGTTCCGGCAGGTCTTCCGGGTCCAGCGGGGCCGCGAGGAAGATGCGGCCTTCGCCGCCCGGGCGGATGCTCAGGGACGCGACGGCGAGCCACTCGCAGGCGGAGAGGGGGTCGTCCGGGCTGACGGCCGCCAGCTCGCCGGTTGCGAGCTGGAAATGGCCCCGCCCCTCCGGTCTCGCCTTCGCGATGCGCTCCGGATAGGCGGCCCCCAACAAGCTGCCCACCAGATATGGACCGGAATCGTTATCCGGGTGCCGATTTTGTCCGGTTTTGGCGCCGACCCGGGTTTCGGAACCGGCTTCGGTGCCGTTTTTTGCGTTTTTCGGCGCCGACTTCTCCGCCAGCGTCTGGTACTGGGCGGCCATCTGGGCGATCCGGCCCCAGCGGCCGCTGCGGCCCGCGCGGTGCAGGGCCTCGAGGCGCGTGGTCAGCGCTGCGTCGCCCTCCAGCGCCGCCAGCGGATCCCGCTCCTCCAGCAGCGCCGCGATCTCCGCCGCGAGTGTGACGTCTCCCCCCGCCCGGACCAGCATCTGCGCAATGCGGGGGTGGCAGGGCAGCGCCGCGAGGGTCCGGCCGTGCGGGGTGATGCGCCCGGTCTCGTCGATGGCGCCCAGCAGGGTCAGCAGCCGGGTCGCCTGGGCGACGTGCGCCGGGGGCGGCGGCGTCAGCCACGCGAGCCGCTCCAGCCGGCTCTCGCCCCAGGCCGCCGCGTCCAGCGCCGTACCGGCGAGGTCGGCTTCCAGGATCTCCGGGACGCGCGTGGCGGCCATCCGGGCCTGGGTGGCCGGACTCCAGAGCCGGTAGCAGACGCCTGGTGCCACGCGACCCGCCCGGCCGCTGCGCTGGTCGGCCATGTCCCGGCTGATGCGCACCGTCTCCAGGCGGCTCAGGGCGTTCTGCGGGTCGAAAACGAGCCGCCGGCAGAAGCCGCCGTCCACCACCACCCGCACGCCCTCGATGGTCAGCGAGGTCTCGGCGATGGGTGTCGCCAGCACCACTTTCCGTGCTCCGGGTGCGCTGGGCGCTATGGCCGCCCGCTGCTGCTCCGGCGGCAGCAGGCCGTAGAGCGGGTATACTTCTATGTTCTCTTTCCTGGCAATTCTGTCATTCCCGGCTTGACCGGGAATCTCCCCGACCTGGCCACCGACGCCGTCCAGCAGTTCCGCGCAGCGCCGGATCTCCGCCTCGCCGGGCAGGAAAGCCAGGATGTCGCCGTCGTGCTCGCGGAGCGCCACCCGCACCCAGTGCGCCACGCGCTCCGCCACATTCTCCGCGGTGGCTTCTTCCGGCGTGTGCCGGACCTCCACCGGATACATCCGCCCGGCACTCTCGAGCAGCGGAGCGTCCAGAGCCGCGCAGAGCGCCGAAGTGTCTATCGTCGCGGACATCAGCAGGATGCGAAGGTCGGGCCGCAGCAGCGACTGCGCCTCGCGGGTCAGCGCCAAGGCCACGTCGCTCTGCAGGCTCCGCTCGTGGAATTCATCGAAAATCACGACCCCGACGCCTTCCAGGGCCGGGTCGTCCACCAGCATCCGCGTCAGGATCCCTTCGGTCAGCACCTCGATCCGCGTCGCCGCGCTCACGCGGCTCTCGAAGCGGATCCGGTAGCCGACCGTCCGGCCCACCGGCTCCCCCAGCAGCGCGGCCATCCGCTCCGCGATCTGCCGCGCCGCCAGCCGCCGGGGCTCCAAAATAATTATCTTGCCTCCGAGGACCGGTGCATGGCGGTTGAGCGAAGCGAAGTCGGCATCAGCCGACCGGCCGGCCCCGGGACTTTGCGACGGCAAAGTCGGAAAGGGGTTTAAGGCCGCAGGAGGTCTGGGGGCAGCGCCCCCGTATTGAAGGATGGTCAACGGCAGGACGGTCGACTTGCCGGCCCCTGGGGGAGCCGTGACCACCAGACGCGGCGAAACCGCCAGCGCCGCATTCACGGCGCCGGCGATCTCCATGATGGGCAGATCGACCGAAATCATTCCACAAAGGTACGGAATATTCTGCTTAGCGCCTCGCGGGCTGCGGCCGGTCGGTCATCTCCATCTCGGTGATGTTCAGCGGCACCGCCATCAGAATGGCTTCGCGCTCTTCCGGCGTCAGTTCTGCGGGCGCCTTGCCGTAACGGCTCCGTGCCTGCTCTTCGCGAACTTCGTCGAACGCCTGCTTGAGCAGTTTCTGGACGGAGTAGAACTTCAGATAGGAGGTGCCTTTGTCCAGGCCCAGCGTAATGATGGCCCTGGGTGCGCGATTCCGGATGAAATCCTTGCTGCGGGCCAGAAGATCCGCATCCGAGTTGGCTACGGAATTGCCGGCGAACACGCTGTTGGCGGAATTGATTCGCACGACGAAAACATTTTCGCGGTTGACGCCTTTCAGCGCTTCCGACGGCGTGACGGTACCGCCCACGCCGACGGGTGGCGGCAGACGGCGCGCGACAGCAGGTTCTTTCGGCGCGGTATACATAATCTTCAGTTGCCCGATCGAACGCAGGATGCTCTTGACGTCGTTGAGGATGCCCATCCGCGCTTTCTCATCGCCGCAGATGGAGATGGTTTCGACCGGACCTTCGTTGGAAATTAGGTTCTCGAGGTAGGCCTTGAGGTCCGCCAAGGCGATGGTCTCGCCGTCGACCTTGACCGTTTTGGTTTCCTCAGAGATATCGATTTGAATGACTTTGTCATGCTCCACAAGGGCTTGATCGGGGCCCTGCGGTACAGGGGAAGCGGGACGGGCGGTGGCGCCGAAGGCGATCAGCAACCCGGCAAACAAGGGGAGCGCCGCGCCGAAGCGCAGCCAGGAGAGGGAACCTCTCGGAGCTTGATTCATCATGGTAAAGCGTTTTTTAGTGAGTGAATGACTAAGCCCAGAGGTTAAATCCGGATAATAACCAAAGAGTTGTTTGAATATAGCAAGTCTGTAGCTGTCAATAGAATAGCCGGCGCGCAGCACGTCCTCGTCGGCCTCGTACTCCTGCACTTCCGAGAGCATCCGCTCCATCATCCAGAAGAACGGGTTGAACCAGCAGAGCGCCTTCAAGATGCCGAGTGCGACCTTGTCGCGCGAATGGCGGTGGCGGATGTGCGCGGCTTCGTGCGCGACGATCATCGCCCGCTGGCCCGTGTCGGGGCGCTCCTCCTGACGGAGGAAAATGGTGCGCCAGAAGGAGAAGGGCGACTGGACGCGCGGGTGCTCCGCGAGCGTGTAGTCATGCAAGGGCGTGAGCCGGGAGGCTTGCCGCAAGCGGCGAATGCGGACCAGGTTGCGGACGAGTATCGCGAGCAGCAGCAGGGCAACGGCCCCATACATCGTGGCGAGGAGCTCCCGCCAGGGGAAAGCCGCCGTGGCCGCAATCGGCGCAGTGGCAGTCTCCGCTGCCGGGATGCTGATGCCTGCCTGCTCCGCGCCCATCGGAATCTGCAGGTACACCGTCTCCGCCGGCAGGATGGGCAGGCGCAACGCGGGGATCACCACCGATAGCAGGGCCGACGCCAGCAGGAAGCGGCGGGCGGCCCGATACGGGACCTTCCGCGCCAGAAGGAACTGGTAGAACGCCAGCAGCAGGCCGCTGCAGACGATCACTTCCAGCATATAAATCCCTGCGGGTTTCATTTTTTCAACATCTTGAGGATCTCGTTCACCTCTCCGGCCGGAATGGACTCCTGCTCGGAGAAGAAGCTCACCAGGCGGCTCAGCGAGCCGTCGAAGAAGTTGTCCAGCACGGTGGTCATATAGCGCTGGGTATAGGCTTCCTTGGACACGATGGGGAAGTACTCATAGGTCCGGCCATAAGCCTTGTGGCCCACGAAGCCCTTCTGCTCCAGGATGCGCACGATCGTCGACACGGTGTTGTATGCCGGCTTCGGCTCCGGGAGCACCTCCAGGATGTCGTGGACCAGGACCTTCTCCTTGTCCCAGATCACCTGCATCAACTCCAGCTCGGCCTTCGTCAGTTCCTGCTGTGCCTCGACGTTTGTTTTCTTTCTGACCATAATCGATGGATTCTAGTGTTCAATGCAAAGGTATAACTAATTTTTTAGTTTCAAAACAAATTTGCTAAAAATCTAACTAAAATTTTAGTTGATCTCCTTTTTCTCCATCTCCCGTCCGGAATTCCCCCGCTGTGTGTAGCCCTGAAGCAGGTTTACCGACATTGATCGTTAATTTGATCGGCCGTTTTTGATAACATCCTATACTACAATAAATTACTAAAGTAACCGGGCACTTGGGGACCCGGTTGCTTTCAGAACATGCAGTTGTCCAATGCTTTACGCAAAACAGCATCGGGTCGTGCCGCTGACTGTTTCGTTGTGAGCTGTAACGGACTGTCGGAGCGGTCTCTGTCCCGGCTGCGGAGCGCAGGGAGCTACGGGCGGGCGCCGAAGCTCGGGCGCGGCGCCACGAGCGGCTCGCCCGGCGCGGAGGCCTCAGCCTCGGCCTCGTCGAGCTTCCAGACCATGAACTGCGGCGTGGCTGCGGTGTACGGCTGCCATGTGCTGCCGTCGGCACCGAGCGGAGCTGCACCGGGTGCGCCGTTCGGATCGCCGAACTTCGCGAAATTGGACCAGGCGGTCAGCATTTTCTCGGAGAGATCCCAGTCGCCCTGCGTCCAGGGACGCCAGCAGTGCTCCAGCGACTTGAACACATACCACAGGTCGGAGGAGTGGAAAGCCCCCTGCAGCACGCCCGAGCGGCCGTCGGTCGGCAGCGGGCGGGCGAACTGGTAGGCCCAGGCCTTGCCGCCCATCTGCTCGCGGTTGAGGCAGAAGGCGCGGATCTGGTCTCCCATGTTGCCGGAATCGTTCAGGGTGTAGCCGATCATGTAAGGCACCTGCGCGAGCGTGCCGTCGAGGCAGGCCTCGTCGAAGGTCTCCGTCAGGACATAACCGTCGATGTACGGGCTGATGGGCATCGCGGAGAGGATGCTGCGCTTGCCGGTGACGGAGGTGTAGATGCCGCCGGCGGCGTAGATCGTCTCGGTGGAGGCGGCGCGCATCTTCTTGAGGTCGGTCAAGCCCGCCCAGTCCATTACCTCCTTGACGGACTTCTCGGCGTCGGCGAGGGAGGTCATCGGCTGCGGGGGATTCGCCAGGCCGCTGCCGCTCATGATGACGGCCTTGTTGTACAGCCCCTTGGTCAGCGGCGACGCGCTGAGGAACTTGACGCTGCGCGAGCCGGCGCTCTGCCCGAACACCATGACGTTGTCCGGGTCGCCGCCGAACTGCGCGATGTTGCGCTTCACCCATTTCAGCACCTCGATCTGGTCGAGCGTGCCCCAGTTGCCGGTGGCGTGCTCCGGGTCCTCGGCGGACAGCTCCGGATGGGCGAAGAAGCCGAACGGCCCCACGCGGTAGTTGAACGACACCAGCACGACGTCCTTCTCAGCCCAGGCTTTGCCGTCGAACTCGGGCTCGCTGCCCCAGCCTTCGCGCAGGCCGCCGCCAAAGATCCACACCGCCACGGGGAGTTTCTTGTCCACCTGCCCCGGCGCCTTGGTCCAGACGTTCAGGTACAGGCAGTCCTCGCTGTAGGGCGCTTCGTCGCCATAGCCCCATTCGGTGGTGTAGCCGCCGGGGTAATGGACCGCCTGGAACGGCGGATGGCCGAATTTGTCGCACTGGCGCACGCCTTCCCAGGGCACGACGGGCTGCGGGGCGCGCCAGCGGTTTTCCCCGATGGGCGGAGCGGCATAGGGGATGCCGCGATAGACGGTCACGCCGGGGGCGTCGTCCAGGGCCACGCCCTGGATCCGGCCGCCCTCGATGGTCAGGATGGGATTTTCCGGAACGGAAGTGCACGCGGCCAGCGCCAGCGTGCCGAGGAGGATCAGGAACTTTTTCATGACAACCAAGTTACCAAGAGAATCCCGGACGCGCAAGCGGCTGGTCAAATTGTGCAAGAAAAAGACGGAAAAAGGCGAAAAAACGCTATCTTGTTGCCCGAAAAAGAAATTCACCATGAGAAGATCCGCCCCCATCGCCGCCGTGCTGCTCGCCTTCAGCGTGCTCGCCGGCGCCCAGGCTCGCAAACCCGCTGCGGAAGCCCCCAAGGACAACGAAAAGAAGGAAGAAGCCGTCCAGCTCGATTTCAGGCAAGGCCTGTTCGGCGTGGCGCAGCACGAGAACGACTGGTACTTCGAGGTGCCGGATTCCCTGCTGGGCCGCCGCATGTACGTGGTGACGCGCTTCGTGAGCAACACCGTCGACGCCGGCACCTACGGCGGCGAGGAGCTCAACGAGCAGATGATCTATTGGGAGAAGGCCCCCAACGGCAACCTTCTGCTGCGGACGGACATCCTCAGCATCCAGGCCGCCGAAGACCAGCAGATCAGCAAAGCCGTCCGCGTCAGCTCCGAGAACCCCATCGTGGCCTCCTTCAAGCCCGAAAAGGAGCGCTCGGACAGCACGGTCACCCGCATCAAGGTGAACAGCCTCTTCGAAGGGGATACACAGATCTTCTCCCTGTCCCCGGGCGACAAGCGCCAATATAATCTCGGCGGCGTCAAGGGCGACGCCACCTTCATCGAGAGCATCCGCACGTATCCGATCAACACCGAGGTGACCGTGACGAAGACCTTCAGCTACAACGCCCCCGCGGGCGGTGGCGGCGGAAGCCAGCAGACGGTCAACCTCCCTGCCGGCCGCCAGACGGGCGCCGTCACGATGGTGCTCAACAGCTCCATCGTCCTGCTGCCCGAAGTTCCCATGGAGCAGCGCTGGTTCGACCCGCGCGTGGGTTATTTCGCCGACGGCTACACGGAGTTCTCCGACGGGCAGCAAGGCGTCAAGAACATCCGCTTCATCGCCCGCTACCGCCTCGAAGCGCGTCCCGAGGACGTCGAGCGGCAGAAACGCGGCGAGCTCGTGGAGCCCGTCAAGCCCATCGTGTACTATATCGATCCCGCCACGCCGAAGCAGTGGCGCAAGTACCTTATCGCCGGCGTCAACGACTGGAACGTCGCCTTCGAGCAGGCTGGTTGGAAGAACGCCATCCGCGGCGAAGAGTGGCCCGAGGACAATCCCGACATGAGCCTCGAGGACGCCCGTTTCTGCGTAATCCGCTACCTCGCGTCCCCGATCGCCAACGCCTACGGCCCCAATGTGCACGACCCGCGCTCCGGCGAGATCATCGAGAGCCATGTGGGCTGGTACCACAACGTGATGACCCTGGTGCACGACTGGTACCAGGTGCAGGCCGGCGCCGTGGACCCGCGCGCCCGCAAGATCAAGTTCGACGAGGAGCTGATGGGCGACCTGATCCGCTTCGTGTCTTCGCATGAGGTGGGCCACACTCTGGGCCTGCGCCACAACATGGGTTCCAGCAGCCAGACCCCGGTCGAGAAGCTCCGCGACAAGGCCTGGGTGGAGGCCAACGGCCACACGGTCAGCATCATGGACTACGCGCGCTTCAACTATGTCGCGCAGCCGGAGGACAACATCGGCCCGGCGGGCCTGTACCCGCGCATCGGCGATTACGACAAGTGGGCGATCGAGTTCGGCTACAAGCCGACCTATCTCGGCAGCCCGAAGGAGGACCACCTCTACTGGAATAAGGTCATCATCGAGCGCCTGGAGGCCAATCCCCGGCTCTGGTTCGGCGGCGAAGGCCGCGACAACGATCCCCGCGCCCTGACCGAAGACCTCGGCGACGACGCGGTGGCCGCCAGCAACTACGGCATCCTCAACCTCAAGCGCGTCATCACCGAGATCCCGGCCTGGAACGTCGAGGAGGCCGACATGTACACCAATGTCAGCCGGATGTACGAGGCCCTCGTGGGGCAGTTCAACCGCTACCTCGGCCACGTGTCCGCCAACATCGGCGGCCGTTTCATCACGAACCACAGCATCGAGCAGCCGGACCAGGTGAAATACGCCCCCGTGCCGAAGGAGCGGCAGAAGGCCGCGCTGGACTTCCTCAACGAGCAACTGTTCAAGAAGCCGGCCTGGCTGGTCGACGTCCCCTATATCTTCGACCTCACGGACCGCCCGGACAGCTACCTGTACACCCTGGTGGACAACGTGGTGAGCACGGGCAACCTGCTCAGCACCGCGAAACTGGCGCGCCTGGAGCAGTTCGCCCAGTATGACGGCGCCAACTACAAGCCGGAAGAATACCTTGCCGACCTGGAGGGGATGGTCTTCGCGGAGCTGAACAAGGGCGGTGCGGTGGACAGCTACCGGCGCTACTTGCAGCGCCGCTACGTCACCGTCGCCCTGTCGGTCGCCGGCAGCGACGCGGCACGCACGTCAGACGCCCGTACGCTGCTGTTCGCGCAGCTCGAGGGCATCCGCAAGCGCGCCGCGAAGGCCAAGTCCTCCGACGCCCTCACCCAGGCCCACTGGCAGGGCATCGCCCGCCAGATTGAGACGGCGCTGAAGGACCTGAAATAAAAAATGATTATCTTTGCACGGATGATGCGCCATAACACCATATGCTGGCTGGGGAGCCTGGTCGTCGCCGTCTTGCTGGCGGCGGGCTGCGGCATCCTTCGGCAGTCTTCCGAGGAGAAGCGGGCCGAGGAGGCGCGCGTCGCCGCGCTGGTGCAGGAGCAGCTGGACGCCCGGCAGTTCCAGGTGTCCATCCAGTTCGTGCAGCCCCGCCGGGGCGCCATGCAGGCCGTGACGTCCCCGTATTCCATCACCGTGGACGGGACGCACCTCCGGTCGCACCTGCCGTATTTCGGCGTTGCATACAGCGTGCCCTACGGCGGCGGCAAGGGCCTGAATTTCGAATCGGAAATCGAAGAATACGGAGAGGACAACTCCCGCGCCGACCGGCGCCTGATCGTCTTCTCGACGGAGAACGAAGAGGATTATATCGTCTACCGCCTGACGGTCTTCAACAATGGCAGCGCCGACCTCGTGGTCTCCTCCAAGAACCGCGAGTCCATCAGCTACCGCGGCTTCCTGGATCCGGACGCCGAGATCAATCCTTCTTCCCCTTAAAAGTGAATCCTGCCTTTTCGACGGCTGCCCGGATGTCCTCCTCGGCAGCCGTTCCTTTTACTTCCAGGGTCTTGCGGGAAGCGCTCGCGCTGGCGGATTCGACGCCCTTGACCGCCTCGACGGCTTCCTTTACCTCCGACTCGCAGTGGCTGCAGTGCATGCCTTCGACGGAGTAGACGATGGCGTCCGCGGCGGCCTTCTTGTGGAAGAAGCGGCCGAACCATTTCGCGCACAGGGCGAAGAGGAGCAGCAGGGCCAGGATGACGGAGCAGGCGAGCTTGAAGAAGCCGGGCGTCGCGGCTTCTTCCGCGCAGCAGGGATCCAGGCTCGCCATGGGGGTCACGGTCCACCCGCTGGCGTTGAGCAGCAGGCCGAACAGGACGGAGAAGCCCACGATGACCAGCAGGTAGATGGTCGTGAAACGGACTCCCAGCGACTTCCGGACCACCAGGATGGAGGCCAGGTTGACGGCCGGACCCGCCATCAGCATCACCAGCGCCGCGCCGGGGGTCAGCCCCTTCATGATCAGCGCCGCCGCGATGGGAATGCTCCCGGTGGAGCAGATGTACATGGGCACGGCCACGAGCAGGATGACCAGCATCTGCAGCAGCGGATTGGCGCCGAAATGCAGGAAGAATTCATCCGGGACGGCGACCTGGATGAGCGCCGCCAGCAGCAGGCCGACGAGCAGGCGCGGCCCGATGTCTTCCATCATTTCATAAAAGGCGTAACGGAGCACGCGCCAGAGCTTGTTGCCCTTCTCCACATGGCAGGAGCCTTCCGCAGCGGCGGAATCGGCATCCTCCTTCACGAGCCGGTTCACCAGCAGGCCGCCGCAGACCCCGGTCACCAGGGCGGCGACGGGCCGGATGATGGCGAAGCCCAGCCCCAGCACGGAGTACGTGGCCAGGATGGAGTCGATGCCCGTCTGCGGCGTCGCGATCAGGAAGGAGGCCACGGCCCCTTTGGAGGCCTTCTCCTTCCTGAGCCCGATGGCGGTCGGGATCACCCCGCAGGAGCAGAGCGGCAGCGGGACGCCCAGCAGGGCGGCGAACAGCACGGAGAACTTGTTGTCCCGCGAGAGATACTTGGCATAGAAGCGGCCGGGCACGAACACGTGCAGCACCCCGGCTATGAGGAAACCCAACAGCAGGTACGGGCTCATCTCGCCCGTGACCATCAACAAGGAATGAAAGAAATCACGCATAATTGCCGCAAAGGTATCCCATTCCCGGTGCAACCGGGTTGCAAAGGAGGATTCCTCAAGGGCAGAGACGCGTATCGACTTCGGTCAGTGCGCCGGAGACGGAATCGATGATAAAGCCCCGGACAGTCACGTCCGACGGCATCAGCGGGTGGTTCAGGATGGTGCTTACGGTCGTCCGGACGGACTTTTCCGTGTCGTGGAACCCCTCCAGCCAGGCGTCCAGGTCCACGTCCGTCCGCTCCAGCGCCTCTTCCGGGATCCCCCGCCGCAGCATTTCCTCCCTGAAATGATGGAAACTCATGTGGCAGGCACCGCAGTTGGAGTGCGCCACGACCATGATCTCCCGCACCCCCAGTTCATACACCGCCACGATCAGGCTCCGCATCGCGGAGTCCCAGGGCGAAGGGATTACCGCCCCGGCGTTCTTGATGATCTTGGCATCGCCGTTTTTCAGGCCCAGCGCCTCCTGCAGGAGCACGGACAGGCGCGTGTCCATGCAGCTCAGCACAGCCAGGGCCTTGTCGGGGAACTTGTCCGTCCGGTGCTTCTCATAGCCCTTGGAGGCCACGAAGCCGCGATTGTATTCGAGAATGTCGTCAATGTTCATATGGTTCAAAGATACGAATTTATGACGAATTCGTCATTCCCGGCCCTTCCCTCGACATTGCCGGCTTGACTGGGAATCTCCTTCCGACCTTTTTCAAAAACACCGCGCGGCTCGACCGGCCCCCTGCGCCATTGGGCGCCATGTTTCTCCGCGCCCCGGCGGCCCTGGGCCGTCACCGCGCGGCTCGACCGGCCCCTTGCGCCATTCCGGGCCGCATCGCCCCGCGCCCCATTTTGCGAAACCACCTTTTATCGCACGGATTATTGTGTTCGAAAGGCTTTGGAGATCGGAAAAACGTATGAATAATACAGGGGTTCAAACCAGAATGAGGTGGATCTCCTGCTGAAAAAACTATCTGGATGGAGTCATACTCCGGTTCGACGGAAGAGCGTGGTCTATGCCGGCGAGTTCGAGAACAACGCAGGCGATATTGAAGTGGTCAAAGCAACGATGCTCGACTGTAAGCATTTTTGGGATAATTTTGGGATACGATTTTAATTAGCGGAGGGGTCGCAAAATGAAAATCAAGCGCAATGCAGCATTTCGTCTCTTTGCCTATGGCAAGGACAAGAACCGGTATCAGATCAGATTCCGTGTAACCTTCAACAGCCAGCGTCTGGATCTGAAGACCGGATGCCAACTCGTCGATTCCAAGGCCTGGGATGACGAGGCACAGCTGGTCAAGTCAGGATACAAGGGGCCCAAGGGCGAGACCGCCCTGTCCATCAATAATGAGCTCCGGAACATCAAGGATCAGATGGACTCTACCTTCAAGTTCTTCGAGGCTATCGACCAGATCCCGACGCCGTCTCAACTTCAGAAGAAATATGAGGACCGGCTGAACGGATCCGTTCCTCAAAAGCCAGCTCCGGAGCCCAAGAAGGAGCGCAAGCCTAAGGCCCCGGACTTCTTCAAGACTTATGATATGTTCCTGAAGGAGTGTGGCGAGAAGAACGCCTGGACAGAGGCGACCTTCGAAAAGATGGAGGCGATGCGGCAGGATCTGCTCACCTTCAAGAAGAACATCAAGTTCTCCGATCTGACGGAAGCTACCCTGACGGAATTCGTCGCATATATGCGCGACAGCAAGGTCCTCAAGACCCCTCGAAAAAAGAAGGGAGACAGGGAGGGCTATGATCAGGAAGACCTGGTGGGCCTGAAGAACTCCACTATCGAGAAGAAGCTGGGCTATCTTCGTTGGTTCCTGAACTGGGCCACCGACCGGGGCTACAACACCAACCTGGACTAAAAGAAATTCCGCCCGACGCTCAAGATGACGCAGCGGGAGGTCATCTATCTCACCAAAGAGGAAATCGCCCGCGTCCGCGACCTGGAACTCTCCGAATCCCAGGCCTACCTGGATCCCATCCGGGACATCTTCCTGTTCTGCTGCTTCTCCGGCCTCCGGCACTCCGACGTCAACAACCTCCGCCGCAGCGACATCAAGGGCGACCACATCGAGGTCACGACCGTCAAGACTGCGGACAGCATCTCCATCGAGCTGTGCAAGCTCGCCGGTATCGATGAGGAAATCCGCATCACCACCTACAAGGGCAACGTCCGAACCGACAAGATCCAGCCCAAGTGGGAGCTCGTCGGCACCCATACAGGCCGACGCACCTTCATCGTCAATGCCCTATCCTTGGGCATTACCCCCAACATCGTGATGAAGTGGACCGGTCACTCCGACTACAAGGCCATGAAGCCCTATATCGACATCGTGGATTCCATCAAAGCAAGTTCGATGACGAAGTTTGATGGATTGATTTGATTCGCAGTTTATTAAGAACAAGTAAAATTTGTTGAAAATAAAATAATTATCACTATATTTGCATAGTTTCAAATAAGATGAAATCGTGCAGAATGAATGAAATTATTGTAAAAACAGTTTCTTATATAGAGCTCTTAACAGGAGAGAAGGTGACCATTAAGCCTCTCGATACTAAGTTAAGGGAGCGGGTCCCAATGTATCTCTTGGGGGCTTACGATTTATTCGAAGGAGCGTTATTTGACAAGCGTCTCTGCTTCGCATTGGTTGACAAGGAGGCTGATACCACACCTGCACAGTATTCAAAGAGAGCACAGGCGCTATCACTAGCGACAGGTCTTTTGCCTGTTTTTTTAATGGTCAATGTGGCATCTTATAATCTGCAAAGATTAACAAATAAACGCGTAAACTTCATTGTCCCGGGAAAACAGTTGTTCCTACCGGCACTCCTTATGGACTTGGGAAAGAATATAGAAGACGTTCCTATGCCAGAGACAATTCCCGCGACGGCTCAATTGGTGATTCTCTATCACTTGGAGGTAGCTGTTCTTAATGGAAAGACCGGCAAGGAAATCGCCGCAATTATTGGTGCGTCTACCGCTAGTGTCACTCGCGCCCTCCGTTGGTTAGTGGAAAAGGGACTCGCTGAATTAAACGGAGGGAAGCCAAAATATCTGCGGTTCAACTTTGGTGGCAAAGCATTATGGAGCACCACCCTTGGTTATTTGAAGAGCCCGGTGTTAAGGATCGTTCGTACTGATATGAACCTCCAGGGTCTCACGTGCGGCCAAAACGCCCTGGCCGAATACGGGATGCTCATTGAGGCTGATCACGAGATGGTAGCAATTGGCCCCAAAGAGTACAGAGCAATCAAGCAGGATACAAATCCGCTATATGGAGAGAATGAAATTCAGGTATGGATATACGATCCACAGATTCTTGCAACCAATATGATGGTGGATAAATTGTCATTATATTTGTCAATGCGAGACAGTGATGATGAACGAATACAGAAGGAACTTAAAACAATGATTGAAGAAATAATATGGTTAGAGGATTAGATGTTTTCAAGGAGTTCTTTTCTGGTATGGAAGAGAACTATGTCATCATAGGTGGAACGGCTTGCAACATCCATGAAGAGGAAATGCAGCAGGAGCCTCGTGCGACTAAAGACATTGACCTGGTTTTGGTTGTTGAAGCATTATCAGATGCTTTCGTGCGGCGTTTCTGGGAGTTTATCAAAACAGGAGGGTATGAGCAGCGCCAACGAGGAGAGTCCGACGAAGAAGAGACTGAGCGGAAAAACGAATACTTCCGTTTCATCAAACCCGAAGATAAGAGTTTCCCGAAGCAGATCGAACTGTTTTCCCGGAATCTCGGCCTGATGGACATCCCGGAAGACGTGCATATCACACCCATTCCGGCCGGAGAGGACCTGTCCAGCCTATCTGCAATTCTTATGGACGACGATTATTATGATTTCACCATTCGCTTCAGCGATCTGGTTGGAGGAGTACACTACGCCAATCCCGAAAGTCTGATATGTTTGAAAGCAAAAGCCTTCCTTGATATGACGAAGAGGAAAGCGGAGGGTGGAGATGAAGACCAGAATGATATTGACAAACATAAGAAGGATGTATTCCGTATGATTCCCGCCCTCAGTGAAGAGACAAGATTCAGTCTCCCGCCGAAGATTGAGAAGGACATGCGTGAATTCTTAAATGTTATTTCGAACGACTTGCCTGGAAAAGAGCTCTTCAAAGCGATGAGACTTCCACGTTTGAACGCGGAGATGCTGGTGGAGAAGGCGAGGAAGATCTTTCTGGGAACGGAGCAGGCGCCCGAATAGTGTTTGCAATAAGAAATGACCATTCAATTTGCATCTGACCTCCATCTTGAGTTTGCCGAAAACTGGCGATATCTCAAGCAGCACCCGCTTGAAAAAGTGGGAGATGTCCTTGTACTGGCCGGAGACATCGGTTATTTGGGTGACGATAATTATGCCAAGCATCCGTTTTGGGAGTTGGTGGCTGACCAGTTTGAACAAGTGCTTGTTGTTCCTGGCAACCACGAGTTTTATAAATACTATGATATCTCGTCGCTCCAGGAAGGAGAACTCGTGCAGATTCGTTCCAACGTGAAAGTCTATTACAACGCGATCGTGAATATGGGTGACGTTGACATGATTCTCTCAACATTGTGGGCTCACATCCCCCTGCAGGATGCCTTTGCAACCGAGTCCGGGGTGACAGATTTCCATAGGATCATGTTCGAGGGGGAGACGTTAACCTTTGAGCAGTTCAATAAGGAGCATGAACGATGCATGGATTTCTTGCGGCGAGCGTGCAAGTCTTCCTCCGCATCTAAGAGGGTAATCGTAACACATCATGTCCCTTCATTCCAGTTATCATCTCCGGATTTCAAAGGAAGCCGTATCAACGGTGCCTTTGTTTCAAATGAAGATGACTTCATCGAGACTTGTGGCGCTGACTATTGGATTTACGGCCACTCTCACCGGAACATTGACAGGCAGATTGGGAAGACACAGTGCTTGTCTAATCAGCTTGGGTATGTATTTGCCCAGGAGCACCAATCGTTTGATAGCGGGAAGGTACTTGACCTTTAAAGATGGAGGGGCTGACCTCAAGTCAATCGACTTTGGTCAGCCCCTTTACTTGGGACATTAGACCGTGTGGCCTTTGTCATTATCATTAGGCCACGCCTCTTTTTGTTTGTGCCACGTGGTATTCTTAATAATCTTCCAATAGATTTCCCGTGTCACTTCGCCAATGTATGGGAGCCACATCTGGTTTGTAACGCCATCCCGGTCCATATATTTGTCAGGCCAAGGCCGGAATCCTACCATGTCTTCTTGACGAAGGATCTTTAGAATGGAATCGATCTCGTCGACAACAAGAGTTATACCCTGTTCGTGAAGAGCGACAGCGATTTCGGCCACATCATCGTAATAGCCATAGACCCCGAAGTAAAGATGGAACCTATAAGGCTCGGAATCTTCCTTTCTCCAAGGTGCAAGATGGATTCTCGCATATGTTACATCCATGCAGTGATATGCACTATTCCCACCGTACCATACCTCATAAGCATCTTCGCTATCCAGATCAAGTCCTTCGATTTGCTTTCCTTTGCTGTCGTATCTCTTGAATAGCTCGACATCGGTCATGGTTTTTGCATCGTTCAGTCTCTGCTTATCATACCGATCATCACTTCCTTCGCCTCTAATCTTGGCAAAGACGCGAAAGGCTGCAGACCAAATAGAGATGTATACCCGAAGGGTAATCTTGTCATATTTAATTGGTTCTGATGCCTTGACAGCCTCCAGTCCTCTGATGAGCCTCTCGTCATCCTTGCTGTCGTGCCAGCCCGGATCAATGCCGTACAGCACTTTCCGAGGGATATCACCACTACGCTTGTGATAAGGCAAATACCTCTCCACATAAGCGTTGTACTCCTCCGGAGCCTCGCATATCCAATCCACGATGGCAATCACATGCTTCTCAAGGGCCATTAGCGGAGCCTTCAGATCTTCGCGGTATTGCTCATTGTTACTATAGTCAATCTCTGCATTCTGGAGAATAGCCATCCTGGAACCTCCGTTTCCGAGTGTTAGGTAATGAAAGTCCTTATAGTGGGCTGTCCTTACTCTCAGCCATTCCCGTTTACGTTTTTTTGTCTGCGCCCAGATCCAGAAATAACGGCTGTCGTCATCACCCATCACCTTGAGTCGGCTCATTGCATGCTCAATCCGTAGCATGACCTCCTCGCTTGCTGCATCGATGACAACACCATTGTCCCGGTTGCTCCTAGCCAAGATTTGCCAGGCATCATGATATTGATATACAGGTATTTTCCTTTTCATATTCCTTTCATTATAATGATATTGC